>SESF01033725.1_pt1 | contig 14649 bp, 18 predicted proteins | sample 3171521 | NCBI WGS metagenome assembly SESF01 (sample SAMN10866945, study PRJNA518727) | freshwater metagenome | biome: subpolar coniferous forest; feature: holomictic lake; material: water; isolation source: holomictic Lake 227, 6 m and 8 m depth | place: Canada: near Kenora, Ontario | collected...
CAAGACGCTCTTGATGATCCCCAAAACCGGTTCCACCGTCTGCTGGCGTAATTTGTACTTGGCCCTCCCCGCAGCGGTCTTCATGCGATAGTGCATCACCTCGCTGATGCTGGCGCCAGGGGCTGGGGCGCTCGGCTCCGACTTTTGCTCCAAATCGCTCACCGTGCGATGGTGCGCCTTTTTCTCCAATAAGTCGCTTGTTCGATGCGCCGGGAACCAATTACCCCGGTGGCATAGCAATAGAGCAACAACCCCAACATCATCCGGGGGGGATGCTGTTCACTGCCCGTGCCCCGTTCATTGACCCGGATCTGGCGCAAGTCCAGTTCCTGGACCACCTCCAGGATGAAGTGATCCATATGATCGGCGGGCACCCAATCCCGCAGATTGGGCGGCAACATCAAGGGGGTATCGTAATCAAGCGTGACGAAACGTGCGGCCATAATTGATTGCCACTGGCCCTCGCCCTTCGTTCAATCCCGCTGAAAATGACTTCCTACGGCGAGGCTACGGTGAGGCAAGGGTGTGACCACGGGGACAGCCTGGACGGTCCGGCTGGCAGCAGCCGACCCCAGTAGCGAGGGGCCCAAACACGCTAAAGGGTGGACTCCAAACCTCCCAGACCAGCCAAAATGTGAACTGTGGGCACTATCTAATTGACCCTGACTAGAAAAAGTAGTTGTATGTAGCTGGCCATTATCTATGAGTTCACCAAAACCTACGCTGGATGACTTGCGGATCGAGCGAAGCCCTGAGCCAGAGCCGACATCCCAATTCTGGCCGGTGGTCGTTGGCATTTTGGTACTCGCGTTAGTGGTGGCGGTGGTTTGGTGGTTTAAGCGTCCGGCACCCATCCCGGTGCATACCGTGCTGGTGCGGGAGACAACCGGCGACGGCACGGAGCGCACGGTGTTGAATTCCTCGGGTTACGTCACACCTCGACGGCAGGCTACCGTTTCATCCAAGATCACCGCCAAAGTGGTGGAGGTGCTCGTCGAGGAGGGGATGAAAGTGCAGGAGGGGCAGCTCCTCGCGCGCCTGGACGATACGAATATCAAGACCAGCCTGCGCCTGGCGGAGGCGCAATTGATTTCCGCGACCAACGCCCTGGCCGAAACCCGGGTGCGCCTCCGGGAGGCTGAACAAGAGATGGAGCGCGTGAACGGGCTGATAAAGAACAAGATTGCCACGCAGTCTGACTACGATCATGCCGAGGCGTCGGTGCTGGCCTTTAAGGCCAGGTTGGGGCAACAGCAAGCTGATGTGAGCGTGGCCGAAAAGCAGGTGGCCTCCTGGGTGCAACAGGTGGATGACGCGATCATCCGCGCGCCGTTCACCGGCATCGTCACTTCCAAGAATGCGCAGCCGGGCGAGATGATCTCGCCCATCTCCGCCGGCGGCGGCTTCACGCGCACCGGCATCTGCACGATCGTGGATATGGAGTCCCTCGAGGTCGAGATTGATGTCAATGAGAGCTATATCAACCGCGTCCGAGCGGGACAGGCGGTGGAAGCGAGTCTCGACGCGTATGCGGAGTGGAAGATTCCCTGCAAGGTGATTGCCATTATCCCGACCGCCGACCGCCAAAAGTCCACCGTGAAGGTTCGTGTCGGGTTCGACCATCTGGATCCGCGCATCCTGCCGGAGATGAGTGTGAAGGTCGCCTTCCGTGAGGCGGGCGGCTCCGGAGCAGTGGTCGGGCCCACGGTGACCGCGCCCAAGACCGCGGTGCAACAGCGGGACGGGCACGACGTAGTGCTGGTGGTGCAGGGCGGACGCGTCCAGCGCCGAGGGGTGACGGTGAGCAAGATGCTCCTCGACGAGGTTTTGATCAGTGCGGGCGTGGCAGCCGGGGAACGGGTTGTCGTGGACTCGGCATCCGGTCTCGCCGATAACGCGGCGGTGGTCGAGAAGCATTGAAGTCTTGAAAGCGCATGACTGATTCAACCAACGATGCGTTGGTGAATGTTGACGGGGTGGAGAAGGTCTTTCACCGCGGGTCGGAGGACATCCACGTTCTCAAGGACCTGCATTTGAAGGTGCCGGCGGGCGAGTTCCTGGCGCTGATGGGGCCGTCGGGGTCGGGCAAAAGCACACTGCTGAACCTGATTGGCGGGCTGGACCGACCGACCCGTGGCACGCTGAGCATCGCTGGCGAATGCGTTAACCAATTGTCTGATCGCAAGCTGGCCGCTTGGCGCGCGCGGCACATCGGCTTCGTCTTCCAGCTTTACAACCTGCTCCCGGTGCTTACGGCTGAGCGTAATGTCGAACTGCCGTTGCTGCTGACGAACCTAACCAAGGCCCAGCGCAAACGGCATGTCGCGACCGCGCTGGCGATCGTTGGCCTCACGCAACGCGCGAAACATTATCCGCGCCAGTTGTCCGGCGGCGAGCAGCAGCGCGTGGGCATTGCGCGCGGGATCGTCACCGACCCGACCTTGCTGCTCTGCGACGAACCGACGGGCGACCTCGACCGCAAGGCAGGCGACGAGATCCTGGACTTGCTGCAAGGGTTGAATCGCGAGCATGGCAAGACCATTATTATGGTCACGCATGACCCGCATGCCTCAGCGCGCGCGTCCCGGACGGTGCATCTCAACAAGGGCCAGCTCAGCAACCAGCCGGTAACGTGACCGCGCACGAAGCACCTTAGTGATGCCCTCCGATCTCTCAGGTCCGGTTCTGCCTGCCCAGGCCCCAACGCTCCCCCTCCCTCCCGCGGCGCCGCCTGCTACTCGCTTGCTGCTCATCCGACACGCGGAAGTCGAGGCGAACTATCAAGGCGTCTTCGGCGGCCGGATTGACATGGATTTGTCGCCTCGCGGCCATGATCAGGCGGCCGCTCTTGCCAGGTATCTCCACGAGAAACCGCTGAACGCGATTTATGCCAGTCCGATGAAGCGCGTCCAGCAGACGCTGGCCCCATTCCTGCGCAACGGCGCGCCGAAGCCGGTGATTCTGCCGGATTTGCGGGAGGTGGATTTCGGGGATTGGACGGGGCTGAGCTGGGACCAGGTGCAGGAGAAGTTCGGAGTCAGCGCTTTTTCCTGGCTGGATCACCTGGAATGTGACGGGATTGCCAATGCGGAATGTGGCGTGGTGTTTCGCGAACGAGTCGAGCCTTGCCTGAAGCGTATCCTAGCCGACCATGTCGGCGAGCAGGTGGCCCTCTTTTGTCACGGTGGCGTTATCCGCATGGTGCTCAGTACCCTGCTGCGCTGGCCACTCTCGTCTATGGCGATGTTCGAAATCGACTATGCCAGCCTTACTCGGATTGTCTTGCGACCAGATAAACCCAGCTTGCAGTTGCTGAACTTTGCCCCCTGGCGAGACCTAGCCTCGTAGCCTCCGGCCCAGACACGAATTCATCGCGTCCGGCCCCACGACTGCGGTCACATACAAAACAATGAAAGGCATTAAGCTTTGGAAAATATCGGTGCGGACGGCTCCCGAGGCAGAAGACGCAATTTCAGAACTGCTCGGGACCGTTTTCTGTCAACCGGCCTGCTCTTACACGGACGCTGAGACCCGGCAAGTAACCGTATCAGTCTATCTCCCGCAAAGGCCGCCTCGGGCGGTCGCCGCAAGCAGGGAACTCGCGTTGGGTCTGGAACGGATCGCCCGCGACGGCTTGGACATCGGCGCCGGTCGCGTCTCGATGAAGAGCATCCGCCGGGAAGATTGGGCAGAGTTATGGAAACGGCATTTCAAGCCGTTGCTGATCGGTTCCGCGCTCCTGATCAAGCCGAGCTGGAGCCGGCGCCGCCCGCTCAAAGGACAAGCAATGGTCGTGCTCGATCCCGGACTGAGCTTCGGGACCGGCCGCCATCCGACCACGGCCTTTTGCCTGCGCCAATTGACGGCGTTGCGCCGACGGGGCGAAGCGCCGTCTTGCCTGGACATAGGTAGCGGGTCCGGCATCCTCGCCATCGCGGCCGCCAAGCTTGGCTACCGCCCGGTGGTCGCCTTGGACTGCGATCCCGATTCGATCCGGATTGCCCGCGATAACGCGCGTCGGAATGGCGTGTTCGCGGGAATTCGCATTCTCTGCCAGGATTTGACCAAGCTGCCACGCCGAAGCGTGCGGAAGTATTCGGTGGTTTGCGCCAACCTGATCTCGACCCTGCTGATTGCCGAACGGGAACGGATTCTAGCATGTTTGCACCCGGATGGCACTTTGGTCGCCGCCGGCATCCTGAAGGCGGAATTTGAGCAGGTGCGGGAGGCATTCGAAAGTGCCGGTTTGAGGTTAACGACCAGCCGCTCGCAGAACGAATGGCGCTCCGGGGCTTTCGTCTGGCGGTAACGCGGGGCCGTGACCCTCACCCCCAGCCCCTCTCCCAGAGGTAGAGGGGAGGGAAGGGTTTTCCGCCCTGGTTCACAACAACTGGGGATTATTTTGAATACTTTTCCCCAGAAATGGTCGTATCTTTGAATCGCTGGAAGAATCGCTGGAAGTGGCAGATGCCGACGTCGTTGGGCAGAGGGCCTAACCAAGGCAAGCCCGATAGCGATCTTCACGCGTGGCTAAACTTGAACAAAGAAATACATCAAGCTATGACCAAATCGTTGGAAGTTATCAGCGAAGCTATTCGTCATCCCAAACACCCCTTCCGCAAGGTGGATAACCAGCCGAACAAACCCCTGAAACATCGCTACGAACGCAGGAAGATTAGATCCTACCTGCATCTCGGGGAATGGATGGCAGGCGAAGCAACCTGAGCCCTCGAACGCCGCGTGAGGGCACGCAGCCTACAGCTTAAACCGAAAAAGCCACGCGCGAGCGTGGCTTTTTCTTTCACTTCATCAACAACATCTGGCGTGCGCGCTTGATGGCGCAATTGAGCCGCCGCTGATAATGCGCCGGCAAGCCAGTGTATTTGCGAGGCAGGATGCGGCCCTGGTCGGTCACAAACTGCTTCAACAGGGTGACATTCTTGAAATCAAGAGCGTCAGCCGTGAAATCAATCTTAGGCTTCGGGCGCGGCGTGCGCGTTTCACCGTACGAGGAACGTTCACGGGAGCCGCTTCTTCCCGGTTTGTCTGGGCGAGTTTTGCGAGGCATACGTAGAGTCTAGTGGCTATTTAATTTCGCGGTGCACCGTGTGGCGGCGCAAAGCTGGATTGTATTTCTTGAGCTCCAGCTTCTCCGTCTTGAGTTTCTTATTCCGAGTGGTCGTGTAACGCGAGGGGGACTTGCCCTCCTTGCGCGCTTCGGTGCATTCAATGGTAATGATTTCGCGGGCCATGGCTATTCTTTTTCTTTTGGTTTCTCTTCCGCTTCTTCGTCTTCAGGTTCGACTTCGGCGATTCCGACGGCATCCACGCTGCCCAAGGTGCCGAGGCGGCGCTGCCGGAGAGCGCCCTCGCGCTCCAACTGGGCCTGGGATTCCACCGTAAACCGTGCCCAGGGAATGGCTTCCAGGCGCGGCTCAGGAATGGGCTTGCCGGTTAGCTCGCAAATACCGTAGGTATTCTTTTCAATCCGTTTGAGCGCCTCCTCAATTTCGTACACGGCGTCCTGGTCAGAGGAAAGCAGGCTCAAGGCAAAATCCCGATCGAAATTGTCTGTGCCGGAGTCGGCCATGTGGAGGCTGTAACCCGCCATTTCCTGGGCCGATTCCTTGGCCAAGCCATCCATCTGCCGGGTCAACTGCTCGCGTAATTCCAGCAGCCGCTTGTAGTATTCCTCCCATTGCGGCTTTACCCTCACTTCGCCATTCTGCTTTACCCTCGAGCTCGACTGCCCAAGAATGGCGGCGGCGGTCGCCAACCCATGCGGTCGGCTGTGGACCTTCGCCTTACTGATGATCTTCTTCTTCGTAATCACAATGCAAACGGCTCGATTCTGTCAAACTGCTACTATTCACTGCCTCATCGGGGAGTTCTTTAGTCCCTTTGAGGGCGTGCGAATGTAGCAAAGCAAAGAAAAAGTGCCACAACTATTTTGAAATACTTTCGGGATGCGTGAACCTGGCGAGTCGAAGCCGTAGCGTCGGGGACCTGCCCATGCCCGGGCCACGACACCAACCTTGAGCGCCCTTGCGCCCTTCATAAACCACTTGTCAGCTCCCACCGTCGATTCTACAGTGCCAATATCAGCGCACACACACCGCAAGACATGATTGAACTCATCCAATTTGCCTGGAGCCCCTTCTGCCTCGTCCAGCACCACATCCTGGCGTTCTCGGGTGCCCGATTTACGACTACCGACATTCCTAGCGGTGACCGCTCCCTGGTCTGGCGGCTGACCCGAAAGCGCTACTACGGCGTGCCGATCATCCGGGATGGCAAGTCCGTTATTTTCGAGGTCGGCGAGGATACCCAGGTTATCGCGAAGTACCTCGACACCAAGCTCCAGCTCGGGCTGTTCCCTTGGGGGCTGGAAGGCGTGCAGTCCATTCTCTGGCAATACATCGAGAATCAGATCGAAGGCATCGGCTTCAAGCTCAACGACATTTACTGGCAGGAGGTGGTCCCGCCCTCCGACCAGTTGGCGTTTCTGCGCTACAAGGAACGTAAGTTCGGGCGCGGGTGCCTCGACCAATGGCGGGCGCAGCAAAAGGATTTGCTGTCCCAGATGGAGCAGCGGCTGGTTCCGTTTGAAGAAATGCTGCTGGACAAGCCCTTCCTGCTGGACCAGCGGCCACGGTTTGTGGACTTCGATCTCTACGGCATCCTCGCCAACTTCCTTTATTCGGGGCACTATCGGCTGCCCGCCGCGCATACTCGCCTGAGGAAATGGCACCGCCGGATGACTCGCATTCAAGCCAAATCACTCCACCGTGAAGAAGAATTACATTCTTGATACCAATGTTCTGCTCCATGACCCCAATTCCCTGCTCAAGTTCGAGGATAACAACGTCCTCTTACCCATTGAGGTCATTGAGGAAATCGACCGCTTTAAGCGCGAGTCCACCGAACTGGGCCAGAACGCCAGGTCTGTCTCCCGATTGTTGGACGGCTTTCGTGGCTCGGGCCGCCTGAGCGAAGGCGTTGCGCTTCCTAACGGAGGGCACCTCCGGATCATATTTCAAAGGGCTGCTGCCGCCAGGAATGGCCAAGTTGTTTTCAATACGAACTCGGTGGATGACCGCATCCTGTCTCTGGCCCTGCGCATCAAGAAGTCCCAACCCAAGAGCCAAACCATCCTGGTAAGCAAAGACATCAACCTGCGCATCAAGGCCGACGCGCTCGGGTTGCTGGCGGAGGATTACGAGAACGACCGAATCCTGCTCAAAGATCTCTATACCGGGATGATCGAGATGACCGTCTCCACGGCTAAGATGGCCTCCTTCCGCGCCAGCGGTGAACTCGGATTGAACGGAGGCCAACAGTATTTCCCGAACGAATTCTGCACCCTCATCGAAGACGCTAATCCGAAGCGAACCGCCCTGACCAAAGTGGACCTCACCGGCACGAAGCTGGTCCCCGTCATCGACGCTCGCGAAGGCGTCTGGGGCATCAAGCCGCGCAACCGCGAACAACATTTTGCCTTTGACGCTTTGCTCGACGACCGGGTCAAGCTCGTCACTCTGATGGGCAAAGCCGGCACGGGCAAAACTCTCCTGGCCCTGGCCGCCGGACTCAAGCGCACGGTTCTCGACCGCGAGTTCCGTCGGCTCGTCGTAGCCCGCCCCACCATCTCCATGGGCAAGGAACTCGGTTTCCTGCCCGGGTCCCTCGAAGAGAAGCTCGCCCCGTGGATGCAGCCTATTCACGATGCCCTCGAAATGCTGGGGGACCTGAATATGGGCCATGAGCACCGTCGCAGCGGGGATCTCCTGCGCTCCGGCCACATCGTCGTCGAGGCCTTGAGCTATATTCGCGGGCGCAGTATCGCCAATCAGTTCATGATTATCGACGAGGCGCAGAATCTGACCCCCCTGGAGACCAAGACCATCATCACCCGCGTCGGTCACGGCACCAAGATTATCTTCACGGGAGACCCGTACCAGATTGACAACCCCTACGTGGACTCGTCCTCGAATGGTTTCAATTATGTCGTCAGCCGCTTCCGGGCGGAGCCGATCGCCGCGCACATTGAGTTGCAGAAGGGCGAGCGATCCGAGTTGGCCGAGTTGGCCGCGAACATTCTGTGACCGTCCCCGTGTTATCCCTCCCCTCTACCTCTGGGAGAGGGGCTGGGGGTGAGGGTCACGTCCCCGTGTTAGGGAGAGGGGCTGGGGGTGAGGGTCACGTCCCCGTGTTAGGCACGGAGAAGGCATGCTGGTCGCCTGGGGTCACCTTCAATCGAAGCTTGGCATTGCCATTACATTTTCCTACCGTAAACCCGTGATCGGCTTCCTAAGATTTGTGGGTATTCTGAACGCTGCGTCGTGGTTTGGCGCCGCGATCTTTTTCACCTTCGGCACGGGGCTGGTTCCGTTTTCTCAGAATATGAAGAGCCTGCTCGGCCAGGCCAACTATCCCTACTTCTCGGGGGCCATCGCCCAGCTCTTTATTGCCCGCTACTTTTACTTCCAGATCGGGTGCGCGATGGTGGCCGTGCTGCATCTGCTGGCGGAATGGCTTTACCTCGGCAAGTACCCGCAGAAATTGCAGGTGGGGCTGCTGATCGGGCTCGCCGCGGCTCTCCTGATCGGCGGCGGCTGGCTCCAGCCGAAGATGAAAGTGCTGCACGCCACCAAGTACGGGCTCAAGAACCGCCCCGAAATCCGCGCCGCCGCCGACCACTCCTTTAGGGCTTGGCATGGTGTGTCGCAGGTGATAAACCTCCTCATGGTTGGCGGGCTAACCGTCTATTTGTGGCGGGCCACCAATCCTTCAGACCCGACCCGGTTCGTAAGTGCGACGAAGTTCGCGATGCGCTGAGGTTGGGGGGTTGACAATCTGGTATTGTCGTTGACCTTGTTTTGAGTGTTAGTTTAACAGCTTGGGTTGCCTCACCAGGCGCCCCGATTGGGAAAGTCTATGATCTCGAATGAACGTCCATCGCCTTATGGCAACCGGCCTTACAGCGACCGCCCGCAAGGTGACCGCCCGCACGGCGACCGGCCTTCCGGTCCTTTTAAGCCGCCGGTGAATGAGGAGACCCTGAGGTCGGTCAAAATCCAGATCGAACGTAAGACCTTTATCCTCGCCTTGAAAGAAAATCCGCGCGGCCGGTTCCTGCGCATCACCGAGGATGTCGGTGGCCGCCACGATACGATTATCATCCCCGCCCCGGGGCTGGAGGAGTTCCAAAAAGTATTGGACGAGATGGCGAAGGTTTCGGCCGAAACGCCCCCCAAGGCTGAGTAGCGTAGCGGTCCCGTCGCGGCGTCTGCCTGCCTGCTTGGCTGAGCGTTACGCTTTAGCCGGGGCGCGCTTTCGTTGCTTAACCCGCGGCGCATCACCCCACAGCGTCTCCAGGTCATAGCGTTCCCGCACGTCCCGGCGCATCACGTGGACGATGACATCAAAGAAGTCGAGCACCACCCACGCCGTCTGCGCGGTGCCGTCAATCGCCCGGGGCCGCGTGTCGTGGTCCTCGCGCAGCCCGTCCGTAATCTCATCCACAATCGCCCGCAGGTGCGGTTCGCTCGTGCCCGAGGTAATCACGAAGTAGTCCGTGACCGACGATAGCTCACGCACGTCAAGGATAACGATGTCTTCCGCCTTTTTATCGTCTGCCAGTTCGCGGCAGGCCAAAGCCAGTTTTCTTGCATCCATCTGCGGTTATAATGCCCCAGGCTGGCTCAAAGATAAAGCCGATAATTGCGGATAGCCTCGGCCACCAGACCCGGCATAAGGTGATCAACCGGACGGCCGTCTTTCACCCGCGCCCGAATCTGGGATGAGGAAATGCCCAGCGGAAACCCCGCCAGCCAGCGCCCGCGAAACGGCGCGGGGACCGGCGTCTCTAACTGCCCGGGCCGGGGTATCACCACGAACTCAACCAGCCGTGCCAATTCTTCCGCCGCGCGCCATTTAGGCAGTTGCGCCAGGTGATCCGCGCCGATCAGGTAAAAGAGTTGCGCTTGTGGAAAGCGGACGGCGTAATCGCGAAGGGTGTCGATGGTGTAGGAGACGCCGCCGCGTCGGATCTCCTGCTCATCAATTTCGCACCACGTCTTGCCCGCCAAGGCCAGCCGCAGCAGGCGCAACCGCTCAGGCGCTGGCGTCGGCGCACTCTCCGGCTTGAACGGCGAGTGCGCCGCCGGAATGAAGAACAGCCGCGCCAAGTCCAGTTCCTCCTGCGCCGCCTGCGCTACCAGCAGGTGACCCAGGTGGACCGGATCAAATGAGCCGCCAAATAGACCGATGCGCTCCATACCTGAATTAAGCTTTCCGACTCAACAGCACCGCTTAATACCCTTAAACCGTTTCTCCGCGACCTCAAGGTAAACCTGCACGGATATTTTGCGAGGTTGGATTCCTTGCTGTTCTGCCAGACCGCTGGCTCCGTCATGCCGGCATTCACAGAGGCTTGCCGCCTGGCCTGCTCGTTCGAGCTCGGCCTCACCCGATAGCTCCTTCGTGAGCGCCACCACCAGCGCCGCCACCCCAGCGGCGCCGAGCGGCCTGGATTCGCTGACCGCGTAATCCGGCAGCCAGACCGCATCGGTCTCGCATAACACCGCTGGTTTGCGTCGTCCCAACAGCAGCAGCCACTCGCGCACGCTAAGCACGACAATGGCGGCGACCAGCACCATGAACAAGCCGGTGACCGCCGTATCCACGGTGTTATTGAACCGCTTGACGCGGTTGAGGTGCAGGTCCTTGCTGGCTTTGGCGATAGCGGCCTCGTCACCGCCGGCCCGGGCGGCCGTCAGCGCAGCTTGCAGCTTCGGAACTTGTTGCTGTAACACCCGGTTGGCGGCCAGGAACCCGATGCCCGGTTTGGAGTGTCCAATCTTCTGTGCACCTGCCGTGAAGGTCACGCTGAGCAGCCACACGAGTGGGAGCAGGGTGATCAGGGCAATCGCCGGGGAACGGGGGGGCTTCGCCCCGCCATCTCCACCTTGCAGACTGAGCTTCAAAATAATGGTCGTGGCCAGGCACAGAGCGATGCCGGCGAGCATCTGATTTGAGATGCCGAAGATCGGCCACAGCGCCTTAACCCCGCCTTCCGGATCGCGCACCCCCATGATCAGAAAGAAGCCCCAGCCCAGCACCATGCCGCAACTGGCCAGCAGGTTCGCGCCGAAGTGGCCGGTCTGGCGCAGCGGTTGCCAGAGATGGCCAAGGGCGTCCTGCAAGAGGTAGCGGCCGACGCGCGTGCCGGCGTCAATCGTCGTCAGGATGAACAACGCCTCAAACATGATGGCAAAGTGGTACCACAGATCGAGCCAGCGGCCCTGGGTCACCCGCGCGAAGATGCCGGCCATGCCCACCGCCAGCGTTACCGCGCCGCCGGTCTTGCCGACGAGGCTTGGCTCGCCCACTTCCGCCGCCAGGCGGGTCATTTGATCGGCCGTCACCGAGAAACCTTCGCCGTTGACCCTCGCCACTGTGGCCACCACCTTTTCCGCCACCGGCAGGTTGCCCACATCCACGTTCATGCTGAGGTACACGCCCGGCTGCAGCGTGCAGGCAGCGATCATCGCCATGATGGCCACCAGCGATTCCAGGCACATGGCGCCGTAGCCAACCGGTCGCGCGTAGCTTTCGCGGGTGATGATCTTCGGCGTAATGCCGCTGGCCACAAGGGTGTGAAAGCCGGAGATCGCGCCGCAGGCAATCGTAATAAAGCAGAACGGAAACACTCCGCCGGGCACCACCGGCCCTGAGCCATCTATGAACCTGGTGACCGCCGGCATCCTGAGGTCCGGCAAGACCACCAGCACCCCGAACGCCAGCGCGAAGATCGTGCCGAGCTTCATGAACGTGCTCAGGTAATCGCGCGGCGCCAGCAGCAGCCAGACCGGCAGCACACTGGCCGCCAGGCCGTAAAAGATGACGCACCAGGCAATGGACTCCTTGCCCACGCTGAAGAGCCGGGCCAGCTCCGGCTGGTGATACACGTATTGCCCGCCCCAGACCGCTAGCAACAGCATTACGACGCCGATGACGGTGACTTCCCGGATTCGCCCCACCCGCCAGAACCGCAGGTAGCCGCCCATGAACATCGCGATCGGTATCGTCGCTCCGACGGTGAACACGCCCCACGGGCTCTCCCCCAACGCATTGACGACCACCAGGGCGAGCACGGCCAGCAGGATGATCAGGATCGCCACCACCGCCACCACCGCCAGCGCCCCGGCGGTCGTGCCCAATTCCTCTTTGATCATCTGGGCCAGCGACTTGCCGTCGCGCCGGATGGAGCAGAACAGGATGACGAAATCCTGCACCGCCCCGCCCAGGACCACCCCGATCAGAATCCACAGCGTGCCCGGCAGATACCCGAATTGCGCCGCCAGCACCGGACCAACCAGTGGCCCCGGACCTGAGATGGCCGCGAAATGATGGCCGAAGACGATCCACTTGTTGGTCTTTACGAAGTCCTTGCCGTCGTCATGCACCTCGCAAGGTGTCGCCCGCCGGTCATTGACCATGAGAACTCGCACCGCCAGCCACTTGGAGTAAAACCGGTAGCCGATGGTGTAAGTACACAACGCGGCAATGAGAATATAGACCGAGTTCAGCGCCTCCCCACGATGAAACGCGAGCGTCGCGTAGGCCCACGCCCCCGCAATCGCCACCAGGATCCACAAAATGTTGGCCATCGCTTTCTTCATTATGTCCAGCAGTCTAAGTAACCGCTTTTCAAGGCATCGGAAAGAGAAGAATGGTATGGAAGGCGAAGCCGGGCGCTTCCCGATACCACCACCAAGACGGGCGGCCATGCCAAGCGGAACGCCGGATTCATCCGGCAGGTCGGCGAACCGCGCTAGGGCTGCCGGATAAATCCGGCGTTCCGGTGGGGCTCGGCCCTCGGCGTTTCGCACCGGGAAGCCTGCGCTCGGCTCCGCGCGCCTGCCAAGTAGTAGCCCAATGGCCTGAGCGGCCTGGTGTCTTTGCTCCGCCGACTGGTTCTTGGCCGTCAATTTCCTGAGAAATGGCCCAAGGCTTGTGGGCGAACGGGGCGGATGGCCATATTTGTGGCAGAAATCGAGGTAGAAGCGGGTCCACCTATGGTAGTCCGGGCGATGGGGCGCCGGCACCTGTGCCCGCTCCAGCCTCTGCTCAAAGGCTACCCAAGTTTCTCTAGCAACCTACTGCGTCGCAGCATGTTTGGCTGATACCGCCCACCCTTGGGCGGAGCTTGGCGAGAATAGAACGGGCGTCTGGGCGGCGGCAAGCTGAAGCTGAAATACTCGTCAAATTCGCGCTTTACAACGGGAGCCGAGAGGGGTAGCAACCGACTTGATGAAGAGAAATCCTTCGTCCGCGGAGGGCGGGCGTTTGGATAACACCCCAAAATGGGATGTTATCCAGACCTGTATAATCACTTGTTAAGTGTATGAGATACCCCGGTGGCTCAATGATTCGAGTTGGTGATCTGGTCTGGTGGAATGAAGGCCAGTGCGTCGGCTACGTACAGGTGGTCGCCGAATCGAAAGAGGATTACGAGAGTTGGGGCTTGGGGCGTCCCCATATCTTTGTCTCGAACAGACATCCCTTTGATCCGTCGCTAGGCAGTGGTGTTGCACACGACGAGGCATGCCTTGAAGACGAAGGCATTGGCCTCCTCACACCCGAAGAGCGGAGGCAACTCGAACAGGCCGCGACAAAAGCACGAATGAGCCTCAAGGCACACTCTGATGACCTGACTTGCGACGTGACCTGTGAGGTTCAGGATTGCCAGCAGACCGGCTGGATATTCACCTTCAACAAAGACGGCCAAGAATTCGAGGTAGTGACGATTCCGATTCACCAGAATGAAAAGGGCACTTAACCTTTTGGTGCAGCGGACGCGGGATTCGCGGTTCAGTTTGCAATGTGGAGGTCAGCGGTCCCGTGCCGCTGACCATCGTTGTTATGCGCTTCTATGACGCCTTCATTTCCCCATAGCCCTAGACGCCTCTCGCGCTGGGTTCATGTGCTGCTCGCGATCGTGCTGGTAGGGGTTGGCTCCGATGTCTGTGCTGTACCGGCCTTTCGAGCGTGCCAACTCCACCTGCCCCTAGGCTGGGTGATCTACCTCACGCCGCTCTTCGGCGTGGCCGCCTATGCCGCCACAGGCCGGCTTCTGTGCCGAACCCGCCTCGGGCGGGCTGCCTGGGCTGTCGCCTATGCAACAGGGTTTCTCCTGATCTCCACCCCGTCATTTGTTGAGACCAGGTACACGCAGTCGATCAGGCTCTCACGGTGGCTAGAGCCGGAAGAGAGAACCATCCTCAGCGCTAGGTTCCCGCACCCATATGTCGAGTACTCGGCAACCTCAGAGGGCACCCGATTGCTGATCAGACGCTCCGATTTTGACTCCTCACTTGTGGATTTCCTACGCTCGATCCATGCGCTGCCAGACGCATAACCACACCATTCAGCGGATGGGAGCCAGCCGTTTGGCTCAGCGACAATACGGGAGCCCTCAGCGGCTGGCTCCCACCGCTGATGGTGGTCGTTGGGCTGGGGGGGCGGTCGCCAAAGCTCACCAGCCCCAGCGGGGCGACATGTTTATAGCCCGCCCCAATCGAAATCTCCGCAAGCCCCGTAGGGGCGGCATGGTGCCATCTGGCACAGGCCATGCCGCCCCTA
>SESF01010070.1_pt1 | contig 14638 bp, 11 predicted proteins | sample 3171521 | NCBI WGS metagenome assembly SESF01 (sample SAMN10866945, study PRJNA518727) | freshwater metagenome | biome: subpolar coniferous forest; feature: holomictic lake; material: water; isolation source: holomictic Lake 227, 6 m and 8 m depth | place: Canada: near Kenora, Ontario | collected...
TTGCTGTTCCTGCTGCCATGAACTGGATCACCGCCGATCGCCACATAGACCCGGTTGCTGTAAAACACGGGGGTGGCAATGATATCGCATGGATGCTTCTGACCGTCACCCTTGATGCCATGCGGATAAAACGGAGCGTTCCTGTAGTCCTTCGGCAGGCAGTCGAACCACCAGATCTTCTTGAGGAGCGGCACGTCCGGGGCGGACAGGGGGACAGACAATGCTTTCCCTTGTCATGGCCAAAATTCCGCTTGCGCCTAATCCCGAACCATTCTATACTTGCAGCACATTGGATGAAATATTATTTGAGGGCATCAATACGACTGAATAGTGTGTGTAACGGTGCAGATTCGATGGAGGAGGTAACACGATGAAACTGAAAGTTATTCTTGAACCGAGCGACGAAGGTGGCTTCACCGCCATTGTGCCCTCCTTGCCGGGCTGTATCAGCGAAGGCGACACCAGGGAGGAAACGATCCTGAACGTTCGTGAAGCTATTGATCTCTACCTTGATCCAGTGGATGATGACACCGTTTGCATGCTTGGTTCAGAGCAACTGGTAATGGCCGTATGAGCAAGGTCCCCAGCTTGCCATACGATCGAGTTATTCGGTCCATGCAGCGAGACGGGTGGGTGGTTGTTCGTCAAAAAGGAAGCCACATCCGCCTGCAAAAACATACTCCCTTAGAGACGCTCAAACTTACCGTTCCTGCACATAGTCCAATCAAACGCTCGACACTCTCCCACATCCTGAAACAAGCGCGTCTCTCGGTTGACGATTTTCTAGAGCTGATGTAATCGCGCAGTTGAGACACTAGGGACAGACAATGTTTTCAACATCCAAGTGAAAAGAATTTCCGATGATGATTGGATATTCCGTGTTGATGATTGGATATTCAAGCTCAACCTTATGCGTAGGTGTGCATGCCGGAGAAGAGCCTGGAGACGTTGATCCAGGTCAATGTCAGAACGACGAAGAGAAAGCCGATCCAAAGCAATATGGCAAGCATACGCGGATGGCGGAGTCCATTCTTGAGCCGACAATGGAAGTAGGCGGCATAGATGAACCACGTGGCGAGTGACCACATCTCCTTGGGATCCCACTGCCAGTAATGGCCCCAGCAAATTTTTCCCCACAGAGACCCGAGGAAGAGACCGATCGTCATGAGCACGAAACCCATGGCTACGGTCTGCCGTGACACGGCATCCGCCCGTACAAGCTCAAGAGGCGGAGGATTCGTTGAAGCAACGTGCTTAAACAGCGGGATGGCCATAAAGGCTGAGCGTGCCAGAATGATATAGGCTGCGACATAGCACCCCACATGCGGAATGAAAAGCGGACTCTGCAATGCTGGCGGAAGGGCGCGCGGTTCTTCGCTAAAGACAAAACCAGCAGGAACGAGAATGATCAAGCCGAGCAACGCATCTTGAAAATCAGTATCCGCACCCGTCTGATAACGACTTAGTTTGGACAACGGCCACAAAAACGCAGCCATACAGAGAAAGAACTCAAACAAATTCTGCATGGGCGGATGTCCCGTGTGAAATCCGCGATACACCACGGCCGTCGTGGCAAAAACAAAGCCGGCGAACCAGAACCCACGCCCGAGCGTTTTGCGCTGCGTTTTCAGCAGGATAGCCGCCAGCAAAAAAGCAGCCATCGTCACGTAAATCAGCAATCCCTGCGGTGTGCATTTCACGTCCATGACTGAGCTCCTTTCGCGAGACGGAAGAAGCGCGAAGCAAACCAGAGAGCCCCAACAAAAAGCACCCCAAACCCCGTATAAACAACAATAAGGCCGGGATCACGAATGAACTGCAAGACTGTATAATTCACAGGCCGGCCCAAGCGATCTTGCGTAGCTCCCCAGCTCATTTGATAGATATAAAACCCTTGCACGCGCGCTGGATGGTTGACGCGAATATTTTCGATGCGGGGGGGCTTGTTTTTTTCCAGGAGGGTCACTTGGCTGCGATATTCGCGCACAGGGCCTTCCTCGCCTGGCTCGCGTGAGGGATAGCGCTCAATAATAAATTTATCAAGCCGAACCGAGAACGGAACGCGGCCCACAAACGTTTCCAGCCGAGGCCCCGTAGAGAGTTCATTACTCACATCGCCGTCAATCATGGCCATCATGCCATTCACGGGAGATGCGGATGTCTCGGTGCGGATCGCCATTTGTCCAATGAGCCAGCCGCTCATAATCATTGCGCACCCAGCATGGAACAAGGCCGAATGATAGTGCTTCCGAAAAATCGCACGAATACTAATCGCGCTAATCCCAATTACAAGCAAAGTCACGCCCGCAAGGCAAGGCAAGGTACTCATCCAGACACCAGCGTTTGTCGCGCCCAGACAGGCGAGCACAATGGACCCTGCGGACAGAACACAACACAGCCCCGTCGCCACATCTAAGCCCACTATTTTATTGAGAAGCGCCTTCATCGGAACCGCTACATTTTCTTCACTGCGTCGAGTTCAATCTCGACCAGAAGATCATCGCGACAGACATCCGCCTCGATGGTCACGAGTGGCATAGCGGTCAGATTATTCTTCTTGAGCCACGCCTGCCAGATCGGCATATATTCTGACTTCTTGAGATACATGATTGCGCGGGTGGTATCCGCCCAACTCATGCCCCGAGAAACCAAGATTGCCTCGACGACATCCATGGTCAACTGGATCTGTTTTTCAGCATCGTCGACAAAGGCTGTTGCGCCCCCGGTCTCAATACTGGCGGTACCCGAGACCATCAACGTCCGATAGTCTGGCGTCCCGATTTCCATGGCACGGCTGAAGGAACTCCGATAATTTAAGGCTGAACATTGCAAGGGCGAGTCAACGATTTGAACGGTGGTACGGTTGTTCTTGGGCTTCACGGCAATGGCGCACGCGGTAATGGCCGCCCCGCACATATTCGCGGTACCGATACCGGTGCTGGCCGGGACACGGCCATCATACACATGACGCGATGCGAAAAAGGCATCCCGCGCACGATTGAAAGGATCATACCACTCGAGAATCTTGTCCATATAAAGCCAGGTACGCGCCACATCCGCAAACGTCATGTTTGCCTCCTTGAGCGCGTCTTCGATGGTTTCAAAAACAGAGGTGGTCTGATCGACACGCGAGGCCGTCAGGTCTTGGGGCAACACACCTGTCAGCAAGCAATACTCCGCATTTGCATCTTCATAGCAAATCCCGATCGTCATGCCATTGCGTTTGATGAGGCGCGTCTCTGTTCCTGTTGCAGACCATCGAAACCAGACCGGCGGGATGACATCCGACGTATTGCATAACCACATTTGAGGGACATCCGTCCCTTTAACATCAAGGCCCGCACGCTTCAACGCTGTCGGACTTCCCCACCCCGCCAGCGACAAGGCTCGACCTTCGCACGTGGGCACCCCTTTTGAGATGTCCAAGAGCCCCCATTCCTGGGAGCGTAAGACGCCCCCATTTTTTAATGATGCCTTCATCATTCCCCCTTCACCGTTATAAACTTAATAAGACAGGATATATTCTGCCAGATCTTTAACTTCTTCTTTTGATAACCCCTTGGTTGCGCCATGCACATCTTTAGGATTACAGGTGGTCAACACTTCTTCCATAGTGAGCGCGCGGCCATCATACAAATAGGGCGCTGTACGCCACATTTCGGTCAGAGATGTGGTATCGAAGGCACGGCCCTCTTCATTGCCGATACCCAAGAGCTGGTGCTTCTGCAGATCCGTAAAGAGGGGATATCCACCGGGAGCTTTCTTGTTCGACGGATGACAATCCACGCATCCTGCCTTCTTAAAAAGCTTCTCTCCGCGCTTTGCGCTTTTTGTCAGCGCACCATCCTTCAGATACGGACTCGGAACCGGCTTAATGGACATCACATACGCATCGATACATGACGCATCTTCATCTGGACGAACCACAAACTGGATATGCGTTAATCCCTTTCGATTGCACATGGCCATGTTTTCGCGAATACCCGTCACCATGGTCGGCGGCGTCAGATGTGAAAAGAGCATATTCTTGGTCTGCTTCGGATTGCCAATACCGTCATTAATCAAATCCCAGTTCAGTGAGTCCGCGCGCCCATCCGGATGGCAACTTGCGCAACTTTGCCACTGCTGGAAACACATGGCGCCATCATTGAAGAGCATCTCTCCGCGACGGACACGATCTTTCGACAAATCAAAATCCTTGCTGAGCAAAATCGGACTGGGCTTTAGCACGCTGTCCGCCAGATTCACTTGCACGACCCGTTCGGCGAAATAACACGCAACATAAACGCGACTCCCGCAAATAACAATGCCACGGGGGCCATCACCCTCAATCTTCACACGGCGGCGAATCGTGACAAGGAAAGAGAGGTCATTCGGAACATCTGTTGCGGACTTTGTAACTTCGGTCACCTTCTCACCCTTGGCTGCTTTATCGAGTCTCACATGCAAGGCTTCGCGATCGATCACGCTAATTTCGCGTGTACCCGCATGAGCCACGACCAACGTTTTGCCATCCGGAGAGACCGTCACGCCCCACGGATTTGCCGCCCCCAGGTCAACATCATCCAGCAACACGGTATTGATATAGTCGCCTGTTTCGCCGTTAAAGACGCTCAAGCCAGCCGTATTCATCCAGCCACGTTCCAACTGAGTGGTTGGTAACTGATAGCGTCCAAACGTATGCGTCACATAAACAAATTTGCCATCTGGGGAGACCGTGATCCCGCGGACACCGGTGCTGCCATTCGGAAGCATCATGGTTTTAAGCACTTTACGCGTTGCAGTATCGATGACCGAAACGGTCGCCGCAACGACATCATCGATTGCCTTGACATAAGGCAGGTGATTCGCCACAAAGAGCAACTTGCCCCCACCGGCCAATACAGCCGCATGCGGTTCGCGCACAACAGGGATCGTCTCGACAACTTTCATCTTGTCTGCGTCAACCACCATCACATTGTTATTAAAACGGTTAAGTACATAGACGGTCTTGCCATCTACACTGACGACAGGTGCCATGGGGGTATGCCCGACTGCGAGGCTTTCCTTGGTCTTCCCGGCCGCATTCACCTTAAACAACTTCCCCTCCTCGGCGCCTCCTGTGATATAGAGGTTTCCACTGGTTGCAACGGCAATACCTGAAGGATTTGCTTTCAGTGTCCACTCCTCCACGACTTGATCGGTTGCGGAATCAATTTTTAGAATTTTCTTCGCCGTGGCTGCTGTGACATAAATCATTTTTCCGTCAGGCGCCAAGGCGACATATTCAGGTGAAAAATACGTGGTGTCCCTGCCGAAACATGTCTGCCCTATTAACATCACAACGATTAGATAGTGTAGTTTCATTCCGATCCCTCTTCTTTCGATTTTTTTTTAAATACTACGTCCCACCGCTTCCGCAATAGCCTTCATCTGTTGAACCATCCGATAAAGATCTTCTGGCTTTTCGCTCTGATCTCCATCACACAACGCCTTTTCCGGGTGGTTATGCACTTCGACCATGAGCGCATCCGCGCCACAGGCAACTGCCGCGAGCGACATTGGTGACACGAGCGATAATTTTCCTGTCCCGTGGCTAGGATCAACAGCGACCGGGATCCAGGTGCGTTGCTTCAACAGCGGCACCGCATTCAGGTCTAGCGTAAAACGTGTCGCCGTCTCAAACGTCCGAATGCCGCGTTCACACATCACAATTTGCTCATTACCCGTTGCCAAAATATACTCGGCAGCCAAGAGAAATTCCTCAATACGCGAACTCATACCCCGCTTTAAAAAAATAGGTTTGCCACTTTCGCCCGCCGCACGCAACAAAACATAATTATCCATATTCCGGCAACCCAGCTGGAGCATATCCGCGACACGGGTAACCTGACTCAACTGGCTGGCCTCCATGACCTCAGTCACAATCGGTAACCCTGTCTTTTCACGTGCCTCAGCAAGAATTTCAAGGCCTTTTTCACAAAGACCCTGAAACGAATACGGCGACGTGCGTGGTTTATAGGCACCGCCTCTTAACATGGTGGCTCCAGCTTCTTTCACAGCACAGGCTATTTCGAGCATTTGCGCCCGACTTTCGACTGTACAAGGCCCAGCGATCAAAACAATCTTCGGTCCACCGAATATACAGTTTCCCACGGTGACGATACGTCCAGCTTCCCCCACATTGTTTTTTTCAAATTTCATGATACTTGATCCATTATTATTGATTTAGTTGTTTTTAGAATGACGTGGGTATTCCCCTTTCCCCTGCCATCACAAAACAGATTCCAAATCTTTTTTAGTGTAACATGTTTATTGTGTCTGGCGCAACTTGTAAATGCGTTCCATGCGTACTCCGATATCTTCGAAGCCTATATCGGCTCCATAGACATCCTTATAATAACTGAACGCTTTTTCGTAATCTCCTGTTTCCTCCGCCAAGACACCGAGTTCGAAAACGATTTTCTTCTTGAGATCATCCATGATTTCCAATTGTTCGTTTGCTGTCTCCAACTGCATGACTGCCATATCCCGCTGACCTTTTTTAGCGAAACACTTAGCCAAGTAGAAGAGGGATTCCACGCGTTCTTTCGGACTGCGTTGCGCCATCTGCAATTGACCGATGGCATCGTCCCAATACTCATACTTGAAGTACAGCAAACCCAACTCAAAACGAAGTTTGAGATCATTCGGATACCGTTGCACGCGTGCGGAAAGGTCGTCGAAAATGAATTGATTCATTTCGCCTTCCATATCCGCTGCTGCCGCCACATTGCCAGCAGCCTTCAGCTCCTCGCTTCTCGCCTCAAAGACGGAAATTCTCGCCTGCGTGATAGCGCGATCAAGTTCCGGATCCGCAGCATTGATCTTACGCGCGTCCTCAAGGGTCGCCACCGCTTCATTAAATTGCTTATTTTGCAGATAAACCCGCGCCAATGCACGATAAAAATTGAGGTTGTTCGGCTCCTTGGCAATGCGCTCCTTGGCCTCGGCGACAAGGGTATCCGCATCGGACCCCGAAATGACCGACTTCGCCTGCATATCGAGCTTCTTGGCCTGATCCTTATTCGCAATGAGATCGCGGAAGGCACCCGCCTTGCCAGAAGCTTCTTCCCAGCCAGCCGCCATGGACACACGAGCTTCCGAATCCTTAAGCTGTTTAAAGATGAGCTGGTCGTTCGGCAAGAAAGCGTTTAGCTTCGCATAAGCATCACGAGCCTTGGTATAATCGCCCACCTTCATGTAGAACTCTGCGACACGACGCAACAATTTCAAGTCGTCCGGGTTATTCTCATACGCGGACTCAACGGTAAAAAGGGCGGCATCCGCATGACCGGACGCTTCCGCGATTTCGACCGCCAATTCGACATTGAGCGAGTGTAAGGGATTCTTCGTCAGCAACTTTTCACATTCCACAAGAGCCATCTCAAGCTTGCCACTTTTCTGAAGGGTTGAAATCTTTGCACGCATCAGCATCGCGCCAAACTCCTGCACCTGTGTTGCAAAGCGACTCTTCTTCTCACGCTTAAATTTAGTGATTTGAGCGGCTCTCAAAAATTTACGCGCCAAGGAAAAGCCAGGGGAAAGTGTTACGCATTGCATTAAAAGGTCAATGGCAATATCTAGATTACCGCGCTCAAATGCAGCAGCCCCCTTCTTATAAAAATTCTGCGCCTGTTGCGCGATCAAATCACTTTTTACTTCTGCCATAAATAATCCTGTTGACTCCAATTGATAGCTTTTCCCAATTTGAACTGACATTATAGACAGGATAGGGTATTACGTCAAGCATTCGGACTGATTTTTTCAGTGCGTCAATTGACAAACTAAGTTAGACCCTCCGTATTCGGAAAGGTCTAACTTAGTCTGCCAAAGTCTAACTTACTTTGTCCTTTGACCCGTTTTGATATACCACGGGCTGCTTGCGGGCTACTACACTAACAAGATCGGCTCATCATTGATGCCTACTAATGGCGATGCCATCCCCTGCTTCAGGGCCTTCCTCTCTGGAAATTCAGACGCTTCTTTCAGGTGCATCAAGAGTTCGGGCGTCGTTCGTACGCCCAGCTTCTCCATAAGCCGTGCCTTATAGGTGCCGACTGTCTTCGGGCTGATTCCCATCTGTTCAGCAATCTGCATATTACTCATGCCGGAGCGCAAAAACTCCATGACCTGAATCTCGCGATCGCTCAGGGTGCTGAGCTCATGGGTTTCAGTTTTCTCCACATCGCTCATGGTCGCGCGATGAATCAGGGAGGTTGCAATGGTATCACTGACAGCCAGATGGTGTGTAAAGATTTTTCGGATGGCCTTTAACAGATTCTCGAGGGACGTGTCCTTCATCAGATATCCCTGCGCCCCTGCTCGTAACATCCGAGCAGCATAGACTTCTTCGTCACAGACGGAGAGGACTAACACGGGCGGACTTTCCGGCAGGAGTTTCAGGTTGGCAAGCAGACTCCACCCGTTTCCATCTTTGAGGTTGAGGTCTAGGATGACCAGCTCTGGTTTTAACACCTGGATCATCTCCAGCGCAGAACGCCATCCCTCTGCCTCCCCGCAGACGTCTAAATCGTCTTCAGCAGAGATCGCCTCCGCCAGCCCCTTTCGGACCAGCGGATGATCATCAACCAACAAAATACGCTTTTTCTTATGCTTCGTCATGGTTCTCCTCTCCCTCTGGATACGGCACGGTCAGCGTTGCAACGGTCTTGCCTTGCTCGTCTCTCTTCAAACTAAAAGTTCCGTTGACCTGCTGAGCCCGCATCTGCATCTGCTTGATCCCAACGCCCGGCTTTAAAGCTCCGTTCTCCGGCAGCGGCTGGCCATCATTCGTCACCGACACCACAGACTGCCGTGTCTCCTGAATGACGTCGATCCAGATCCGTTGCGCCTGGCCATGTCGTACCGCGTTCACCACCGCCTCCCGTACGATCCGATAGACGTGCTCAGCCGCCTGTGCAATGCAGTCGCAACTCGACTGGGAGCAGTTGAGCTCGATCTCCACGCCAGTTGCCGCGCTGAACCGCCGCGCGAAGACAGACAACGCCTCGCATAGCGGCAGCGTCTCCACGTCATGCAAGGTCAACATATACGACACATTGCGCGCCAGCCCCAGCGCGTGAGCGGCCTGCTGAGCGAGTCCCTGAGCGATGCGCCGCTCATCCGCCTCCCCTTGGCGCTGGGCGAACCGCTCGGCCATCCGCATCAGCGCCACCAGCTCCTGACAGAGCCCGTCATGGATCTCATGTCCGATCCGCCGCGCCTCGCCCTCGCTGGCCTGGAGCGCGCCCGCCACTGCTTCTCGCAGTTCGGCCTCACGGCTCGCAATGAGGTGGCGCAACCGCTCATTAGCCTCACACAGCGCTTCCTGTGTCTGCTTGACCCCCGTGATGTCGTGCGCGACACCCACAAAGGTGATCGGCTTGCCGGTGTTGTCCAGCACAGGCTTAATGCTGGAGGTATGCCACAGCACGCTGCCATCCTTGTGCCGGACGCGGTATTCGATCCCTGAACGCAGCTCGCCGCTCCGCACCACCTCTGCGAGAAACGCATCGCACGCGGGCACATCCTCCGCCAACACCACCTCCCGGTAATCACGCCCCACCATCTCGTCGGCACTGTACCCCAAAAACGTCTGCCAGGAATCGGACACGTAGGAGAAGCGTCCATCAGGCGCAATGGTATAGAAGATCGCGTTGGCATGCGCCAGCAACATCTTATTCCTCTCCTTCTCCTCGGCGAACGCCTGCATTAACCCCGGCGACTGAAAAAGAGAAAGCACGCCCGCCCCTGCCGAGAACCGGCGGTATCGCCATACCAAAATCGCCAGCGCACAGAGAACGCCTGAGAAAAAAAAGATAATATGTAGATAAATATTCATAACCGTTCAAGGGAAGACGATCGAATCATAACGAATCGCGCCACGGGGTGAAAGGTAAAATCTTTTTTTTCGTGTTTTTTGTCTTTTTCGTGGCAACAAAAAACCGCATTTTCCGGCTGCTGCGCAGGCCTACAAAATCACGCTTTTGTAAGCCTGCGCCTACAGAACTTTCAGCCCTTGACCGACTAGACACAGCCTGCATACTTTGGGACAATGATGCCATTCAATCAAACGCTCAACGCTCAACGTTTAACGCTCAACGCTTAAGTTAAGAAATTACTTTTTAACCACGAAACACACTAACCACACGAAAATAAGGCAATAACGCACTAAGGCAATAAGGCAATTCTCCTCTGTGCACTCTGTGCCTCTGTGAGAGACAAAAAGGAAGAAACTCTGAAAACAACACACCTCACACTCCTCCTCGCGGCCTTGGCCGCCAACGCCTTTGGCGGCGACGCCAAGGTGACCCTCGACTCCAATAACGGCTCCAGCGCCTTTATTGTGCGCGACAGCGCCAGCAACGAACTCGCCCGCGTCTCTTCCGACGGCATGGTCGGCATCGGCACCAATGTGCCCGCCTACACGCTCGACGTGGCGGGCGACATCAACCTCACCGGTGCGCTCCGTACCAACGGCGTGGCCTGGAACCCGCTCACGACCTTCACCGAGACCGATCCCGTCTTCGGCGCCAGTGTGGCCGCGGGCATCACCGCTCCGCAGGTCGGCAACTGGAACACTGCCTTTGGCTGGGGCAACCATGCCAGCGCAGGCTACCTGACCGCCTACACCGAAACCGACCCCGTCTTCGCCGCCAGCGCAGCAGCCACCATCCTCTCAGAGGACATGACCGCCTGGAACGCCAAGCTCGGCGGTTCCGGCACATCCGGCTACCTGCCCAAATTCACCGCCGGCGGTACGGTCGGCGACTCCGCACTCTTCTCCGACGCCGACGGCAAGGTCGGTATCGGAACCAACGCGCCCGCCTACAAGCTCCACGTGGCCGGCTCCATCGATGCCACGGCGATCTCCATCAACGGCTCGCCCGTGGCCACCTCCAAAGACACCTACTGGAGCACCGCAGGCAGCGGCGCGATCCAGTACTCCGGCGGCAACGTCGGCGTGGGCACCGCCACCCCGGCCGCCAGCGCCGCGCTCGACGTCTCGGCCACCGACAAGGGCATTCTCATTCCCCGCCTCACCCTCGCCCAGCGCGACGCCGTCGCCGCGCCCGCCACCGGCCTGCTGATCTACCAGACCGACAACACCCCCGGCTTCTACTTCTTCAACGGCACCCAGTGGGCCTCGGTCAGCGCGGGCGGCGCGGTCGTCTCCAGCGTCGCAGCCACCGCGCCCCTCGCCTCCAGCGGCGGCACCGCCCCCACGCTCTCCATTCAGACTGCCACCGCTTCTCAGGCAGGCGCTCTCTCCAGCGCCGACTGGACCGCGTTCAACAGCAAGGTCGGCAGCGGCGCAAACGCCAGCATCACCAGCCTGACCGGTTTGACGACACCCTTGTCCGCCGCGCAGGGCGGCTCCGGACAGTCCAGCTTCGGCATCGGCGACATCCTCTATGCCTCGGGCGCGACGGCGCTCGCCAAGCTCTCCGACGTCGCCACAGGCAACGCGCTGATATCCGGCGGCGTGGGCGCGGTCCCCGCGTGGGGCAAGGTCGGGCTCGCCACCCACGTCAGCGGCACCCTGCCCGTGGCCAACGGCGGCTCCGGCCTGTCCAGCTATGCGGTCGGCGACCTCCTCTACGCCTCGGGCGCGGCGGCGCTCTCCAAGCTCTCCGACGTGGCCACCGGCAGCGCCCTCATCTCCGGCGGCGCAGGCGCGGCCCCCGCGTGGGGCAAGGTCGCCCTCGCCACCCACGTCAGCGGCACCCTGCCCGTGGCCAACGGCGGTTCGGGCGCCGCCACGTTGACCGGCGTGGTTCACGGCAACGGGACGGCGGCTTTGACTGCCGGCGCCGTCGCCCTGGCCAGCGAAGTATCCGGAACCCTCCCCCTCGCCAACGGCGGTTCGGGCGCCACGACTGCCGCCGCCGCCCGCACGGCCTTCGGCGCGGCCGCCTCCGGCGCCAACAGCGACATCACCCAGCTCACAGGCCTTACCACGGATCTCGCCGTGGCTTACGGCGGCACCGGGGCATCGACCCTGACCGGCGTGGTTCACGGCAACGGAGCGGCGGCTTTGACTGCGGGCGCCGTGGCCCTGGCCAGCGAGGTTTCCGGCACCCTCCCCGTGGCCAACGGCGGTTCGGGCGCCGCCACGTTGACCGGCGTGGTTCACGGCAACGGCACAGCGGCATTGACTGCAGGCGCTGTGGCACTCGCCAGCGAGGTTTCCGGCACCCTCCCCGTGGCCAACGGCGGCTCGGGCGCCGCCAATACAACCGATGCCCGCACCAATCTCGGGCTGGGGAGTGCGGCAACGCTGGCTGCGACCTGGTTCAATACGGGTAGCACCGTGGTCCAGCGTGATTCCTCTGGCAACTTCAGCGCCGGCACCATCACCGCCACCCTTTCCGGCACGGCCAGCACCGCGACCAGTCTGGCTGGCGGCAACACCACGACCCTGCGCGGCGCCCTCGGCTATCAGTCGGCCGCCAACGTCACGACCCTGCTGGCCCCCAACACCACCGTCACCAAAAAGTTCCTGAGCATGACCGGCACGGGCGCCAATGGCGCCGCGCCGATCTGGGATACGTTCAGCGCGGCCGCCTCCGGCGCCAACAGCGACATCACCAGCCTGAGCGCGCTCACCACGCCCCTCTCCGTGGCCCAGGGCGGCACCGGGGCAAACACCTTTCCCGCCGGCAGGATTCTGTTTGGCAACGGTACCGACGCGGTAGATAGCGATCCCTGGCTCGTCTATGACACGACCAACTTCCGTCTTGGAATTGGCACAGGCGTACCCGGTTTCCCGTTGGAGGTGCCCTATGGTGCCAACAGAGCGACGGGGACAGCCCTCTACTATTACATCTACGCGGGCGGCAATGCGATCCCAAGCGTTGGCGCCAGGACTCTTAGTACATCAGCCTACTTTGGGCAGAGTGTGGCAGTCGGAGGGAGTGTCGTCGTGCATTCCGACGCCCGCATCAAGGATGTCATCCGCGTCAGCGACCCGGAGGCGGACCTGGCCACCCTGCAGCAGGTCAAGGTCACCGACTACCGCTACGTCGACCGGGCAAACAAGGGCAACCGGCCCAAGAAGGGCGTCCTCGCCCAGGAACTCGAACAGGTCTACTCCAACGCGGTCAGCCTCACGTCCGACTTCATCCCCAACGTCTACGCACTCGCCGAAACCGTCAGTTTCGACGCCCAGGCCGAAGAGTTGACCCTGACGGTGGCCAAGCCCCACGGCCTGGTCGCCGGCGACGTGGTCCGGGTCTTCGCGGATGCCGGCCCGATCGAGAAGAGCGCGGCGCGGGTGGTGGACGCCAACACCTTTGTGCTGGCCGGCGTGAAGGAAGCGACGGAGAAAGCGTTCGTCTTCGGCAAGCGCGTGGACGACTTCCGCACCGTGGATTACGACCAACTGACCACGCTCAACGTCTCCGCCACCCAGGCGCTGGCCGCACGCTGCGCCGCCCTGGAGGCCGAGAACGGCACGCTCAAGGACCAGAACGCCGCCATCCTCCAGCGCCTCGACGCCCTGGAAGCCAAGTAACAACTCCTTCTTAACCGCGAATGCTGCTAATTGAACGAATGAGTCCTGATTCAATTCGCCTGATTCGCGGTAAAAAAACAATCCTGTCAATCCTGGTCAAAAAAGGCAAACATGAAAACCACACTCCCTCTCAATCTCCGCTTAACGCGCTCTCCCCGCCTTTCTCAAACCTTCAAACGATTCAACCCGCGCGTTGCGCGTTTGAACCTCTCCCTCTCCCTCTCCCGCTTCCTCTTCGCGGCCCTCGCCGCCACCACCTACGGCGGCGACGCCAAGGTGACCCTCGACTCCTCCAACGGCTCCAGCGCCTTTATTGTGCGCGACAGCGCCAGCAACGAACTCGCCCGCGTCCAGTCCGACGGCAAGGTCGGCATCGGGACAAACACACCTGCGGCATCGGCTTTGCTGGACTTGACATCTACCTCCAAGGGGTTTCTGCCACCGCGGTTGACTGCTGTTCAACGGGCGGCTATTGCTTCTCCCGTTGAAGGTCTTCTGGTTTACCAGACGGACGGCACAAAAGGGCTTTACCAATATAATGGCACGTCCTGGGCTATCATAATTAGCAGCAGCCCTTCGTATACGACTGGAATAAATACAAACTTGGGCGGATACGTATTTTATGTGACTCCCGACGGCAAACATGGATTGGTTTCAGAAACCGTTGACCAGGCAGCAAGTATTAATTGGTATAATGCACCGGCTATAGTCAGCGATACAGCCAATCACAGCACGGCTGGTAAAAACTTTACGGATTGGCGTGTGCCCACCATTTACGAATTAGGTCTCATGTATGTCAATCGTGTTGCAATTGCAGGATTCTCAGAAGCAAGCGATTATTGGTCAGACTCCCAATGGGATTCTTTGAATGCACATTGGCGATATTTCGGTAATGGCGCAGATGCTGGTGGTCTGATGACAAGAAGTTGTGCTGTGCGTTCCATCCGTTCTTTTTAGTCAATCGAATGTTATTCAAACCGCTCTTTCCGATAACGCCATTTTTTTAACGAAACACACTAACCACACGAAAATAAGGCAATAAGGCAATAAGGCAATAAGGCAATTCTCCTCTGTGCACTCCGCGCCTCTGTGAGAGACAAA
>SESF01032166.1_pt1 | contig 14627 bp, 11 predicted proteins | sample 3171521 | NCBI WGS metagenome assembly SESF01 (sample SAMN10866945, study PRJNA518727) | freshwater metagenome | biome: subpolar coniferous forest; feature: holomictic lake; material: water; isolation source: holomictic Lake 227, 6 m and 8 m depth | place: Canada: near Kenora, Ontario | collected...
CCTTCCTCAATCCCATCGGGCTTATCTTCTTTGTGCTCGCCCCGATACTGGTGCTGCTCTATTTGCGCCGGGTGCGGCGGCGGGCGGTCGCGGTTTCGAGCCTCATGTTTTGGCAGCGGGCCATGGGCACACAGCGGCACCGGGCCTGGTTCGGGAAACTGCGCCGATGGTTCTCCTTGCTGTTTCAATTATTGATTTTGCTGGTGCTGGTGCTCGCCTTATCGCGCCCCGCGCCAAAGCCCGGTTTGGCAAAGCTGGCCGAGGCCAGTTCGACGGTTCTGGTCATCGATGCCCGGGCCCGGATGCAGGCAACTGAACCCGATGGGCAAACCCGATTTGCCAAAGCCATCGCGGCAGCGCGGCAGGCGTTGGCAGGAATCCGGGAGGGGTCAAGCACGGCGGTGCTGCTGGCCGGGCCAATGCCGCAGGTCATTTCACCTTTTGTTGAGGACCCGATCCCGCTTTACGAGAAGCTCGGACAGCTTTTGCCGACCGATGCCGCGGGCGATCTCCGGCCGACTCTGGAGCTTGCACAGGAACTTATTGCCACCCGGCCAGGAAGCCGGCGAATCGTGGTCTTTACCGATTCCGCAGCGCCACCGAGTGAGCGCCAGGCCGGTGCGCCAGCGCCTCTCGTTGTCCCCCAAATCATTGCCGTCGGTTCCCGGCTGGATAACGTCGCCATCACGCGGTTTGCGGCGCGTCCACAACTCGGCAGTCCCCAGACGGCGGATTTGCTGCTGGAGCTTGCCAATTTCGGACGCAAGCCGGTGCGGGGCAATGTCGAAATCGCATGCGAGGGGGCTCTGCTGGATGTGAAGGCATTTGATCTGTCGCCGGGAGCGAAAAAGACGCAGGTTTTCCCGGTTGTGCCAACGGTCGTGGGCGGTGCCGGAAGGCTCACGGCCCGGCTGGATACGCACGATGCGCTGGCGCTCGACAATACGGCCTATGCGCTGCTGCCTTCGAGCGACCGTTGCCGGGTGTTGCTGGTGACCGGGGGCAATTTCTTTTTGGAAAAGCTGCTCGCGGCCGACAACACGGTTCAATTCGAGCTGCTCAACCCCGACGCGTTCGTCCCCGCCATGGCCGGCGGGTTTGACGCGGTGATCTTCGATGGCTGCGGTCCGGCAACCCTCAGCGAGGTTCCCGGCAACACGCTTTTTCTTAAATCAGGCCCGCTGGTGGTGAGCGGGACGCTCGATCAGCCGCTGGTTACTGAAGCCAACCCGGAAAGCCCGCTGTTGCGGATGGTGCAGTGGCGGGACGTCAACTTTCTACACGCAGCGCAGCTTGTGCCGCCGGTCGGCTCCGTAGGCGGGCCGGATGGGTGGAGTTTCACTCGCCCGCTTTGTTCGTTTGACCACCCGTTGATCGTCACAGGAGCGCGCCGCAAGCCAGTCGGCGGCGAACAGCGCCTCGCGGCGTTCGCCTTTGACCTCGCCGAAACGGATCTCCCGCTCCGGCTCGCCTTTCCGCTGCTGATTTCAAATACAATTCATTGGCTGGCCGGCGCGGAAGCGGAGCTTGCACAAGCGGGGGAATGCGGACACGCGGTGGCGCTCGGGCCGGAAGAATCGGCGCGGTTTGAGCCAGCGCCGGGTGCTACGTGCGGACCACGGGCAGGCGACTTCAAAGGCTCTCTTCTACCGCAGCATACCGGGTTTTACCGGATCGATACGCCGACGGGCACGCGCCGGCTTGCGGTGAATCTATTCGAGGGCTCCGAGTCGGACTTGTCGGCCGTGAGCGGAGCCGCCGGCAAGCCGCCGGGCTGGGCCGACCGCCTCGTAAACTCTGCGGCGCGTCCGCTTTGGCAATGGCTCACGCTGGCGGCCTTGGGCCTGCTGACAGTCGAGTGGTGGCTATTTCACCGAAGGAAACTCGAATGAACAAAGGAGAAGTCAGGAACCGCAAATGACGCAGATGAACACAGATTCAGGAAATACAATATTGGTGCAGCGGATTGCCTTTATCTGCGCCGATCTGCGGTTATCTGCGGTTCAAATTCCCAGCTCACCCAATGATCCCTGAACTCATAACCCGCCCCCACTTTCTGTGGCTTCTCTGCCTGGTGCCATTGCTCGGGCTGGCTCTGCGGCAGTCGCTGGCGGGGATGCCCCCCGCGCGCCGGCGGGTCTGCCTGGGAGTCCGGGCGGGCATTCTGGCGCTGCTTGTTCTCGCTTTGGCGGGTCTCCGGGTTCCGTGGCGGTCGCACGAGGTGGCGGCGGTGTTTGCCTTCGATCGTTCCGCCAGCATCACTCCGGAAGCGGAGCGTGCCGGGCGGGAGTTTGTGGCGAACGCGATCCGCTCCCGTGGAATGGGCGATGACGCGGTGGTGCTCGGATTTGCCAGGGATGTGATGACGATTCCCGCCGCCACGAGCAGAGCCTGGCCTGCGCAACCGGACCGCGACGGCACAGATATTTCCAAGGCGCTGGCGTTTTCCGCCGCCGTTTTTCCCGAGGGAAAAGTCAGGCGGCTGGTGTTGCTTTCGGATGGCAACGACACTGCAGGCCACGCGCAGGAAGCCGCCCGGGCGCTGAGCGCGTCGGGGGTGGAACTCGTGACGGTTCCCCTGCGCAATCCCCTCACTCCGGAGGTGTTGGTGGAACGGCTGGAAATCCCGCCCGCGCTCAAGGAAAACGAGCCGTTCGATGCCACGGCGGTCGTCCGGAGCAACGTTGAAACCGGATGCACGGTGCGATTGTTCGCGGATGGATTTGAAGTCGGCGAACCGCAGCGCATCCAGCTCAAATCGGGGGTCAAGGCAGTGCCCTTCCGAAACCTGCGTTCGGAAAAGGGCGAATCGGTTTACCGGGTCGAGATCAGTCCGGAACAGGACACCGTCTTGGAAAACAACCGGGCAACGGCCATGGTTTCCCGGCGGGGGATGCCCAAGGTGCTGGTCGCCGACCCTGCCCCGGAGAAGCTCCAACCGCTGATCGGCAAACTCAGGGAAGCTCATATCGACGCAACGGCGGTTTCCGCTGCGGGGCTGCCCAAGACGCTGGACGCCTTGCAGGGATGCGATGCGCTGCTGCTAAGCGACCTCCCTTCCTCCGCGTTGAGCCCGGAACAGATGCAGCTTTATTCGCAGTGGGTGCGAGACTTTGGCGGCGGATTCGCGATGATCGGCGGAGAAAACAGCTTCGGGGTGGGCGGCTATTACCGGACCCCGATCGAAACCATGCTCCCCGTCTCCACCGAGCACGACGATCGCACCGAAGCCCCGACGGTTGCCGTCATGATTGTGCTCGATTGTTCCGGCTCGATGAACGCGCAGGAAGCCGGGCAATCGAAAATTTCGCTCGCCAGCCAGGGAGCGGCTTTGGCGCTCGATGTGTTGCAGCCCAAAGATCTCCTGGGGGTCATGGCCGTGGACACGCGCATTCACCAGATTGTTCCCCTCGCCCGACACGAGAACAAGGCCGAGGTGTCCGGCCAGATCCTGCGAATCACGGCAGGCGGAGGCGGCATTTACGTCTATAGCTCGCTGCTGGATGCTTACTCCCAGCTCCGCGACGCCAACGCCAAGATCAAGCACGTCATCCTCTTCTCCGACGCAGCCGACGCGGAAGAGCAAGCGGCGGGCGAACGTCCCGACGGCTCGCATGTTCCCGGCAACGCGGTGGACCTGGTTTCTCAAATGGCGGGCGCGCGGATCAGTACCTCCATCGTCGCGCTCGGGAACGACTCGGATAAGGACGTGCTATTTCTCAAGCAACTCGCCACCAGCGGAGGCGGGCGCTTTTACCTGACCGGCGACGCGCTGACGCTGCCCCAAATTTTCACGACCGAAACCATGCGGGTGGCGCAGAGCAGCCTGATGGAAGAGCCCGTGCTTGCCCTGCCGGTGAAAGAAAAAGCGCCGGCGCTCGACGGGATCGATTTTGAGAAGTCGCCGCCGCTGGGCGGGTATAACGTGACCAAGCTCAAGAAGACCGCCGACCTCTTGCTGGCCACTGAAAAAGGCGATCCGATTTTGGCCACCTGGCGGTATGGACTGGGACAGGCGGGCGCGTTCACCAGCGACGCCAAGAGCCGTTGGGCCGGCGAATGGTTGACCTGGCCGGGATACGGAAAATTCTGGACGCAATTTGTCCGCAGCTTGTTGCGGAAAAACAGCGGCACCGGCCTGCAAGTTCAAAGCAGTTTGGAAAACGGAGAGTTGCGCCTGGAAATCGATGCGGAAAGCCCGGACGGCACTTTTCGCAATCAACTGCCGATCCAGGTTCATGCGGTCGAACCGGGTGGAGCGACCCACGACACCCCGGCGCGCCAGGTTGCCCCCGGCCGGTACAGTGCCGGGGTAGCGATTTCCGGGACGGGAACGACCTGGGTATCGGTGCGAACGGGCGAGTTGTCGGACGGAGGAACGGTGTTCGCCTGCACGCAGCCGTACCCCGCGGAGTTCGTGCACAACGCGACCGACGAGCCGGCCTTGCGGCAGTTGGCGCAAATCGCTGGCGGAAGTTTCGCGCCCGAACCGGAAGCGGTTTTTGCGCAGCCCGCTTTGGGAACCCGGAGGTTTTCCGATTTGAGCAGCCTGTTCCTGAGCCTCGCTTTGTTGCTGCTGCCGGTGGACGTCTGGTTGCGGCGTTCGCCTTCCCAATCTTCCTTGGGGCGTTGCCCAAGGCTGGTATAAGGTGCGGACCGCTGCTCCTCAGCAAAAGCGCTGCCGGACACTATTGGCGGGCCTCGCTGCCGCAGTAGAAAACGACATCTGCCGCTTCGATCCGTCCCGGGCTTGCAACCAAACCACAACTGTGAGATTCATAGCGGCAATGCGCCCCCTGCTCACAGCCTTTCTCCTGCTCGGATATTGGGGAGCAATCTGCCTGTTTCCGATGCCCGCCGAAGCCCAGACGCAGGATCGCGGGCTCATGGAGCGGATAGACAAGCCCGATCTGCATCGCTCGTTCATCGCTCAGAAGGGAGCCAAGTTCGGCACAAGTGCGTACCAGAAAACGGGGGAGGCTTACGTCAAAGAATTCTATTATCCAAAGAAGTTCAGCTCCAAAGAATTTCTGACGGGTTCTTATGCCACCAAACCGTGCTGGATGGGCGATTTCCTCTATTCCACTCGCGCAGCCAAGACGCCGAGTTGGTGGGACGCGGGCAAGCACTTCGGCACCAAAACCATGGCGACCAATGCGGTTTATGATGCCGCCAAGGGGTACGGCGCGGACAAAGCGGTTCCCGCCAAAACCGCCTCCATCCGCGGCAGGTCGCAGGACAAAATCGACCTCCAGGGGGCCGCTGCCATGGCCGGCCCAATGGGCTACGAAGGCACCCTCGCCCCGTTGAAGTCGATCGACGACGTTCGCATGCTGCTGAATAAAAATAAGTAAGCCGCTTGCCGAGTTGCGGCTGGTGTCATATTAGAGAAGTTGATTCACGCCCTCATTCTGTGAGAAGGTGATTTCAATTATCCGCCCATGACTCCCGAAAAACAGCTCGAAATTCTCAAACGCGGCGCCGCGCAGATCACCTCGGAAACCGAACTTTTGGAAAAGCTCCGGCTCGGGCGCCCCCTCAACGTCAAGCTCGGCGTCGATCCGACCGCCCCGGATATCCACCTCGGCTTCACGGTGGCCCTTCAGAAGCTGCGTCAGTTTCAGGATCTCGGCCATACCGCCATTTTGATCATTGGCGATTTCACGGCGATGATCGGCGATCCCAGCGGGCGTTCCAAGACCCGCCCGCAACTGACGCACGATCAGGTGATGGAAAACGCCAAGAGCTTCCGCACCCAGGCCTTTAAAATTCTCGACCCGCAGCGGACCCGGACGGTGTTCAATGGCGAGTGGTTCGAGATGATGACCTTTGAGGAAGTCATCAAGCTCAACAGCCGCGTGACCCTCCAGCAGATGCTCCAGCGCGAAGATTTCAGCAAACGCCTGGCCCGAGGCGAGTCCATTCGCCTTCATGAAATTCAGTATCCAATCATTCAAGGTTGGGATTCGGTGAAAGTGCAGGCCGACGTGGAGATCGGCGGCACCGACCAGCTTTTCAATATTCTTGTCGGGCGCGATCTTCAGAAAGAAGAGGGGATGGCGCAACAGGTCGTCTTTTTAATGCCGCTGCTTGAAGGCCTCGACGGCGTGAACAAGATGAGCAAGAGCCTCGGGAATTATGTGGGGGTAAGCGAGGAGCCCCAAACGATGTTCGGCAAGCTCATGAGCATTTCCGATACGCTGATGGCGCGCTATTACCTGCTCCTGCTTGGCGAAGAAATGCCGCAAATCCACCCGATGGAAGCCAAGAAGCAACTCGGCTTCCGCATCGTCGAACGCTACCATTCGCGCGAAGCCGCTCAAGCCGCCTTGGATGACTTCAACCTGCGCTTCTCAAAGAAAGATTTGCAGAATGCGGATCTGCCCGGAATTTCGCTCGCGGACGTCGGTCCCGACATCGTCTCGGTCGTGGTCGCGGCGTATGCCCAGGGATTCCAGATGACCAAGTCCCGCGGCGACGCCCGGCGCTTGGTCGAGCAGGGCAGCGTGCAATGGGCCGGAGAGAAGCTCACCGACGCCAAAGCCACCCCCGCCTTCGAAGCCGGCGGCGTCCTCAAGCTCGACAAGACCCGCGCGGTGAGAATCCTGTAGCCGCCCGGCTTAGTCGCGGCAACTTTCCTGTCCTACACCCAGCCAAAACTCAGCTTCGCTTCACCCAGATCCGGAGCTGGTCGGCCTCTTTTTGCATTGCGTCAAGGCGCTCCAAGGTCCGCTGCTGTTTCACCAGGAGCGCGGCGTTGGCGGCTTTGGCGGCGGTTAACGCTTCGAGGGGCGATTTAGGCGCGATCTGCACCGGTTGTGCGGCCTGTCCGGGCCATTCCGAGTGGAGCCGCCCGGGGAGGAGCAGCAGGCCAGCAGCAAGCGTCAGAAAGCTGAATGCAGAGGAGAATCGGTTCATTTGGCTCCTTTCCCTCCGCTGCGTGCTGCGAGGAGGCGGGCTTGACGAATGGATTCGGCAAGGGCGTCGAGTTTCGCATCGATCTGCACTTGATTCGCGGCGATCTGGGCCGTTTGCGCGTTGATTTCGGTGATAAGGGCCGCCATCTGCGGCGAAAGCTCGTCTTCGACCACTCGGCGCGGAGCGGGGCGAGGCGAAATCTGAGCCGGGGCGAGGCTCGGAGCAGCGGGTTGCGCGGGAGCGGCTTGAGGCAGGGCAGGCTGATCCTGTCCTGAGGTGGAATTCGGAGCGGCCAGAGTGAACAGGGCCACTCCGCCGATGGCTGTCAGCGCGAAAAGCGAGTGGATTTTCATCGCCCCCAGTTTAATCCGACTCGCCCGGTTCGTATAGCTAAAGCTGTGCGAAAGCGGAGGGCGTAAATAAAAAAATCCGCAAAGCATGGCGTGAATACTGCTTGCCGATCCGGGTTTGCAGCCTATTTTCCCGGCATGGCCGGAATGCAACAGGTCCAAAATCTTTCCATGCAGCAGTCGCTGGCGCCCCAGCTCCAGCAAAGTCTGCAAATTTTGCAGGTGCCGATGCTTGAGCTCCGCCAGCTCATTCAGGCGGAGTTGGCGATCAACCCCGTCGTCGAGGAGGAGCGCACGGAGCTTAGCGTCGAGGACAAACAGCGCGAACTGGATGACTTCCAGCAGGAGTTCGATCACTTGGCCAAGCTTGACGATGAATGGCGCGATTACATGTCGCAGAACAGCAGCTACTCCGCCCGTTCCCAAGAGGACGAGGAACGCCGTCAATTTTTCTTCGATTCGATCGTCAGCGCCGAGACGCTCCAGCAGCATTTGCTCGAACAGCTCCAGACCAGTGAGTTGAATTCACAGGAGCGGAAGGTGGCCGAACTGATCATCGGCAACATCGACGACCTCGGGTTTCTCCAGTCTCCGGTCGAAGAGATGGCCAAGAACACCGGGGTGCCGGAGGAGGAAATTCAGCCGGTCCTGGCGGTCATCCAGACCTTCCATCCCGTCGGGGTGGGAGCCCGCGACCTGCGCGATTGCCTGCTCATCCAACTCCGCCGCCTCGGCAAAGAGGAGAGCATGGAATACAAAATCGTCGCCAGCTACCTGGACGATCTGGGCAAGCGTCGGTTCCCGGAAATCGCCCGCAAGCTCGGCACCACGGTCGAGCAGGTGCAGAAATGCGCGAACCTCATCGGCACCCTCGACCCAAAACCCGGCCAGATTTTCGCGCCCGACCCCAACAATTACGTGCTGCCCGATGTCAGCGTGGAAAAAGTGGGCGACGAATGGCAGGTCAGCCTGAATGGCGATCAAATCCCTCATTTGCGGATCTCAAACACCTACAAGGACCTCATGGCCAGGGACGGCAATCCCATGGATGTCCGCGATTACATCCGGGAAAAGATCCGCAGCGGCAAGTTCCTGATCAAGAGCATCCACCAACGCCAGCAGACCATCTCGAACATCGCACACGAGATCGTAACCCGGCAGAAGGATTTCTTCGAGATCGGCCCCACGGTGCTCAAGCCGATGACGATGGTGCAAATCGCCGACATCGTCGGAGTTCACGAAACGACCGTCAGCCGCGCCATTTCCGGCAAATACATGGCGACCCCCTGGGGCGTGTTCGAGATGAAATACTTCTTCACTCCCGGATACCAGACGACCGGGGGCGAGGCGATGAGCAACACCAGCGTTAAGAACGCCATTGCGGAACTGGTGAAGGGCGAGGACACGCGCCGGCCGCTTTCAGACAAAGAGATCGTCGATATCCTGACCGAGCGGGGCATTCCGATCGCCCGCCGAACGGTGGCGAAATACCGGGCGGAACTCGGCGTGCTGCCCAGCAACATGCGGAAGAGCTATTAGGGGGTCCTGCATCAGAAACAAATCCAACGCGTTTGCTGGCGTTGGTCAACCGAGTCAAATGCCAGGTTAAGCAGTCTTGGGCTTTGGCCGATAGCGAACGCCGGGGAGTCCCTCAAAATGTTCGTCCTGGGTCCAGAGGAGCGCGTCGTGCTTTTTCGCGATGGCGTAGATGATGGAGTCCGCAAATGCCAATTTCTGCTGATGTCCGAAGAATGCCGCCTCAAGGGCCAATTCCGAATCCAGATCGACCACGGTCCCTTGTTGCATGCAAGCCACGGCTCGAAGCGCGTCATCCTCCCCCTTTTCACGCAGGATCACTTTGAAGACCTCGTAAATACAGATGACAGGAACAATTAGAAGTTCCGTATCTTCGATCGCTTCCGCAAAAAAGTCGGCGCTTGGTTCATCAGCCAGATAGGCGAGCCACGCGGAGGAATCGACCACATTCATTGTCGGTCGCCCTCGCGTTCAAAGCTCGTATCGATGCCTTTGAGCGAGCCGCGCAAGCGCCGGACTTCGCGGACCGGAATGATCTCGATCCGGTTGCGATACCCGATCACCTGCGCCTTTTCTCCCGAGCGCAACCCCAACGCCTCGCGGATTTGCCGCGGAATGACGACCTGAAATTTCGGCGAAATCGTGACGGTGTTCATACCGTATGACGATGGATCGATCGATCTGGATTGTCAAGCCCAGGGACTTGTCCCAAAGTGGTTGCTTTGGTTGCCTGGCTGCTTGCACATGCGGCAAAGTCGGACCTACTATCTGCCAATGGACCTTTCGCGCACTTTGCTGTTTACGCTGGTGTTCGCCTTCGTTGCATCCGTTGCTCCGGGTGATGACAATCCGCCGCTCGCTTCGGAACAATCGGCGGTTGTGAATGAGGCGAAGATTTCCAATGAAGATTTGGCGGTCCAAGAGATGAGTTCCTCCTCCCGGCGGCACGCAGTCTTGATTATGCCCGTGGATATACCATCGGAATTTTTCTGGAGAAAAACCTATACCTTTCCGCGTTCGGCAATGACGGGGACTTCAGGGTTGTTCAAGGGAGGGACCGCCAAAGCTTGGCTGGAAGGTAATGGCATTGTTTTTCCGCAAGGAGCCACCGTCCAATACTTGCCCGCGCTGGAACGTCTGTTTGTGCGTCTGCCCCTGGACCACAGGAAATCACCATGAATCCACTGATGGAACGGATCAAACATTGGGACGCTCATCACCGGTTCCTTACCGCGCTGGCGGTCTCGGCGGCTGTAACCCTTCTTACTGCGGGCCATTTGCGGTTGCCAGTCCAACTCGTCGCGGCTTGGAACGCGTTCTCCGGCTGCCTGCTTGCCCTGACTTGGTTTCAAATCGTGACGGCTCAACCCGCGAAATTCCTGAGCACCGCAAGGCTCCAGGATTCCAGCCGGACGGCCATCTCGCTGTTTGTCATCGCCGCCGCTTGCATCAGCTTGTTCGCCGTCACCTTTCTGCTGGGAACGGCCAAGGAACTGCCCAAAGAAGCCCTATTGAAGCATGTGCTGCTCGCCGTGGTAACCGTGGTCGGGTCGTGGAGCCTGATCCACACCGTTTTCGCGTTGCGTTATGCCCATATCTTTTACGGGGATAGTAAAAACCGAAAACAGGACGGGCACGCAAGAGGCTTGGAGTTTCCCGGCGAACCGAGCCCCGACTATCTCGATTTTGCCTACTTCTCGTTTGTGATCGGGATGACCTGCCAGGTTTCCGATGTGCAAATCGCCAACCGGTCCATCCGCCGCCTCGCGCTGGTGCATGGCCTCTTATCTTTTGGGTTCAACACCGTCATCCTCGCACTGAGCATCAACATTGTCTCCGGGATGCTGTAATCGCAAATGGACGCAAATTTTTTCGATCCTGTGGAGGATCCTTTCCATTACCCACAAATCGAGGGCCTGAGTTTTATCAAAGGCTCCGCGTGAGGCTTCCTCAACCTCGCGCCGGCTTTAGCGCCCCACCAGCACCGCAATCTCCGTCAGGACGATGGTCGCTCCCAGGCAATCGCCGGTGATGCCTCCCAGGCGGCGCATGAAGAACTCGCGGACCGCCAGCGTGACCAGCGCGGCCAGCACCACCGGGCCGGGGCGGAATCCGAGCACGACGAGGGCGGACAGCGCGCTGAGCCCGAGACACCAGGCCAGTTTGGCGGGAGGCAGGCCGGCTGCGAAGGGGCCGCTCTTGGTGGAATCGGGCCGCACGTTGGGCGCGGTGGAGAGCAGGAAGACCGCTGCGGCGCGGCTGACGACCCCTGCGGCGATGAGCACCCGTGCGATCTCCAACCCGGAACCGAGCGTCCGGAGCGCCTCGAATCGGAAGGCAAATGCAAAAATGAGCGCGATGATCCCGTAAGCGCCTGTCCGGCTGTCGCGCATGATTTCCAAGGCCCGTTCGCGCGTTGCGTGGCCGCAAAGCCCATCGGCGGCATCGGCCAGTCCGTCTTCGTGGAGGCCCCCGGTGACGGCTACGATCGTGAGGATTGCGATCAGCACCGCGACGCCCCATGGGACTCCGGCCAAGATGGAAGAAACGGCGAAGGCCAGTCCCCCGACCAGCCCGACGACGCCCCCGACCAGCGGAAACCAGAGCACGCACCGCGGCAGAGCGCTCGGATCGAACTCGATCCAGCGGTCCACCGGCAGGCGGGTTAGAAATTGCAGCGCGTGCAGAAAGTCAGACCAGAGATCGTTTAATGTGGCACGCATCTAAACTTGGCAGCGATGCCTTCTCCCAAAGCGGCGGAGCACCGCACGCACTACAAAACGCTGCCGCGCGGTACATAACGCCATCTGATTCGCGGTAGCGTCTTGTAGTGTTGTGGTCCTCCACAGCTTTGGCGTGGCGCGTCGATTTCCCCTTGAACGTCCAGATAAGTTGCGCTCGTTCACCCCTTCAGGATGCGAAGCTCTGGAAAGGATCGAGCGCATCTTATTTATGTTTCCCGACTCAGGCGTCTAACTCCCCAGCAGCGCCCTGGCCTGCGCCAACGCCGCGTCGAGCTTGGACGCATCTTTGCCGGCGCCCCGCGCGAAATCAGGCCGACCCCCGCCCTTGCCGCCGATGATGGGCGCGAGTTGCTGGATGATCTTTCCGGCCTGGAACTGCTTGGTGAATTCGGGCGAGACGCTTGCTGCCAGCGCGACGTTCCCATCGGCGGCTCCCGAGAGAATTGCGACTCCCTGGAACTTGCCTTTCAGTGCTTCGGCCACGGCTTGCAACGCATCGCCATCGACCGCGCCGAGGTTCGCGATGATCGCCGGGACGCCGTTGAGCGTTTCGACTTTGCCAAGCAGCGCGTTGGCCGTTTCCACCGCCTGCCGCTGCTGAACCGCCTTGAGCTGCTTTTGCAACTCACGTTGTTCGGTGAGGAGCGCTTCGAGTTTCTTCTCCAGTTCGCCGAGCGGGGCGTTCAACTTCCCGGCCAACAACGCCAGCCGGTCGGCTGCGAAGCGGGCCTGGTCGTAGGCTTCGATGCCCGCCACCGCCTCGATACGCCGGACCCCGGCGGCAATGGCCGCCTCGCTGACGATCCGGAACAATCCGATCTCGCCGGTCGCGCGGGTGTGCGTGCCGCCGCAGAGTTCCATGGAGTAGCCGTTGAGCGTGCCCGGCTGGCCGCCGATCTGCACCACGCGGACCGTGTCCCCGTATTTGTCGCCGAAGAACTGCATGACGTCGGCGCGGCTGCGCACGTCGGCATACGGCACTTCGGTCCAGGAAACCGGGGCGTTCTCCACGATTTTTTCGTTCACCAACCGCTCGATGTCGCGCACTTGGGCGGGCGTGAGGGCGGCGCTGTTAAAGTCGAACGTCAACTTGTCGGGACCGACAAACGACCCCTTCTGCGTTGATTCTTGGCTGACGACCTCGTGCAAGGCCCAGTGGAGCAAATGCGTGACGGTGTGGTGCCGCTGGATGGCCGAGCGCCGGGCGAGATCCACCGTGAGCACGACCGAGGCGCCGACCGCCGGGGCGTCGGCTTCCGCCAGGAAATGCAGCCAGGTTGCCCCCGTCTTCTGGGTGTTCGTGATGTTCCAAAGCTGGCCGGAGCCTTCGAGTTCGCCGGTGTCGCCGACTTGCCCGCCCATTTCGGCGTAACAGGTGGAGACATCGAGAATGACGGCGGTCTTGCCCTTCACGTCCACCACGTCGAGGACGGTAGCCGGAGTGGAGAACTGGTCGTAACCGATGAATTTCGTCGGCGCGGCGTCGATGTTGGAGACGCTGATGATCTCGCGCTTCTGGGCGGCGCGGGCGCGGCTGCGCTGAGCTTCCATGAGTTCGTTGAATCCGGCCACATCCACGCTGAGGCCGCGTTCGCGGGCCATCAGTTCGGTGAGATCGAGCGGGAAGCCCTGTTCGTCGTAGAGCCGGAAGGCGAATGCGCCCGAAATGTTCGCGGTCTTCGCTTCGGCTTCGAACAGCGCGATCCCCTTATCCAGCGTCCTATTAAACGCCTCTTCCTCGCGCTTGATGACCTCTTTCACATGCGCCTGCTTCGCCCGGATTTCCGGGAAGACGTCGCCCATCGTTCGGGCGAGCACATCGACCAGCTCATAGAAAAACGGTTTGTGAAAGCCCAGCGTGCGGCCGTAGCGGACGGCCCGGCGCAGGATACGGCGCAGGACATAATTGCGGTCGGTGTTGCCGGGGAGGATCCCGTCGGCGATCGCGAAGCTCAGGGTGCGGATATGGTCGGAGATGACCCGGAAAGCCACGTCCTCTTTCTCCTGCTCGGTGTCGCCGGTGCTGCCGGAGACGGGGAGCGTGGAGCCGTACCGTTTGCCACTCATCTTTTCCAATTCATCGAAGATGGGCCGGAAAATGTCGGTTTCGTAGTTGGAAATCTTCGCGTTGGCGAAATCGGAGAAATACTTGGTCCCCTGCATGATCGAGGCGACGCGCTCGAAACCCATGCCGGTATCGACGTGCTTGGCGGGCAGCGGCGAGAAGGTGCCGTCCTGGTTGGCATTGAACTGGATGAACACCAGGTTCCAGATCTCGATGCACTCGGCGGTGCCCATGTTCACCAGCTTGCCCCTGGTGTCGCCCGCCGGGGTGAGATCGACGTGCAACTCCGAACACGGGCCGCACGGGCCGGTCTCGCCCATCATCCAGAAGTTGTCCTTCTTGTTGCCGTTGACGATGTGAACCTTCGGATCGAGCCCTGCCGCTTCAAAGAGCGCCGCCCAGTAATCGTAAGCTTCCAGATCGAAGTCGGCCGGATCGCCCTTCGATTTGTCGGGAGAATAGACGGTCGCGTAGAGCCGCTGCGGCGGGAACTTCCAGCGTCCCACGACGAGTTCCCATGCCCAGGAGATCGCTTCTTTTTTGAAGTAATCGCCAAACGACCAGTTCCCGAGCATCTCGAAAAACGTATGGTGGTAAGTGTCCAACCCCACGTCGTCGAGGTCGTTGTGCTTGCCCCCGGCGCGGATGCACTTCTGGGTGTCGGACGCGCGTGTCGCGCTCCCGGCCAGCGCCCCCGGCCAGCGATCGACATCCGGCGCCGCTTCCCCGAGGAAGATCGGCACGAACTGATTCATGCCGGCGTTGGTGAAAAGGAGGTTCGGCGAGCTTGGCATCAAGCTCGAGGACGGGACAATAGTGTGCCCTTTCTCGCGAAAAAAATCGAGAAACGACTGGCGGATTTCGGAACTGGTCATAGCAAATTGGCCCGCGGCAGGTTGGCAGCGGAAACGGGAAAATAGGAGTTGGGCGCGTTCAATGCAAGCAAGGGGAATGGGGGGTGATTGTGGCGCGGGAAAAGAACTCACGCGAAGACGGTAGAGTAGAGAGTGGCAG
>SESF01008419.1_pt1 | contig 14618 bp, 18 predicted proteins | sample 3171521 | NCBI WGS metagenome assembly SESF01 (sample SAMN10866945, study PRJNA518727) | freshwater metagenome | biome: subpolar coniferous forest; feature: holomictic lake; material: water; isolation source: holomictic Lake 227, 6 m and 8 m depth | place: Canada: near Kenora, Ontario | collected...
GCAGCAGTTACACGATTCCGGACAGCGTCCGCAACATCGGCGATTCGGCCTTCTACGATTGCACAAGCCTGACGTGCGTTTCAGTTCCCAACACCGTCACCAACATTGAGGGATTTGCGTTTTCCAATTGCTCCAGCCTGACCAACATTTCGCTCCCTTCCAGCCTCAAGACGATAGGAACGTTCGCGTTTTCTTACTGCTCCGGCTTGACCGAGATCGTGGTCCCGGCTGGTGTCACCCGCATTTGGGACGGGGCATTCAGTTGCTGCTCGAGCCTAATGGCGATAACGGTTGATGTGGACAACTCCTCTTATGTCAGCGTGGACGGCGTGCTGTTCAACCGTAGCAGGACAATGCTGCTGCAATTCCCCGCAGGCAGGCCCGGGAACTACGTGATTCCCGCAGGCGTCACAACCATCGCTGGTGCGGCGTTTGCTTCCTGTTACAACCTGACTAGCGTCACCATTCCCGATGGCGTCACCCGCATTCCAGACTGAGCCTTCGACTCGTGCGTCAGCCTGGCTGGCGTCGTGATCCCCGACACCGTTACCAGCATCGGCTACATGGCTTTCTTTTACTGTAGAAACATGACCAACGTCACCATTGGCAAAAAAGTCACTGATATCGCGAGCGTCGCATTTCAGGGCTGCTACCTCCTGAAGGGGGTCTATTTCACCGGGGACGCACCCACGCTTGGCTGGCCCGTGTTCGACGAGGTTAGCGACGCGATCGTCTATTACCTGCCGGGCACCACCGGCTGGGGGTCGACTTTTGGCGATCGTCCAACAGCCCCGTGGCTGCTTCCAAACCCACTGATCCTAAACAGCAGCTCAAGCTTGGGCGTAAGAACCAACTGCTTCGGCTTCATCATCTCCTGGGCTACAAACGCCTCCGTTGTCGTCGAAGCCTGCACCGACCTGGCCCATCCCACCTGGTCGGCGGTAGGAACCAACATTCTCAGTGGCGGCTCGGCCTACTTTAGCGATCCCCAGTGGACCAATTACCCCGGTCGGTTCTACCGACTTCGCTGCCCATGATGGCAACAAATATTTGAGGGGAATCGCAAAGCCACGTCGCATGAAGAGGTGGGCACCTCAATATCTGCGGGGATGATGAACCCGGGGTGATCGAGCGGCCTTCGTAGCACGGGAACCTGGCAGGACCCAGCGCGAAATACATGAAGCCTGCCAATGAGAAAGAGAAAAATGAAAACGACCTTGACAGCCTCTCACATTGCACCACCACAGAACGTACAGACTCCATTCGCTCAAGACCAGCGCTCGGCTCGGCAGCGTCTGCGCTGCTGGGCACTCGTCGTCGTAGCGCTTACGCTGTTTTTTGGCGCTTGGACAAGAGCGGGCGCCGCTGTGGGAACCCTCAGCCATGGGCCCAATTCCCAACCGTTGAGCCGGATCTTCGTCTTCGGCGACAGCCTGTCGGATACGGGCAACTTGTTCCAACTCAGCGGCGGGTATCCGCCTCCACCGTATTTCCAAGGCCGGTTCTCCAATGGCCAGGTTTGGGTGGAGCAGTTGGCCGATGCCTTGGGCATGAGCATCGAACCTTGGGATAATTACGCGGTCGGCGGGGCCACGACGGGCGACCTCAACACAAATGATGGTCTCAACGGACGGCTTTACCCTGGATTGCGCGATGAGATCGCCAGCTTCACCGCCACGCGTAGCTCAGCGGAAGCGGAAGGCGCGTTGTTCGTGGTCTGGGCCGGAGCTAACGACTTTTTCTTGGCACTCGCAACGGGTCAACCGCCGGCTGAGTTAATCGCAAACGGGGTGGGCAACACCGTGCAAGCGATTCAAAACCTCTGGCAGGCCGGCGCGCGCCACATCATGGTAGCCAATGTGCCTGACCTCGGCCTCACGCCCTGTGCAATTGGCAAGCACATCGGCACCCCCGTGACCCAGCTTAGCGCGGCCTATAACCAGGTGCTGAACTCGGCTTTGGATAACCTCGCCGCCGCGGGTATCCCAACCATTCGGCTGGATGCCTTCGCTACGCTGGGTGCGATGGTCACCCATCCCGCCGAGTTCGGTTTCATCAACGTAACGGATCCACTTCTTGGAGCGGGCGGCACCGCCCCCGGATACCTGTTCTGGGACCCGGTGCATCCAACCACAGAAGGTCATGAGGTGTTCGCCGAAGCGGCTGCCGATTCCTTGATCGGCTACTTCTCTCCGCGCCAGGGCAGAGGCACACCCGCAGCGCGCATCAACGCCCTCAACGGCCTGGTGAATGCCTGGGATGACAATTGAGGGTGCCGACCTTGTCGCTAGAGGACACTGGTGAAGTTGCACAGATAAATCGTTACATGGGTTACATAAGCGACCAGCGTCACTCGCGTTTGTAACGGCGTAACCCATGTAACTTAATTAACCCGTCACTGCAGTAGTTTTATGAACATTCGGGTCAACCAGTGTGCCGCAGCAAATGCCGACATTCTCTGCATTGGACACGTATGGAGGATTTGATTATCAACGTTGCGCGCCACACTTGCGGCCGGGTGGTTGCTGAGCTTGGCCCTCAGGTGTCGATTCGCATGTATGTCACACAGAGCAAGAATCGTGATCTTCGGGATGCCGATCATTTGTTTGGTCGTCGCTGTGGCTATCCCGAACTTGGTTCGTTCTCGCGTGACCATCGCGAAGATGCCGTGCATCGCGGGGCTGCGTATGATTGTTGCCGCAAAGGTGCAATGGGCTTCCTTGCGCCAAAAGACGACGAACGACGCCCCCACATGGGATGACCTGCGTCCCTCTTTCAGTGGAGCACGCCTCCCTCTCGAATGCCCTGATGGAGGGGTATACACTATCGGGCGCGTTGGTGAGTTGCCGTCCTGTTCGATTGCCCGACACCCCGAGCATTGGAGAACAAATCATCTATGAAGACGACAAACGAACCTGCTGCAGCGAACCAGAATCTCGCCGCGGCGCAATCCAATCTGGGCGTCTGGTACGAACGCGGCGAAGGTGTGGCGAAGTATGAAGTGGAGGCCTGCAAGTGGAACCTCCTGGCGGCGGCGCAAGGGGACGCCAAGGGGAAGCGCAACACGACCATGCTGGAGCTACTGCTCTCACCGGAAGCACTTGCAGACGGCAAACGGCGGGCCCAAGCCTGGCTCGAACAGCAGGTGGCGCCCTCCACCAACAACCGATAAATCCATGAATGCCACACACAACCAGTTCCCTCTCAACTGCGGGAAGTTATGAAGCAATTTCTCATGGCTATGCTGGTGGGCGGGGCGGGGCTGACCGCTCTGGCGAAAGACGTTCCCTACCACGACTTGACACTCACTCTCGACGCGGATGTGACGGTACAAACAAACGCTGAGTCGGGCTGGCTCGTCGTGTCATGGGGCCAGCCAGACGGCCATTGGTCGCCACTTTTCCTCATGCAGTGTCCGGCGGGGCAATACTTGGCCAAAACCAATGCGCAGGACCAGATCGCCCAGTTGGCTGGCACCATGGCGGGGGTGCAGATGCAGATTTATAAAGGGTTGCCCACTCTCAAGCGGTTGACCGCCGCCACCAATCAAGTCACCATGGGTTCTTGGAAGGTCACCGAAGTGCTCCTGACGGCCAACTACCGCGACGCGGACTTCGGGACCATGAAATACGCCTGCTGGTTCTGGGCGGCAGGGGGGAAAGTCTGGCAGGCCATCTTGCAGGACGCGAGCGAGCCACTTATCGCTCAGGCGCGGCAGATCATCGGGAACATCAAGTTGAGGCCAGGCAAGCCGCCTGCCTCCACCCCAGCGCCGCAGTCGGCCAATCCGTGGAACCCAGTTAAGCCTAAACCACCACCATCGGCACGCACTCCGCAAGGCGGTCCGCCAAACCGACTCTTTACATGCTCCGTGAGGCCATGATTCCGATTAGGCTGACGCGATGAGCGCTGCACCGCTCTGCATTACCAGCTTCCTCCCGCTGTGCGCCCAACCGCAGCAAAGCGGCGCTGACGCCGAAGGGAAGCGCAATGCCACCAGGCTGGAATTGCTCCTCTCGCCGGAGGAAATAGCAGACGGAAAACGGCGCGCGCAGGGCTGGCTCCAACAGGAAACATCAGTGGATCATTCGACGAGTAGCCATGGCTAGCCAACGACTATTCAAGCTCAACATTCCCCAAGGATGGCACACCTCGAAGGACCATCTGTCGGAACGCGTTTTGGCATCTGAAGAACCCCCATTCGGTTTAGGTTGGGAAGAATTCAATGAAGAGATGATCTTCGTTACTTCGTCGCGCTGTTCCCTCGCAGTTGATCTGGGATGGTATCCGGACTACTCGCCTGAAGGCCAGTTCCGCATCGAGGTGGTTGACTCAGACGACTTGGCTACAACCTACGCGAGTTTACTCCGGGAGTTCGCGACGCGATCAGTTTGGGCAGCGAAGCAGAAGATGGAGGAGTGGATGGAGGAGTTTCATGCCAATCGAGCCGGACCAGGCGTTCCACCAACTGGCGGCCCACGCAATAGCGGATGATCACGATGAACACACACTAGCCAGGCATCCGGATGAGAATCTGGAAGACAAAGAAATTGGTCGAAGAACTCGCGCGCGATGCGCTTTCCGAGCGAGAGAAGGCTACGTACTTCGTCTTCACCGCTGTCATATGGACAGCCGCCTCGTTGATTCCCGACCCGAAGCCGTGGACCATTTTCGAGAATATCCGGCTCTTGTTGATCCCGATCACGATTTTTGGGTATGAGATGTGTTTCCGCGTGAACAAGGCCGGCGATGGCCGTTTCTTTGTCGAACGCTCCGTGATCATCTCGGTTTCGGTTGCCTTTCGTATTCTTGTCGCTGGGCTTTGTGTTCGCCTACTCGCTCGGGCGATGTTTCCGGACTGGGTCAAGAGCCCGGTATTCTCGCCCGTCTTCGCGAACCTGATAACCGGGTACTTCTTCTGGCGTCTTTGGAAGAATTTCTTCCTGCTATCGAAGCTCATCCGGGACCGGCCTGCCTCGTATCCTAAGCAACTTGGAGAGGAGTCCCCTGGCTAATTATGCGCAGCATGAAAACGATAGTGTTGGCGGTGGTTCTTGGAATGGTGGTAGCAGGCTCTCCCTTGTGGGCCGCTCCGATCCACGACGCGGCCAAAGCCAATGATACGGCACTGCTCAAGGCCCAACCTTCATTGATCAACACGCCGGCTGCGGACGGTTGGACGCCTTTGCACTGGGCTGCGTCTGAAGGCCGAGTGGACGCCGCCAAACTCCTGCTGGCAAACGGAGCGGAGGCCAATATCCAGAAAGAAAGAGCTGCCGATCGGTGACTTAAACCATTCTCTCCCTTGAACCTCACTCGAATCCCGCCTCAACAAGAAGAACAACCTACCATGAGTAACCGAACACCGATACCACTAAGAACCACCCTGATAGCCGCACTGCTCTGCATCACCAGCTTCCTTCCGCTGTGCGCCCAGCCGCAGCAGAGCAGCGCTGGCACCAACCAACTCACCCTCCTCCGCGCCCTGGCGGAACAGGGCGATGCCAAGTCCCAGCTTGAATTGGGTGCAGCATTCTCCTTGGGCAAGTTTGGAGTGGGGCAGGATTATGGGGAAGCGGTGAGGTGGGTTCGCAAGGCTGCCGAGCAGAATTTCGCCCCGGCTCAAAACTGCCTGAGCGTCTGTTACCACGACGGCCTGGGATTGACGATCAATTATGAAGAGGCGGTGAAGTGGTTTCGCAAAGCCGCCGAGCAGGGCGATGCCGACGCTCAATGCAATCTGGGCACCCGCTATTTGCGTGGCGAAGGCGTGGCGGCGAATTATGGGGAGGCGGTCTGGTCGTATCGCAAAGCCGCTCAACAGAATCTCGCCGAGGAAAACCTCGCCGAGGCTCAATGCAATCTCGGCAACAGCTACGGCAATGGCCGCGGCGTGACGAGGGATTATGTGGAGGCTTACAAGTGGGTTCTCCTGGCGGCGGCACAAGGGTTAAGTATCGCGAAGGAACGCTTGCCCAAAGTTGAAAGCATGTTGACGCGGGGGCAATTGACGGAGGGACAGAAGCGCGCGGGCGAGTTCAAGCCGAGGAAGAATTCGTCCAGCAACGCCCTAGCTGCCAAGACGAAAGCCAATCCCCCGCCCGAACTCTGCGCTAATGCGGAAGCCGGCGAAGCCCAGGCCCAGAATGGATTGGGGGAAGCTTTCTATGCTGGCAAGCTTGGGGTGGTGAAGGATGCTGTGGAGGCGGTGAAGTGGTTCCGTCAAGCTGCCGACCAGAATCTCGCCGCGGCACAATCCAATCTGGGCGTCTGCTACGAGCGCGGTGACGGTGTGGTGAAGTATGAAGTGGAGGCCTACAAGTGGGACCTCCTGGCGGCGGCGCAAGGGGACGCCAAAGGGAAGCGCAATGCGCTTATGCTGGAGCTACTGCTTTCACCGGAAGAACTTGCAGACGGCAAACGGCGGGCGCAGGCCTGGCTCGAACAACGCAAGAAGTCATCCACCAAAAGCCGATCAGAGCCATGACCCTTCAAACGTCCCAGCGTCCAAACATTATTTCATGACGGACCGTGAGCAATTGATCCAGCAGATCGAAGCAGCCTTTGCTTACTTCGAGCGAGGCAACGGCCTGACGCTGCATGAGGCGGCGGCGTTTGAAGGCAACGACTACTGCACCGCCGAGGAGCGCACTCGCGTCCGGGCGCTCGACCCCGAAACGCGCTGGCAGGACATCCCGGATACTGCCTTGCAGGAGTGTGAGGACCGATGGTCCTGCGATGAGGAGGGGTTTCGGTTCCACCTCCCGGCCTACATGCGCTGGCATCTCCGCCAGCCGCCGGGACAAGACCCCCTCCGCGGTGGGTTGCTTTACTTCCAGCTCTCGCCCGCAGATGGCACAGAAGAAGAGGGGTCCTGGGAAGTATTCACGCTGGAGCAGAAGCGCGTGATCGCCCGGTTTCTCGAATTCATGGCTCACGACGGTGGCCCATTGGCGCAGGACGCCCGGCTGGCCTTGCGGTCTTATTGGTTCAAGTTCAGCCAAACCGCACCTCAAGAAAGGACGCCATGTTAGCCTGGAGTAGCAAACCTCAATGCAGCGAGCCGTCTGAGGTTGAGCACGCTTATGTGTCTGACGAATCGCACCGGTTTGGCCGCCGTAACGACGACGCCTTGGCCTTGCGAGCGCAAGGCCAATACGAAGAAGCCGAGGCGGCATTCCGCGCCATCCTGAACGACAGTCTCCGCGTCCTGGGACCGGAACATCCTGACACGCTGGCCAGCCGCAACCATCTGGCCGTGACGCTTTTTGAACAAGGTCTGTATGCCGAAGCCGCGGCAGAGCATGGCGCCATCCTGGAGATTCGTCAGCGCGTCCTCGGTTCGGAACATCCGGAAACGCTCCAAAGCCGGATCCACTTGGCCGACGCTTTGGTTGGCACGGGCAAGAAGGCCGAGGCCGAAGCCGAACTCCGCGCCGTTCTGGCCATCCGCGAGCGCGTCCTGGGACCAGAACACCGCGATACACTGCAGAGCCGCCTCAGATTGTGCCAGACGCCGGATGAACACCGGAGCGTTCTGGCGGTGCAGCAGCGCGTCCTTGGGCCCGATCATCCCGAGACATTGGTGAGCCAGGACAACCTGGCGAGGAAGTTGTATCGCCAGCGCAGGGATTCCGAGGCCGAGTCGGAATTCCGCGACGTGCTGGCGAAGCGCCTGCGCGCCTTGGGCCCGGAGCATCCCGATACGCAGGAGAGTCGCATCATTCTGGCTTTCGCGTTGAATGGTATGGACAGACATGCTGAGGCCGAGGCTGAGTACCGCGCCGTCGTGGCCACACGCGAGCGGGTGCTGGGGCCGGAGCATGCCGATACGCTGGATATCCGCAGTTGCCTGGCTGGGACGCTCGTTGATGAAGGCAAACTTGCCGAGGCGGAGGCGGAGTGCCGCGCCATCCTGGCCATCCGGGAGCGGGTCTTGGGACTCGAACATTTCCAAACGCTAAACACGCGCGACGACCTGGCTGATGTGCTCCAGGCTGAAGGGAAGTATGCCGAGGCCGAGGCCGAGCAACGCGCCATCTTGTCTGTTAAGGAACGTAGCGGGGACGCGCGGTTTCCCCATGGCAAGCCATAACCTCCGAGAACGAACCAGGGCCTCCAGCGACAACCTTAGCTGCCAGCCTCAAATCCCATGAAACCAAAACCCCCAGCGCGATTGCACGTCATCCTGGCTTGCGAAGCTTCGCTCTCAGTCGTAATCCGGCGCGGGCCGGCCAAACAGGTCTGCACGATCCTGTGGAACCGCCGCAGCGATGAATTCACCCTGGGCCAATGGCTGAAAGGCCGCATCTACGAGGACCGTTGCGATCTTTCGCCCGACGGCCGCTACTTCATCTACTTCGCTTACGATGGGCGAACGCATCGCGAGCACGGCCCGGCATGGACGGCGGTTTCTCGCGCTCCCTGGCTCAAGGCCATAGCGCTCTACACCAAAGGGAGCACTTGGGGCGGCGGCGGCATGTTCACGGGTCCGCGAACCTACTGGCTGGATTCCGAACATGTCTGCGTGCAGGACACGACTGAGGTCCGGCGAGACGTAAGAGATGTCTGGCCCCAGATCTGGCATGACCGGTGGGCCGAAGCCGGCTGGCTATTCCGTGAGGAACTGGACGCGGCGGGGGAGAGAGTCCGCCTTCGCGAAAAGGAGCTTCCCCGTGGCTGGTTTTTGCGACTCCGGCCTTCACCGGGCTACGAACTGGAGCACACTCGTTCCAAGCTGATCCGGCAATTCCCAGAATGGGAATGGGCAGAGTTCGACCGGAACCACCTGGTCTGGGCGGAGAAAGGATGTCTCTTTGCCGCCGCTCTCGATTGCAAAACCGGCGTGGGTTCGCCGACATTGTTGCACGATTTCAACGACATGAAGTTCGAGGCCAAGACAGCACCCTACTGAGCGTTTACGGCCAAAGATTTGAGATACGACACATGAAAACAATCCCATCCCTCATCAGCGCCCTCAGTCTGATCCTGATGGCGGCGTCCCGTCTCTGCCTGGCCGCGGAGACCAACACTTGGGTCACCCTCTTTGACGAACGGTTCGTGGACAATCCCCAGCAGCGCTTCCACATGGTCCCGGTGCCCATTCCCGGCACGACCAGTTTCGGGGCCAGCACCCATTACGACGAGGAGCGCAACGCCTACTCGGTGGCCGGCCATCTCTCGCTCGTGAGGCCGGTTCGGGCGGGGGCTCAAGTGCGGCTGGACCTAACGCTCAGGTTCGAGGCGCCGGACACAAACGCACCGTCCGAGATGATCACGGCTTTCAGGCTCGTCCTCTTCGACCGCACCACGGCCGGCGTTGAGATTCTGCGCTCGACCCAGGGAGCTGTTCTCGCGCGGGTGAGGTTCGTGCAGGAGGCGTCGGGTCAGGCCAAGCCCAAAATCCTGCGCGAACTCGAACTGGACGACACCCCGCTGCACGGCGATTGGCAACTTGGCTACCGCCATGGTTTGCTGACGCTGCGTCACGGAACCCGTCCGCTCGGAGGAGCCGATCTCGACAGGCTGGGTGTCCAGGTGGCGGGCGTGTCCTGGACCCAGAAGGGCGGCAAGGTCACCTGCTCTCGGATGACCCTGACAGGCGAGCCGATCCGCGAAACAAGACCGGTTGATCAGGAGACACTGAAACAGGCCGCCAGCCTCAACGAAGAAGCTCAACGCCTGTTTCGCGATGGTAGAACTGCCCAGGCTGTGCCCAAAATGAAGGAAGCTTCGGCGCTATTCGTCCAGGTCCACGGCGAGAACCACTACGACAGTGCGAACTCGTTTGCGAACCTGGCTGCCATGATGGAACCCAGCGACAAGGCTGAATCTGTCCGGCTCTATGAGAAGGCGCTGGCGATTCACGAGAAGACCTTGGGAGCGACGCACCCGCACACTACCCTGACGCGCTTCAACCTGGGCAAGTGTTTCCTGGAACAAGGGAACAAGGCGAAGGTCAGGGAGTTGTGGACGCAATGCCGCGACGATTGGCAGGCGGTCCTGGGAGCGGATTATTCGCTGGTGAAGTCGTTGAACGCCATCCTGCCCACGATCTGACTCAGCACGCCGATGAGAAACACCCTCTCCAGGCCGTTTGAGGCGAGACGCCTACTGATTCCAAGTCGTGCTCAAGGTGAGACAAACGGCCTCCTCTCCCCAACCCTCTCCTCCAAAGGCGGAGAGGGAGCAAACGCCGAGGCCGCGTTGCTCCATATGGTACGAGGATCAGAAGTGGCTTTGCCGGGACTGCGGCCAGCAGTTCGTGTGGACGGCCAAGAAGCAACAACACTGGTTCGAGGTCCTGAAGTTGCCGATCCAGGTGCGAGCGCTGCGCTGTCCGACTTGCAGCCGCAAGGTGCGGTTGGCGAAGGCAGCCCAAAAGGCGCACATGGCCGAAGTGGCCCGGCGTCCACGGCATCCCAACGAGGGCTTCTTCAAGTCGTCGTCCGGCCGGAAAGCGAAGTCTGAATCATAAAACCCGCCTTGGATTTGTTACCCGCATGACCCTTCCTACAGAACAAGACATCAATCCTCAGGGGGACCATTATGATGGCCAAGCGGCGGTTGATCGTTTTCTCGGCAAGACTCGAGAGCAGATTACCAAGGAGTGGGCCGAGCACGGGCACTATTATTGCGAGTCCCTTTATTACATGGGGGGCCGAGCCTTCTGCTTCTATTTCCCTGCTGTAGTTGATTACGTCACCCGTGCGGCGATTCGGGATGAGAACGAAGTGGCAAGTGATCTATGCGACATGGTTGAAAGCCGCCTTAAATATGATCTACTTGAGCTTCAGGAGGCATTCCCTGCCATTGTCCGGTTCGCCGACTGCGTTCTGACAAACTACAAGAACTTTGGTTATGACCCTGCAGTTGATGAAGGCTTGTGGCAGCGATTGATGGCCATCCGACAGCAATCCGCCGAACTCGCGGGCATGAGCGCCTGCGAGCTGGCGGAATACTGCAAAGTGGCGTGCCGGAGAGTGGCGGAAGCCCAGCTTGAGGCTGCTTGCCGGCTACTGCCGAAACCGCCAGACCCAGCCGCCGAAGAATTCGAGCGTCTGCTGAAGGAGTATCGCGTGTATATGGATCGCCACGAGCTGGAGCTTGCCCTGGACAGGTTGCAAGGACTGGGCGATCTGGTTCCTTGCCGGGGCGGATATTGGCGGAATCTGGAGAGAGCTGCGGAGACAATGGAACTCGCTGGCCGGATGCCCTATCTGCGGAGCCGGTTCGAGCAAACCGGAAGGAAACCGAAACATTGAACGATCTGCCCAAGCGGGAACTCGAAGAAACAAGACATTGAAGCCATCAATACTGCACCGAAAGGACGCCTGCATGAAAGCGAAGCCGGTTCGTAAATATGCCCAGCCTGGTAGTTTCAGTGACTTGCGCACCAGTTCACAGAGTAGTATGCTTTGCATGTTGTCAGTCATTCGCGGCTGGCGGTTGGCACGTCGCCGCGGCAGAAGATCTTTCCGATGGGCCGAAGTTCGTGGGTTATCGCTTGTTAGCGGTTCGAGTCCGTTCGCCGGCTCGCAAGGCCGACGTAGCTCAATGGTAGAGCAGCCTCCGCAAGGAGTATTAATCCCACGGCAGTCCCTTGCCCATCGGTTTGCTTGTCCGAAGTTCCATAAACCAAGCGTGCCGGGAGTTGGTGGCACGCATCAAATGAAAGGAAGCCACCGTGGCCATCAACTACGCTAATCAATTCAATCGCCGCATCACCCCGCAATCGCAGCCGATCCCCGGCTCGACCCAGGCACCCAACTCCGCCGGCGGCTACACCTGGCAGGTGGACGACTGGACACGTCTCGACCGCTTCCTGATCCTCGGCGCCGAGGGGGGCACCTACTACGTCGGCGAACGCGGTCTGGTAAAGCAGAACCACGATGCCCTCGTTCGCTGCATCCAGGCGGACGGCGTCCGCGCCGTGAACCGGATCGTCGAAATCAGCGACAGCGGCCGCGCGCCGAGGAATGATCCGGCCATCTTCGCGCTGGCGTTGGTGGCGGCTCATGGCAATGCCGAAACCAAGGCGCTGGCCTTCCAGAACCTCAGCAAGGTTTGCCGCATCGGGACGCATCTGTTTCACTTCGCCGAGTATGTGAATGCGCTGCGCGGCTGGGGCCGGGGTTTGCGCAACGCGGTGGGCCGTTGGTATGTCAGCCGCGAGGCCGACGACCTGGCCTTCCAGGCCGTGAAGTATCAGCAGCGCGATGGTTGGTCACATGGCGACTTGCTCCGTCTGGCACACCCGAAAGCGCCGAGCCGCGATCACGAAGTCATCTTTCGCTGGATTCTGTCTGGTCCTAATGGTCTCGGCGAACGCACGGTGGCGCGCCGCGGGCAGGGAGAAGATCGCGTGGCGAAGTATGCCGAAGTGGGTGAATTGCCGCAGCGCCTCGCGGTTTTCGAGCAAGCCAAGCGAGCCTCCACCAAGGCCGAAATCGTCAAGCTCATCACCGAGCATCACCTGCCGCGCGAAGCCATCCCAACGCAGTGGCTCAACCAACTCGAAGTGTGGGACGCGTTGCTCCAGCAGATGCCAATGACGGCCCTGATCCGCAACCTCGGCAAGATGACCAGCCTGCGCCTGATCAAGCCGCTCAGCGACGCGGCGAAACTCGTGGTGGCCCGACTGAACGACGAGCAGGCGCTCCAGCGCTCCCGCATTCACCCCCTGGCGGTGCTCATCGCCGAAAAGGTGTATGCACAAGGCCACGGTGAAAAGGGCGATCTCAGGTGGAAACCGGTGCCGAAGATCATTGATGCTCTGGACGGGGCGTTTTACGCCACGTGCAGCAACGTTGAGCCGTGCGGCAAACCGGTGCTCCTGGCCCTGGATGTCAGCGGTTCGATGGAAGGGACCATGATTGCCGGTTCCTGCCTCACGGCCCGCCAAGCCAGCGCTGCCCTAGCATTGGTAACCGCCGCAACGGAGCCGGAATGCGAGATCATTGCCTTCTCGGCGCCGGCGGGAGGCGGATATGGCGGCATGCACGGCGGCGGTGAATCGGGCATTACCCGCGTCACTCTGTCGCCGCGCACGAGGCTAGACGATGCGATGAAGCAGATGAGTTCCATCCCGATGGGGGGGTACCGATTGCGCCCTGCCAATGGTCTGGGCACGCCGCGAGAAGCTGAACGTGTCGGGCTTCATCACCTATACGGACAGCGAGACGTGGGCGGGCGAGATCCACCCAGCCCAGGCCCTGCGCCAGTATCGCGGCGAGTTCGTGGCCGACGCCAAGGCGGTCGTGGTGGGCATGACTTCGACTGGTTTCACCCTTGCCGATCCGAATGATCGCGGCATGTTGGACGTGGTGGGCTTCGACGCCAGCGTGCCAGCGGTGATCACGGACTTTGTTCGCTCATGAAATGCGAACGGCTTAAGAACGCCTTCGGGTCGAACGCCGTTCGAACGGTGAGTGAACTCACATCGACAATTGAACGCCACAGCATTATGGACGAGATGGGGACGCCGGGTGAGGGCGCCCGGCCTACAAGAGGGCGATTTCGCGGGGAATGTAGGCCGGGTGCCCTCACCCGGCGGGAGGTGACAGGGCCATAATGAGCTGTCCAAGTGGCAGGTCAGACAAATGGAAACGTAGAAGCCAACAACACTGCACCGAAAGGACGCCTGCATGAAATCAAAGCCGGTTCGTAAATATGCCCAGCCTAAGTATCCCACTCGTTTGGAGGTGGCCACGCGCCCGGCCTTGCTCCGCCGGCATCAACCTCCGGCTTGGCGCAAATGGCCGGAGTTAACCGGGGCGGCTGGTTTGTTCCTGCTGGCGGACGTGACCCGGCTCCAGGCGGCGGACAGCCCGCCGAAGGGAGCCCAGCCCAGTGCGGAAGCCAAAGCCCTGGCTCTAGTCGCGCCGATCTTCCAGCACGGGGAAGGCCGCGGGCCATAGGCTGCATTGTCATGTCACCGCCCGTCTTCCTGTCGGAGGAAGAGGCGCTGCTAGTCATTCGCGAGGAACTGGGCAAGTCGAAGGTCCAAGCCTCACAAACCAACTTCGTTGTGCCAGGGGTGACAATCACACCCGGACTTGGGGAATTCACCAGAAAGGGCGACAAATGGGAGTATATACCTGCTTTCGGGAAACCATTGCGAGCCAGCGCGGCCGATCCCAAGCAAAAAGTGGCGGTCACCTTTGTGTCCGATAGGAACTACCACCAGCTCGGCGCACCCGGCTCCGGTTCGACCGTGCAGTCCTACGATATGAAAGCCCTGGCAACGAACGTGGCGGCAAAAGTTCAACAGCAAGGCAAGGAGAAGCTTTACTTCGGTACCTTCTACGATCCGTTGACTAAAAGGTTCGGCCTCGGGAGCGCGGTCGCCGCAGCGGGTTCAAACGGGGAGGTTACGTCCTCAAACAAAGTTGTAGCAACCGAAGGGAAATATCTTGGACAAGGGAAATCCACTCTGATGTTTTCACAGTCCACAGACATGGTGGACGCCAGAGCTGAATCAAAGCGCCTGCTGCGACTGCAGGTGCAGGATTTCCTCAAGTGGCTGCAAGCGCAGGGTGCGATCTGAACCTGCGGGGGGACCCGCGGCTGCCGCGAATGCACCTGACGTTTCATCTGTGTTGCTTCGGTAAGCGTGT
>SESF01004105.1_pt1 | contig 14609 bp, 10 predicted proteins | sample 3171521 | NCBI WGS metagenome assembly SESF01 (sample SAMN10866945, study PRJNA518727) | freshwater metagenome | biome: subpolar coniferous forest; feature: holomictic lake; material: water; isolation source: holomictic Lake 227, 6 m and 8 m depth | place: Canada: near Kenora, Ontario | collected...
AAAATATTAACATGGAAATCTATCAGTGGATAACCTGCAAGAACACCATTTTTAGCAGCTTCCAAAATACCTTTCTCAATTGGCTTAATATATTCTCTAGGAATATTACCGCCAGTTACTTTATTTTCTATCGTAACACCATGTCCACGCTCTTGTACAAGTATCTCAAGAATAACATGTCCATATTGTCCTTTACCGCCAGACTGTCTAACGAATTTAGTGTCAGCTTCTGCATTTGAGCTGATAGTTTCTCTGTAAGCCACTTGCGGTTTACCTGAATTAGCGCCGACTTTAAATTCTCTGACCAATCTATCCATTATTATATCAAGATGAAGTTCACCCATTCCTGAAATAATAGTCTGCCCTGTCTCTTCATCACTTTTTACAACAAAGGTAGGATCCTCATCGGAAAGAGCCCCTAATGCATTATATAGCTTATCTCTGTCAGCTTGAGTTTTAGGTTCAACAGCAATAGATATTACTGGTTCCGGGAAATTCATAGCTTCCAAGACTATCCTGTCTTTTTCAAGACACATCGTATCGCCTGTAGTCACATCTTTAAGCCCAACTGCGGCGGCAATATCTCCACTGTAAATAGTGTCTCTTTCTTCTCTTGAATTAGCATGCATCTGAAGAAGCCTGCCAAATCTTTCTGTTTTTCTGGTACGCGGATTATAAATAGTCATCCCAGTCTTTGCAGTGCCGGAATAAACTCTAAAAAAGGTAAGTTTACCCACATAAGGGTCATTCATTATTTTAAATGCCAATGCTGTAAAGGGCTCTGTATCTCCAGCATGAACGCTCTTTTTCTCATCTGAATCAGGATCTTTCCCTTCAATACTCCATATATCAAGCGGAGATGGAAGATATTCAACTATGGAATCAAGAAGAAGTTGAACTCCCTTATTTTTAAAGGATGTGCCGCAAATTACAGGGACAATGCTCCCACTTACAACTGCATCTCTCAATGCTTTTCTAATAAGAGCAGTATCAGGCATTTTGTCATTAAGAAACAACTCCATTATCTCGTCATTAAACTCGGATAAACATTCAACTAGATAATTTAAGTATTCATCAACTTTTTCTTCATATTCTTTTTTGTAGCCTTCTTCTTCCCTGACAACTGAGCCAAACTCATCACCATCAAAAAAGTAGGACTTCTTGCCAATGATGTCTATCATTCCGGCGAAGTCGCCTTCCTGACCTATCGGCACATGAATCGGAACTGCTGTAGCATTCAACTTTGTCCGCATTTCTCTTACGACTTTTTCAAAATCTGCCCCAGTCCTATCCATTTTATTAACAAAGGCAATTAATGGAACACTGTATTTTCTTGCCTGTCTCCAAACTGTTTCTGTCTGAGGTTGAACCCCGCCTACAGCGCAAAAGACGCTAACTGCTCCATCAAGAACTCTAAGCGACCTCTCGACTTCAGCAGTAAAATCCACATGCCCTGGAGTATCAATAATGTTTATCTTGTGATTTTTCCAAACACATGTAGTGGCAGCTGAGGTGATTGTAATTCCTCTTTCCTGCTCCTGGATCATCCAGTCCATTGTGGCTGTGCCCTCATGAACTTCGCCCATTTTGTAGTTAACGCCAGTATAGTAGAGTATTCGCTCAGATGTAGTAGTTTTTCCTGCATCAATGTGAGCAATGATACCTATATTTCGTACATCAGAAAGAGGATGTTTTCTTCCTTCTAACTCTTTGTATTCTTTTTTTCCTGTTGCTTTTGCCATTTTATTTCATTTATCCTAAAAATATTACCAACGATAATGGGCAAAAGCTTTGTTGGCCTGAGCCATTTTATGTGTATCATCTTTTTTCTTTACTGCAGAACCTGTGTTATCAAAAGCGTCAAGAAGTTCAGCCGCCAAAGCTTTTTGCATTGGAATGCCTTTTCTTCCCTGTGAATAGGTGGTAATCCACTTCATAGCAAGGCAGACCTGCCTTTCCTGTTGAATTTCAATTGGCACCTGATAAGTTGCCCCGCCAACTCTTCTGCTTTTTACTTCAAGCCTTGGCTTTGCATTCTCTAAAGCCTGTATAAAAACTTCTAGAGGATCCATATCTTTTTTCTTTTTTTTGATCTCATCAAAAGCGCCGTACACAATTCCTTGTGCAGTGGATTTCTTGCCTCTCTCCATAATTTCATGAACCAAGCGTGCAACAAGTTCACTGTTATACTTAGGATCGGGAGTAATTTCCCTTTTTTCTGCTCTGTGTCTTCTCATCCTTAATTTCCCTCGAATATTTTAACTTTTTAATAAGACTTTATGACAAGAAATCTGCCGACACCTTGCGACATCGACAGATCTTATATCTTAAATTCAGCTTAAATTATGCCTTTTTCCCTGGTTTAGCTGTACCTGATGCCTTAGCGCCGCCTGCTGCTTCTGCTTTAGGTCGTTTTGCTCCGTACTTGGAACGGCTGCGCCTGCGTTTTTCTACTCCTAAACTATCGAGAGCGCCGCGAACAATGTGATAACGAACGCCTGGAAGGTCTCTTACACGACCGCCCTTAACAAGAACTACTGAGTGTTCCTGAAGATTATGTCCTTCTCCACCAATGTAAGCTGTTACTTCTTCGCCATTTGTTAAACGGACTCTAGCGATTTTTCTAAGAGCTGAATTTGGTTTTTTAGGAGTTCTAGTAGTAACCTGAGTGCATATTCCTCTTCTCTGAGGACAACCCTCTAAAGCGCGAGCTTTTACTTTCTTGACTTTCCGAGTTCTACCAGTTTTTACTAACTGATTTATTGTAGGCATATTCTTTCACCTGTAAAAAGTTATTTTTTGATAAAGAGCGTTTAATCTATCGTTCTTTAATTCTTATACAAATATTTTTTTAATTTTCCTTGTCAATTGCTAGAATTTCAGCGGCTTTAGCTGTAGCGGCAGTTTGTTCTATTGTCATCTTATCCTGACTCTCTTCTTCAGACTTGAATTCAAGCTCAATTTCCTGTCCAAGTTTGATGACAGTCAGCTCTGTGTATTCGCTACTTCCTGTTCCTGCAGGTATCAAATGCCCTGTAATAACATTTTCTTTAAAGCCTCTTAAAATGTCAACTTTACCTAAGATTGCCGCATCGGCAAGAATTCTCGTGGTGTCCTGGAATGAAGCTGCAGAAATAAAGCTTTCTGTTTCAAGAGAAGCTTTAGTTATTCCTAGCAAGACCGGATCAGCTTCTGCAGGAGTGCCACCATTTTTGACAACTTTCTTGTTCTCCTTGATAAAGTTACGCCTGTCGATTTGTTCACCAGGCAAATACTGACTTGAACCTGCCTCAGTAATTCTAACTTTCTGCAACATCTGTTTAACAATTACTTCGATGTGCTTATCGTGGATTTCCACCCCTTGAGCTCTATAAACCATTTGAACTTCATTTACAAGATATTTCTGAAGTTCCTGAGGTCCGCAAATCTCAAGTAAGTCATGAGGCACAATCGATCCGTCAGTAAGTTTCTGACCCTTTTTTACAATGTCTCCTTTTCTTACTGTAAGATGCTTATGAGAAGGAATTGAATGTTCTTCGATTAAGGTAGGATCTTCCAAGTCATGTATAATCAATTGAATCTTACCTCTTCCCATTCTTCCAATTTCAACTCTACCTGTCATTCTTGCTATTTCTGCAAGTTCTTTTGGTCTTCTTGCTTCAAATAACTCGGCTACACGCGGCAACCCACCGGTGATGTCCTTGTTCTTTGAAAGTTGTCTTGGAAGTCTCGCAATAACAGTTCCTATCTCAATATTGTCATTTTCTTTTACCATTAAGTAGGCGCCGGCCGGCAGAGGATGATGATCAAGTATTTCATCTTCATCATTCAGTAATACAATCTGAGGATGCAGATCTTCTCTGTGCTCCATGACCGTTATTTCTTCAATGCCGCTCGATCTTACTTCGCGATTTAGAGTAATTCCGTCAATCAAGTCTTTAAATTCAATACGCCCTGCTAGTTCGGCAAGAATTGGAATATTGAACGGATCCCATTTTGCAACAAGATCGCCTTCTTTTACTAATTCTTTTTCATTAAAGAATAGCGTAGCTCCGATAAGCAATTCATACTTCTCAATGGTTACGCCTTCGTCGTCTTTAATGCTGATACTTCCTGATTTAACTACTTTTTTAACTTTTTCTTTGTCTTCAATGTACCTCACATTATCGCCGTAATGAACATGTCCTGAAGATTTAGTTAATATCTGAGACTGCTGCATTGCTGCTGAAGCTGTTCCACCGATATGGAAAGTACGCATTGTCAACTGAGTTCCAGGTTCACCAATAGACTGAGCGGCAATTATACCAACAGCATCGCCGGTCGCTGCCATTCTATTGGATGCAAGGTTTTTCCCATAACACTTAATGCAGATACCGAACTCAGTTTCACATGTCAAAGGAGATCTGATTGTAACTTCTTTAACACCCTCTTTATCTATAGTCGCTGCCAGCTCATCAGTTATATAATCATTTACCCTTGCGAAATATTTTCCTCTGCCTTTAGCAGGAATATCCTTAGCGCAGAATCTTCCTTTAATTCTGTCTTTCAAAGGTACAATTTCTTCGCCGGCATCTTTCAATGCGCTTATAAGTATTCCATTTGTCGTGCCGCAATCTTCTTCGGTACAAATTATATCCTGAGATACATCTACTAGTTTTCTAGTCATATAACCAGAATCAGCCGTTTTCAACGCTGTGTCGGCAAGACCTTTTCTAGCTCCGTGAGTACTTATGAAGTATTCCTGTACTTTCAAACCTTCTCTAAAGTTGGAAATAATGGGATTTTCAATAATTTCTCCGGAAGGTTTAGCCATCAATCCGCGCATTCCTGCGAGCTGTTTAATCTGGTCTTTACTTCCTCTGGCGCCTGAATCAAGCATTGCATAAACAGGATTAATCTCACCATCTTTTATTGTTCCTGCTCTAAGTGTTTTGATAAGTTCATCAGCAAGAGTATTAGAAGTTTTACTCCATATATCGATAATCTTATTCAAGCGTTCATCCTGAGTTATAACTCCCTGTACATACTGCTTTTCAATTTTTTCAATTTCAGCGTGTGATTTTTCAATTTCAGCAGGCTTGGACTTAGGCACAATTAAGTCGGCAATAGATATTGAGAAGCCTGATCTTGTAGCATACTCATAGCCAAGCGCCTTTAATGCATCAAGTACTTTAACTGTTTTATTGTGACCAGCATGCGTATAACAATCACCAACTAACTTATTAAGAACTTTTTTTCCTGTAGGATTATTGAAAAACCCTAGTTCGCTGGGCCATACTTCATTAAACTTACATCTTCCTATAGTTGTGATGATATATTTTGACTTTTTATCACCCCAAATTGTATCCTTTCCTATGTCAGGATTTGGGATCTTAACAAAATCATGAATCTTGATGGTTCCATTATCGTAAGCGGCAAGCAATTCAAAATAACCGCCATATATTTTTGGTTTATCAGCCGGTTCAATAGTTGTTGTTAAATAATAAGCTCCCAATGTTATATCCTGTGATGGAGTAGCAATAGGTTTCCCGTTTGAAGGAGAAAAAATATTATTTGGCGCAAGCATCAAAAGTTTGCTTTCGAGTTGAGCCGCCCCGGATAGGGGAATATGAACAGCCATCTGGTCTCCGTCAAAGTCAGCATTGTAAGCTGTACAAACTAACGGATGAATTCTTATTGCTGAACCTTCAATCAATACAGGATTGAATGCCTGAATACTCAATCTGTGAAGAGTAGGTGCACGATTCAATAGAACAGGGTGCCCCTTTGTTACTTCTTCGAGAATATCCCAAACTACGCTATCGCCTCTTTCAATCATCTTCTTGGCGCTTCTTACGGTATGGACATAGCCGCGATCCTTAAGGTGCCTGATGATAAATGGTTCAAAAAGAGTCAAAGCCATCTTTTTAGGCAAACCACACTGATCAAGCCTTAGTTCTGGTCCAACTACGATTACTGAACGGCCTGAATAATCAACACGCTTACCTAATAAATTCTGTCTGAAACGACCACCTTTACCTTTAAGCATATCGCTCAAAGATTTAAGAGGGCGATTCCCAGCACCGGTAATAGCTCTGCCATGTCTTCCATTATCCAAAAGGGCATCAACAGCTTCCTGAAGCATTCTCTTTTCATTTCTTATAATTACTTCAGGCGTCTTGAGCTGAAGGAGATTTTTCAAACGATTATTACGATAAATTACTCTTCTGTACAAATCGTTCAAGTCGTATGTGGCAAACCTTCCGCCTTCCAGAGGAACTAAAGGTCTTAATTCTGGCGGAATAACAGGCAGAACATCTAAAATCATCCACTCAGGTTTAGCGCCACTATTGGTGAAGCCCTCAATCAATCTTAAACGCTTGGCTATTTTTTTCCTTATAGCTCTGCTTTTTGTAGCATACATCTGAGTGCCAAGGTCTTTCTTAAGAGCTTCCATATCAAGTCTCTCAAGAAGCTGTTTTATTGCAGGTGCACCCATATCTGCTACAAATGAGCTTGCTCCATAAAGTTCTCTTGCTTCACGATATTCTATTTCACTTAAAGTCTGGGTTACTTTCAACGGGGTATCCCCGGCATCAATAACAACCCATTCTTCATAGTAAATAACTCTTTCAAGAGCTCTCGCTGTCATATCAAGTATTAAGCCTATTCTGCTCGGCATACATTTAAAAAACCATACATGAGAAACAGCAACTGCCAACTCTATGTGCCCCATTCTTTCGCGTCTTACTCTAGAGACTGTTACTTCAACTCCGCATCTATCGCAAGTAACGCCTTTATACTTGATACGCTTGTATTTACCGCAACTGCATTCCCAATCGCGACTAGGCCCGAAAATTCTTTCACAGAACAATCCGCCTTTTTCAGGCTTAAAACTTCTATAATTAATAGTTTCAGGGTTCTTTATTTCTCCATGACTCCATGAACGAATACGCTCCGGAGAAGCAACATTTATCGATACAGCTTCGAAAATATTGTCTTCAACATGTTCGACGCTTCTATTTGACATATTTGTATCTATCATATTAGTAACTCCTCGCTTAGGTTAAGAAAGACTGCTGAGATCTTTTACGACTTGAATATCAAGTCCAAGACTCATCATTTCTTTCATAAGCACATTAAATGACTCAGGACGGCCTGCTTCAAGAACATTTTGACCTCTAACTATTGATTCATACATTCTTGTACGACCAACTACATCGTCACTCTTTACAGTAAGCATTTCCTGGAGGGTATAGGCTGCCCCATAGGCTTCAAGCGCCCAAACTTCCATTTCTCCGAAACGCTGCCCGCCATGCTGAGCTTTACCGCCAAGAGGTTGCTGCGTAACAAGAGAATATGGCCCTACAGACCTTGCATGAATCTTATTAGCAACAATATGGTCTAGTTTTAACATGTATATTTTCCCGACAGTCACTCTTTGGTGGAATTTACTTCCTGTTCTTCCATCAAAAAGATCAACTTTGCCGTCAAATACCCACTTGCCACCTTTATTGACGAAACCCCAATGCATATTTTCGCCATTTTCTTCAGCATATTTTTTATTGGATTTTACGAAAAGATCAACGATTGCTTCTTCTTTTGGTCCGTCAAATACCGGACATGCAACTTTCATTCCTAATATACTAGCTGCCCAGCCAAGATGTGTTTCAAGAATTTGTCCTACATTCATACGGCTAGGTACGCCAAGAGGATTTAATACGATATCTACAGGAGTTCCATCAGCAAGGAATGGCATATCTTCAACAGCTACTATTTTAGCTACAATACCCTTATTCCCATGCCTGCCTGCCATTTTATCGCCAACCTGAAGTTTTCTCTTCGTTGCGATATATACTTTAACTTTCTTAATAGCTCCAAGCTCTATATCATGTCCGCTTTCAAGTGATACAACTGCCTCATCTCTATCTTTTTCAATCTTCTCAATTCTAGGCAGATATTTTTTAGTAATATCATCTATCTGCTTCTTCATTGAGCAATCTTCCATTCTGTAATATCTAATTTTGTTTGCAAGCTTATTTATACCGCTTGAAGTAACTCTTCTATTTGAAGAAATCAGAATCATGTCCTTCTTGGAAGATGAAGTATCGTATATAGGATGAGTTAATTTTTCCTTAAGCATAATATCTGTCAGTTCTGTGACTAATTCTTCGATTAGAACTGAGTATTCAGCTTTCGCATTATCTTTAATATGCTTACACTGTCTTCTGAGCTCTGTTTTTGTCATAGCTGCTTTGTTAGCATCTTTTGAATGCTCGACTCTCACATCCATAACAACTCCAGTGATTCCGCTTCCAACGATAAGGCTCGAATCTTTTACATCTGCAGCTTTTTCGCCGAAAATAGCGCGAAGCAACCTTTCTTCAGGAGCAAGTTCAGTTTCAGATTTTGGAGTAATTTTACCAACTAAAATATCCCCAGATTTCACTTCTGCGCCAAGACGAATTACACCGTCTGGACCAAGATTTCTTAGAGCTTCTTCGCTGACATTAGGAATATCCCTTGTGATTTCCTCAGGCCCGAGTTTTGTGTCTCTTGCTATTGTTTCAAATTCAGAAATATGAATGCTCGTGTAAACATCTTCTTTAACAACTCTTTCGCTAATAACAATAGCGTCCTCAAAGTTGTATCCGCACCAAGACATAAATGCTACAGTCAAGTTCTTGCCAAGAGCAAGTTCGCCGTTTGCAGTAGAGGCGCCATCTGCAATAATATCACCTTTCTTTAGATGCATTCCTGATTTAACTATCGGTCTCTGATTAATGCTAGTTCCGGCATTTGTACGCAGGAACTTGTATAAATCATAAACTTGGGCTTTTTCCGGCTTAGCAGTCTTATCCAAAGTTTTTCCATCGACAGTTAATATCACCTTATCCCCTGAAACCTCTGCTACAATTCCATCTTCTATTGCGGTAATTACAGCTTTGGTATCAAGAGCTACGCGTGCTTCCAAACCGGTTCCAACTATCGGCTCTTCTGTTGTCAGAAGAGTAACGGCCTGTCTCTGCATATTTGAACCCATTAATGCGCGGTTAGCGTCATCGTGTTCAAGGAATGGAATAAGTGCTGCTGCGCCGCTTACAAGCTGTTTTGGCGATACATCTATAAGCTGAACTTCAGTACTGGCTCTCTCTACAGGGTCTCCCTGATATCTGGCCATCACTGTTTTATTTATAAACTTATTATTCTCGTCCCAAGGAGCATTAGCCTGAGCAATTACATACTGCTCTTCTTCATCGGCGGTAAGATAAACTATTTCATCCGTGACTTTACAGTTTTTAACAACTCTGTAAGGCGTTTCCAGGAACCCGAAAGGGTTGACTCTGGCATATAGCGACATCGAAGAAATAAGACCGATGTTTGGGCCTTCAGGAGTTTCAATAGGACAAACTCTTCCATAATGACTGGTATGAACATCACGAACTTCAAAACCGGCTCTTTCTCTGTTAAGCCCGCCTGGCCCAAGTGCACTAAGCCTTCTCTTATTAGTCAACTCTGAGAGAGGATTTGTCTGATCCATAAATTGTGATAACTGATTTCTTGCAAAGAAATCTCTAATAACGCTAGCAAATGCCTTAGGGTTGACAAGCTTTCCTGGAGTCATTATAGATTCATTCATTCCAAGAAGAGTCATTCTTTCACGAATCAATCTTTCTGTTCTAACTAAACCGATACGGCACTGATTTTGGAGCTGTTCCCCAACAGTTTTTATTCTTCTGCTTCCCAAGTGGTCAATATCGTCAACTTTTCCACCTGAGCATCTGAGTTTCATTAAATAACTGGTGGCTCCGATTAAGTCTTCTTTTGTAAGAGTCCTTGTATCTTTGGCGACATTCAAGCCTAAACGCTTGTTTATCTTATGTCTTCCAACCAAACCAATATCATACCTCTTAACATCAAAGAAAAGTCTATCAAGAAGCTGAGTAGCATTTTGAATGCTCGGTGGATCTCCAGGTCTCATTCTTCTGTAGATTTCTTTGAGAGCCTCCTCCTTAGTAGTAGAAGTGTCTCTTTGAAGGCATTTAAGTAAATAGTCAGCCTTATTAGCAATATGGATAATCTCTATATCTTTAATTTTTTGAGCCTTTAATGCATCAACAGCCTGTTCAGTGAGTGGATCGTAAGGTTCTACCATTACATCCCCATCAGCATCAAGAATTTCATTGATGGTATAGTAAACAGATACATCAGCCTCTTTTGCTAATGATGATACCGCAACTTTCTTTATATCATGAAAATTACTGATTATTTCTCTATTAGATTCATAGCCAACAGCTCTTAGAAGTGTTGTTACAAGGAATTTTCTGCGCCTTCTTTTCCTATCTAGGTAGATATACATATTATCACTTATATCAAACTGCACTTCCAGCCATGAACCTCTGTCAGGAATAATGCGGTACGAATAAAGAGTACGACCGCTTGTATGCTGCTTCTTTTCAAAACATACACCAGGAGATCTGTGAAGCTGACTTATAATTACTCTTTCAGCGCCATTTATTACAAATGTGCCTCTGTCTGTCATAATAGGAAGTTCTCCCATATAGACCGTTTCATTTTTAATTTCGCCGCTGTTTTCCAGTCTAAACTCTATATTAAGCGGAGAGCCATAAGTTTCTCCGTCTTTCAGGCACTCCAGTAAACCTACCTTAGGTGTTCCAATACTATATGAAATGTACTCAAGTACACACTTTTTGTCATAACTCTGAACAGGAAATATTTCCCTAAGAACCTCATCAAGCCCCTGCGGTTTTCTATCTTTCTGTAAAATATCTTTTTGTAGAAATTCGCTATATGATTCAGTTTGAATATTAATCAGATTGGGTATTTCTAAGATATCATGAAGCTTTCCAAGATTTATTCTTTCTGCCATATCACACCTTGCTATTACCAGTTAATTACGATGAAAATGTCGAACAGAAACTGCTCTTCTTTTCTAAAGGCAAAAAGCGGGAAACACATTTTCATGCATTTCCCGACTTTTAAATTACAGTCTTTAAGAACTACTTGAGCTCAACTGTTGCGCCAGCTGCTTCTAGTTCTTTCTTGAGTTTGTTGGCTTCGTCTTTTCCTACGCCTTCTTTAACATTCTTTGGCGCTTCTTCTACAAGTTTCTTTGCATCAGCTAGTCCGAGTCCAGTCATGGCTCTGACAGCTTTAATCACTTCAATTTTCTTTTCGCCGAAAGCTTTAAGTACAACTGTGAATTCAGTTTTTTCTTCAGCTGCTTCTGCTGGAGCTGCTGCTGCTGCTGGAGCTGCTGCTGCTGTTGGAGCTGCTGCTGTTACTCCGAGTCTATCTTCTAAAGCTTTAACAAGCTTAGAGAGTTCAAGAACTGTCATTCCTTCTACATAAGATATGAATTTTTCCATTTCAGCAGTAACAATTACTTCTGACATTGTGGACCTCCGTTTGATTTATTTAAATTTGGCTTAATTATTAATTAATTAGTAGCAGCTTCTTTCTTGTCTTTGTATGAGCTAAGCACATATATAGGACTTGCAAGTTTTGCATTAAGAACGCTGACAAGGTTTCTAGCAGGAGCCTGGAGAACACCAAGTAATTGAGCATAAAGAACCTCTTTTGGAGGCAACTTTGAAATAGCTTCAACATCAGCGGCTTTCAGGAGTGAACCTTCAAGGTAACCGCATTTGAATCCTACTACTGCAAATTTCTTTAAATACTCGCTTACGACTTTAGCTACTGCACTGCAATCGCCTTTACCGCTGATAAGAGCTGTATCGCCTTTAAGCTTGACATTTGCTAAATCTTTAAGACCTTTAAGCTCAGCCGCTTTTAGAATATAAGTATTCTTCAATACCTGACAATCAGCACCGACTTTATCAAGTTGTATTCTGAGTTGCTCAAAATCCTTAACTTTTAGTCCCTTATACTTTATCATGTAAAAGAAACTAGACTCCACAAGAACTGTGCCAATATCATTGACTATTTGTTTTTTTTCAATTCTCATTTTGCCACCACTTTTATGTAGTCTTTAAGGCTAATCTTTAATCCCGGACTCATTGTAGAACAAAGAGTTCCAGCTAATAAATATATGCCTTTTGCGCCTGATGGTCTTGCGGAAATAATTGCATTGACTACTGCACTGCAATTTACTTCAAGCTGTTCAACAGTAAATGAAAGTTTTCCGATTGGAACATGGGCTACTCCGCCCTTGTCTGCTCTGAACTCAACTTTACCGGCTTTTGCTTCTTTCACAGCGCCTACTACATTGTCTGTGACGGTTCCAGTTTTTGGATTAGGCATCAAACCCTTTGGTCCAAGAACTTTACCAAGCGCCCTTAATTTCGGCATATCGCCAGGAGTTGTAATAAGAGAGTCAAACTCTAACCAACCACCTTTAATTTTTTCGATAAGGTCATCTAATCCAACTATGTCTGCACCAGCTGCTTTAGCTTTTTCGGCTACTTCTGCTGAAGCTACAACAGCTACTCTTATTTTTTTTCCTGTCCCGCTTGGAAGACTTACGGCTCCTCTTACGGTCTGGTCAGACTGTTTAGTATCAATACCCAGTCTTAGAGCAATTTCTACTGTTTCATCAAATTTGACATGAGGAATGCTTTTCAATAAAGCTAGAGCTTCTTTAATGTCATAGACTTTTTGGCTTTCGATTTTCTCGACCTGAGAACGGTACAACTTACTTCTATTCACCTTGCACCTCAATTCCCATACTTCTTGCAGTACCCTGGATAATTTTTTCTGCTGCTTTCAAGTCTTTGGCATTAATATCCTTTTCCTTGATTTTAGCAATTTCCTGCACTTGCTTCCTTGTAACCTTGCCTACTATTTCTTTACCGGGCGTCTTTGTTCCTGATGCAAGACCTGCGGCCTTTTTCAGTAGAATCGATGCCGGTGGAGATTTAGTTACAAAGGTAAAAGAACGATCCTGATAGACAGTAATGACTACAGGAATTACAAGCCCAGCTTGAGCCTGTGTAGCAGCATTAAACTTCTTGCAAAATTCCATAATGTTCACACCAGCCTGACCTAATGCAGGTCCAACTGGTGGCGCAGGATTTGCAGCGCCGGCAGGAATTTGCAGTTTAATAACTGCTGTTATCTTCTTTGCCATATTTTACCTTAACTTATGTGGGACGAAAGAACGGATTTTCTACCACATGGTTTTTCATATACAGTTAAATGCAAAATCAAGAGGTCCGTTCGCTATTACGCTTCCTTCTCAACTTGCCAAAATTCTAATTCAATTGGTGTATTTCTACCGAAAATTGCGATGAGAACCTTTAATTTCCCTCTTTCCTGATCAAATTCCTGAACTACACCTTCAAAGTTCTCAAACGCTCCATCTTTTACTCTGACTCTCTCATTTACTTCATATTGATTTTTATGAACAACATTCTCTTTTCTTTCCTGAACTTGACTTAGAAGATTATTTACTTCAGAGTCTGAGAGAGGCATAGGTTTACGGTCAGCTCCACAACCAATAAAACCGATAATTCCCTGTGTTTCTCTAACAAAATACCAGACATCGTCACGCACTTTGCCTTCTTTATCATATAAATCCATTCTCAACAGGACATATCCAGGGAAAAATTTTCTTGATGAAGTTATTTTTTCGCCTTTCTTTACTTCGGATACTTTTTCTACGGGAATAAGCACTTCGTAAATAGGCATATTGTTGCCTTCTAATTTTAACTGTCTTTCAAGATTTTCCTTAGCTTTGTTTTCATGTCCGGAAAGAGCTTGTATTACAAACCATTGCCCTTGTTTTCTTTCTTCAGAAGTACTCATTTTTTCAAAAAAACCTTAAGATAGATTAAAACCCTGTTAGTACGCGGATAATTTTTTGACTTGCAAAATCTACAACAGAAACAAATGCTGCCAAAACTCCAATAGCTACTATAACAATGATTGTAGTTCTAAAGAGTTCTTCCCTCTTGGGCCAGGAACATTTTCCAATCTCTTCTATTGTATCTGAAATAAATTTTCTTGTATTTGTCAACCAGTTATTCATAAATTTAATTGGCAGGTGGAACAGGGCTCGAACCTGCGACCTGCGGTTTTGGAGACCGCTGCTCTACCAACTGAGCTATCCACCTCTGTTCTCTTTAGACAGTTATTATTTTGTTTCTCTGTGAAGAGTATGTTTTTTATCAAATTTGCAAAATTTTTGCCTTTCTATTCTGTTTGGCGTGTTCTTCTTTTCTTTAACTGTAGAATAGTTTCTTCTTTTACATTCTGTACAAGCCAATGTGATAATTTCTCTAGCCATTGTATTTCACCATAACTAAATTTGTCCCGAGTACTCTCAGAGCATCGGGACAAATAAGATAATTCAATTTTTATTACTGGATAATTTCAGTAACTCTACCTGAAGCAACAGTTCTGCCGCCTTCACGAATAGCGAAACGGAGAGTTTTTTCCATTGCTATAGGAGCAATAAGTTCAACCTCGATACTTGTGTTATCGCCAGGCATTACCATTTCTACGCCTTCTGGAAGTTTGACTATTCCAGTCACATCAGTAGTTCTGAAGTAGAACTGAGGTCTATAGTTTGTGAAGAAAGGAGTATGTCTTCCGCCTTCTTCTTTTGACAACACATAAACTTCGCCTTTGAACTTAGTGTGAGGAGT
>SESF01014932.1_pt1 | contig 14590 bp, 17 predicted proteins | sample 3171521 | NCBI WGS metagenome assembly SESF01 (sample SAMN10866945, study PRJNA518727) | freshwater metagenome | biome: subpolar coniferous forest; feature: holomictic lake; material: water; isolation source: holomictic Lake 227, 6 m and 8 m depth | place: Canada: near Kenora, Ontario | collected...
TCAGCTTCTTCTGCCAGGGGGCGCTGAGCGGAGGTGTCGCCGGACTCGGCCCCGCCTCCTCTGCTGCCGCAGTCAAACAGATGAGGACGAAAAGCCCGGCAGCCAGATAGGTCTTGGAGAACATGGGGTGGAATCTCATTTGGGGTCACCTGCCTGAACCCAGGTTTCATCGAAATGAGCATGTTTGATGGCCTTGGTATTGTAGCTGTAGGTCACGTGAAGCGAGCCGTCTTTGGACTGGATGATAGAAGGGTAATCAAAGCGCTCCTTGGGCGTATTCTCGATGTGCCGGGTCCACTGCCAGGTCGCGCCGTTATCGGTCGAGATTGATATGGCCAGTTTGTCCCGCTCCTTTTCCGTGTCGTTGTAAATCAGTGCCAGGTGGCCGTTGCGCAGCATCAGGGCCTCGATCCCTGCGCCCGGGTGTGGCCGATCGGTCACGGTCAAAGGACTCCAGGTCATGCCGCCATCCTTGGATTCACTCCGCCGAATGCGGTGTTCGAGTCCATCATTACGGAAGAAGGCGATAATTGTGCCATCCGCCAACTCCGCCAGCGTCGGCTGCTCCAGTCCCCGTCCTGGAACGGGATTCGAGTATGTCCAGGTTTCGCCGCCATCTTTAGTAATGGCCATGCACGCGACGCCGAAGTTTTCGTTGGCCAAAGGCAGAACCAGCGCGCCATCAGACCGCATCAGTGGATGGGCCCGCGGCATCCATCCCAGGCGCTCGATCAGAGGATTGGATTTGCCTGGCGCTGCCATGAGGCTCTTCCCAAGTCCCGAAACGTGCGGGACGAGAATGTCCTGCTTTTCCCAGGTCGGCGTGCCGGGATGGTCGAAGTTGCTGGAGACCCTGTACCGGACTAAGGCGCTGCCCCAACTCCATTCCGGTACGCCCAGCAGCGTCGCATAGATCAGCCACAGCCGATTTTGCTTATCCACCGCCATGCACGGATTGTTGTCCGAGACGCCGAACGTGTCCGCCATAACGAACGGCTTGTCCCAGGCCTGCCCATCCTTAACCTTCCGCGCCCCGCCGATCCGCACGTCGGCGCTTTTGTCCTGTTGTTTGGAGAAGTAAGGCGGGGGCAAGGGGGTGCCGTTCTCGTACCAGACTGCGCGCAGATCTCCGTTCGGGCCTTCGATGATGCAGGACGCGTGTACGTGCCCGTGGCTCTCCACCGCAGGATCGAAGATGAATCCCGCCTCGAACTTGCCTTGCGCCTGAGCTCCGCCCGCCAGCAAGACAGCGCTCGCCAGCAGGCTGCCGGCCATAACAGCCGCCCGAACTGATAGGATGCTGGTCCTTGACGCGGTGTGGACGGGGGCGAGTCGGTAGTCTATCGCAATCATTCTGAGATCAGCGTGTCAGCCGAAGTGGGGAGGTCAAGGGGCAAATTCTCCGCAATGTCCAAAACCCGCCGGCGCCGAGGCGTTTTGGCCCTGGAATTTCCCTCATTGGAGTTTGTTTCGGATTTCGGGTTTCGGATTTCGGATTTCTCAGGCAGAAAACCGGTGGTACTGTCGAGATACGCCCGCGCTCCGTTGCCCCCCTTCATGACGCTGGCGCTGGGCACCCGGCTTTGCTAGCCTGCCAAAACAATGAAGATCGGCGTCAATCTCACCGAAGAAGAGGCTAAAGCGTTCAAAGCGCGAAAAGAGCAGGAGCTTGGCAGCGGCTGGTGCGTGGACGTGTACAAGTCCCAGGGGCGCTGGCTGGCCCGGGCCTACCCGAAGGGCAAGCATTCCCGCGGGCCGAAACCGGGCACAAAGTATCGCTCCCGCAGCGAGCCGCAGCAGGGCGGCACCTCCACCAGCGCCAGCGGCGCCGCCAGCCGGTGAACCGCAACCGATGTGAACATAAGAAAAGGGGCATTTTAGCCCTCCGCTACGAGTGTCGGCTGCTGCAACCAGAACCGTCCAGGCTCTCGCCGTAGCCTCACGGGAGCCTCGCCGTAGCCTCGCCGTAGATAACAATGTTATCCAGCGTGAGGCTACGGCGAGGCTACGGTGAGGCTCCCGTGCGCTGCCGGGGCAGATGGGGTGCGAAAGTGCCGTGGGGATAGAATGCTGCGAATCTGGGGGCCGAAAGGGACGGGCAGGTTCCAGATTGAACCTGAGGCCGCTGGGCCGGGGAAAACTGCCCCAGGGCTGGAACCGGAGGCCTCTCTGGAAGTGCCTAGCGCTGAGCCTTTTACGCCTTATCTAAGCGCCATTGGAGTTAGAGCCCGCTGGGCGGCTGGGTCATCTGCGGAGAGCGGGACTTGCTTTATGAGGAGGCTCCCGCCGTTTACAAAAACATCGAGGACGTGGTCCAGGACCTCGTTGATGCCGGACTTGTTTCGGTGATGGCGACGTTCCGGCCGCTCCTCACCTACAAGACGCGACGGTGATCATGATGTAACAGCAGCAACACGCCCCGTGAAGGCGTTTGTGCCGGTGCGAATCCGGTTGGTCACCCCAACTTCCAGAGAAACTGGCCGCGCATTTCGCCCGAGGACAGCGGCGAGTTATCGGCCGGCAAGCTGGGATCGAGAATCGGGGTGGACATAAGAAATCTTTGGTTTGTTTTCCGTCGCCCCTGTTCTACGCCCGCCCGCACCACCTCAAAAATCGCAGCGCGACCCATTGCGGGCGGCGGTTGGCGGAAAGGCTCGCTTGCCCCGGGACCGGTGATGGGATTAGCTTGAAATCGTGTTATGAGCAATAAGCTGAAAAGCATTCAAGAGTTCCAATCGCATCTCACTTCGCTTTTTCACGAGTTGCGTGATGCGAACGACCATTTCTATTTTGTGGATTGTCTGCGCCAGGCCATTTCTGATTATGAGCGCGAGATCAATCACTCCCCAGCCTTCTGGGGCAAAACTATTGACGCACACGTGTCCGCCACGATGTCACACCTGTGTCGCGTTTACGACCACGACCCAGCAGCGGTTCACTTGGTATTCCTCCTCGAAAGCGTGAGAGACAACCCAGATATATTTTGCAGGCAAGCCATGAAACAAAGACTCGGACAAAGGCCGGATTGCGATGACTTTGTAGAGCACTTTGGCGATCCGGATAAGGCAAAGATTGAAGAGGACATAAAGTTCTGCGGCGATCAAGACCCGCCTGGGCTGGTCAGGAAATTGCAGGAGTGGCGCAACAACGTGGTGGCTCATTTAAACAAACGTGTTTCGGTTGATTTTGATTCCTTCCAGAAGCGGTGGCTGCTGGAGAGAGGGGATATTCAGAAGCTTATCAGCAAAGGCTCCGATATACTCAATCGATGTGCGGGGTGGTCTAGTACGCCCAGCCTGAGCCTCGATCTCCCATCGCCCTACAATCAGGACTACAAATTCGTATTTGAGTCGATGAGGACCAGGCTTTCCAAGCAAGACGAGCGAGACGAGCTACTCATGAAACTTATTTCGAAGTCCAGTGCCGCGAACCAGGAGACAGCCAATTCCTGACGGATGACATCGGCCTGTTGCCGCGCTTCATGCCTTTACTGAACCGAGTCCGACTTCGAGCGATTGCAGCTCTCACAAAGCAATTCAATGTTGCGCGCAGTGTTACTGCCACCTCTTGAAACAGGAATGATATGATCATATTCCAGGTTTTCACGGCTGCCGCACCTCGCACATTGACCTTGGTCTCTGCGCCACACCTCCCTTCGGACCTCTGCGCGAATTGCTTGCCGCGTTTGCTCGGATTCGGCTTCGGCGCCCGATGAAGAGGTTTGTTCTATGGTTTGGAGTGCGGCGAGGCGCTGGCCTTCAGCAATCTGTTTCGGACTCAGTTTTGCAGATAACTCAGCTTGAAGCTTCTGCGGGTCTGAGCCGCCTTGCACGGCGGCCAACGTTGCCCACTTGTATGCTTCAACGTAGTTCTGTAGCACGCCACGCCCAGAGAAATAGCAAGTGCCCAACCAGAACTGCGCTAAATCGTCTCCTTGCTTTGCCGCTTTAGAAAACCATTTCACTGCGTCCTTGTCACTTTGTGGCACGCCCCGCCCCTCTATGTGAGCGATACCCAAATTCGTTTGCGATTCGGCATCCCCGTCCTCTGCGGCCCAACGAAAGAACTTTGCCGCCTCATCGTCACTTTGTGGCACGCCAGCTCCATGCCGATAAGCAAAGCCTGCCTCACGACAAGCATAGCAGTAAAAGGACTGCGCCAAGGCGTGGCCCTGTTCTGCCGCTATGGCAAACCACCTTGTTGCCTGTAGATAATCTTGCGGCACGCCCAAGCCCTCAAGGTAGCCCGTTCCCAGACAGACTTGTGCCTCGAGACCCAAATAAGGTTCGTCATATCCATGCTCCACGGCCTTCGCAAACCATTTTACTGCCTGCCGATGATCTTGTGACACGCCGTTTCCACGCCAATAAGCAAAGCCTAAACGGCCTTGCGATTTGACATCCCCCTGTTCGGCTGTCTTGAGTAATGATTTGATTTCTTCGCTATATTCTGGCGGGGGAGCTGGCTGCGGGGATTCGCCTGGATGTCCTGGAGGCGGAACAGGCGATGGCGAGTCGGTCGCGGTTTCAGTTGAAATCGGTGATTCAGCCGCAGGGATCACGAGTGGAGCGCCACATTCTGGACATTCAATCTGCATACCGGCACCCTCTATCTCGACTTCGAGACTTTGACCGCAGTGGTTGCAGTTGAATTTGATGTCCGGCATTTGCTTAGTGCGAGCAACTACGTCGCAAACATTTTGGTGTTTAGCAACAAAGTTTTGCATTCTTGTGCCGCGGGTCGAGAGGCGACTGTTGAGATGGCAAAAGCGTCAGGTCGCCGAATCGGCGGCGGGGGCCGGATCAACCCAAGCCCAGCCCCACGCTGTTCACCGCAAGCCCCGGACCGGGGTGAAACCTTCAACCTCGGCCCGGAAGCTGTGCGGTGTTTAGGTGGCGCGTTTGGCAGCGGGGTCGCTCCAGGCGCTGGGGCCGGCGGCGCCGATGGCGCAGACTTGGAACCAGTATTGCGTGGCGCTGGTCAGGCCGGTGGCGGTGCAGCTCGAGGCTTTGCCGACGTAGCATTGTGTCCAGGGTCCGCTGGGCGACCTGGCCTGCTGGGCGATGTAGGTTTGGACACCGCGCCGGTGGGCATCCCAGAAGAGGTCCACGGTGCCTTCGAGGGTGCCGCCGATAGCGACGAAGTTGGCGGGTTGCGGGAGTTGGCCGACGTGCCGGGGTCAGAATGAAGTTTCTTCGCTGCCCCCTTGCGAGCGCACGGTCAAGCTCAAGGTAAATGGCGAGGACCGTGTGGCGACCTACGCCGCGGTCGGCAAGCTGCCCAAGATCGTGGAAGCCTTCGAGAAGGCGAAGAAGGCTTCGAGCAAGGCCGAGATCATGAAGCTGACTTCCTTTTAAGTATTGGACCAGTCCAGCTCGACAAAACCTCCCGGCTTGAGCGTGGTAACCTTTGCGGCGATCTCAGCCCCTTTGGAACGGATGGTTGGCCAGTCGTTGGTCGGCAAAACAAGAATCGCGAGCTTCCTGCCAACGACCTGCTGCTGGTATTTGAGGTTCTGATCGGTCGAGATGAACGCCTCGAATTGCCCTTCTGCTTGCCGGAGCAGATCGCCGTTCTTCAACGCCCCCCAACCCATCTCCTGTGCCGTGCTAACAGTGGCCCGGTAGGAATCCGCGCAACGGACGGGGCGTACAGGCGTCGAGCAAGACCTTCACGCTGCGGGTTGGAGCGTAAGTTTCTGGGCGTATTCGAGCACAGCCACCGCCTGTTCGCGCGTGACGTCTGGAAAACAGTCGAGGTACTCGTCCAAACTGAGGCCGCTTTCGAGATTGGTGAATAAGCTGTCCACCGGCACACGTGTGTCCTTGAAGCAGGGTGCCCCGCTAAGGCGCTCCGGATCAACCCAGATCGGCACCCCCGGCGGATAATCCAATGGCAGGCTCGACTTCATTTCGTGGTTATGCGCGTCGCAGTTCGACGAGACGGTGACCCGATTGCAGGTCCTTCACCGCTCCGGGCAGGAGCGGTTCCAGCCACGCCAAGAGGATGCGGTTGGTGCTGTTCCCAATTCTGAGCCAAAGCACTTGCGGCCCTGTTTGCGAGCGCAGGGCACGTTCGGCAAAATCTTCGTCCTTGGTAACCACGATCCAGGCGCCTGCTTGGGCGAACGTCCAGACGGCAGGGTCTTCCGCTTGCCGCAGGCCAACCTCCCGAGCCGCTTTGGCTTCGTGACCTCGCGCTTCGAGAAAGCGGGCCAGGGCGGGCGGCAGTTGCGCATCAACCAGGAAACGCATCTTAGCCGTTTACGAGAACCGGATGGTCGAAATAGCGAGCGGCGTAGGCGAGACATGCGCGAATATCCGCCGCCTCGAGGTCCGGGTAATCCTGAAGGATTTCCTGCTCCGAGGCGCCCTCAGCCAGCATATCGAGGACATCCTTCACCCGGATGCGCATGCCGCGCACGCAGGGACGTCCCCCGCATTGGTTCGGGTTGATGGTGATCCTCTCCAGACCGGTCCCGTGATTGCTGATGCCGTCGAGCATGAATGAAGATTACGCTCAGAGCAGCCTGCTGACAAGAGTATCCCACAAGGCCGAGCAAGGCCGAGATCGTTGCCCTGATCAACGACTGCGATCTGCCGCGTGAGGCGATTCCGACCCAGTGGTGCAACGAAGCCACAGGAAGTGTTTGCGCAGGCTTGTCGCGCGGGGATGAACGCAGTAGGTACTCTGGCATGAGCGCGACATTGACGGTCAACCTGGATGCGGAAACTCTGCAACTGGCGGAGCAGGAAGCGTGGGCACGTCACACGACGCTGCCGGAGGTGGTCGCTGGCCAACTGAGGGTCATGGCTCGCAATTGGCAGGAGAGTCGGGCGGGCAAGACGCCGGCCACGGATGCGTTGCGCGGCGCGGTGACGCTTCCGCCCGACTTCGACGAACGGGCAGCTCTGACTGAGGAATTGCGCAAGAAGCATGGCGTCCAGGGATAAAATCTTCCTGGATACCGATGTGGTCCTCGAACATCTGGCCGATCGCCAACCGTTCGCCGAATATGCTCACCGGCTGCTCGCCCTGGCAGAGACCGGCCGGCTCGCCCTGTGCGTTTCCTCCCTTTCGTTCAGCAACCTTTAGCCAGGGACGCAGCCCTGCTCAAGCGCGCCCGCCTCCACCCACTGGCAGTGTTACGGCCGAACGCCACGGAAGCAGTACATTGCCCGATCCGTGCGCAGGTAGAGCCGATCGTGATCGAGAACCGGTGTGGCATATATCTTCTCGTGGAAATCGTGGGAGGAAATCATTCGCCAATCCGGCCCCGTGGCGATGACGCTTACGGTGCCCGATTCACTGGCGAAATACACCTTGCCGTCACCTGAGACGGGCGAGGCAAAATAGTTGCCGACGCCGGCCACCCGTTCCTCTTGCAGTAAACGTCCGGTGGCGGCGTCCAGCTTGGTGACAATCCCGCCATCTTTAACCAGCCAGAGGATGCCGTGGTCTAACACGGGCGTGGCCACGTAGGGCACCCCGCGGCCGTGTTTCCAGATCACCGCGCTTTCCCCCAACTCGCCACGCCCGCTGGGCTTGATTGCGAGCACTGCGTTTTGGGCGCGACGGAAGAATACCGCGAGGTGTTCCCATTCCTGCTGGTCGAGCAAGCCGTCCTGATCCAAGTCCATGCGGTCAAACCGATCGAGCACTTCCTGGTTGTCAATCTCCGCCTTTGCCAGTTTGCCATCATGGTTCTTATCCCACTTGGAGAGGGCCGTGGCCCAGGGATCGAACACCAACCGCTTTCCGGGATCGCCGCCGGGCGCCCAGGAGGCCATGTAGATCATCGGGCCGGAAGTGACGGGTGTGGGAACCACGATCCGCGCCAGCCCGTTGACCCACCACAGACGCTCGCCGCTAGCCGGATCGTAGGCGCTGAGTTGCAGGGCGCCGGCAACGATGATTTCGGGTCGGCCATCCTGTGTCCACACGACCGGTGTCGAATAACTGCGGACGGCGTCAGGTCGGGCGGTTTTCCAGAGGAGGCGTCCGGTGGCACAATCGAAGGCCGCTACGAAGCTGTCAATGTCGTGGTCCTGGTTGAGAATAACTTTGCCCTCGAAGACAACGGGCGAGCTGCCGGCGCCATACTCGTCCCGGAAGGGCCCCATGCGCTGCTCCCAGAGCTTGTGTCCCTCCAGGTCATAGCAGAACAAGCCGGCACTGCCGAAGAAGACGAACAGGCGTTGGCCGTCGCAAGCGACCGTCGCGGTCGCGGGGCTTCCAATCGGATGGGTCTGTTCGACGCGTTCGGGGAGCAGCGGGCTTCGCCAAAGCAATCGCCCACTCGTCCCGTCGAGGGCGACCGTCGCCAGTTCTTTGGCTTCAGCGCGATAGGTAGTCAGAAAGATCGTACCGCCGTGCAAAATGGGCGTGGAGCGTCCAGGATCGAGCGGGACCCGCCAGCACAGGCTCCCGGCTGCGTCGAAATCTTCAGGCAGGGGACCCCCCGCGCGCACCGCTCCCCCATCGGAGCGGAAATATTCCGTCTCCGCAGCGGCGGCAGAAGGCACGAGGAGGGCGCGGGCAGCCGTGCTGAGCACCACCAGCAAGGCGATTGAAAGCAGATAGCCATCTTTCGAAGAAATGAGTTTTGTTTGCAGCATTGAAGCAGCCCAAACTTCGCAACTTTGCCGGGCGCCGTCAACTCGAAGGGGCCAATTGGCTAATTGACTCGGGCTCATTTGGGCCAGTGGTGGCCCCTGCGATCTATCGTAAGACGACGGGAACTTTGTGGATGGAAGCTGAGCAGCATTCCTTGCGGCAGGGCCTGGGCCGATATAATCTGCGCAATCGGCGTCATAGCAACCAACAGCATGAAGACAAGTTGATATCAAAATGAGAACCGAACCTCTAATCAATGGCCTGCGGTCGAGACCGATTTCCCGTCGCAGCTTTCTCGCCGCTACAGGCGCGATCACGACGTTCATGGCCTTGCCGGCCCACGTGCTGGGTCGAGCGGGCGAGACGTCTCCAAACAACAAGCTGAACATTGCCGGCATCGGAGTGGGGGGCCAGGGCGGTCATGATGTGGACCAGTTCAGCAGCGAGAACATCGTGGCGCTCTGTGACGTGGATGAAGCGCACGCTGCCCGCGTCTTCAAGAAATACCCGAACGCGAAGCGCTACAAGGATTTCCGCCAGATGCTCGACCAGGATAAGAGCATTGATGCCGTGGTGGTGGGCACGCCGGACCACTTGCACGCGATCGTGTCGGTGACGGCCATAAAGCATGGCAAACACGTTTATTGCGAGAAACCGCTGACGCGCACGGTCTATGAGGCACGCGCAGTGGCAAAAGCCGCGCGGGAAGCCAAAGTGGCGACGCAGATGGGCAACCAGGGCATGGCCTTCGAGGGCAACCGTCTCATCAACGAGTGGCTGTGGGCAGGCGCGATTGGCCCCGTGCGCGAAGTCCATGTGTGGTCCGATCGGCCAACGCATCGCGGCAAGATGCCGCTGTGGTGGCCCCAAGGCGTCGAGAGACCCAAAGATACTCCCCAGGTTCCGGATACGTTGGATTGGGACTTGTGGCTCGGCCCGGCGCCGGTTCGGCCCTATCATTCGGCCTACGTCCCGTTCCGCTGGCGCGGTTGGTGGGATTTCGGAACGGGCGGCCTCGGGGACATGGGCATTCACAACCTCGCCCCCGTTTTCTCAGCGCTCAAATTGGGAGCGCCCGACACTGTGCAAGCGAGCTCCACGCCCGTATTCGCAGAAACCGTCCCTCTGGCAGCAATCGTGCATTACCAATTCCCCGCGCGGGGAGATATGCCGCCGGTGCAACTGCACTGGTACGATGGCGGCCTGCTGCCAGAGCGTCCCACCGAACTGGGGGAGAACGCAGTCCTGGATGCCGAAGACGGCATCATTTTTGTGGGCGATAAGGGAAAGATGCTCGTGAAGGGCTGGGGCGGCGAGCACCCGCGGTTGATTCCCGAGAGCGCCGATAAGGCGTACCAGCGCCCGCCGAAGACGCTGCCCCGGTCCGTCGGCCATTACAAGGAGTGGGGCCAGGCCTGCAAGACCGGGTCGCCCACGCGCTCCAATTTCGATTTCGCCGGCCCGCTGACCGAGGCCGTCCTGCTGGGAAGCGTGTGCATCCGGAACGGGGGAGACAAACTGGTTTGGGATAGCGCCAATCTCAAGATCACCAATGACCCGGACGCAAATAAGTACCTGCATTACGAATACCGGAAAGGCTGGAGTCTATCATGAAGGATAAAGTTCGCGTGGGCCTGGTGGGTTCGGGCTTCATCTCCGCCATTCATGCCGACGCACTCAAGCGTTGCGCGGGCGCCGAAATAGTCGCCGTGGCCTCTCCCACCCGAGGCAAGGCTGGCGCGTTTGCGCGCCGGCACGGCATCCCTCGGCATTTCACCGACTACCGCAAACTGCTCGATCTGGATGAGATTGACCTGGTGGTCCTCGGGATTCCAAATGACCTGCACTGCGAAGTCACTCTGAACGCCGCGGCTGCGGGCAAGCATATCGTCCTCGAGAAACCTATGTGCTTGAGCCTGGCGGAGGCCGACCAGATGCTCGCCGCCTGCCGCCGAGCCAAGGTCAAGCTGATGTATGCGGAGGAACTGTGCTTTGCTCCCAAGTATGTCCGCTTGAAGCAATTGCTCGACAGCGGCGCGCTCGGTCATCCCGTGCTGCTCAAGCAATCCGAGAAACATGACGGCCCGCACGCCGCACATTTCTGGGATGTGGAGCGTTCCGGGGGTGGCGTGACGATGGATATGGGCTGCCATGCCATTGAGTTCTTCCGCTGGATGCTCGGCCGCCCGGCCATCAAGTCGGTTTATGCCCAGATGGGGACGCACGTGCATGGCAAGAAGACGCGCGGCGACGACAATGCCATCCTGGTCCTCGAATTCGCCAATGGCACCACCGCCGTGGCCGAGGAGAGCTGGACGAAGCTCGGGGGAATGGATGATCGCGCTGAGGTTCATGGGTCGAAGGGGGTCGCCTACGCGGATCTGCTCCACGGCAACGCCATTGAGACCTACAGCGCCGCCGGTTACGACTACGCCGTCGAGAAAGCAGGCTCCACCGTCGGCTGGTCGTTCACGATCTACGAGGAGATTTGGAACTACGGGTTTGTCCATGAGATGGCGCACTTCGTGGAGTGTGTCAGAGAGGACAAGCAACCGTTGGTGACCGGTGAGGACGCGAGGGCTGTCATGGAAGCACTGTTCGCGGCGTATGAATCCGCCGGCACGGGGCGGAAAGTGATGCTCCCGTTCCAGACGAAGGCGGCCAAGCCGTTCGATTTGTGGAAGCGATGATCAGAGGAACAGATCGGGCATAAGCTCCGCGCCAGGCCGCATCTCATACTGACTCAAGTCAGTCACACCCGCCGCGCGCAGCACTTCATCGTCAATAAAGAAGTTGCCGGTGCATGGCCGGCTCGCCCGCGTCAGGATTGCGTGGGCTGCATCCGCCATGATTTCCGGTTTGCGCGATACCTGCATCGCCGCTTCGCCCCCCAACAGGTTCATGATGGCAGCGGTGGCAATGATAGTGCGCGGCCACAGCGCGTTGACGGCCAGGCCCTGTTCCCGGAACTCCTCCGCCATCCCTAGCACGCAGAGGCTCATGCCATATTTCGCCATGGTGTAAGCCCCGTGCGGCCCAAACCACCGCGGTGCCAGGTTCAGCGGCGGGGAGATGTTCAAAATATGCGGATTCTCGGCCTTGAGCAGATAGGGAATGCACGCCTGCGAGCAGGCAAAGGTGCCGCGCACATTGACCTGATGCATCCGATCAAAGCGTTTCATTGGAGTAGCCAGTGTGCCCGTGAGGCTAATAGCGCTGGCATTGTTGACCAGGATATCAATGCCGCCAAAGGTCTCCACCGCCTTCGCCACCGCCGCCTGAATCTGATCCTCGAACCGGACGTCCACCGCGCACGCCAGCGCTTTGCCGCCCGCCGCCTCAATCTCCACCGCGGCGGTATAGATGGTGCCCGGCAGCTTCGGATGCGGCTCAGTCGTCTTGGCCGCAATGATAATATTGGCACCGTCGCGGGCGGCGCGGAGGCCGATCGCCTTGCCAATCCCGCGGCTGGCGCCGGTGATGAATATCGTTTTTCCCTTCAAGGTAAGCATATCGTCTTAGTTCTATTTGAGCGGTTGGAGTTTGATGTTCTTGAACCAGCAATCTGAGCCGTGGTCCTGCAATCCGATGTATCCGGTACGGGGGTGATTCTTGTAAGCGATGTCAAACTTGTGCGATGTGCCATCCGGCCGTTTGTTGGGCTCGGTGAACTGGTCCAGGTCAATATGGTTCACCGCGTCACCATTCAGAACCACGTCAATCAGGCCCCCGTCGCACGTGACCTCGGCATGATTCCATTGCCCGGCCGGCTTCATCGCATTCTTCGTGGGCTTGGACAGATCGTAAATCGCACCCGTGTCGTAATAATCCGCGTTGGTCGTATCGATAATCTGCACCTCAATGCCATTATACCCGACATCCTTGCCCGGTCGCGGCGTGAGCGACGCCGTGCGGACGAAGATGCCGCTGTTGCACCCAGGGCTGATCTTGAAATCCAGCGCGAGCACGAAGTTCGACCATTGCTGGGTGTGGACCATCATGTAATGGCCGCACCGGTGCGGGTTGATGCAGCTGTCTTCAACTGGCTGCTTGCTGGGCTTGCCCTCGCTCGTCATCCAGCCATCGAGCGTCTTTCCGTCAAATAGAAGTAGCCAGCCGCTGTTCCTTTCCGCGTCCGTCAGTGTGTTGTCGGCGCGCATGCGCTGGGGCACCAAGCTGATCAGCAAAGCCAGCGCCAGCCCGAACAGAGTGTAGCCGCCGACGTTAGTCGGCGCATATTTGTCGCAGGTAAAATGGCGCCGACTGACGTCGGCGGCTACTTGATTGTGAAAACTTCGCGCTAGCACACTCATAACGCTCCTTCTCCTCGCCTCAGACCGTGTACACCTTCTCCGTCTTCGCATCCCACAACAGCGTCTTGCGCTGGCGATACGACTCGACCGCCATCTTGATGGCCACCATGGTCGAGCAGCCCAGGTCCTCGTTGCAGAACACCGCACCCTTGCCCCGCATGGCATCGATCCAGTTACCCTCCAAATCCCGGCGCGGCTCGGCCGCAATCGAGGTTTCCAGCTTGTCGTCGTTCCGCTTGGTGAACTCCTCCTGAAAGTCGCCATTGAACCGCAGCTTCACTTCGCCGCCGAGCTCCATGGTGCCGTATTTGCCGAAGATCTTGTCTGGCAGGCCCGCATCGTTCGTCAGCGTGCTGACCAGGAAGATGGACCACTCACTCGGATAATCGGCCGTCAGCAGAAACGTATCGGGGATGTCCCGGCCGTCCTTCTCAATGTAAAGGCCCCCGCACGCATTGACCCGGGAGGGATACTCCCCGTTGGCACCGGCCATGGCGATGAGCAGCGGCGCCAGCTTGTGATATAGCAGGTCGGTCGCGACTCCGCCGTTGTAAGGCCAATACTTCCGGAAGCGGAAGTAGTGATCGGGCGTCCACGGAATCTTCGGGGCCAAATCCCATTCGTAGCCCAGCCACATGTCCCAATTGATGTAGTCCTCGCCCGTCTTGTCAGGACCCGCCGTGGGATCAATCTTCTGGTGCTCGTTGAACAGGCAGGTGCGGGCGTTGCGATTGTAGCTGGCATGAACCCACGTCGCCTTGCCAATGCGCCCTTTCTGGATAGCCTCGTGCGCCTTCCAGTAGGTGTCGCTTGCGACCGCATTCGGCCCGACCTGGAAGACCTTCTTGTAGCGCTTCACCGCATCCCGGACTTGCACCGCCTGCTCGACGGTATGCGTCATCGGCTTCTCGCAATACACGTGCTTGCCCGACTCCATTGCACCTATCGAGATCTTGCCGTGCCAATGGTCCGGGGTCGCGATCAGGACGGCGTCAATGTCCTTGCGCTCCAGCAGCTTGCGGTAATCCAGGTAGCCCTCACCCTTGCAGATGTCCTTGGCCCGAGTCACCCGCCGCTGATACACGTCCGACACCGCCACGACCTTGATATTGTCGTCCGTCGAGCGCTTAACCAGGCTATGGACGTGGCCAGTCCCCTGCCCTCCGCAGCCGATCACGCCCACACGGATGCAATCGTTCGCACCGAAAGCGGCGGCCGGAATAACGGTGGGCATGTTGGCCAAGGAGACCGAGCCCAGCGCCAGCGCCGAGGTTTTGACGAATTGCCGGCGCGTGAGGGCAACGCCTTGCGGCCGTTGAGGTTCCGAAGGTGTGGCGGTCATAGTCAGTGGATTAGCGGCAGGTCAATGCAGGGTGACACTGTATTGCCCCCAGACAGGAAGCGTCATAACCAGAATCGCGCGCCGCACTCATCGCTTATAAAATGCACAACCGGCTGACTTTCCCAGACACGCCCCGCCCCTGTCAAGCATCGCGGTGGCAGCGAAGCGTCAGGGCGTAACTATTCATTTGGAACATCCGTTCCCCCTCACCCCTGCCCTCTCCCCGCGGGAGAGGGAGACCGACGGCGGCGCTCGAAGTAGCGCACGATCGTGTGAGTATTCCCAGATGGCCGAAAGCTATTCCCGCTCCTCTGGGGAG
>SESF01013076.1_pt1 | contig 14586 bp, 15 predicted proteins | sample 3171521 | NCBI WGS metagenome assembly SESF01 (sample SAMN10866945, study PRJNA518727) | freshwater metagenome | biome: subpolar coniferous forest; feature: holomictic lake; material: water; isolation source: holomictic Lake 227, 6 m and 8 m depth | place: Canada: near Kenora, Ontario | collected...
CGCCTTGGCACTCCGTCCTCCAATGCAGCAATATGCTTCGTTTTCTGTTGGGATTGATCCTTCGACCATCACAATGTATTCGCCGGGAAATTTCGCCATCACGGTTTTGTAAGCTTCTTCAGCCTGAACTCCGGAAGCTGCCATGAGGGTTTCCTGGTAGTCGAGCGAAATCTTATCCAGCACAATATTCGCTACTATTGGATGCGAAGCGCGGATAAAAGACTCGCTGCAACAGGTGCATTCCTGAAAATGGAACCAGATGACCGGAAGACGCGGTTTGGTTTGAAGTGCTTTAACGATCTGGCCAACACCGCTGGCTTCCAATCCAAGAAAGGCGGCCATTGTTGTACAAAACTTAAGAAAATCCTTACGGGATATCCCATCCTTTCTGGTTTCCTCATAAAACGTGGGTTGATTGTTTTCCATAAAGCGATCGGTATTAATTAGTTCACTAAACCTTGAATTTATACACATAATTTTGCAATTCAAACAGCGAATATTAACTGCCGCGTTAATTTATATTCATTCTAAATAAAATACAGTCATATATTTAGGATAAATTTTGGCTGTCCATTGGTAGGAAATCTTTTGAAATATGCATTTAACAACAAGTTTGAAAAATTCCGGATAATTATTTTGTGCAAAAACGATGGCAGATGAATTGGCTGGCATGACGTTTGATTTTCGAACACAAATAGAAATTTGTTCGAAAAAATTAGAGTCGAGCTTATGCGACATCTATCTTTTGCCAATCATATATCACATATTCCTTTGATAATTAATTTCGAAATAAGACAGAATACCAACAATTTGCGGTAGAATCATGAAATGTTCGTTAATCCTTCTTCATTGAAAAAGTATCCAATTCATTCCGGATTATACGTTCAGGTATGTAAACTTTTCATCTTAACCGAAGGTTTTAGATAGATGGTTTAAGCAACAGCGGCATTAAAACCTTATTTTTGCCTGATCCTTGAAATTAATATCAGAGACCTTGAACATGAAGACTTTAAATGAAGACGCCCAGTCGGCGGGGATTATTTTGCTCGAGATTGGTTCATTACTGATGAGTTCAGGCGCAAGTACACACCGGACCAGGCTGACCATGGAGCGAATTGCACGAGGCTTGGGATATGGTATCGAATTACTGATAACCCAGCGCGCGCTGATGCTGACCATTATTGAGAAAGATCATGAGCTATTTTTCAGCAGGTTGAAACGGATTTCTCCCCATGGAGTTAACTTCCGGATGGTGAGTGGAATCAGCCACTTGAGTTGGGACGTGATGGAGGGCAATTGGACTATTTCCCAAATTTCGGAGGAAGTTCTGCGACTTAAAGCACTTCCGCATTATCCCCGTTTGGTTGTTTTAGCACTGGTTGGATTGGCAGGTGCTGCTTTCTGCCGTATTTTTGGGGGCGGCTACATTGAAATGACCGTTGCATTTCTTGCTACAGTGACCGGCCTGTTTGTCAGGCAGGAGGCTTTAAAGGTAAAATTCAATCCATATATCTGTGTTTATTTTGCGGCATTTTCAGCCTCATTTATTGCCGGGATGGCCGAACATTTTCAGATTGGAGCCGATCCTGAAAAGGCATTTGCAACCTCGGTTTTATTTCTTGTCCCTGGAGTTCCCCTGATTAATTCGGTGACCGACATGATGGATGGAAATATTCAGAACGGGATGGTTCGGGCAATGAACGGATTGATGATTTCATTTGCCATAGCCATGGGAATTTTTTCAGTAAAAATGATTTTAACCTTTATCCGATGATTTTACTTGAAATACTAACAAAAAGCTTTTGGGCAGGCATAGCAGCAATTGGATTTGCAGTGCTTTTTAATGTTCCGCGAAGGGTTATTTTCCCGATTTGGGTGCTTGGTACATTGGGCGGTCTGGTGAAATTTTCGGTATTGTATTTTAATGTGGGCATTATTTTGGCCTCATTCCTGGGAGCAACTGTTATCGGAATCGTTAGCATTCAGATGGCTCACATGCGAAACAGTCCACCGCTGGTTTTTTCTATACCTTCTGTCATTCCTATGGTTCCGGGCTTTTTTGCTTACAAAATGATGCTCGGACTCATGGCTCTCACAAGCACCGAAAATACCGACACCTATCTTAAAACACTCATTGAAACCGTTCACAACGGAGCTGTAATGATGTTTATTCTGATTTCTCTTGGTATTGGTGTCGCTATTCCGATGCTGATCACCCGAAAGGAATCGATTAAAAAGTCAAAATTCAAAAAAAATAAAAAAGCGGCCATTTCAACCTGACCGCTATTCAATTATTTCCGAGTCCGGATTTGTTGCATGGATACCTGCTTCCGGACATATTTTTCAATTTCACGGTCAGCGCCTGATGCGGTGAAGAGTTCGGCAGAGTTCAATTCAACCGGATTTGTAATTTCAACTTCAGGAAGAATCTGAATCGATTCGTAGCTTTCAATTTCATTTTCAGAATCAATGGCTGTAAATGCCTTTGCTGAGTATAAGGATGATTCATCGGTCAATACATCTTCTTCAAATAGAAATTGCTTGGCTGCGTATTGGTCGAGTTCTCCATTAAAATCGATAGATGAATATACTTCGGCTGAATAAATTAAAGTCTTTTCGGAGCTCCATGATTCATTAGTCACCATTTCTACTTTTTCGCTGATAACTTCAGAGTTGATTAATTTCTTATTGTCTGTTATGGCATTGATATTTATTAATCCAATAAATCCAAGTGCGCAAATTGCATGCTGTGTTCTAATTTTCGTTTTCATAATTGTTGTCTTTTGTTTCCGGATCTCGTTCGCCGGAAGATTCTGTTTCTTTTATATTCACTATTAAGACTTTTAAAAAGCCAATAGGTTACTTTTTAAACAGTTAATTAAAAGACAAACTTATCTTAATAAGATGTTAATGGATTTAGAATTGTTGGCTATAAGTTAAGTAATCAGCAGGAAACTGGCTTTCCCAATGAGGTGGAAGTTCGCTGAATAGTCCGAAAACGCAGGATCCGCTGCCCGACATGGAAGCATATTCAGCTCCCAACTCATAGAATTTTTGTTTGAGGGTTCCGATTTCCGGATAGTACTGAAATACAGACGGTTCAAATTGATTAATTACTTTATCTTTCCATTCCTGAACCGGAAGTTGGAGTAATTCGACCAAAGAAACCGATGATTTTTTCGGCACAACAAATTGAAATGCTTTGGCCGTAGAAACTTCGATTGGCGGCTTTACCAAAAGGACGAACCTACCGTTAAGAGTTAAGTCTATTATGTTCATCAACTCGCCTCTTCCGGTGGCATAAACCGGTTTATTCACAATAAAAAACGGACAATCGCTTCCTAACACGGCAGAATAATCAAGCAATTTGTCTTCGGAAAGTTTCAAATTGAAGGTTTTATTCAACAAACGAAGCATAAATGCAGCATCAGAAGAGCCGCCACCAAGACCAGCGCCCATTGGAATTGTCTTGTGCAAATGGATTTTTAAGGCAGGTAATCCGAAGTCTTTCTGAAGCAGTCGATACGCTTTAATTACCAGGTTCGATTCTATGGATCCTGAAATTTGGATTCCGGTGGTGGTTAATTCAAGTTCATCGGCAACAACAAATTCAAGCACATCGCTCCAGCCAACCGGTAAGAAAACGGTCTCCAGGTTGTGAAAACCATCCGGACGCTTTTCAGTGATATGTAAACCAAGATTTATTTTGGCGTTTGGAAATGTAATCATAAGGCAAAAGTAGGAAATATCAATGATGAGTTATGAGTTATAAGTTATAAGTTATATCACCGGATGAAGATTCTCAATTCTAAGAAATATCTGTCACCTGATTTTTCACATTAAATTCCGGAAGAAAAGTACGTTTTTTTGCGCCTCAATTATTATTCTGTATTTTGCAAGACCTTAAAACTGCCAAAATGGTACACACTCAGAAGCAAAAAATCCAATCTGTCATCATGGATTATTCGATCATGCTCATCGGACTTAGTCTGTATGCATTTTCGTGGATCTTATTTTTAGTTCCGGCAAAGATTACCGGAGGCGGGATAAGCGGTCTGGCTGCAGTTATTTTCTATAGTACCAAAATCCCGATCGGGTTGACGTTTTTTGTGATCAATGTGGTTCTGGTCTCGATCGCGATGAAAATTATCGGTGCAAGTTTTGGCATAAAAACCATATTCAGCATGGTTGTTTTATCCCTTTTATTCTCCATTCCTCCTGAACTCTTTCCGGACGCCATCATCAACGACAATTTTCTGTCGGCAGTTTTGGGCGGAATGTTTGGCGGCGTTGGGATCGGCCTTGTTTTTTCGAGAGGTGGAAGTACCGGTGGCACCGATATTATTGCCATGATAATCAACAAGTACAGGAACATCAGCCCAGGGCGCATCATCCTGTACTGCGACGTAATCATCATTGGTTCATCCTATTTTCTGGTTCATTCGCTCGACAAAATGGTCTATGGATTTGTTTCCATGGCAGTGGTTTCGTACACTTTGGATGCTTATCTGAGCGGTTCGAACGCATCGGCTCAGATTTTTATTTTCTCGCCTAAATATGAAGAAATTGCCGATTTCATCAACATCGAATCGAGGCGAGGTGTAACTGTTTTGGACGGGGTTGGCTGGTACACGCAGAAAGACGTGAAGGTTTTGCTGGCTGTCGTTCGAAAAAAGGAAACCAGCATGATTTTCAGAAAAGTGAAAGAAATTGATCCGGATGCATTCATCTCGATGGCCAGTGTAATGGGTGTTTATGGCCAGGGCTTCGATAAAATTAAAGGCTGACCGGGTCCAAATATCGCCATTAACATTTTTTAATTGATTTTAGCATTGAAGGTAAACTCTGTCATATGAGGTAATTAACGCGCCAATGATGGTTTTGTAAGTGGATCTTTGCGTTCCGGCTTCCGGTTAAAGGTATTGAAACTTATTAATTTTGTTATTTTTGAGAAGACGGAAACAGACATCCGGAAAAGTATTTTCCTGGCCGCAAGAAGTATTTTTCCGGTTTTATATTTTTTGCAGAAATCGGTTTGAAAATGAATATCAAAATCTATTATCAAAAATATCGGCGCCTGATTAATGTTTTTATCTGGCTTTTTACCTTTATCTTCTTATTACAGGTTGTTTATTACCTATACGATCAATACGAAACCAAGCGGATTATAAAAGAATTAGCCAAACAGGGCGAAGTTAAAGTACCGGAACCTGTATTGCTTTTTAACCTTCCGATGGATTCCTTCAACATTGTTCCGGGTCAAATCCGTTCAGGGCAGAACCTTTCTGATATCCTTATGACAAAAGGGATTTCAATGACCAAAATAGATGAGATTTCTAAAAAGTCGATTCTGACTTTTGATGTCCGGAAAATGAAAATCAATAATGCCTACTATTTTTTCATGAACAAGAAGGTGACCTCCAAGGTCGATTATTTTATTTATGAAATTAGCCCGGTGGATTATGTGGTTTACGACCTGAGCGACAGCCTCCGGATTTACAAGGAAAAAAAGCCGATAATAACCCTCATGAAAACGGCGAGCGGTGTAATTACTTCATCCTTATGGAAGACACTTGAGTCGCAAGCACTTGACCCGAATTTAGCTCTGTCTCTGAATGATATTTACCAGTGGAGCATTGACTTCTACGGATTGCAGAAAGGTGATAAATTCAGGGTAATTTATGAGGAGAATTTTGTCTTTGGAAAATCGATCGGTATCGGGCGGATTTTTGCTTCCCAGTTTGTGCATGCCAATGAAGATTTTTACGCTTTCCGTTTTACTCAAAACAACGAGGAAAGCTATTTCGATAACATAGGGAAAAGCCTGAAAAAAGCATTTCTGAAGGCTCCGTTAAAATTTAACCGGATCAGTTCTGTATTTTCTGCCAGCCGGTTTCATCCGGTTCTGAAAATATACCGTCCTCATTTTGGGGTTGATTATGCCGCCCCAACCGGTACTCCGGTAGTTTCCATCAGTGATGGAACTGTAATCGCAAAAGGTTATCAGCCTGCCGGAGGAGGAAATTTCCTGAAGATCAAACATAATTCGGCATACACAACCAGCTACATGCACCTGAGTAAATTTGGTGCAGGAATTGCCACCGGAGTTCGGGTTCATCAGGGACAATTAATCGGATATGTTGGTGCAACGGGGCTGGCTTCGGGTCCGCATCTCGATTTCCGCGTATTTTTGAACGGTGACCCAGTCGATCCGTTAAAAGTCAAATCACCTCCAACCGAGCCCATCATGGAGAAAAACATGAAATCCTATACCATTCACTGCGATTCATTGATGACCAAATTGGTGGCGATTAAGGATTTCTAAATCCAGGGAAAGAGGAAACAGAAATAGGAAATGAGGAAAAAGGAAAACATTTGATCAGATCATTTCCTTTTTTCTCATTTATTTTTTCTACCGTCTTCGCAGTTTGTAGACCAAGTCCCACAAAACAATTCCGGCGCTCACCGAAATATTGAATGAGTGTTTGGTCCCGTATTGCGGAATTTCGATTGCACCATCACAGCAATTCACTACCGATTGCTGAACTCCTTTGACTTCATTTCCAAAAACCAATGCCAACTTCTGATTTTTCTCAGGAGTAAAATCTGGAAGTGAGATGCTGTTTTCAACCTGTTCAACGGCAAAAACCCGATACCCGTTTTCTTTCAGTTGGGCAACGGCAAGTTCGGTTTCTTCAAAATATTCCCAGGGAACCGATTTCTCAGCATCCAGAGCCGTTTTGTGAATGTCTTTATTTGGTGGAGTTGCCGTAATTCCGCACAAAATAACCTTTTCAATCAGCAAAGCATCGGAAGTGCGAAATACTGAACCGATGTTATTGCAACTCCTGACATTATCCAACACGACTGTGATCGGAGTTTTGTCAGTCTCCTTATATTCATCAACGGAAAGGCGGTCGAGTTCTGTATTCTTTAATTTGCGCATAGGTTCTCAATTAAATTGCGACTAAAGTGCTTAGTTATCGGATTGCATATAGTAACCCCATGCCTTTTTCAACTTTAGGCACTTTAGTTACACTTTAGGCACTTCACACTTTCTTCCTCCGTATTGGCATCGACATGCATCGGGCACCACCACCACCACGGGCCAGTTCCGATCCCGGAATGGTTACGACACATTTACCATCGGGAATTTCGCAAAGTCCGCCAAGCAAATCTTTTGCAGGTATAATCTGAAATCCATTGCGGTTGAGTTCGTCAATCGTATGTACATTGCGTTCGTATCCGATGACTTTTCCGGGGGCAAAAGCAAGAAAGTTGGCGCCACTGTGCCATTGCTCCCGTTCCTGAGTCCAGTTGTCAATTCCACCGCCACATTGAATTGGATTCATGTCGATACCCAGTTTTTTCAGGGCTTTTGGCAGATTCTTCTGTTCCTGAATACTGATCACCTTCCCATTTTCAATCTGAATATGAATGGTGTGAAACCGGTTGGTTCCCATGATCAAAGGCTGGTAAACCATGCATGAATCTGCATCAAGAAAGGTAAAAACCATGTCCAGATGGATGAAAGATTCCGGTGTATCGGGCAGTTCCTGAATGAGAATATGTTGCAAACCGCCTTTTTTGGATTTGATATTTTCGAGAATGAAATCGATTCCCTGCGTGCTTGTTCGAATACCGGTACCAATAACCAGAACATCTTCACGTCCAACCTGGAAGTCACCGCCTTCAATCGAAATTCCGGGAAAATTAGCGATGTTTTCTGAAGTATTTGGATTAATTGTGCTGGTTCCGATCAATGGATGATTGTTGAAAATGGCGTTCATTATCACAGCCTCGCGATCGCGTACTTTGCTTGCCATTTTGCCAATCAGCACTTCATTTCCGAACGACATGGAAGCATCGCGGGTAAATAGAAAATTATGCAGCGGACGAAGGCTGAACCGTTCCTGACTAAGGTAACGTGTCAGGTTATTACGTTCGAGGTAAACGCCCTGAATGAGCTGCCGGGCAAGTTCTGGCGCATCCTGTTCCATTAGTGTTCCAAGGATATCCAATGCGCCTTCATTGTTACAGATTTCTTTAAGTAAAGCAGTTTTTACCTCCTTGATCTTCAGAATATCGGAAAGAAGATCTTTTACTTCGAAGGTTTGCGTAACCTTATTCAGTACATTCTTAAACGTTGAATACTCCTCAGCAGCCACCGATAAATTCAGTATATCGCTGTAAAGTGCACGTTCTGCATTTTCCGGAGTCATTTCTTCAACTTCCTGACCAGGTGTATGGATGATGACTCCTTCCAGTTTCCCAAATTCAGAACAAACCTCAATTTGTATTTTTTGATCTCTCAGCATAAATTTTTATTTATGGTTCAAAGATACAAACATTGAACTTCAGGAAACAGTAAACTCCTCCTTATCGTTTCAGTTTAATAACATATATCCGTATCTTTACAGAAGAATTTCAAACGATGAGACTGTCTGTTGCATTGATTCTTATATGTTTTTTTTATCTGGCTCAAGCTCAGCCCCCAAAGCCATTTTTATCTCATTTCGATTCGATTGTCGTAGTTGATGGCGACACCTTGCCTCATTTTAATTTGCCAGGAATTAATGTTTTTCCTGAAAAGAAATTCAAGAACAGGTTTGATGAACAGCAATACTGGAGGTTGGTGATGAGGGTAAAAAAGGTATTGCCCTATGCCAGAGAAGCTGCCATTCTGTTGAAAAAGTATGAATTGGAAGTTCCAGCCGATGCGAAAGGGAAAGATCGTCGGGCATATATCCGCAAGGCAGAAGATGAATTAATGAAAAAATATGAATCTACATTTAGAAAGATGTCAATCAACGATGGCCGGGTATTAATCAAGCTGATTGACCGTGAAACCAATACGGTTTCTTACGACATTATCCATGAATTAAAAGGTGGATTTTCAGCAACATTCTGGCAAGGTATTGCCCGGATTTTTGGAAATAATTTAAAGACTCAATATGATCCTTTCGGAGAAGATCGCATGATAGAACAAATCGTTGAGTATATTGATCTGGGAATCATCTGAAATTCATGATGCTAAGCAAATTCGAATTGTCAATTAATTGTCATTTGCTTCACGTCATTTAATGTCATTCATTGTTGTTATTCGGGAAAAGAATAGTGTCATTGACCATGAATGACTTAATGACTATCAATGACAATTTTTCACCTGCAACCATAGTTCAATTCGATTCAAGAGAAAGCACTTTTTACTTCCCTTTTCCTTTCACGCACTCCATGATGGTGTAAATCAGTATCTTGAAGTCCACGTAAAGCGAAATATTCTTCAGGTAAACCATGTCATATTGAAGCCTTTCTACCATCTCATCAACATTTGAAGCATAACCATATTTAACCTGTCCCCAGGAGGTAATTCCAGGTCTTACCTTTTGCAAATGAGTGACATAAGGAGCCTTCTGGCCGATTTTGTCGATATAAAATTTGCGTTCAGGTCGCGGGCCAACCAGCGACATTTCGCCTATTAGCACATTGATGAATTGTGGAATTTCGTCCAAATGAGTTCTGCGCATGAACTGTCCAATACCTGTAATCCGGTTGTCGTTTGAACTTGAAAGCAGTGGCCCATTTGTTTCAGCATGATTTACCATCGTCCGTAATTTGTAAATGGTAAATGGCTTCCCAAATTTCCCGATTCGTTCCTGATTATAAAAGACAGGGCCTTTCGAACTCATTTTAATTCCAATTGCGAGGCCAATAAAAACCGGTGAAAGAATAGTCAAAGCCAGAATTGAAAGTGATACATCGAGCAAACGCTTGATGTTGAACTGCCATACAGGCATTAATCCGTTCGATATCTTAATCAACGGACTGCTGAAAATTGCATTAGTTTTTGCATGATTGGTGAGCAGATCGAATAAATCGGGAATCCCCCAAACCGTGTGTGTGCGGTTTTCGAGCAAAGTTAGAATTTCGCTGAGAAGATTGTGCTCCGAAGATTCGATTGCAATGATTATTTCTTCGACCTGATGCTCGTTGACCACTTTTTGCAAATTTTTGTAACTGCCCAGATTGGGAGCAAATTTTTCAAGAGGATATCTGTCGCGTTTATCGACTGTTAAAAATCCGATAATCTTATTGCCGGCCGGTCTTGTTTGTGCCATCATGTCTTCTACCAGACGAACCGCTTTTTCGTTGGCTCCAATGATTATGGTATTAAATCCGATAATTCGATGATGAATCCGGTGAATGGTGCGGGTTGTAAGGATTAGCCTGAACAAATAGGTGAAGCCGAAATGAAGTGAGAACAGCGTAATATACAGATTGTAGTATTTTCGGTAATCCGGAATCCAGTCGTTAAGTAGAAAGAGGAAAAATAGAACGGTTACCCCACCGATTGAAGTCATCAGGGTTTTGCCGAGTTCGAGCAATCTCGACTTGCGGTAAATATTGGTGTACTGCCCGGTAATAAAGTAAATTGTAATCCAGAAAACAGGGATAAAAATCAAAGCCATGTAAAAATTCTGGTCAAATTCGACTGGAATTTTATAGCCAAATTTTTCAGGTTCAATATAAATCTTGCGATAAATATAGAATAGGGTCCAGCTAACAATGGCCGCAAATAGATCGAATGCCAGATACCTGGCTACTTGTAGATTTTTATGCATCAAATAAGTTTGGTTCGGATCACATTAGGTATTCATTGAACGGATCAATCCGAAAAATATTGCGGCAAAAATAGATTTTTTAGCTTAAAAATCTATTTCGTTGTAGCGAAGACTTTTCCGGATTTCATGCACGATCTGAAAACCATTCAGGAAGTTGTCGAAAGCGTCAGATCTTTTATCCTGATTCTGGATGAGTTTTACAAAATGATCAATAGCCGCATGTTCCTGGTTCAATTGAGGATAGGAAATATGGAGTGGTGTCTGAAATTCAAATCTGGATGTACCTTCAGAACTGAATATTTCGCAATTCCCGGGTAATTTCTCTTCTGAAATGGTGAGATTGATAATACATCCATTATCGTATTCAATGCGCAGGTTTATTGTTATTTGTTTTCCTGAATTCTTCAGGCCAATGACATCCAGTTTTTTGTAATTGCTTTGAACCATCTGGTTTAAAGCAGTTACCAACAACAACATTTCATGCGAAGGTTTTAATAAGGTTCCCTCAAAACAGGTTCGCAGATTAATCAGATGTGGTTTTTCGTAATTTTCTCTGAAAGGATCAAGAAAAGGCAGATAATTAAACGGATTGTAGATGAAAGTTACTATTCCGGCCTCTTTGCTTAAATCAATAAGTTCCTTAATTTCCCTGACAGTCAGATTCGGAATAGATTTCAGGAACATGTGTTTGCTTTTTCGCAGAATGAGTTTGATCAGTTCGTTACTGATACTCTTATCGCTCAGAATCAGAATGGCATCCGAAGTATCCATCAGTTCGATGGGGCTTGAAAACGAAACAAAGCCATCGGGAGGAATTGCATTTCCAGAAAGATAAATGCCTGCAACTTCAGTTTCAGCAATTGTTTTCAACCTTTTCAGAGGTTCAGGATGAGTAGATTGATCGCCAAAAATTCCGAGTTTTAACATACTTGCAAAATAGGTATAAATTAAAAGTAGTCCTGTTGCCATCCAAAATACTTTTCAACTTCAATTGTTAATATTGTTTGTTGGTAGATATCGTTTTCGGCCTATCTTTGGCTATATTTGGAAAAAGGATTTTCTATGGAATTTCAGGATACATTACGACATCAGGGCTTAAGGAAAAGATTGGTGGAAGGTATTCGTATCAAAGGCATTAAGGACGATAGAGTTTTGGCAGCTATTGGAAAAGTGCCGCGTCATTTATTTATGGACAGCAGTTTCCTGGAGTTCGCCTATAAAGACCAGGCGTTCCCGATCGGCGCAGGGCAAACCATTAGCCAACCCTTTACAGTGGCCATTCAAACGCAGCTTTTGCAAGTTGAGCGGTTCGATAAAATTCTGGAAGTAGGTACCGGTTCAGGTTATCAGGCGGCTGTTCTGCTCGAAATGGGAGCAACTGTTTATACCATCGAACGGCAGCGTGAATTGTATCTGAAGGCACAATTAATTCTGCCACAGATTGGCTACAATCCTAAATTATTTTATGGCGATGGCTACAAGGGATTGCCAACTTATGGTCCTTTCGATAAAATCATTATTACCGCCGGAGCGCCTGTTATTCCTGAAGATTTGCTTTCACAGTTAAAAGTTGGAGGCCGGATGGTGGTACCGATGGGACCGCGCGAAAAGCAAACCATGTATGTTCTGGTAAAAACCAGCGAAACCGAATATTACAAGGAAGGCCACGGAACATTTGTGTTTGTTCCGATGTTAAAAGGCCTTGATAAATAAGTTCGGATTTACAATGAGTTCGAAGTGCCTAAAGTTAAAGGCTCCTGAAACTTTAGGCACTCCGAACTCCAAACTTTAGACACTTTTTTTATGATTTCAATTAAAAAATTCACTTTCAATCCGGTTCAGGAAAACACCTTTATTGCATATGACGAAACAGGCGAATGTGTCATCATTGATGCTGGCTGTTATTTCGAAAACGAGCGTCAGGAACTCGACCGTTTTATTACTGAAAAGCAATTAAAGCCGGTTCGACTGATCAATACCCATTGCCATTTCGACCACATCATGGGAATTACCCATTGCCGCGTCAAATACAAACTTCAGTTTGAAATTCATAAGGATGAAGTGTCACTCGTTGAAGATGCGGCCTCGCATGGCGATTTATTTGGCATTCCGGTTGAAGCAATCGATGCTCCGGATACCTTCTTTAAGGAAGGTGATCAACTCACTTTCGGAAATTCGTATCTTCAGGTCATTGAATCCCCGGGTCATTCACCCGGCGGTGTGGTTTTTTATAATCATGAACAAAAAATTCTGATTGCTGGCGATGTACTTTTCTACGGAAGTATTGGCCGCACTGACCTTCCGGGCGGAAGCTATGAAAGGCTGGTCGGGAATATCCAGTCGAAATTGCTCACTTTGCCCGAAGAAACGCTTGTTTATTGCGGTCATGGGCAGGAAACTACGATCGGATTTGAAAAGAAGAATAATCCGTTTTTAACGTAAAAGTCGATCAGAAAAATTAATCCCCTACGGGGAAACATTTGCCGATAAACTCTTTTCTATTGATTTGAATTCCCTACGGGAAACAAAGTATCTAAAAATGAGTTGTTTTTTACCAGTGATTGAGATTCTCCGTTAGGAGATAAATATCAATAGAAAATTATACGACATCAACCTATTTCCCCGTCAGGGGATCAACCATACAGAACTATGGCAAATACATATTCCCAAATTTATCTGCATTATGTTTTTGCAGTTCAAAGCCGCATCTCTTTAATTAACCCCAAGTGGCAGACCGACCTATACAAATACATGAGTGGAATTATTTCAAACAATGGTCATAAGATGTTTGCAATTAATGGAATGCCCGATCATGTCCATGCTCTTGTAAGCATGAATCCAAAACAATCACCATCTGATTTAATGCACGATGTTAAGCGAAGTTCTTCGTTGTGGATAAATGAGAATCGTTTGGTAATGGGAAAATTTTCTTGGCAGGAAGGCTTCGGGGTTTTTAGCTACGGAAATTCTCAAATCCCTGATATTGCCAATTACATCGAACAACAGAAGAAGCATCATGAAAAACGTTCTTTTATTGAAGAATATACCCAGTTCCTAAAGTTATTTGAAATAGAATACGATGAGAAGTATATTTATAAACCAATAGAATAAATACAGATAGCTTTTGGTAAGCAAGAAACAACAAAAATCATCTTCTATTATTCTCAAAACCCGTAAACTTGCATTCTCAAAACAGAAATATAATTTAAAAATATGGCAAGCGATAAATTTGTAATGCGCCACATCGGTCCACGCGATCATGAAATTCAGGAAATGCTGAATATCCTGGGTGTTTCAACACTGGAAGAATTAATGAATCAGACTGTTCCTGAAAACATCAGGCTGAAACAGCCGCTGAATCTGGAAGATGGACTGACCGAACGTCAGTATTTCCGCAAGATTCTGGCGCTGGCAGCCAAGAATAAAGTGTTCAACACCTACATCGGAATGGGTTATTACGACACCATTACCCCGGCTGTAATTCTCCGGAATGTACTGGAAAACCCGGTTTGGTATACGAGTTATACACCTTATCAGGCTGAAATTTCACAGGGGCGTCTGGAAGCGTTGCTCAATTATCAGACGATGGTTTGTGAGTTGACCGGAATGGAACTGGCCAATGCAGGTTTGCTCGATGAAGCCACAGCTGCTGCCGAAGCAATGGTCATGATGATTAACTCCCGTTCGCGTGCCAAAGCAAAGTCTGGCGCCAATGTAGTTTGGGTAGACGAAAAAATATGGCCACAAACGCTGGATGTGCTGATTACACGGGCCAATCCGCTGGGTATCGAACTGAAAGTTGCCAAGTGGGAAAACTTCGAATTGGATGAAAATACCTTTGGAGTCATCGTTCAATACCCAAATTCCGACGGACAAATCGTTGATTATTCGGCGCTGGTAAAAACGGCGCAGCAAAAAGAAATATTTATTTCGGTTGCAACCGATTTGTTGAGTTTGTCGATCC
>SESF01015371.1_pt1 | contig 14585 bp, 13 predicted proteins | sample 3171521 | NCBI WGS metagenome assembly SESF01 (sample SAMN10866945, study PRJNA518727) | freshwater metagenome | biome: subpolar coniferous forest; feature: holomictic lake; material: water; isolation source: holomictic Lake 227, 6 m and 8 m depth | place: Canada: near Kenora, Ontario | collected...
CCGATAGTTCACTGAAAGTGAATACTCACTCACGGTAGACAACGGAGGGCGACGCGGGAGAGCCGGAAGGCTCCGAAACCCGGCGGGCGGCACGATCCAGACGGGTACACGGAGGGAGAGGGGAGCGGCGGCGACGCGAAAAAAGCGTGGCCGTCACCTTGCAACGTCGATCCGCGTTCGCTAATCTCCCTCTCGTCTTCGTCGTGCGTGGTAGGTGGTTGACCAATCGTCAGGGAGGTAACACATGGCTGCGAAGAAGAAGCCCGCCAAGAAGGCCGCCGCAAAGAAGCCCGCCAAGAAGGCTGCCGCAAAGAAGAAGTAGTGATGCCTTTGTGGCGCGAGGCAACTCGCGCCCAGGTCCTGCGGCCGCCTCCGGGCGGCCGCAGCCGTTTCGGGGGTCCATGTCCCTGCGGGAAAGCGAGATCCGGCAGCTCGTTGCGGAACTCGCGCCGCTCGCAGGTTCGCGGGTCGATGGGGTGCGGGGTCACGCCGAGCGCGTCCTGACCCTGGACCTGCGCGGGCCGGGCGGCGAGATCACGCTGCTCCTCTCCGGCGAGCCCGACCTCGCCCGCATCCACGTCGCCACCCGCCGACCCGCTCCGCTCGCCGACCCGCTCCCGTTCCAGGCGCCGTGGAGGCGCGAGCTCCTGGGCGCGCGGCTCACCGCCCTCGAGGTGACGACCGGCGACCGGGTGGTGATGCTCCGCTTCGATCGGGCCGCGGGCCCCATCTCCCTGGTGGTCGAGATGGCCGGCCGGGAGGGAAATCTACTGCTCGTCGACGATGCGGGGCGGATCCGGGCGCTCACCGGCAGGAACCTGTCGCCCCAGCGCGATCTCCGGCCCGGCCAGCCCTGGGTCCCCCCCGAGTCGCGGGAGGGGGAGGGCGGCCCGGCGCGCTTCCCGCCTGCCACGGGCACCGCCTTCCCGATCTCGGCGACGGTGGAGGCGGCCTACCGGACGCTGGAGGAGGAGCGAGCGCTCGCGGCGGCGCGACGGCGCCTGCGGGAGCCGCTTCGGGCGGCGGTCGCCCGGTCGCGGCGCGCGCTCACGAGGCTCGCCGACGAGGCGGCGCGGGTCCCCGCGGCCGAGGCCGACCGGCGCGCGGCAGACCTCCTGAAGCCGGTGCTGCACGAGGTCCCGCGGGGCGCGCGGGAGGTGACGGTCACCGAGTGGACCGAGGACGGCCCTCGCCCGGTGGCGATCGCGATCGACCCGGCGCTCACCCCCCGCGCCAACATGGAGCGCTTCTACCGGCGCTACCGGCGCATCGCCGAGAGCGCGGCCCGGGTCGAGGCCCGCACGGTCGAGGTCCGGGCTCTTCTCACGGCCCTGGAGGCGCTCCGCGCCGAGCTGGACGACGCCCCGCTCGCGGCGCTGGCGAGGCTCGAGCGGGAGGCGCGACGGCTGGGCGGCGGGCCCCGGCCGCAGCCGGTGCCCGGGAGGAAGGGTCGGCGCGACCGGGAGCCGGCGCTGCCCTATCGGTCCTTCCGCTCGCTCGCGGGGCTGCCCATCCTGGTGGGGCGCGGTGCCGCCGAGAACGACCAGCTCACCGTCCGGGTCGCGAAGGGCAACGACCTGTGGCTCCACGCCCGGGGGCGCACCGGAGCCCACGTGGTCCTGCGCCTTCCGAAGGGAGGGGCCCCCGACACGGAGAGCCTGCTCGACGCGGCCCACCTCGCCGCCCACTTCAGCGACGCCCGGGGCGAGGCGGCGCCGGAGGTGGTCTACACCCGGGCCCGCCATGTACGGAAGGTGAAGGGTGCGGCCCCGGGGGCGGTGACCTACAGCCAGGAGAAGGGGATGGCGCTGCGGGTCGAGCCGTCCCGGGTGGAGCGGCTCCTCCAGGAGGAGGAGGGGGGAGGGACGTGAGTGCCTTCGACGCCCGCGAGGCCCCCCGGCCCGACCGCGTGGCGGAGGCCGAGCGGCTCGCCGACGCGGTGGCCGCCCGGCTCGGGGAGCCGGTGCGGCTCGTGGTGCACGACAACCGCCACACCATGGTCTCCTTCCGACGGGAGCGGGGGCGCATCCAGTTCCGCGTCCACCACCTCTTCCTCGGCTGCCCGCCCGAGGTGGTGGAGGCGCTGGCGGGATTCGTCCGGCCGGGGCGTGGCGACGGGCGCCGCACCGCGTCCCGCACCATCGACGCCTGGGTCCGCGATCACCGGGACCGCATCGCCCCGCCGCGCACCGGCCGCATGCAGGCGCGCGGGCGGGTCCACGACCTCCAGGCGATCCTCGACCGGCTCAACGCGGAGCACTTCGAGGGGACGGTCGAGGTGCGCATCGGCTGGGGGCGCAGCGGCTCGCTGCCGGGGCGCAGGTCCATCCGCACCGGGGTCTACCTGCACGCGGCCCGCGCCATCCGCATCCACCCGGCGCTCGACCGCGAGGAGGTCCCGGAGTTCTACGTCGCGTCGGTGGTCTTCCACGAGATGCTCCACCAGGTGGTTCCGCCGGCGGAGCGGGGAGGGCGCCGGACCATCCACGGGCGCGAGTTCCGGCGCCAGGAGCGCACCTTCCCCGACCACGCCCGCTCCCAGGCCTGGGAGCGGGAGAACGTCCACCTGCTCCTCGCATCGCCGCGACGGAGGTAGGGTCAGGCCTCGCGTCGGACCGCGCGGCTCCGCAGCGCGAGCGCGGCGCAGAGGAGCACGAGCGATCCCAGCGAGACCGCCGCGCCGATCCCCACCCAGCGGTTCCGGTAGGTGAGCCGGATCTCGTGACGCCCCGCCGTGACCGGCACCGCCTGGAAGGCGAAGTCGGCTCGGAGCAGCGGGGCCGGCCGTCCATCGACCGTCGCGGTCCAGCCCGGATAGAAGGGGTCGAGCACGACCACCAGTCCGTCGGCCGGCGCGGTGACGGTTGCCTGGAGGGCCGCCCCCTCCACCTGGATCGAGTCGGCCGCCACCGGTCCCACGGGCCCTCCGCTCGTCCCGGCCGGCGGGAGCGGCGGCGGCTCGGGGAGGACCGCCAGGGTTCCCTGGGCGGCGCGCAGGAGCGGCCCGGTGACGGCGGAATCGGGGGCCACCTCCCAGGCGCCGGTCCAGAAGACCCGCGGCAGCGCGGGGGCGCGGAAGCCCACCATCCGGTTCTCCCATTCCCGCTTCCCCACGAAGAATTCCTGGAGCCCGGGCTGTGGACGGTCGGAGATGACGATGGGTGTGGCGAGCAGCGGCCAGAGTCGAGAGGAGGGATCGGCGCCGGGGAAGGTGGCGTCGCCGTTCGAGGCGGCGAGCCGGAAGACGCTGCCGAGGCGGGTGGCCTCGAGCAGTTCGCGCACCCGCTGGATGGACATCGGGCCGTAGCCCATCGTCCCCTCCCAGCCGTTCCGCAGCGGGGAGTTGATCGTGGCCCCCCACTTCGCGAGCACGCCGACCCGGCGCGGGTCGGGGGAGCGCGGGACGAAGGGCTGGAAGTCGTTCAGCGCCGGCACCTCGTCCTTCGAGAGGGACACGTCGTTGAAGCGGGAGAAGAGGTACCAGGGCTCGTAGAAGGCGAGCGCCACGATGGCGCCGCCGGCGAGTGCGCCGCGCAGCCCCTTCCAGACCACCGCCAGCCACAGCGCGCCGAGCCCGGAGACGAGCAGCGCGAACCAGGCGGTGCGACGGGTGGCCACAGGGTCGAAGGGGAATCCGGGGAGCCGGGGGAGGATGAGCGCGAGGAGGGCGGCCGCCGCGAGCACCCCCGCGCTCCGGAGCATGCGGCCGCGGGTGGGGCTGCGGCGCAGGGCCTCGAGCCCCTCGGCGGCGAGCAGCGCGACCGCGAAGGCGGTGACGAGCAGCCCCCGGGTGGGGACGCGGAAGCCGCCGTACCCGGGCAGCACCTTGTAGAGCAGCCAGTGGAGCCCGAGCGGCGCCTTCTCGCCCAGCGCGAGCCACGGGCCGAGCAGCGCCAGCACCGCGAAGAGGAGGATGCCGCGGCGCCTGGCCGGCGCGGCCACCGCGAGCGCCAGCGCCGGGATGCCCACGAAGCCGGTGGCCTCCCAGAGGTTGAGCCCCCAGCGCCCGTCCCCGTAGGCGCGCGGCAGGACGTAGAGGGCGAGCCCCCAGGCGTCCGGCCAGCGCCAGCTCGTGACGAAGGAGTAGTCCACCGCCACCGCCCGGGCTCCGAGGCGGGAGAGCTCGAGCGTGGGCAGGACGAGGACCGCGGCGAGCACGAAGCCCGCCGGGATGATGACGACGGCCCAGGCGGCGTCGCCCCTCCGCTGGGGCCAGAGGTCGATGGCCACGCGCAGCGCGTAGAGCCCCGCCACGATCGTCCCGAGGTGGGCCATCTGGGGCGAACCGCCCAGCCAGGCGAGCGCCGTCGCCACGGCGGCGACGAGAAGCCAGCGGGACCGGCGCTGCACCGCGAAGCCCTCCAGCCCCGCGAGCATCCAGGGCCAGAAGGCGGTGGTGGCGGCGAAGGTCCAGTGGACGACGTGGACCGTCTGCTTGGCCCCGAGCGCGAAGAGGACCGCGGCGAGCAGTCCCGACGCCGGCTTCAGGCCGCGCAGCCGCATCCACGCCGCCATGCCCCAGCCGGCGATGGTGAAGTGGAGGAGCGTCGCGAGGGTGAGCGACCGGGGTGCGTCCCAGGGGAGGGTGAGCCAGGTGGTCGGGGCGAAGACCGCCGCCTGCGGATCGGCGACGAGGGGGTAGCCCAGGAAGAACCCGCGCTGCCAGAGCGGGAGCTCGCCGTGGCGCAGCGCCGCCTGGACGGTCTCCCGGACCCCGTAGAAGAAGTAGCGCAGGTCGGAGCCGGAGAAGGCCATCCCCGGCCGCGCCGCGATCCAGTGGAAGGCGACGACGAGGACCGGCACCGCGGCGAAGACCCCCCACCAGGCCCGGTTCGATCCGTTCGTCGGGACGGGATCCTTCACGTCGCCACCTCCATCGCCTCGCCGCGTCCGGTGGCCGCGAGCTCGATCGCGGTCCAGGCGGCGAAGGCCGCGTAGACGCCGGTTCGGACCCCCTCCTCCGCGTAGTACCAGCCGTCGAAGAACCAGAGGAGGTTCCGCCCGGAGCGGACCTCGAAGGCCAGGTGGTAGTCCACGATCGAGATGGCCACGAGCGCGACGAAGAGCCACCTCGGCGCGGCCACGAGCGCCCCGGCCGCGAAGGCGTAGAGGGCGTACTGCGGGCTCCAGACCTTGTTGGTCGCCACCCAGGTGACGAGCACGAGCGCCGTCCCGAGCCGGACGGCCCGCGCCCGCTGCTGCGGTGCCGCGCGCCAGGCCAGGAGGGCGGCGGCGAGAGATGCGATGGCGACGAAGGCGCCCGAGAGGGCGTTGAGCAGCGCCGGGTCCGAGAGGCGCAGGACCTCCCAGACCGAGTTCTCGGCGGACCGGCCGCCGTTGAAGCTCCAGAACCAGGACCAGTTCGCGGGCGCGGCGAGCGCCACCGGAAGATTCACTGTGAGTAAAACCAGGAGGAAGGTCGCGCCGGCCCGTGCCAGGGAACCGGTGCGGCGCTGCCCGGCCATCTCCCCGATGGCGGCGGGGAGGAGCGCCACCGGCCAGAGCTTGGCCGAGACCCCGAGCGCCGCCCACGCGCCGGCGGCGGCCGGGCGGTCGCGCTCCGCGGCCAGGACGGCGGCGAGGAGCAGCGCGATGGGGAGGAGGTCCCAGTTCAGCGCGCCGAAGTAGGCGATGGCGGGCGTGCCGGCGAGCCACCACGGGCTCGCGCCCGGGAGCCGGCGGAGCAGCGCGACGGACGCCATCAGGCAGAGCCAGAGCAGCCCCACGCTCGCCCCGAAGTGGGCCGCCTGCCCACCCGGGAGGAACGAGGGGGCCCAGAGTGCCGCGCCGAGCAGCACCGGATACTCGATCCGGTCCTCCAGGTAGGGCAGCGGCCGACCGCCGTTCAGGTACCGGTCGCCGGTCATGGCGAGCAGGTCCGAGTAGGCGTGGTTCGCGAACGCCCAGGGGCGGTAGGCCACCGCGGGGTGGTCGAGCCCCCGGGCCAGGAACGCCCAGCCGAGCGCCATCCAGGCGGTGGCGACGAGGTACGGGGCGGCTCTGCGGAGGCGATCTCTGCCGGACGGCGACATCGGAGGCCGGATGATTAGCAGGGAGCCCTGCGCCGGTCTACCATGAGGGCGTGAGCACGCTCGAGCGCATCGTGGCGACCCTCACCGATGCGCTCGCACGGACCGGGCCGGCGGCGCCGGCCATCCTCTTCCTCGGCAGCCTGATCGAGTACGTCTTCCCACCGTTCCCCGGCGACACGCTCGTGGTGCTGGGGGCCTGGTACGCGGTGAACGGGACCATCTCCTGGCCGGTCGCCTTCGCGGCGACCACCTCCGGAGCGGTGCTGGGGGCCTGGATCGACTACCGGGTGGGGGTCGCGCTGGGCGCTGCGCTGGAGCGCGGCGCGGCGCGGCGCGGCCCGATCACGCTCGAGCACGTGCGACAGGTGGAGGCCGGCTACGCCCGGTACGGGGAGTGGTTCCTGCTCGCGAACCGGTTCTTGCCCGGCATCCGCGCCTTCCTCTTCGTCGGGGCGGGCGCGGCCCGGCTTCCGGTCGGGAAGGTGCTCCTCTGGGGCGGCATCTCGGCCGCGGCCTGGAACGCGCTCCTGCTCCTCGCCGGCGCCTTCCTGGCCCGGAACCTCGACGACCTGGTCGGCCTGCTCGAGCGCTACACCACCATGGCGTGGGTGGCCATGGTGGTCGTGGCCGCCATCTTCCTCGTCCGCTTCCTGGTCCGGCGGGCGAAGGGCAAGGGGAAGTGAAGGAACTGCTCCTGCTCCTCCTCGTGGCGCTGCCCGACGCGGCCACGAAGGACTACCGCGTCGAGATCGGCGGGGAGCCCGTCGGAACGGCCCGTCTCGCGGTCCGCTGCGATCGGGCCAGCTGCTCGGCGCGCTTCGAGACCGCGCTTCGCGTGCCCGACGCCGGCGGGGGTGGCGTCGCTCGGCGGACCGTCTCCGCGTCCACCGACCGCGCCGGGAACCTGCTCGAGGCGGAAACGGCGGGGCGCCGCCGGAAGGGGGCCGGCGACGGGGTGGCCTCGATCCTCGCCGAGACCTTGCTCGCCGGCGCCGCCGAGGGGGAAAGGCGCTGCGTGCCGGTCGAGGACGTCGAGACCGGTCGCCGCGGCGGGGCCTGCGCGATCCGACGGGGCACCTGGCTCGACGGGGAGGTCCTGGGGGAGCGTGTCCGCTTCCGCGCAGCGGGGGACGGACTGCCCGACGAGGTGCTGCTCCCCGCTCAGGGCACGCGCTTCGTAGCCGACCCCGCCGCCACGGTACCGGCGCGGGCGCCGGCGGCCTTCGGCGGCACGGTTCCAGCGCCCCCGAACGCCGAGGTGGAGCGCGCCATCCGCTTCTGCGGCCTCCCGCCGGAGCCGGAGGATCCCGAGATCCCGGTGGTGGGGCTGACCCGCGATTTCCCGGAGCGCGGGAACTGCCAGGAGCGGTCGGCCGCCTACCTCCGCCGGGCACGGGAGGACGGTCTCGAGGGGCGGCTCGTCGTCGGCGTGGCCTGGGACGGGGCCCGGTTCGTCTGGCACGAATGGGTGGAGGTGGCGGCCGCCCGCCGGTGGATCGCCGTCGACCCGAGCTTCCGGCAGCTCCCCGCCCAGGCGCCCCGCTTCGCGGTGGCGCGCTTCGCCCCCGGGGACGAGGACGCTCGCGCCGAGGCCGGCCGGAAGGTCCTCGCCTGCTGGGGCAAGGCGGGGATCACGCGCGTACCGTGATCGCGGCTACGTCGCCCGCCGGGCCAGGAACCGCACCAGCGCCCCGGCCTTCGGCACGAGGGACGCGAGCTCGATGTACTCGTCGTGCGTGTGGAATCCGGCGCCGCGCGGGCCGAGCCCGTCGATGGAGGGAACCCCCGCCGCGCCCGTGATCGACGCATCCGAGCCGCCGCCGGAGAGCGGCGCCTCGCCGGCCGCCAGCCCCGCCTCGCGCTGGCACTCCCCGTACTCGGCCGCGAGCGCCGCCGACGCCTCGGTGCGCACGAGTGCCGGCCGGTTGCCCGGGCGCGTCACCTCGATGCGCGTCCCGGGGATCGCCGACGCGCGGACCGCCTCCGCGATGTCCCGGAGCACCGCCTCGCCGTCCTCCGGTGCGACGAACCGGACGTCCACCTCGCAGCGGGCCGCCGCGGGGACCGTGTTGCGCGTCGTGCCCCCCTCGAACCGTCCCACGCTCACGGTCACGCCGCGGCCGTAGTCGGTGAGCCCCTGGATCCGATCGACGAGGCGCGCGAGCGCCCACACCGCGTTCCGCCCCTTCTCGTGGTCGCCGCCGGCGTGCGCCGCCACCCCCTCGGCCCGGACGTCGAGCGACGCGATCCCCTTGCGCCGGGTGACGATGAGGTCCCCCGTCCTCCCCGACTCGAGACCCAGCGCCGCGGCGGCACCGCGGGAGCGCTCCACCGTCACGCCGTGCGACGCCGGCGATCCCACCTCCTCGTCCCCCACCACGATGCCGCGCACCGGGATCCGCGCGAGCAACCCGCCCTCCCGGAGCGCCCGGAGCGCGAAGATCCCGAGGACCAGGCCTCCCTTCATGTCGAGGACGCCCGGTCCCATCGCGCGACCTCCCTCCGAGCGGTACCCCTCGAAGGTGCCGGGCGGGAAGACGGTGTCGGAGTGGCCGATGAGGAAGGTGAACGGGCCGGGCGCCGGGGAGGCGAAGAGGAGCGTGTCCCCGAAGGCGCCACCCGGGACGCGCTCCACCGCCACCCCGCTCGCGGCGAGCTCCGCCTCCACCATCGACGCCACCGCGTTCACGCCCGCGACGTTGCGCGTGGAGGAGTTCTGCTCGACGAGGCGTCGCAACAGCGCTTCCATCGCGGGGAGCTGCCCGGAGAGCCATGCCAGGGCGGTAGGGAGCGGCAGGTCCACGTCGTCGGCCTCCATCGGCGCGCGTGCCAGCGCGGCCGAGCCGGTATATGGTTTTCGCATGGCAGGAAGCAAGCGGTTCCGGGCCGCGGTGATCGGCGGCTCCGGCTACGGCGGCGCCGAGATGATCCGCCGGCTCCTCCTTCACCCGGACGTCGAGCTCTGCCGGGTCGCGTCGGTGGACTTCGTGGGGGAGCCCCTCTCGGCGGCCCACCCGTCGCTCGAGGGGCGCACCGCGCTCCTCTTCGAGGACCTCTCGCCGGCCGCCGCCGCGGAGGGCATGGACGTCGTCCTGCTCGCGCTCCCGCACAAGGTCACCGCCGCGAAGGTCCCGGAGATCGTGGCCCTGCCCTCGGTGCGGGTCATCGACATGTCGGGCGACTTCCGGCTGCGAGACGCCGCCTCCTACGCCCGATCCTACGGGCAGCCGCACCCGCACCCCGAGATGCTGGGGAGCTTCGTCTACGGCCTGCCCGAGCTGAACCGCGAGGCCATCCGGGGCGCACGCCTCGTCTCCGCGCCGGGCTGCTTCGCGACCGCCATCCAGCTCGGGCTCCTCCCGCTCGCCCGGGCCGGCCTGCTCGAGGGACCGATCCACGTGCAGGGGATCACCGGCAGTTCGGGCTCCGGCGTGTCGCCGCAGGCGACCACCCACCACCCGGTCCGCGCCGGGAACCTGCGCGCCTACCGGCCCCTCTGGCACCAGCACGTCCCGGAGGTGGAGGAGTCGCTCACCTCGGCCGGCGCGCGCGACCTGCAGCTCCGCTTCGTCCCGGTCTCGGCGCCGCTCGTGCGCGGGATCCTCGCCACCGCCTTCGTCGAGCTCCCGGAGGAGTGGACCGGCGAGCGGCTCGACGCGCTCTTCCGCACGGCCTACGCCGGGGAGCCGTTCGTCCGCGTCCCGGCGCGTCGGCTGCCCGAGGTGGCGGCGGTGTCCGGCTCCAACTTCGCCGAGGTGGGCGTGGCGGCCGGCCCGGTCTGGCGCGGCCGCCGGACGGTCACCGTGATCTCGGCCATCGACAACCTGGTGAAGGGCGGCGCCGGGCAGGCCATCCAGGACATGAACCTCGCGCTCGGCCTCGACGAGCGCGCTTCCCTCGAGGACCCGGGCCCCTGGCCTCCGTGAGACCGACCATGTCGCTCCACCCGTCGAAGCTCTTCGCCCTCCTCGCCGCCGCGTCCCTCGCAGGTCCGGCCGCTGCGCAGTCCACGCCCCCTTCCTCCGCCGCGCCCCGGCTCGACCTCCCGCCCGTCTCCGCCCGCCCCACCGGGCAGAGGCTGCCCGGCAAGGTGATCTGGTTCGATCTCCTCTCCCTCGATCCGGCCCGGGCGCGCCCCTTCTACGCCGGGGTGCTGGGCTGGACCTTCGAGGAGCGCGGCACCTACTCCATCGCGCGGGACGGGAACGTCCCGGTGGCCGGGCTCATCCCCATGCCTGCGCCCCGGAGCGGCGCACCGGCGCCGCAGTCCCGCTGGATGCCGCTCATCTCTGTCTCCGACGTGGCCCGCGCCGCCGCGACGGCCCAGGCCGCGGGAGGGCGGGTGCTCGAGGGGCCGGGCAGCCTGGGGCGAAGGGGACGCTACGCCGCGGTGGCCGACCCGCGCGGCGCCCAGTTCGTCCTCATCACCGCCGCGGGCGGCGATCCCGTGGACGCCGACGCGCCGCCCCCCGGCTGGATGTGGGCCGAGCTCTGGACCGACGACCTCATGGGCGAGGCCGCCTTCTACAAGAAGGTCGTGGGCTACGAGGCCTGGCAGGTGGGGTCGGGCAAGCAGGCCACCTGGATCTACGCGTCGGGCGGGCGCCCGCGGGCTCGTGCGTCGCGCATGCCCTTCGAGAAGGTTCCCTCGCAGTGGCTCCCGTACGTGGTCGTGAAGGACCTCCCCGGCGCGCTCGTCCGGGTGGCGGAACTCGGGGGCACGGTGCTCCGCAAGCCCGGCACGAAGGGGCCCCAGTTCGCGGTGGTCGCCGATCCGGGGGGTGCCGCGTTCATCCTCGAGCAGCGCCCCGAGCAGCAGGACGAGGAGGTGGCCCAGTCGCAGCCCCCGCCGCCTCCTCCGCCCCCCGCCGCGAACCCCGACCCCTACGGCATCGATGCGGCCCAGCGGATGTCCCAGGAGGAGGCGGCCGCGCAGGCCGCCGCATCGGCCGCTCCGCCCTACCTCCCCGGGAACACCGAGGTGATCGTCGCCGCCCCGGCGCCGTACGCCAACGTCTGGATCGCACCGCCGGCGTGGGGTCCGTACTGGGGCCCGGGCTGGGGCATGCCGCCGGGATGGGTGGGCGCCCCCTGGTGGGGAGCCCCTCCATACTGGGGCCCCGGCTACGTCGCGCCCGGCTACGGTGCGTGGCGCGGCGGCTACAATCGAGGCTACTACCCCGGGTACCGGGCCCCTCCCGGCATGGCGCCCGGCGGACCGCGCCCGCCCGCTCCGGGCTACCGCCCCCCCGCGCCCGGCCCGGGAACGCGCGGCGGCGCCCCGGCAACCCGCGGCACCGCGCCCGCGCCTCGCGGCGGGTCGGCTCCGGCAACCCGCGGCACCGCACCCGCCCCCCGCCACTAGGAGAGACCCGTGAAGACCATCGTCGTGAAGATCGGCGGCGAGATCGCCGGAACCCCGGAGATGGACGCCGTGGCCCGGGACATCCGCGCCCTGCTCGAGGACGGGCACCGGGTGAGCATCGTCCACGGCGGCGGCCCGCAGGCCACCGCGCTCCAGAAGGTGATGGGGCTCGAGACCCGGATGGTGGCCGGCAAGCGCTTCACCGATCCGGAGACGCTGGAGGTCATGAAGTACGCGGTGGCCGGCAAGGTGAACGTGGACGTCTGCGCGCGCCTCCTCGCCGCCGGGGTCCTCGGCGTGGGGCTGCACGGGGCGAGCGGCCACGTCATCGTCGCTCGCCGCCGCCCGCCGCGCGTCATGACCGGGGCCGGCCCCGACCCCATCGACCTCGGCCTGGTGGGGGACGTGGTGGGCTTCAACCTCCCGCTCCTCGGCGACCTCTGGGCCCGCGGCTACGTCCCGGTGCTCGCCTGCCTGGGCTGCGACCGGGAAGGGCAGCCGCTCAACATCAACGGCGACACCGTGGCCAGCCAGCTCGCCGGGGCCCTGCGGGCCGACGCGCTCGTGCTCGTCACCTCCGCCCCCGGGGTGCTCCGCGACGTGAAGGACCCCGGGAGCCGCATCCCCAGGATCACTCACAGTGAATTCACTCAGGGTGTAGAAAGCGGCGCCATCTCCGGCGGGATGATCCCGAAGCTGGAGGAGTCCTTCGAGGTGCTGAAGGACGGCGCGCGGTCGGTGGTCATCGTGGGGCGCCTCGCGCCCGGCGACCTCCGCCGCGCGGTGGAGGAGCCGGGGAGCGTGGGCACGGTGCTCGTGGAGGGGTAGGCCGGCTACCGCCCCTTCACCACCGCCCGCGCGAGTGCGAGAACGGTCATGGGCCTCTCTCCTCCTCCGGTTTCACGCGCCGGAAGTCGCGCCACAGCAGGAGGTCGTAGACGATCTTGAGCCCACCAGCGAGGAGGAACGGCACGCTCGCCAGCGCCGGCACCGCGAAGAGGGGTCCGGCGGCAAGCGGGGCGATCGACGAGCCGATGGTGCGCGCGATCCCCGTGACCCCGGCCGCTGCGGAGCGTTCGTCGGGTGCCACCACGGCCATCGTGTAGGACTGGCGCGTGGGGACGTCCATCTGGGAGATGGAGAAGCGGAGCAGGAGCACGCCGATGGCGAGCGGGAGCGTCGGCATGAAGGGCACGAGGAGGAGGAGCAGGTTGGAGGGCAGGTGGGTGAACACCATGGTGTTCACGAGCCCGATGCGCCCCGCCAGCCACCCCGCCGAGAGCGCCGAGATCCCCGCCAGCACGTTGGCCCCGAAGAAGATGGCCCCCAGCGTGCCCTCGTCGGCGCCGAAGCGCACGTGGAACCACCAGGCGACGAAGCTCTGCACCACGAACCCGCCCGCGAAGGCGTCGAGGGCGAAGAGGGAGGAGAGCCGGAGCACCACCTTGCGCGAGCCGCGCAGGCCGAGGCCGGGCTCGAGGAAGCTGGGGCGGTGGTCGACGCGACCCGTCGGAGGCGCCTCCACCGAGGGCCCGAGCCGCGTGAAGAGGAGCAGGAGCGCCGCGCCCAGCACCGCGTACCCCAGCACCACGGCACGGTTGGCGTGGAGGGGCGAGAACCCGCGCCCCTGCAATCCCTGGGAGAGGAGGCCGCCGCAGAGGGACCCCAGGGCGGTGGCGAAGGACCCGGCCAGCGCGTACCAGGAGAAGACCCGGGTCCGCTCCTTCGCGGGGAGCGTCTGGGCGAGGGCGGCCTGCTCGATGGCCAGGAACGGCCCCACCTCGTTGCCGGCCGGGCTGATGATCCCGATGGTGGCGGCGACGAGAAGCACCCAGAACGAGGTGGTGGCCGCGAAGAGCAGGCCCGCAGCCACCATCATCCCGGCGCCGAGGAGCAGCATCCGCCGCCGTCCGATCCGGTCGGCGCGGGTGGTGATCCAGAGCGAGAGCACCGTGTCGCCGAGGAGCGTGAGCGAGAGGAGCAGGCCGATGCGCCCCTCCGAGAGCCCGGCCTCGGAGAGGTAGAGCACGAGCACGACGGCGAGGAAGCCGTAGGCGAAGAGGCGCAGGCTGCGGGTGGTGAAGAGCAGCGCGACGTCGCGGGAGGGGCGGGCGACCACGCCCACGTTATAAGCGCCTCCGGCCCCGTCGAGGAGGTTCCCGTGCCCGAATCCCCCGGTTTCGTCGCCTTCGCCGTCGAGCTGCTCTCCCGGGTCGGCCCCGTCCGCGCCCGCGCCATGTTCGGCGGGCACGGCGTCTACTGCGGCGACCTCATGATCGGCCTGGTGGACGACGACGAGCTCTTCCTGAAGACCGACGCGGAGTCACGGCCCCGCTTCGAGGAGGCGGGCTGCCGCCGCTGGGTCTACACGGGCGGCGGGCGCACGACGGAGACGAGCTACTTCCGCCCGCCGGACGAGGCCCACGAGTCGCCCGAGGAGATGGAGCCCTGGGGGAAGCTGGCGCTCGCCTCGGCGCGCCGCGCGGCGGCGGCGAAGCGGGCCCGGAAGAAGTCGAAGCCGTGACGGATTTCCGTCCCTTTCGTATGGTTTTCCATCCATGAAGACCACGCTCGACACCGACTTCCATCGGTTTCCCTGGGTGGAGGTGCTCGACCCCACCGCCCGCCCGCCGCGACGTCAGGTCCCTCCCTGCTTCGCAGCGAGCGCGTCCACCCCGGCCTTGGCGCACTGGCCGTCCTGGGCCGACGTCGCGCCCGAGATGCCGACGGCGCCCACGATCTTGCCGTCCACGACGATCGGGAGCCCGCCCTCGAGCGGGGTCGCGCCGGGGAGCTTGGTGTAGTTCACCTTGCCCCCGAGCACGACGTCCTCGAAGGCCTTGCTGGGGCGCCGGAAGGCCGAGGAGGTGCGCGCCTTCTCCAGCGAGGCCTCGACGCTGCCGTACTGGGTGTTCTCGCTCTTCTCGAAGTAGGCGAGGACGCCGCCCGAGTCCACCACCGAGACGGCGACGTTCCATCCGTTCTTCTTCGCCTCGGCGAGAGCGCCCGCGGCCACCTTCCTGGCGGCCTCGGTCGTGATGGGAGCTCCGTAGGGGATCGGCGCCGACTGGGGCACCGCGGCGAGGGGAACGGCCAGGGCGACGGCGAGGACGATCGCGGGGAACCACTTCATCGGGTTGCGCACGGGGAACCTCCGGGAGAGAGAACCCGCGCTCGATAGGCGCACG
>SESF01027654.1_pt1 | contig 14582 bp, 14 predicted proteins | sample 3171521 | NCBI WGS metagenome assembly SESF01 (sample SAMN10866945, study PRJNA518727) | freshwater metagenome | biome: subpolar coniferous forest; feature: holomictic lake; material: water; isolation source: holomictic Lake 227, 6 m and 8 m depth | place: Canada: near Kenora, Ontario | collected...
GGCAACCGTATCGCCATCAACGTAGGTGAGGTTGTTTTCCAGAGTGAAAGAAAACGCGCCCGACCGGCCCTTGATCGCCGTTCCAAAACGGTGCGCATTATAATCCTCGCTTGGCGCGCCTGCGTAGTTGGCAAAGTCCGGCGCATAAACGAGGCTCAGGGCTTGGAGGCTTTCCGTGCCGAGCAAGGGCGAAAAGTTGACGCCGATTCTTGGCGAAACTGTCGTCACCCAGGACGAGACCCCTTTCAGCGCCGCGACGCTGCCCGGCGGCACCGTGTAGGTCGCGGGCAGATACTGGGGGGCTGCTCCCGACAGGAAAATATTGTCGTCGTAGCTTTCCTTGACCCCGATGGACAAGTCCGTCAGCCAGGCCGGTTTCTCCCAGCCGGACGATACGGCGGCGGGTTGCGGCTCATCCTGACCGCACACACTGGCAGCAGACACCAGCACGAGGCCGAGGGCGAAGGTAAGGTATTTGCCGGCCAGGCTCTGGCCGGTCACCGCCGTGGCGGATGCTTGTAGTTCAGTTGTCAAACAGATCAGTTATTGGTTTGTCTTGCGACGCAGCTTTGCCTCCAAGGGCAAACCCCATCAGGAGCCGCCGGGCATCTATCTCTCGTGGTCGCAGTGCTTCCCCGCGCCGACGTCAGGGCTGAGCCTGCATCGGCAGACCGCGGAGCCAGTTGAGAGCAAAATCAGCATATCTTCATTGTTATCTGGATCCATCTCGGTTGCACTACTTTTCTTAGCTGGCTTTTCTTGGCTGGCCATCCAGAAACAAAAAGGCCGGAGACCGAACAAGGCCCGGCTTCGGCGTGCGGAAAGTCTGGATCTAGGTATCCTTGAAATCGCCTTCCATCGGAATTTCCGAGCGGCCACCGGCGGTGGCAAACGCCGGCTCAGGCTGCCTCGACCTGATGGTCACGGTGGCGTGGCCGTGGCCGTGGCCAGCGGCGGCCGGCTTTTGTGCTTTGGCGAAGCCTCGCTTCGCGCCGGTGTTGCGCGGCGCCGAAGCCAACGAGCCCAACGCAGATGCTTGACGGCCCTGGCCATCCACCAAACGCAGCAGGTCCGATACCGCATCCTTCAACGCCTCCGCCTGGGCGGTCAAGCGGCGGTCAATCTGCTCCTGCCGATAGGCTTCGGGGTCGGCCAAAATCTTTCCGCGCTTTTCCTTCATGCGCTCGAGGCTGCGGCGGACCGCGTCGATGCTGGAGGCAAAGCGGCGCTGGAGCATGGCCATGGTGAAGCCGAGGGTCCGGCCACGGGCGGAATTCTCGGAAGCCGCTTTGCTTGACTGGTCCTCAACGAACCGGGTCAGGGCATCGTAGAAATCCGCGCAGCGACCGGCAGTTGGTCGTCCGTGACCTGCTGGCGCAGCAGGACGCCTGGATCGTGGCTGCGGCGGGCTACAAGTCCACTCCCACGCTCGGGCAGAGCGGACCGCTAACGGGTCTGCAACTGTTCGTCCGGATCAACTGCAAGTTGGGCCTGCTGGGCCAGGAGCCGGTGGACGTGCCACCGGTGTCGCCGCAGTTCCCAAGCCTGGCGCCCCAGAACCTGGTCATCACCAACACCGCGGGCGTCATCGCGGTGAAGTTGACCTGCCCGACGAGCCCGGGTGAGAACACGGTGCTGCGGGCCAGCCCGCCACAGAAGGCGGCGGTTCGGGCGTGTGGCAACTTCCGCATGCTCGGCACCTGCCCGGCGGCGGTGCAAGGTTCGGCGGACATCACGACGCTGTACGTGGCGCAGTTCGGGTCCGTGCCGGTGGGCAAGCGTATTTTCGTGCGCGCCAGCACAATGGTGGATGGGTTCGAGAGCTTGGGGCGCGAGTTCCAGGCCCGAGTGCCGGCTGCCTGAGCGCCGGGCTCGAAGCGGCCTCCTCTCCTGCCCTGACGGGCACCCTCTCCCCCTCCGCAGGGGGAGAGGGACACGGGGCGCCGAGCTGGGAGTGCCGCGACGGTTCTGCTACTAGAAAATAGGAGTTAATCTGAAGGAAACAGAGGCCAGGGCGCTTAAAGCGCAATTGGAGGCAGAGGTGGCCGGCATGTGCGGCGGGCAGTGGTGTGTCGATGTGTATCGGTCTGGCGGTCGCTGGTTGGCTCGGGCCTACCGGTTGCGCGAGCGGCCCGGAAAGCCGACACAGGGCCGAGGGTATCGCAAACGCTGAGGGGAAAGGGGCACAGCTTTGCTCCGGTGCGGAGGCCTTGGAGAGGTGTCCCTCCCAAACAGGCACACCTCTGCAATGTTGCTCATCGGCCGTGCAGCCTGGGGCTGAAACTTCCCGGCTTGCTTCAGCCTCCCCGATGTTCCATCCTGTCTGGGCAGTAACTGAAATGACATTGAAGCTTTCAACCTTGAGCATTCTGCTCGGACTGGGCGTGGGTTTGCCGCAGATCTACGGCATCCTTAAGCCGGGAGCATTCGCTGCGGCCGTTCGGAAGTTCCCGCGTTCCGTGCCGTGGGGCGTTGCCCTGATGCTGCTCGGCACCGTCTGGTTCGTATGGAATCTGAGCCAGGAGTCCATCGCGGATTTCGCAGCTTACAAGAATATCCTGCTTGCCGGCTTCGTTGGGGTGGGGCTGGGGGCCTGTATCTTTGTGCAGGATTTTCTGGCCGTGCGGGGGTTGGCGGTGGTGCTGCTGCTGCTGGCCAGGGTGATGGTGGATACGGGGCGTCCGGCACTGTCTCAGACGCACTGGGTGCTGGTCATCCAAACCTGGGCGTATGTCCTGGTGGTGGCCGGTATCTGGTTCACGGTATCGCCGTGGCGCCTGCGCGATTTCCTGGCTTGGGGCACCGCGAATGAACAACGCCTCAAGATCGGCTGCGGGCTTCGATTGGCATTCGGTCTGTTCATAGCGGTTTTGGGGCTCACCGCATTCCGGTCGGTGACGTAGGTTGCTCAGCCGTGCTGCTCTCGAGGCCGTGGACTCCAATCGGTCCCCCAAAGTAAACGCAGATTCCTGATCCCGTGAATTCGTCGCAGGGCAGGATTCTGGTCATTCGTGGCGGGGCGATTGGCGATTTCATTCTTACCTTGCCGGCAATTGCTGCCCTGCGCCGGCAGTTTCCACAAGCCCGCCTCGAGGTCCTGGGTTATCCTCACATAGCGCAACTGGCCATGGTGGGCGGGTTGGTGGACCGGGTCCAGTCCATCGAAGCGGGTCCCCTCGCGGGCTTCTTCGCACGCGGAGGCCGACTGGCCGAGCACCTGGTGGACTATTTCTCTGAGTTCGACTTGATCCTGTCCTATTTGTACGACCCGGATGGCATTTTCAGAACTAACGTGGGGCTTTGCACAAGCGCCCAGTTCATCACAGGTCTGCACCGGCCGGACGAGGCCGCCGGCCTCCATGCCACAAAAGTTTACCTGCAGCCGCTTGAGCGACTCGCCATCTTCGACGCGGACCCCGTTCCGCGCCTGGCCCTCAGTCCCCGGCCGCCCTCCATCAGCCTTCTGGCGCTTCATCCCGGCAGCGGCAGCGACCGGAAGAATTGGCCGGAACCGAAATGGGCTGAGCTGCTGCGGCACCTGACGGATTCTACGGACGCTGATTTGCTCGTGGTGGGCGGAGAAGCGGAGGGTCAGCGGCTGCAACGTCTGGCCGCACCGCTCCTCCCGGCACGATCCCAATTGGCGCAGAGTCTGCCACTGGCAGAGTTGGCGCACCGGCTGGCAGGCTGCCGCGCCTTCATCGGCCACGACTCCGGCATTTCCCACCTGGCCGCGGCAGTGGGCTTGCCCTGCCTGGTCTTGTGGGGCGACACGGCGGAAGCGATTTGGCGGCCCCCGGGGGAAAGGGTGCTTGTGCTTCGTCACCCGGATGGTTTGGCCAGACTGCCGGTGGCGGAAGTCGCTGAGCGATTGCGCAGTTTGTTAGTGGAAAGGTGAAAGTTGGCATTGGAGAATAGCTAAGCTGGCTGGTATCCTCACAAGTTGAATGAGTTACATGGTTACAAGTGCCGGCGGCGCGGAGCGCTAATGTAACCATGTAACCTTGTAACCATGTAACCTTGTAACGATTTAACCTTGTAACGATTCCAGTCACATGATCGAGCAATCAGGCATCCGTGGAGTGATCTTCGATATGGACGGCGTGCTCACGGATTCCGAGCCGCTGATTAACGCCGCAGCCATTGCCATGTTCAAAGAACGGGGCCTCGAGGCTCAGCCAGATGATTTCCTGCCGTTTGTTGGCACCGGCGAGGACCGGTATATTGGCGGCGTCGCGGAGAAACATCGCTTTCCGTTGGATCTCCCCTCGGCCAAACGGAGGACATACGAGATTTACCTCCAACTGGTTCCGGCGCGGCTCAAGGCCTTTCCTGGTGCCGTGGAATTAGTCCACGCCTGCCGGCAGGCCGGCTTGCGCCTGGCCGTTGCCTCCAGCGCGGACGAGGTGAAGATCGTCGCCAATTTGCGGCAAATCGGTTTGCCCCCCGACACCTGGGGTGCGGTAGTGACCGGGGATGATGTAGTGTTGAAGAAGCCCGCACCGGACATTTTTCTTGCTGCAGCCGCGAAGCTCGGCCTGCTGCCGGCACAATGCGCGGTCGTGGAGGATGCGGTGAATGGGGTGCAGGCCGCCAAGGCCGCCGGCATGCGCTGCGTGGCTGTGGCGCAAACTTTTCCGGCCACCCAATTGCAGAACGCGGATTTAGTGCGGCAGGACATCGCGGCATTGTCCCTGACGGATTTAACCGGCACAACGGCCGGCTCCACTCTCGACCAGCCGCCACCTGTGATGGGAGGCTGATCTTCCTGCACAGCCTGATAAACCTGGTCGCCAGGCTTGAATTCATGGTGGCGCCGGGAGGCTCCCGCCCAGAGGGATGAGGTGCGCGGGAGCCACATCGGCTAAGTGGGCAAAGGAATTGCTTGTGGCTAGTCCTAGCCGGGCAAACACGCCCCGCGCCTGAATGCCAATGGACAAACGGGCGGCGGGTGTCTTAGGTTTGCACAGCTTTGAGACACCGGTTGGTGTGGCACGGTATGAATGGCGCTCCTTAAATGGCCAGAGCATGGCCGACGATGGTGGGCATCAGATGAAACGAATCCTGGTCATAGACGACGAACCCTTGCTACGCGAGACGGTGCGCCTTGCACTGGTAGGGAAAGGCTTTGACGTAATCGAAGCCGAAAACGGCACGCAGGGCATCGAAAAGGCGCGCCAGCAATTGCCCGACCTGATTCTCTGCGACGTGAACATGGAGAAGGTGGACGGTTACCTAACCCTCTCGGCGCTTCGTAACGAGCCAACCACATCCGCGATCCCATTCATCCTGATGACCGGCATGGCCGACAACGCCGGGATGCGGCATGGCATGGAACTGGGCGCGGATGATTACCTGCCGAAACCCTTCAAGATTGAGGAACTCTACGCCGCGGTCGAGGCTCGGCTCAAGAAGGCTGAGGCGCTACGCCGGGAAGCGGAGAAGAAACTGTCCGATTTGCGTGCCAATATCAGCATGATGCTGCCGCACGAATTGCGCACGCCCTTAAACGGTATCCTCGCTTTTGGCGAAATGCTTGCCGCCGACGCTTCTAGCCTTCCCGCGAAAGAGGTCGCCGAGATGGGCCAGGTGATCCATGACTCCGGCAAACGGCTGGAACGGCTGATCGAGAACTTTCTCATCTATGCGCAGATTGAGTTGCTGGGCGCGGACGCGCAAAAGGTCAATGCCCTGCGCCAGAAGCAAACGCAGTCTCCCGCGAAACTGATTGAAGCACACGCCGTGGGCCAGGCGCGTGCAGCCGACCGGGTGAGTGACCTGATGCTGGATTTGGCTGACCACCCCGTGCGGATTTCGGAGGACTACCTGGCCAGGATCGTGGATGAGCTGGTCCAAAACGCCTTCAGGTTCTCCGACCCCGGCAAGCGGGTCAGCGTGACGCTGTCTGGCTTGCCCAATGGGGTCGTGCTCTCGGTCACCGACCAGGGCCGCGGTTTCTCGACCGAGCACATCACCAAAGTCGGCGCCTATATGCAGTTCGAGCGTCAGATCCAGGAACAGCAGGGGCTGGGTCTAGGCCTGGTGATTGCCCGGCGCCTCGCTGAGCTTCATGGCGGTACGCTCTCGATTCAAAGCGAGCGCGGCACCCGCACGACGGTAGCGGTCGAATTGCCGAGAGCGGCGGCCAATTGAGGTGGGCAGGTTGGACGAGGGCTATTGCGGCCAGAGGCTCGCGTTGTTCGCAGCCATCCGGCCCAGGACCAGGTTGGGCAGCCAGTGCAGCAGGAAAAGGATAATCAGGACACCGGCCAGCGGGGCGAAATCGAGCCGGCCAAAGCGCAGCGGCAGCCAGCGAAGCGGTGCCAGCAGATTGCGGGCGGTCGCGCTGACAAAATCCCACACCGGATTGCTCCCCAGATACACATAGCTTGTCACCAGGTGCAGCAAGAGGAACACCGGCAGCAGAAACTGCAAGGTAAAGTACAGGGCGACGCCAATGAGAAGGCCCTGCTCCACGAGATGCGCCTGAGAATGAACGCGGCTGATAGTCCCCAAATGCGTCAGCAAAGGATGCAGGGCCATCCACAAACCAGCGATCACTACCACCGGTAGCAGCCCTTGCAGCAGCCGCGGCCAGCGGGCCACCGGACCGAAGTGCTGGCGAAGCATTTTCTGCAAGGCATCGGTCTCGGCGGTTCCCCGGTTTATGATCACCAGGGCCAGCCCCCAGAAATAGCAGACGACCAGAATGCGCACGAAACTCAGCACGGAATAGAGCAAGGCCGAGCGGAAGAGGTTGCCGGGAAAGGCGAGCACGACAACAAAGAGGTCGAGCTTGGGCGTCCAGTCCGCTGCCGGGCCGACCTGGCGATACAGCACGGCCCGCAGCAGGAGCAGCGCGGCCAGACCAACCGGGAACTGCCAGCCTTTCAGCCGACGCGGCTCGGCCCGCCGCAGCGTGCCGACCAGCGTGGCCGGCGTGGTCCTGGTCAGCGGGTCCATGCCCAGGGAACGCCAGCTTAACCAGAGGAGGACTCCGGCCAGGTTCAAGATGAAATCAATCAGGCCCATTGGGACGTGTTACGTTTTCCGAGGGAGAAACCTTGCGCATTTTCAGCTAGTTGCGCAACAAAGATCGATCGTAAGTCACTTAACATAAGAACCTTGTGCGATCCACGTCAGACCGCCCCCAGACCACTACCGGACTGCCCCCAGACCGCGCCATGAATGCAGAAGGCAGAATGGCCAGAGACGGAACCAGCCGCCGAATGCAGAACTTAGAATGCCGAATGGAGAATGCCGAGCAGCCCCACTACAAGGCCATCACATCATCTTCAACAAGGTGTCCGCCATTTCAGATGGTGTTGCAGCCACGGCAATCCCAGCTTCTTTGAAGGCCGCGATCTTGGCCGCCGCGGTGCCTTTGCCACCGCTCACGATGGCGCCGGCATGTCCCATGCGCCGGCCGGGAGGGGCGGTGGCGCCAGCGATGAAGCCGGCAACTGGCTTCGTACCGTGGCTGGCGATCCAGGCAGCGGCTTCCTCTTCCGCCGAGCCGCCGATTTCCCCAATCATAATAATGCCGTGCGTGTCCGGGTCAGCCTCGAACAGCTTGATGACGTCCAGATGCGAGGTGCCGTTGACCGGATCGCCGCCGATGCCGACGCAGGTGGACTGGCCGACACCGCGGCAAGTGAGTTGCCAGACCGCTTCATAAGTTAGCGTCCCGCTGCGCGAGACTACGCCGATGTGGCCTTTCTTATGAATGTAGCCGGGGGAAATGCCGATGCGACAGCCGCCTTGTGAATCTTTGCCGGCGCCGGGTGTCACAATGCCCGGGCAGTTGGGGCCGATGAGCCGGGTCTGCTTGCCGTCCATCGCCCGCTTCACCTTGACCATGTCGTTGACGGGAATGCCTTCGGTGATGCAGACGACGAGGTCCAGTCCGGCGTCCACGCCCTCAAGAATCGCATCTGCGGCAAAGGGTGGGGGAACGAAGATGGCTGAGGCCGTTGCGCCGGTGGCCTTCATGGCCTCGGCGACCGTATCAAATATGGGGACTTTGTTCTCGAACAGTTGCCCGCCTTTGCCAGGCGTGACGCCGGCGACGACCTGGGTGCCGTAGGCGAGGCTGAGTTGCGTGTGCCGGGCTCCGAAGCTGCCGGTGATGCCTTGAATTAGTATGCGGGTTTGAGGGGTAACAAGAATGGACATAATTAGGAACCTTCCTTTCTTTCTTTGATAGCACGCAGCAGTTTGACGGCAGTCAGGTCGCGAGCACGGCCCACAGCCTCTTTTGCAGCAATCAAAGCGTCTAGGCTTAGCATGTGGAATTTACCGTGCGAAGTATTATGTAGCTCTGAGCTATTGAAAACATCGTGATAGTCCCCAATGCCTTTGACTTCGCTGAGACAGTCCAACTTGCCAAGGTCTGTCTGCAAGTAGAGGTTCTTCAATCGCGCCACCAGATTGTCGGAGAACTCCAGGGGCAGTTTTCCTGGCGTCAGACGATGATAGGGATGTAAATCCTTCACCGCGGCCTCAATGCGACGCAGGTTCCCCGGAGAGAAGGGGCAACAAACATCCAAGTCAAACGTGACCAGAGGAACCCCGTGCAGGACGCCGCAGACGCCGCCGATGATGACGAACTCCACGCCGTGCTCGTTGAGACGCGTAAGCAGGGCTTTATCACTCTGCGGCATCGCTGTTGATATTGGGGTTGAGCATCAGGGCCCTGTCCAGCGCTCTCTGATGCTCCTCCAACCTTTGTTCGGGGGTCTGGGTCAGCGCATCTTCCACGAGGGACATGTCAAACCCATAGTCGCAGGCAGCGCGCCATGCCGGGCCGGCGTCGGGCGGACAGACGTAGCCACGGTTGAGTTGTTCGATGAGCGCTTCGTCCAGCACAGCTAGAGATTAGAGGGTGGAAACCGCCTTGACCACCTTTTCCGCCGCGTCGGCCATCGAGCCGGCGCGAATGATGGTGAGGCCGGATTGGGCCAGGCTCTGGTTGCCGGCCTCGACGTTGTTGCCCTCAAGCCGGACTACGAGGGGGAGTTTTAGTCCGGTTTCTTTCACGGCGGCGACGATGCCGGTGGCGATGATGTTACAGTCCATGATACCCCCGAAGATGTTGACCAGGATGCCCTTCACATTGGGGTCCTTGAGAATGATCCGGAACGCCGCCGCGACCTGGTCCTGACTGGCGCCGCCGCCGACGTCCAGGAAGTTGGCGGGGCGTCCGCCGAAGTGCTGGATGATGTCCATCGTGGCCATGGCCAGGCCGGCCCCGTTGACCAGGCAGGCGATGCTGCCGTCGAGCTTGATATAGTTCAGGCTGAACTCGCTGGCCTCGATTTCGAGCGGCGCCTCTTCGCCCAGGTCGCGCATCGCCTGGATGTCTGGATGCCGATAGAGCGCACTGTCATCGAGGGAGATCTTCGCATCCACGGCCTGCAGCGCTTCCTTGCCTTCACGGGTGCGGATAATGCAGAGGGGATTGATTTCCACCAGCGAGGCGTCGCATTCCCACCAGGTCTTATAGACGCCGAGCAGGAGCTTCGCGGCCTGGCCGATCAAATCGCCCTTAAGCCCCAGTGCGGAGGCCACCTTGCGCGCTTGGTAGGGCATCATGCCTACGGCGGGGTCGATGCTTTCCTTGATGATCTTCTCGGGCGTCTTGGCGGCGACCTCCTCAATGTCCATGCCGCCCTCGGTGCTGGCCATCACTACTGGCCGCGACGACGAACGATCGAGCAGCACAGCGAGATACAGCTCTTTCTGGATGTTGGGGGCAGCGGCGATGAGCAGCTTGCTGACCAGCCGTCCCTCGGCGCCCGTCTGCTTGGTGACGAGCACGTTGCCCAGCATGGCCTTGGCTTTGTCGCTGACGTCATCGACGGTCTTGCACAGCTTGACGCCGCCTTGATAGCCGCTCTTGAAAGTGCCTTTGCCGCGGCCACCCGAATGAATCTGGGACTTGACCGCTATGAGATTGGCTCCGTCGGCCAGGAGTTGCGCAGCGATCTTCTGCGCTGCCTCGGGTGTGTCGCAGACGTCTCCTGCTGCCAACGGGACTCCGTATCGCCCCAGCAGTTGTCGGGCTTGGTATTCGTGAATGTTCATTGAAAAGTTTGAAGGGTAGGGACGCGGTAAACGCCAGCGTCGCACGCTTGCGCACGGACATGCCAAATGTAGCTAAGGTAACCCATTAACGGTCTAACGCTTTAACACGTCCCGTGCCTTCAGCCCGGCTATTTTCGGTCTTTGATCTCCGTGTAGTGGTTCAGCGTCGGCCCGGTATAAATCTGGCGCGGACGGTAGATGCGAGTGGGAGTCTCCATGACTTCCTTATAGTTCGCGATCCAGCCCGGCATGCGTCCGATGGCGAACATTACGGTGAACATCTCCACCGGAATGCCGATGGCGCGCATGATGATGCCGCTGTAAAAGTCCACGTTGGGGTAGAGCTTGCGCTCGACAAAGTAGGAATCGCGCAGCACCGCGTCCTCCAGATGCTTGGCAATATCCAGCAGCGGGTCGCTGATATGCAGCTTGGTGAGCACATCGTCGCAGGCCTTCTTGATGATCTTGGCGCGGGGGTCATAATTCTTATAGACCCGGTGCCCAAAGCCCATCAACCGTTTGCCGCTGTTCTTGTCCTTGGCGGCGGCGATGAACTTCGAGCCGTCGTCGCCCGACTTGTGAATCTCCTCCAGCATCTCGAGCACGGCCTGGTTGGCGCCGCCGTGCAGCGGACCCCACAGGGCACAAACACCGGCCGCCGCGCTGGCGAACAGGTTGGCACGGCTCGAAGCCACCATGCGCACCGTGGCCGTCGAGCAGTTTTGCTCGTGGTCGGCGTGTAGCAGGAAGATCAAATCCAGGGCTTTGACCACTTCGGGCTTGAGCTCGTAATCCTGGTACGGGATCGAGAACATCATGTGCAGGAAGTTAGCCGTGTACTTCAGCTCCGGCTTCGGATAAATGGCCGGCAACCCGCGCGACTTGCGATAGGCGAAGGCCGCAATCGTCCGCACTTTCGACAGCAGCCGGGCGGCCTGAACCACGAAGCTATCCCGCATCTCGCTGGTCAACAGCTCGGGGTAGAAGCAGCTCGAAGCGTTGATCATCGCGGAGAGAATGGCCATCGGGTGGGCGTTCGGCGGGAAGCCTTCGAAGTGGTATTTCACCGCCTCGTTCAACAGCTCGTTGGCCGTCAGCAGGTCCGAGAAACGCCGTAGCTCGGCGCTGTTCGGCAGCTTGCCAAAGATGAGCAGGTGAGCGACCTCGATGAACGTGGATTTCTCCGCCAGCTCTTCGATGGGAATGCCGCGGTAACGCAGAATCCCCTGCTCCCCGTCAATGAACGTAATCTGGCTTTGGCAGGAACCCGTGTTGCCGTAGCCATCGTCCAGCGTGATATAGCCCGTTTGATTGCGCAGGGAGGAGATGTCCACCGAGCGTTCCCCTTCGCTTCCTTCAATAATCGGAAGCTTACAGCTCTTCCCGTCCAGTATGAGTTCGGCAGTTTTTTCCATAGACAACTTTCACTAAAGATTCAGAGGTGCGAAAATAATGTAGTCCCCGATGTTAAGGCAACCTTAAACCGTGCTTTTCTGCCACATTTTCTGTGGCCGTATCCCGAGGCTGGCAGGCGTTACCGCCAGCGCTCCGCCATGCCATAGTCTTAGTCACCAGCCCTGTGGCACCCCGCCGGTCGTGCCGCTCTTTGCTTGAAGTGCGCAGGCCGGACAGGCAGAGTTGGGGGACCGGAAATCGGCATAAAGAGTCTAATGAGCATTGTTACCAAGCGCGGGGACCAGGGCACCACGATGTTGATGTATAATCGCCAGGTATCCAAATGCCATCCACGCGTGGAGGCTTACGGGGCGGTGGACGAGCTGAATGCAGCCATCGGAATGGCCCGCGCGACAGCCGATGCCGAATATGTGGGGAAGAGCCTGACCGCGATTCAAAAGGATCTGGTGGTGCTGATGGGCGAACTGGCCACTGCGGTGGACGATTTGCCACGCTACGCGAAGGATGGTTATGCCCTGGTCGAGCCAGCCATGACGGCCCGGCTTGAGGGATTGGTTGGTGAAATCGAGGCGGCCAAGATCTCCCCCAGGGGTTGGGCTACGCCGGGAGCGAACGCGGTTTCGGCGGTGCTCGATGTCGCGCGCACCGTTTGCCGCCGTGCGGAAAGGCGCGCCTGCGCGTTGCAAGACGCCGGCCAGCTTCAGAACACAGAAATCGTAGTCTATCTGAATCGTCTGTCGGACCTGCTTTGGCTCTTCGCGAGGTGGGTGGAAGCAAAGCGGCAATGACCTGAACTCCAGGTCCCCTGCCTGCCCTCGCGCTTTCCCTGCGGGTTACTGTCGCAATCCCCTCCGGCCCTGCTGGCTTTTCAGTGGGGCTGGCCCCGGCCATCAACCCGCTTTGAGATGGCTCTGGTGTAGCTTGAGGGTGGCTTTCAGGCGGAAACAGGCTCTGGTCTGAAGGCGGCGGAGAGGTAGCGGTCGTTGAGGGCTTTTTCTGCTCAGGCCTACCGTCCTGAAACGGTTAGTCACGGCGGATCACCCCTTCCCGTTGGGGGTGACCCGCACGTGCGATTCTTCGATTTTGCGGCTCTCGGTAGCCGGTGCTACCACCCGCGCAGTTACTTCTGGTCGTCCAGCTTCGCTTCGTCGGCAGCGTCGAAGGCGTGCTGGAGGGCAACGAGGTCTTCGCCCGGCTTCAGGGCATCCAGCACGGCCTGCTCGGCTTTGAGCTGCTCGTTGGAGTAGTTGGCAGCCTTGACGGACAAGCCAATGCGCCGGTCGCTCTTGTCGATCTTGATGACGCGCGCCGTGACTTCCTGGCCGACCTTGAGGACGTTCTTGATCTTGTCGATGCGTTCCTCGCTGATCTGCGAGATGTGCACGAGGCCGTCAATCTCATGCTGCAAGCCGATGAACGCGCCGAAGCTCGCAAGCTTGGTAACGCTCCCGGTAACCAGGTCGCCGACTTTGTAGAGCTGGTCGATGCCTTCCCACGGATCGGTCAGAAGCTGCTTCATGCCGACCGCGATACGCTGGTTGGCCTTGTCCACCTCGAGCACGATGGCCTCGACGTCGTCGCCCTTCTTGAGCACTTCCGAGGGGTGATTGATCTTGCGGGTCCAGGACATATCCGAGACGTGGATCATGCCGTCCAAACCTTCTTCCAGCTCGATGAAGGCGCCGTAGCTGGTGAGGTTGCGAATCTTGCCCTTGACGCGGGTGCCGGCCGGGTATTTATCCATAGCCTGCTCCCACGGGTTGGTTTCGAGCTGGCGAATACCGAGGGAGATCTTCTGCTCCTCGCGGTTGATGCCGAGGACCACGGCCTCGATCTCCTGGTCCGGCTTGAGCATGTCGGACGGTTTGGCCACGCGCTTGGTCCAGGACAGTTCGGTGACGTGCACCAGTCCTTCGACGCCCGGCTCCAGTTCCACAAACGCACCGTAGGGAACCAGGTTGACCACGCGGCCTTTGACCTTTGCGCCCACGGGGTACTTCTGCTCGATCGAGTCCCACGGGTTGGCCAGTTTCTGCTTGAGGCCCAGGCTGACGCGTCCTTTCTCGCGGTTGATGTCGAGCACCACCACGTCGAGGTCCTGGCCGACCTTAAGGATCTCGGAAGGATGGCCGATGCGGCCCCAGCTCATGTCCGTGATGTGCAGGAGGCCGTCGATGCCGTTGAGATCGATGAAGGCGCCGAAATCGGTGATATTCTTGACCGTGCCTTTGCGGATATCTCCAGGGGTCATGTCGGAGAGCAGCTTCTCGCGGCGCTCGGTGCGCTCCTGCTCGATCAGCTCGCGGCGGGACAGGACGATGTTCTGCCGTTCCTGGTTGATCTTGACGACCTTGAAATCATAGGTGTTGCCGACGTATTGAGCGAGGTTCTTCGGAACCAGGATGTCGATCTGTGAGGCCGGCAGGAAGGCTTCCACGCCGATGTTGACCAGCAAGCCGCCTTTGACGATGGCTTTGACTTTTCCGGCGATGGTGCCGCCTTCGTTGCAGATGGTGAGGATGCGTTCCCAGTTCTGCTTAAACTCGGCCTTCTCCTTGGAGAGAATGACCATGCCCTCCTTGTCTTCGAGCTTTTCAATGAGGACGTCGATCTGATCGCCGACCTTGACGGTTTTGATGTCCTCGAACTCGTTTGCCGAGATGACGCCCTCGCTCTTGTAGCCAATGTCCACGAGGACTTCTTTGGGGCGGACTTCGATGATGGTTCCTTTGACGATATTGCCGGCGGCGGAGGGCAGCTTGCCCGATTGCCGTAGGGCCTCTTCCATGGTTAGCATAATATGACGACTAACTTACTTGCAGTGAACTAGCGGGAGTCTTGGTCAGCGCAGGGCTTTCCGAAGCTCCATTGCCTAACGGTCCAGTCGTTGCGGTGGCAACGGAGGTTAGAGGTTAGGTTTTTCGTTAACTTCTCTTTCTCAGCCTTAATGGACATCCGTACACACGGCACCCAGGCAAGGTCAAAGATAGGCGGTTGGAGCGGGGATGCAAGAGGAAAATGAGGCATTCTGCATTCTGCATTCTGACTTCGCTGGTGGTCCGTGGTCCGTAGTCCGCACT
>SESF01008001.1_pt1 | contig 14578 bp, 9 predicted proteins | sample 3171521 | NCBI WGS metagenome assembly SESF01 (sample SAMN10866945, study PRJNA518727) | freshwater metagenome | biome: subpolar coniferous forest; feature: holomictic lake; material: water; isolation source: holomictic Lake 227, 6 m and 8 m depth | place: Canada: near Kenora, Ontario | collected...
AGTTTTTGGGGAGTAGCTCAAATGGACTCCAGCAATAACAAAGCCTCGGAGGTGAATTATGATTAAGACGGAATATTCAGAGATGAACAAGCTCTATGGAGACGACAAGGTAACGCATGAGACGGTTTTGGAGGTCCTCTCGGATTTCCATGACAGGCGAAAAAGCAGAGGCGGAAAAACGGAAACCTTTGTGATGTTCAATGGCACTAAGTATGATGCGAAGCATGTGCTGTATTTGGCATATATTAGCGCGAACAATATCGCCATTAAAGAAATGGAACGTGCCGCCGAACAAAGTTCAGAAGGAAAACAGAATCTTGCAGCCTTTAAGGAGCAATTTACTGGTGGCGAGCCGACAGCTCAAATACTGACTCATATTGGTTTTGAGGTGGAGTACAAGGGAAAATGCTTTAATGGAGCTATAAAAGATTAAATAGGAGTCTTGTCATGGAAAAATTATTGCTGCCTTTGAATGGAAGGAAAGTTCTCAGCAAAAACGGAAAAATCTGGTACAAGGTTACACTGAAGAAACCCGCACATGTTACAATCGGTCATATAGGAAGGTGTTTTGTCGATTTGCCGTTTGTGCAAATTCAATCAGTCTATGATGCTTCGTGTCGAGGCGAAAAGGTAAACACTAAAACTATTTCATTGTTACGTGGAACACACGCTGCAGACCACGGGGACAGTGCACTTTATGCACTTGTGCTAGCGATGCGCGATGGCAGCCGTATTCGATGAACTCGTTCGCCCTTTGTAAGCTGGGTTATTTTGGCGATGACGGTTTTGATCTCTTGTTTCGTCAATTCATCCAGCATGGCAAGAACGCCGTCCAGTTTCGTCTGTTTCGCCTCCGGCAAGGCAGCAGGGATCTTTGCCTGGGTTGAGCCCGAACGCCGTACAATGGCGTTTTGAGCGGTTTTAGACGTGGGCAGGGGAGGGATTTTAGGTCTTGGCTGTCTCGGCGACATCGATGATGGCTGGTTTCTTTGGCACCTTGCGTTTTTGGATTTCCTTCTTGGTTGCGGTCATAAGATTTTTAAGTCCTTTATCCGTCAGCCCGGTCATTTGCTTCTTTAGCTCTTCCAGCTTCGCGTCGCTCTTCTCCTCGATCATTTCTTTGCCAGATACGTTAGGTAGGGAGGCAATCGCGTTCTTCACGGAGGCGAGATCAACATGCAGGTAGTGGCGCGTCATGGCCGGGTTGCTGTGTCCCACGAGTGCCTGGACCATGGCCAGCGGTACGCCGGCATTTGCGGAAAGGGAGACGAAGCTGTGGCGCAGGCTATGGAACCCGACATCGACGCCTTGGCGTGAGTAGCCGTCCACTGTGCATCTCGTTGTTATTCCACAATCCTCAAAAACCTTGTGGATTCGCTTTGATAGGTCTGCGCCCCGCGTGCCTTTCCGCTGATAGAGTTTAGCAATTCCGGGCATGACATAGTTGCTTCGCTTCGTCTGAGGGACTTCCATGAGGATGCTGAAGAGCACATTGTGCAGGGGAATCTGAACTTGCTTACCGTTGGAACGTCGTGAAGTCTTCGAAGGGACCAGCATGAGGATGCGTCGCGTCAGATCCACGTTGCCCCATTTCAGGGTCGCGGCATCCCCGAGACGTAACCCGCAATAGATGCCGATGGCGAAGAGGGTGCGCATTTCGCCTGTGAGGGAAGTGATTACTTTTGACAGTTCATCGACTGTCAGTTCCCTTCTGCTATGGGTGGCTTGCAGTTTGGAATGGACGTCTGCCCACGGATTTTTTTCTAAGCGCGCATCAGGGTGGATACTCAAGACTTTCCACATTCTTCGCAGCAGCACGATGTATTTGTTAAAACTGGTGGCGGTCAGCTCTGTGCCGAGCGCCCCTGCAAACTTGAATGCAATATCACGGGTGACATGGCGCAGCTCCTGGATGTCAGGATACTTCTCGTTCATCCACTTGATAAACCGATTGAACTGGGACTCGTAACCATCCATGGTCCGGGATCCTGAGTCGGGACGGTTCGGCGATTCCCGATAAGCTTGAAAAGCCTTATCCATGAGGAGTGACGCTTTGGACTTTTCAATTTTTGCAAGACGCACATCTACGCCCGCCATCTTGCCCAGCAGGTTTTCTGTGACGTCCCTATCGTCCTTGAGCGCCATCGGGTGCAGTTCACGGTCACGGATTGTCAGTGCATGCTTATGGACAGAGGTCTTGGTACTTTTTACAAACTTGACACCGTTGCGCATGGCTTGTATCCACCAGATTTTCCCACGCTTGAAAAGATGTTTTGTATCAGTTTCTTCATCCACTTTGCGAGCCATAGCGACCTCCTGTTTCTTTGTTCGTCCTAACACAACTTAAGAAGGGCACTATTGTATCATGAAATTTGCAAAGTTACTACAATTTTACTACAAATCTTTATAAATACTTGCAGTTACAACATAAGCAGCGGACTGAAAATTCGCGTGTCGTGGGTTCGATCCCCACCCTTGCCACCACACTTTTACCCCAATAAAACCGCATGTTTATTGGGGTTTCTTCATTTATGGCGTGTGTACTGCTTTGGCGTGTTCGCCCGGCCTTTCTGCACTCGGTAACGAGTTGCAGATCTTCTTTAGGCGCCATGCCGATGCCGCCTTACCGTCCAACGGAAGGTTATACGTCAATGTGTAGGTTTGGTTGCCTTCATCATAGTCTGTCTGCCAGAAGTCATTGCCGTGAACAGCTTGGTCAAGGCGGATCTCTTTGCCATCAATGACTTCAAATAAGGCCGCATCCTTGATGGATGTTAATCCCTCAAAGCGTATCGGCACAAACCCAACGCCTCCTTTGATGCTGACATCAAGGGTAGGCTTCATCGCTTGGATGATAATCGGATATTGATTCATGACCTGCCCGCCGCGAGCCGTCACCTGCAGATCATTCCCGATGGCTTCGCGATAGGTCGTCTTCCAGGATTTCGGATTGTCCGTGATGTGCTTCCTAAATGTTTCGTTGGGACCATAGTAGTCGTCAGCAATCCGTGGCAGAGTGATCCATTCAACAGCCATCTCCACCGTGTCGCCCGGCTGAAACGCGGTTACTTCTTTGGGCGCGACTAACAGGAGGTCAAGATCGAGGCCGTCGCCATTTCGCTGAACTTTATTGACGGGCATGGAGAGCGTAGGGGATGTGAATGATTTTTTGCCGAACGTCGCTTTGTAGGAACGTATGACCAAGGCACGGCTGCCCGTTCCCCAATCTCGGCCATTAATATGTTTCGCTCCGGGGAAGGCAACCCACCAGGGTCCTTTGCCAGATAACGTAACACGGTCAATAAAAAGCTCACGCGTTTTGAGCGTACCCGGCACATTCTGTTCCGAAAGCAATCCCTCCTTATTACCATAAGCAATTTGTGGTGTCACGTATCCGCCAGTTCTTCCCATTTTATAAAACCAACTTCCCTCAACAGTCGCGTTAGCGCGGAACGTATATTTCAGGTTATTAAAGGTTCGGGCATGGTCATCTGTCCGCAATGTTTGAATTTGCGCCTTTAAAGCGACCTCGCGGTTGGCTCCATAGAATCCGTCATATCGGACATCTGAAAGACAGGGGCCATGCGATAGATAAGCAGTCGTCAAATCGCGGAAAGCTAATTTATCGCCAAGGCGGTTGGTCATTCCCAACCAGTCGCCACCCCAGCCGGCATCCGTCCAGCCCCACGGTGTTCCCTTCAGTCCGTTGCGTGCCATGAGCATGCGCACATCCGTAATAGTGATATCGACCAGACTCATGTCCATATCAAAACAGATGGTCTCGCCCCAACATCCGATCGCCAATTGGTCCCAGCGTCCATTGCCCCCTTTGCCGGTATAGCCGATCAGACTTAACTGCGCATGACTGACCGAAGGCAACGTGCCATAAAATCCGTAGGCGACACGGAGAATGTATTCCGTACGGCCTGGCTTTACGGGCAACGAAGCATACGCCATCAGATACGCACCCATCGCATGACAATGCCAATTCTTGCTGAGTTGCACAGGTATTCCAGTCGGCCGACCCTCTTTGTCGCAGAGCATCGGACAGAGTCCGGTAATATTAGCGGGCGCCCGGAAATCAAGCAGGAAGGGAACTTCCTTCGCGTTGGGCCCCGCATTGTCAAGGGTGATTAAAAAATCGTCGTAGTCCCGGATGTCCGTGTACCCCGTCTTGAACGTGCGATTGATTTTTGGCGCTGATGCGATAAAGCAGTTTTTGGCAGTCTCATACGTGACAGGAAATACATTATTAGTTCCTGATGAAACGTGAAGGGTGAGTCCATTGGCAGAGGTAATCCGGTCTTGAGCATTGTACGTAAGCGACAGGAGGTTGGTTGTCGTCGAATGCCATTGACCCGTATAGACCTTCTCCGCTTGAGACGCCAGCTTTTGTCCTTTGAGTTGAATCTTAACCTGTACATCACGCCAGCCTTCGGCGTTGGCAGGGTCGGGGGCAAGCGCAGTCGTCAAGGTCAATGAATCCGGCCATGCGACCAAGCTTAGATTACCTTTGCAGCCCAAGACCTTGCCCGTAGCATTTTGGAATTTCAAATCGACAAACTCGAAATGCTGCACGAAACGTCCAGACTCCCACATTTTTGCGGATCCCAAACGCTTGACATCCGGGTCTGTGCCTGCGGCACAACTTACAGCGCGGTATTGCTCGCCAGCCACATCGACCGTAATAACGACTTCTGCCGGTGGTAGTTGATATAAGTGTTCGGTGCCGGAACTTAGCGCAGCCTTATAACTCAAAGCCTTCTTCGGTGTGAGAGCAAAACCAGCTTTTGAAAAGTCCGCCAAGTTCAGTGTTAAGTTATATGTACTGGCTTGGATCGCCAGTATTTCAGGGCTTATGTCGGCCTTATGTTTCCGCCACCCATTCAACCAGCAGGAATAGGTGTAGCCGGACGTACTTAAAGCGGGTGTTGATGAATTTTCTTTAGGGGTCGACGGCGTATCGCACCCACACAGAACGGAGAGTAGCGAGATAACGAGCAAGAGGGAATAATGTTTTTTCATGGGGTTTCTATTTTGAATGGCTAAACGCACTTGTGATTTGTGACAAATGGACGCCGAGTTTTGCTTTGGCAATTGCGTCGAGTTCTGATGGAGTTCCCTGGAGATGAATCGTACGCATGATGTGGCGCATCGTCCCTCCTGGCTTGAGCATGGCGGCGGGCGACGAGGTTTCAAGTTCATAGAACGGACCGAGTGGCGGCTTGCCTTCGCCAGGCGAACCATCGTTGTATGCGTTGAGCACATCCCCCGCGTAGGGTTCCTTCTGCATCTCCCACATTGAATTCACATAACCGGCCGGCGCGGGCTGGCGGTTATAGGTCACGAGATTCAACGTCTTGCTGTCGGCGTCGTAACTACCCGCAATGCCCAACGACCGTTTGGGACTGATGCCGATTTTACCGCGCCGCGTTCCGTCGCCACGGAAAAACAGCACGTTGTCCTTCACAACCAAATGCTCCGAGGGTACCTTGCCAAAGTATGTGTCATTCAGCTTCGGACCCAACACCGCCTCATCGCCTTTCATGAAGGGAATCACGATGGTCGTCGTCGGTGTCGGCTTGTACATGCCCAGTAGCCAGATCGACAGTAAGCCTTCTGACGGTATCCAGGATTTCTCTCCTGTATTCACCACCGCATTGTCTGTTTCGTAGGCGACATACTTGACAGTGCCCCCCAATGTGATTCCGAACGCGTTCGCCGCAGCCGCGCTGTCGAGCAGGCGAACGGTGCGAAGGATGTCGCCCTTCAGCAAGGTCCCGTTACGGTTTTTCAGCGCGAAGGTCTTCGCAAACGTCGCCTCTGTGTCTGTCGCCTTCACCACCGTGAACGGTTCGGTGTCCAGTACCGGCGGTGTACGCCAGTTATCGAAGGTGTAGTTGGCACCCGGCGCAAAAAAGAGCGCGTACTGTCCGCCCTCGGGACCTAGCCAGAAACGCTCCTCACCGCCAAAGACATAAATGTGCTCCTCAAGTTTGCCTTTCGCTGCATCCGGTGTCAGCACACCTTTTTCAATCACCGGATAATTCAGCCAACCATAACTCATGCCACCAACCCCGCCGGAGGTGCTGGTCATCACGCGCCCTTGATACGCCGGAGCGAGCAACATCTGCGCATCTCCTCGCTTGAGGGTGATTGTTTTAGTGAACTTGGAGACAAACTCCGCATCGTAGCCGAAGGTACCCTTCTCGGCCAGCGCAAGGTTGATTTTTGTGGCTTTCCCCGTATTCAAATCAGTGGTCGCAGTCTCACTGTCAAGCCATCTCAAATTTTGAAATTCCGGTTGTGATCCTTGCCAAGCGCTACCCAAGTCCAATTTCTTTTCCAGCGTACCGGCTTTTGTGCGAAGCGTTTCCTTCGCTCCAAGCCGCAGTTCGCGGATCTCTTTCCACGAAGGAAGAGCAACGCCAGCGGCATTGTGAAATGCTTCGGTACTTAAAACGACACGCTGCCAATCTGTGCCGCCCTTTAACTGAATTTCGGCGGCGTGATTGTCCAATCCAATCACCAGTTTGTTGGGCTGCGCGCACCGCACATCAAGCGCAAGTTTCGCCGACACAGGAGCGTACCATTTCGGATCGTAAAGTTTGTGCGTCTTCTGCGCCCAGGCGCCCGTGAGATCGTAGGTAAACCACTCCTTCTGCCAGCCTGCTTCAAAAGCTTCAATCAACAGCGACGGCTTGTCGGTTGTGTTTACGTTTGCCAATTTAAGTTGGGTAGGCGTTGCAATCGTCATGCGCGAAGAAACATTAAAAACGGTGGCTGTGTAAACACCGTAATAATATCCCGCACCGGCGACAGGCTCTTTTAGGGCATACCGCACATTTGCATAGACCCAAAGCGGCTTGTCGGTTGTGAGAAGCGGTAATGCTGCTGTCCATGTGTCACCAACAGGCTGGAGCTTTGCGCTATGCCAGAAGCGGGCCATCGTGTTTTCATGGTTGTTCTTTTCGCCTTCCATCTGCCCTTGCTGGGTATAGAAGACATCTGCGGAGAGAGGAGCTTGTGAGGTGTCTGGTTTGAACGAGAAACTCGGTACGCCTGTAGCGGTCTTCAAGGTCAAGGTGCTTTGCGGTGTTGCAGGGCAGGTGAACGTATTCTTCAAGTACTGGTCGAACCAGAGCGGTCCTGCGACTTGATACGGTTCGGTGTCCTGATGGTTGTGATGCGGCGCACAGGTCACGCGCCACGCCTTGCTGGCGATTTCGTCGAGCGCCTTCTGCAGGTCATCGATGTGCCCGTGAAAATCATTGGCGGGACTGAGGAAGATGATCGGACAGGTGATACGTGCGAGATACACGTTGTCGGCAATCGTCGCGTTGTAGAGTGGGCTGTCCGTATTACGGTCGCTGACACCGCCGCAGGACGGTGCCGATGCCTTGACGCGAGCATCTGACCCCGTGGTCATCACGGTCAGCTTGCCGCCCATGGAATGTCCGTATACGCCGAGCTTGTCAGGATTGACCTCGGGCTGCTGCTCTAAAAACGTCAGCGCACGCCGTGCTGCCAGTGTGCAGAGGAACCATGGATTGTTACGCGGAGACTCGACTGAATCCAGTGTCCAGGGTTGAGGTGCGACAGCAGCGAACTGATTCTTTGCATTCCGGCATGGCGCATGATAACCATCGAGTGGACCCCAATCGGTAGTGAGCTTGTACTTCGGATCAGTGGTCTTATTGTCCCAGAAAAGCTGGACGATATCGGGTGTGACCGCATACCCCGGTGCGCTGATGCGTCCGGCCCAGGCGATGGAGAGCGTGGCATAGCCGCGCTTGGCATTGGTCAACGGCGCATGATAGTCGGCATACTGCCCGCCACCGTGGATTTGTAGCAGGCCTGGCAACTTTGTGCCACCCTTTGGAAAGCCATACACACCCGCGAGCATCGCCTTCTGCCCCTTGAACATGCCGATACGTAGACGCACGACACGCAACACCACGCCATCCTCTTCCCACTCCTTGAGCACTTCAGTTTCTAACGGCTCCTTACGCGGATCATACCCTGACCACAGCTCCTCAAATGTCTGCGGTGCCTTGCCATCCGTTAAAGGAGGCAGGGACTCCATTGAGGCAAACCCCATCAATGTTGAAAAAAGCAATACTACGCTCCATAACGCGATACGCATACGATTTCCCCCTGTTCTTTGTTAATGAATTAACTATACCACATCTTTTTGAAATTACCTACGGACAATTTGTGCAAAACGTCGGACAGTTTGTGCACGAAAAAAGAGGGGATTTACCACGAATTTTGGGACTTGGGACGTGAGACGTGGGACGTGCAGGGAATTTTCACCACGAAGAGTGCGAAGGGGTCGTTAATTTATTCTTACAAACTTCGTGTTCTTCGGGCTATTCGTGGTAAAGTTCTTCACCTCCATTCAATCCGTGTTGATCTGTATTCATCCGTGGTTGCTACCTTGTCGATTGCCAGGTTTGACAGTCATCGGGTGTTGGTGCCACTTTGTATGAGATCAAGAGGTGAGAAAGAAAAAGAAACTACTTGAGCCTAAGCATCTCTCGTAGTGTTGCTCTATACCTTCGCATCAACAACAGTGCTTGCTTTGCGTCATCTGAATTTGCCGCATCGCCTGGATAGCGGAAACGCGTTGCATAGCGACTTAAGCTCACGAGGCCTTCACGATCAATCAAAGCCGCAAAATGCTCGAGAGTGCATTGATCAAAAAGCACGGGTAAGTCGTGACTTTTTGGAATTAGCTTTGTTTGTTTTTGAAGAACAGCTTTTAAATACTTCTCGATACATTGCTGGGCATGATAACATACTGCTCCTGGTGCTGGCTGTTTACGCACGCGCCCCTCGCGTTCAGCAACCGCAGCATCCTCTTCAGCCTTATCAATCCATTCGCGCATAATTTCAGGGTCGCTCATAAAGCATACTCCCTGTTTTTAAAATAGTTATCAACGCCATATCGTTTGCCTTAAGACGCCGCTCGAAGTCATCGGGGCGTCGCACCAGAATATCTAATGGAAACTTACGCGGCAGTGCACAATCTATGGCAATTTCCTGTTCAACATCACGAAGTCGGTCGTGATCCATAACGACCAATAAATCCACGTCGCTGTCCTCATTCGCAGTCCCTGCAGCTTGCGAGCCAAATAAAAGCACGGCCTTCGGATGAAACTGTTCAACCAGTCCCCGTACGTAATCATCTATGACCTTGCGTGAGAGCATTCTTGTTTCCGTCAACGGTATTAACTTACACCATGAACTGCTTACTAACCTTTTAATCTACTCGTTAGGTTCAGTTTAACTAACTATGATTATAAAAACAAGTCACCTTTTTGGGAAACGGCGTACAGTCACGAAATATGACAGGTGGGACATGGGACTTTTGACTGGGGACTTGCAGGGACACCTAACTGCCGACTGCTACTCTTTCACTGCGGACTCAAGGTGGGGTAGACATTCTGGTCTGCCTCTATTTGCACTGACAGAGACCGCCGTATCCACACTGCGGCTCAGCGAGACGGTTCGCCCTACCTGATGCGCTAATCGCTAATCTCGGTGAACATAAGGTGTGGCAGACATTTCTGTCTGCCGTGTGTGAACCAGTCGTAACAGGACGACCGTATTGCATGCTTATCACCCTATTGTACCCACTGAAATCAAAGAGAGTTTTTCAAGGCCTTCTTTACTCACGTGCGCCAAGGTGTACCTATATGACACTCGATGGAGGGTCGCCTTCGTAGGAATGAGCGCTCCCTCTGCGCTTCGTTTTAAAACACCCAGCTAAAATCAGTAAAAATACTGTGTTGAATATTTCCGCTGAACTCGATTTTTTTAACCTGTGCCCAACTGGGCAATGATGTGATTTTATTATTGATTACGCGTTCGAGTTTTTGTGGCTCAACCACAATCGTCTGCCATGTATTGGAAGGGTTTACTTCAAATTCGATGGAGTAATTGTTGTTTCCATCAGTACTAATCTTTATCTTTTGTTTTTTCTGGGCGTATACTTTAAAGGTTAGCTTTGCATTTTCCGGTGCTATCCACTTTGGATCGTTCGACTGATAGGTGAAGAAGGTATTCCGAAGAGGTTTAAAGCCTTTCACCCCATCTGGCCCTTGAGCAGGTTCAATTTTTAGCCCAAAGCATCCCTTCCCATCAGCTCCTTGGTAGAGAATATTTGATTTCTTATCCGTTGCCGTCGCCTTTCCTATCCGCGACGGAATGACAGCTTCCAATTTTGTGGACAGAACAATGGTAGATTTGTATCTGATATTGGCATACGCAAAGAGATATTGATTAACATCAATAACAGGAAGCTTTGCTGTCCAGGCATTTCCCTTTACATCAGATTTTGCATCACGCCAATTACGAAGCAGATTATAGGGTTCATGCAGTGCATAATAAATTTCGATGGATTCAACATCTTTGGGACAATCAGGGTGAATACTGATCATCGGTATTCCATCAGTGCCAATGGTGATTTCCGAATTTGGATTTTTTGGCCAAGGCATCGTTTCGCCTTTTACCCATTTGTCCATCCATAGATATAAATCCTGTACCACGTCATCCAGATCGTGCATTCCACGAACCTGCTGAGCGCAGGCCCACGGAGTATCTTTTGGCAAACGGTCGAGCGTATCATAGGATCGGTCTTGATTTCCGTGATGGTCATTTGAGCCATTGAGGTACAGCACAGGGCAATGAATTCCGGAAGCATATTCTTGCGGTGCAAGAGACGAAAGATCAATTTGTTCTAGCTCAGTGGGTTTCGCCGGAACAGGCGCATTGAGTTGATATTTATAAAAAGAACGATAGTACGTATTCCAGCCGCATCCATAAAATGCCGAAACGGCCTTTAAGCGTTTGTCGGTTGCCAGTTGCCAAATCATTGTACCGCCGACAGAAACCCCATGTGCTCCCATTCGGTCACTATCTACTTCCGGTAGAGTCGCCATATAACTGAGAGCCCGCCTTGCCATTGCGTACCAAATATAGACGGAGGAAGATTTTGCGTTGGAGGTAGGCAGCCAGCTCGATTTATTCTTGTTTCCATGTGCAAGGTTATTTGGAAAAATCGAATAATGTTCACGTCCATCCATTTCGCCAGTATAGTCATAACTTAATACGACATATCCTTTTTCAATGAACTTATTATCAATGAAGGCTTGTCCGCGTGATCCATGAATACAAAGTATGGCAGGTAGTTTCTTTGGTTTTTTTTCTGCAGCATATTTACAGAACATGCGGATCTTTTCGCCATTCACATAAACAGAAATATAAAAGTCTTTGTAATGCACTGTCCCCTGATCCCATTGCTTGACAATCTCTTCCTCGTAGGCCTCCTTATCAGGATTATAGTCTTTCCAAAGTTCGGCTGGTGTCAATAGATCGGCCATCGCCATCATCGGGATTCCTGTAAATAGCACCAAAACACTTCTTATCAAACTGTGTCGCATACGTTTTCTCCTTTTAAAATTCTTGGGCTTCCGACGGATACGTGCCGTTCCAGCCGATCAACAAGGGACGTCTCATAGCTTTCTCTCCTGCTTTTTCATCGGCACAAGACGGGGGTTACCGGTAACAATGGTCTGCACCTCCAACCACGGTTGCGGCGCGTCCTCCGTGACCTCCACGCGTATAGGCGCAAAGCCTGCCGGCATGACGTAGTGGTCGAGGACAACCTTCAGTTCTTTCAACTTCTTCCAATTGCGGTCATGAACCGTGGCTACCTCGCCCCCCTCATACCGCAGGTAACAACCGGTTTCAATTTCACCGTTGACCGTAAGCGAACCCGCCCCCGTCCGGATAACGGGATTGACTAATTTCGAAGCCTTATCCGCCAGAAGCCGCAAGTTGGAAATCCGGACCTTCGCGCTCGTCCGCGCCGGGATAGAGCCGAAGCCCAGACGGATCCCGCTGACCTTCTCATAGTCGAAGTGTTTCGCGCCGAAACGCCAGCCCCAGTTGCCGTCGGCCCACGAGGTTTCCCCGCTCGGAATCATAATTGTACGCGTTCCTTGGAAATCGACCTTCACCACGTAGTCGCGCACACCGCGGCCGTTGAGTTGCAACAGCACGACAGCGCCGCTGCCGTCGCCGTCGATTTCCATAGCGATCCCGTGCCCTGATGCCATCGAAAACTCTTGACGCCAGCCTGGCAATTTTTCTTCAAACCGGACAGCAGTGCCTCGAGGATTATCGGCCGTCATGACCAATGCCTCACCCTCTTGCTCGAAATGCGCGAACCGCTGATCCGTGATGTCCTTGGCTTGAGGCTGAAGTCTTTTTCCGGTTTGCGAAAGGGGCTTGCCTGCTGCTTCACTCACACCTGACTTGCCCGCCGCATCCGCACCTGTCCGGTAACTGTCCACCAATGCGTTTTCAGCACGATTGGAACTGGCAATAGCCATGCCCACACCGTCCTCCGTTAGTTCGGAGAGGACACGAATGACAAACCGCGCCGGCTGCGCCTGATAGGGATTCTCGAGGTCAAGCATCTGCCCGGGCCGACAGAATTGGCGCGGGCCCACCGGCCCGAACTCCTGCCCGACTTTCCATGGGACATCGCCCTGTTTCCGGATCATGACGCGGGTCGGAATCACCTCGTAGTGATCCATGGCCTTGCGAACCTGGAAAAGATCCTTCCCCTGCATGTGGTTGCCGAACGGCGCCATATTCGTGCGCATCACCTTCACGTCGTCGTCCGAAAGCAAGGGCGTGACTTCGCGCCACAGATTAAAAGCTTCGAACATCGCATCCGTAAGCCCGTGGATTGCGAGAATCTCGGACGTGACCCCGAACATTGGCTCGGGCTTCAGGATCTGAAAACGGCGCACGCCTTTTGCGACGAGCGAGGAGAGCTCGAACCAGGCGTCCAGGAGCGAGGTCGCGGGCCGGTGGCTGTCGAGTTGAAACGAAAGGTTGACGGTGTGATAACCGAACTGGTTGATATCCCGTATCTTGCTGAACAGCAGTTCGATGTTAGAAGCGACTGGACATCCTCTGGAGGTGTTGCTGATGACGGGATGATCAAGATGGCGCGAAACTGCATCGCTGTATTTTTGCGATCCCCATGATGTGCTGCCGTGTATTTCGTACGCGTCGTATTCAAGCTGGTCGAGCTGAATGTCGTTGGCGAACTGCGCAAACTCGCGCGCTATCTCCTCCAGCAGCGGCGAATCGTTGTCGGGCATAAAGTTTTGTCCGTAGGCCGAGAGCAACCCTGAGGCTTCCGTGCCGGCAGCATGCGTGGCGGCCAGGGTCGCGCCGTGCGCACGCTGGCAGTGGCGGAGCGTCCAGACCGGCTTGTCCAGATCCGTGAACTCGCCGACCTGGATGATCTCGTCGTCAATCCTGATGAAGCACGTCTCAAATATGTGCCACCGCAACCCCGGGCCGTTTCCGAATATGCCTGGCGCAAAGGGAGTGTCAGCTCCGGGTTCCGGCTTGAAGGTGAAACTACTCGCTTCTTTGTCGATAGCTTCCGTCAACTGCCCCTTGCACCAAGAAGCCAAGTTGCGGTCCACGTGACCGGCGATCCGCTTCGGATCCATCGGACCGATACCGCCGGATGTCGTGTGGAGCGCCAAGTTCATCCCGCGCTTCGCCAGATACGCTTTATAACGCTTTAAGTCAGGCCGCCCCTGCGGAAAAACAGCTTCATTGACATGCACATGTGAATTTTCTTTAGGCCAGTACTCGCCCCGCCAGGTGTCCGTGTGAAGGTAGATCATCTTGATCCCTTTTTTCTCCGCGAGGTCAGTGAGCGTGTAGAGCTCCTTCTCGTTTCCGGCGCCAATAATCATGGTGGTCATGTCCTTGAACTTGGCGTAATAATCGTCCAGCCACCGCCTTGCACGTGCAGGTGTCCACGGCTCCCCAAGAACGGGCTTCGGCAGATCTTCACCGCACCAGAGTTCCAGCAGCGCCTCATCCGCTTCACTATCTGAATCCGCCGCATACAGCGCGAACCCGCCCAACGGGTCCCCAGGCTCCCGATGCCAGAGATAGTTGAACCGCGCGACGAGGGCGTTGCCGCGATTTTCAGCCTGGGTCATGTAGTCCAGCGAGAAAATTTTCACGTTGCTGGCTTGTGTGTTGACCTCGACGTGCAACGCGGCCAGACTCGCTTTCGGCAACCCCTCCACGCGCTTCAGCTTGAGCGCCACAGATCGTTCGTGGCGGGTCACAGTGAAGGTCAATCGCGGGAGGCCTCGTTCCCCCGTCACAATCAGCAGGTCCCCTGTACAGACGACCTTTTCCAGACGTGTATCCTCGGTCGCGGTTCCCGTGAACGTGCGGATGAAAAACCCTTGTCCCGGATTCTGGACGTTGACGCGATTTTGCGTGTTGGTCCCAAGCAACAACGCCGACATTTTTCCGTCCGCGTCAAAACGGATCTCGGAGGCCTGAAGCAGCACTCCCGCACATATTCCCACAACCGTCAGCCACGCGCTGCCCCGTTGCCGGTTTCTATTAATAACTGGACGCCTTGAAGCTGTCTCTCTTCCCCGTTTATTCATAATTTTAATTTTAACTTCAGGTTTTTTCCACGAAATACACAAACAACACGAAAAAAAGTTAATTC
>SESF01017462.1_pt1 | contig 14574 bp, 10 predicted proteins | sample 3171521 | NCBI WGS metagenome assembly SESF01 (sample SAMN10866945, study PRJNA518727) | freshwater metagenome | biome: subpolar coniferous forest; feature: holomictic lake; material: water; isolation source: holomictic Lake 227, 6 m and 8 m depth | place: Canada: near Kenora, Ontario | collected...
GGCAATGCTGGAGGAGGACCCGGCCCTGGCCGACATCCTGGCGCACTCTCTGGCCCAACTGGCATGGCGCGAGTCCAAGGACAGTGTTGCCGGTATTGAGCCCGAACCGTCGGTGATCGAACGCCTGACCAACCTCTATCGGGGCCGGATTCACGCCGCCTATCTGCTCGAAGCCCCGCGCGGCCGGACCCAGCTGGAGGCGGAGAACCGACGGAGTCTGCCGGCATGAGAGTGATCGGTCTGGCCGGCTGGAGTGGCAGCGGAAAGACCACGATGCTCTCGCGGCTGGTGCCGGAGCTGATTGGACGGGGCTTGCGGGTGTCGACGGTCAAGCATGCCCACCACGCCTTTGACATCGACCAGCCGGGCAAAGACAGCTACGTCCACCGCATGGCCGGGGCGACCGAGGTGCTGGTCGCCTCGGCCAACCGCTGGGCGCTGATGCATGAATTGCGCGGGGCGGCCGAGCCCGGGCTCGACGCCCTGCTGGCACTGATGGCGCCGGTGGATCTGTTGCTGGTCGAAGGCTTCAAGCGCCACCCTCATCCCAAGCTCGAAGTGTTCCGCCGCGCCAACGGCAAGCCGCTGCTCGCCGCCGGCGACCCCGGCATCGTTGCCGTCGCCTCGGACGGGCCGGTGCCGGAAACCCGGCTGCCGGTGCTCGACATCGACGACATCGGGGGGATCGCCGGCTTTCTGCTTGAGCGTTTCGGCACCGGGCTGGGAGGCGACGCATCCCTGCCCCGGTGAGGTTGACAGGCACTGCCGGTTTTGCGCGATCGATTCGTCTGTGATAAGCTTTGGGGTCAGGTTAAGGGGGGCACCCCGGACGGGGTGAAATTGCCGATATGGACTACGAGCAGTTTTTCCGTGACCGCATCGCCGGCCTGAAGCAGGAAGGCCGCTACCGGGTGTTCGCCGATCTCGAGCGGCGGGCCGGCAGATTTCCCTATGCCACCTTCCACGGCCCGAACGGCCCGCGCGAGGTGGTGGTCTGGTGCTCCAACGATTATCTCGGCATGGGCCAGCACCCGGTGGTGCTGACCGCGATGCGCGAGGCGCTGGAAAAATGCGGCGCCGGCGCCGGCGGCACCCGCAACATCTCGGGCACCAACCATTATCATGTCCTGCTCGAACAGGAGCTGGCCGACCTTCACGGCAAGGAGGCGGCGCTGCTGTTCAACTCGGGCTACACGTCAAACCTCGCGGCGCTGGGCACGCTGGCCCGGTTGCTGCCCGGCTGCGTCGTCTTCTCCGACGCCCTCAACCACAACTCGATGATCTCGGGCATCCGGGACTCCGGGGCGGAAAAGCACATCTTCCACCACAACAGCCCCGAAGACCTTGACCGCCTGCTCGGCCATTATCCCAAGGAGCGGCCGAAGCTGGTCGCCTTCGAATCGGTCTATTCGATGGATGGCGACATCGCGCCGATCGCCGAGCTTTGCGACGTCGCCGAAAAGCACGGCGCCATGACCTACATCGACGAGGTTCACGCCGTCGGCATGTACGGTGCCCGCGGCGGCGGCGTCGCCGAACGCGACGGCCAGGCCCACCGCCTGACCGTGATCGAAGGCACCCTGGCTAAGGCGATCGGCACCCAGGGCGGCTACATCACCGGCTCCAGCGCTCTCGTCGATTGCGTGCGCAGCTTCGCCGCGTCGTTCATCTTCAGCTCGTCGCTGGCTCCGGCGGTGGCGGCAGGGGCGCGGGCCTCGATCCGCCAGCTGAAAACCAGCCCCGAAATCCGCGAGCGCCACCAGGAGCGGGCCGCCACCCTCAAGCGGCTGCTGCGCGAGCACGGCCTGCCGGTGATGCCCTCGGTCAGCCACATCGTGCCGCTGCTGGTCGGCGACGCCCGGCTGTGCAAGCAGGCCAGCGACGATCTGATGGAGCGCCACAACATCTATATCCAACCGATCAACTACCCCACCGTGCCCCGCGGCACCGAGCGCCTGCGCATCACCCCGACCCCGCTCCACGGCGACCTCGAAATGAGCCAGTTGGTCGACGCGCTGCTCGATGTCTGGGGCCGGCTGGAGATCAAGCGGCTGGCGGCCTAGCCCGGAAGAAAAGAGACAGACCCATGACGCCGGAGCCTGGCGACAGCGACACCGCATGGCGAACCCGGGGTGACGACCGGCGGCGTGCTCCGGAGCGGAGGCCGCCGCCCTGATGTCTCTCATGCCATGAAATACATCGACGAATTCCGCGATCCCGCGCTGGCGCGCCAGCTCGCCGCGGCGATCGCCGCCGAGGCGCGGCCGGACCGGCGCTATCATCTGATGGAGTTCTGCGGCGGCCACACCCACGCCATTTCCCGCTATGGCCTGCCGGATCTGCTGCCCGGGACGGTGCGGATGATCCACGGACCCGGTTGCCCGGTCTGCGTGCTGCCGATCGGCCGCATCGACGATGCGGTGGCCATCGCGCGCCACCCCGGTGTCATCCTGTGCAGCTATGGCGATGTACTGCGGGTGCCGGGCTCTGGCGGAGTCAGCCTGCTGAAAGCCAAGGCCGGGGGCGCCGATGTCCGGATGGTCTATTCGACCCTCGACGCCCTGCGCCTCGCCGAGGCTCATCCCGGGCGCGAGGTGGTGTTTTTCGCCATCGGCTTCGAGACCACGACGCCGCCGACCGCCGTGGCGCTGCGCGACGCCCGGATGCGCGGCCTCAAGAACTTCACGGTGTTCTGCAACCATGTGCTGACCCCGGCGGCGATCCAGAACATCCTCGAAAGCCCCGAGGTCCGGGAACTGGGCACGGTGCCGCTCGACGGCTTCATCGGCCCGGCCCATGTCTCGACCGTGATCGGCAGCCGGCCTTATGAGTTCTTCGCCGAGGAGTATGGCAAGCCGGTGGTCGTGGCCGGCTTCGAGCCGCTCGACGTCATGCAGGCCATCCTGATGCTGGTGCGCCAGCTCAACGACGGCCGGGCCGAGGTCGAAAACCAGTTCAGCCGCGCCGTCAGCCGCGAGGGCAATCTCAAGGCGCAGGCGCTGGTGGCCGAGGTCTTCGAGTTGCGCGCCACCTTCGAGTGGCGGGGCCTGGGCATGGTGCCCTACAGCGCCCTCAGGCTGAAGGAGAGCTGGGCCGAGTTCGACGCCGAGCGCCGCTTCCCGGTGCCCGGCCGCAGGGTCGCCGACCATAAGGGCTGCGCCTGCGGCGCCATCCTGCGCGGCCTCAAACGCCCGCTCGACTGCAAGCTGTTCGCCACCGTCTGCACCCCGGAAAACCCGATGGGCAGTTGCATGGTCTCGGCCGAGGGCGCCTGCGCCGCCTATTACAGCTATGGCCGGTTCCGCGACACCGGCTCCTGACCCGGCCCCGCCCCGATGCGCATTCTCCTGCTCTGCCATGGTTTCAACAGCCTCTCCCAGCGGCTGTTTGTCGAGTTGCGCGAGCGGGGCCATCAGGTCTCGGTCGAGTTCGACATCAATGACGCCGTGACCGCCGAGGCGGTCGCGCTGTTCCGGCCCGATGTCCTGGTGGCACCGTTCCTCAAGCGCCGAATTCCCGAGGCGGTCTGGCGGGCGCTGCCCTGCCTGATCATCCATCCCGGCCCGCCCGGCGACCGCGGGCCCTCGGCCCTCGACTGGGCGCTGCTGACCGGCGCCGGCCACTGGGGCGTCACCGTGCTCGAGGCCGCGGCCGACTTCGATGGCGGCGATGTCTGGCAAAGCGCCGGGTTCCCGATGCGGCCGGCGGCCAAAGGCAGCCTCTATCGCCATGAGGTCACGGCGGCAGCGGTCGAAGGGGTGCTGGCGGCGCTGGCCGGACTGGCGACGGGCGGGCGGCCCCAGCCGCCCCCCGGCCCCGGCCACTGGCGCCCGGCGATGAAGCAGGCCGACCGCGCCATCGACTGGAACCGCGACGATACCGCCACCGTGCTGCGCAAGATCCATTCGGGCGACGGCATGCCCGGGGTGGCCGACGGCGCCTGTCAGCTCTTCGACGGCCACCCGGCCGGGCCGGGCCTAAGCGGCGCCCCGGGGACGCTGATCGCCCGCTCGGGCGAGGCGGTGTGCCGGGCCACCTGCGACGGCGCGGTCTGGCTGGGCCGGTTGCGCCGCCGCGACGATGCCGCCGGGCTCAAGCTGCCGGCGGTGACGGTGCTGGGAGCCGCCGCCGCCGGCCTGCCCGAGGTTGCCGGTGGCTATCGCGACCTCTGGTACGAAGAGGCCGAGGGCGTCGGCACCTTGCATTTTCCCTTCTACAACGGTGCCCTCAGCGTCGACCGGGCCGAGCGGCTGCGCGCGGCGCTGCGCGCGGCGCAGGCCCGCGACACCCGGGTGCTGGTGCTGGCGGGCGGGCCGGATTTCTGGTGCAACGGCATCGACCTCAACGCCATCGAGGCCGCGCCCGGACCGGCCGACGCCTCCTGGGCTGCGATCAACGCCATCGACGACATCGCCGAGGCCCTGATTACCGGCGGCCGGCAGCTGACCATCGCGGCGCTGGGCGGCAACGCCGGTGCCGGCGGCGTCTTCCTGGCCCTGGCCGCGGATCTGGTCTGGGCGCGCAGCGGCGTCGTGCTCAACCCCCACTACAAGGGCATGGGCAACCTCTATGGTTCGGAATACTGGACCTATCTGCTACCCCGCCGCTGCGGCGCCGAGTGCGCGCGGGCGGTGACCGAGGCGCGGCTGCCGATGGGCACGGCGGAGGCGCGCCGCCTCGGCCTGATCGACGATGCTTTCGGCGCCACCCTGGCCGCCTTCCGCACCGAGGCCGGGGCGCGGGCCGCCCGGCTCGCCCGGGATGCGGCGCTGCCGGCCCGGCTGGCCGACAAGGCCCGCCGCCGCGCCGCCGACGAGGCCGAACAGCCGCTGGCGGCGTATCGGGCCGCCGAGCTGGAGCGGATGCGTCTCAACTTCTACGGCTTCGACCCCAGCTACCACGTCGCCCGCTACAATTTCGTGTTCAAGGTGCCGAAATCGCGCACGCCGATGGTCCTGGCCTGCCACCGCCGGCGCGGCGGCTAGCCCGCGCCCGCCGGGCCTCGGCACCCAAGCGCTCAGCCCGAACGCTCAGCCGTTGTCGAAGCCACTGCCCGGAGACTGATCGTGACCGCCGCCCTCGCGATGATGGTGAACGCGGGCGATCATCGGCGACAGGTCCTGAAGCTCGATAAAGTTGTCCGCCTGCCGGCGCAGCTCATCGGCCACCATCGAGGGTTGCGACCTGACCGTGCTGACGACGCTGACCCGCACGCCCTTGCGCTGAACCGCCTCGACCAGCCGGCGAAAGTCGCCATCACCGGAAAACAGCAGAATATGATCAACGTGTTCTGCCATCTCCATCACGTCGATGGCCAGTTCTATGTCCATGTTCCCTTTGATCTTGCGCCGGCCCGACGCATCAGTGAACTCTTTTGTCGGCTTTGTAACCATCGTGTAACCATTGTAATCGAGCCAGTCAACCAAAGGTCTGATCGGTGAATACTCCTGATCCTCAACCAGCGCGGTATAGTAGAAGGCGCGGACCAGGCGGCCCTTGGAGGCGAACATATCCAGCAAACGCTTGTAGTCGATGTCAAAACCGAGGGCCCGTGCCGCAGCATAGAGATTCGCCCCGTCGATGAACATGGCCAGACGTTCTTCTTGATAGAAGATCATGGTTGTGCCTTTTGTTTATAATAAGTTGCGACCAGTCCCAATAGTACCGCTTATTGGAGCCATCAATCACCCTCACCCCTGGCTCGGGGCTCCGGTGTGTCATAGAGATAGGGTAATAAAACCCTAAGAGCAAGTCGGGCGGCTACAGATCCGCCCTGAAGTTTTGAAATGACGGCACCGGCGGTGACCAAAGCGATCAGGCCGGCCGCAGCCGCCACGCCGGAAAGGTCAGGGTCACGGTGGTTCCCGCCCCCGGGGCGCTGGCGATCTCGAAACTGCCGCCGTGCAGCTCGATCAGCGACTTCACCAGGGGCAGACCCAGCCCGGTGCCGGACTGGGTCCGGGTCAGATGGTTGTCGACCTGCTCGAAGGGCGCCAGCACCTTGGGCAGATCCTCGGGTGCGATGCCGATGCCGGTGTCGGTGACGCTGAGCCTGAGATCGCCGTCGCCCGCGATCCGGTCGACGGCGATCACGACGGTGCCGCCGCGGGGCGTGAACTTGATCGCGTTCGAGAGCAGGTTCACCGCCATCTGGATGATCAGCCGGCCATCGGCCCAGAGCGGCGGCAGATCGGGCTCAAGGCGGCAGTCGAGGCCGAGGCCGTGGGCCTGGGAGCGGGTCTGAACCAGCCGCAGCGCCGAACCGATCGCCTGCTCGACCGTGACCAGTTCCTCGTGCAGTTCGAGCTTGCCGGCCTCGATCTTGGAGAGGTCGAGAATATCGTCGATCACCGACAGCAGCAGCCGGCCACTGTCGTGGATGTCCTTGGCGTAGCCGAGATAGCGCGGCGAGCCGAGGGCGCCGAACATCTCCATGCCGAGGATTTCGGCGAAGCCCAGAATGGCGTTGAGCGGCGAGCGCAGCTCGTGGCTCATGGTGGCCAGAAACTCGGACTTGGCGCGGTTGGCGAGGTCGGCCGAGGTCTTTGCCGCCTGGGCTTCGGCTTCACTGCGGGCGAGACGCTCTTCGGCCAGCTTGCGCGCCGTGATGTCCTCGATCATCGGCAGGAAGGTGCCGGGCTGTCCGGCGGCGTCCCGGATCATGCGCACCGAGAAGTGCAGCCAGATCGGGGTATCATCCCGGCGCCGGCAGCGCTTATCGACCTGATAGTAGCTGATCTCACCGGCGATCAGCTGCCCGGCCGGACCGGCGTCGAGATCCTGGTCCTCTGGCAGCACGATGTCCCGGATGCCGCGGGCCAGCAGTTCGGTTGCGGCGTAGCCGGTGATCCGGCACAGCTCGGCGTTGACCCTGAGAAAGCGGCCGTCGAGGGAGACCACGGCGGCGCCGATCGGCGATTCGTCGAAGGTGCGGCGGAAGTGACGCTCGCTCTCGCGCAGTTCCTCCTCGGCCCTCTTGCGGGTAGTGATGTCGAGCAGGCTGACGACGACGCCGTCGACCTCGCCCGATTCGGTGTGGATCGGCTGGGCGTTGCTCAGCAGCCAAACGGTTCCGCCCGGAATGCCCGGCGGCCGCTCGAGACCGATCACGACGTCGAGCACCGGCGTGCCCGAGGTGCGGGCGATCTCGGCCGGTTGCAAGGCGCGCGGCACCGGCACGCCGTCGGGGCCGGTGGCGATGCGGTCGAAGACCTCGGCGGCCTCCTCGGCGATCACCCCCTGGCTGCCGAAGAACGGCCCGAGAATGCGCTGGGCCGCGGTGTTGGCGGCAACGATCGCGCCCTCGGCATTGTAGAGCAGCACGCCTTCGGAGAGCGATTCCAGCACCACGCGGTTGCGCTGGTCGCGCTCGCGCAGCGCGGCCTCGATGCGTTTGCGCCGGGTGATGTCGCGGGCGATGGTCGAAAGGCCGGTGACGATGCCGTGGTCGTCGAGAATCGGCGAGATCGTCACCGAGAGGTGCAGACGCTCGCCCGAGGCGTGACGGCCGACGGTCTCGAGATGGGCGATGCGCTCGCCGCGCCGCGCCGACAGCAGGCGGTCGGTAATCTCGGTGACCCGTTCGGGCGGAAACAGGGTCTGCAACGGCTGGCCGATGATCTCCTCGGGCCGGTAACCGAACATCTGCTCGGCGGCGGCGTTCCAGCTTTCGATCCCGCCATCGATGGTCTTGCCGATGATGGCGTCGCTGGACGAGCTGACGATCGCCGCCAGCTTGCGCGCGGTGGCCGCCGCCCGGCGCGACAGCGTGACGTCGCGAAAGAACCAGATGCGCCCGGAAAAACGGCCCTCGTGGTCGATCAGCCCGCGCGAGAAGCGCTCGACGATGCGGCCGTCGCGGAACAGCATTTCCTCGCCGCCATCCTCCTCGCCGAGATTGCGGAAGAGATGGCCGACCCGACGCAAAAACGCCTGGGGATCAGCCAGCTGTTCGCAGGCCAGCTCCATGGCCAGATCGCGGTCGCCCTCACTCATGGCGTCGTCGGGCAGCATCCAGATTTCGGCGAACCGCTGGTTCCAGGAGCGGATATGGCCATCGGCATCAACGACCAGGATGCCGTCGGGCGACATCTGGAGCTGGGCGTCGAGCAGCAGATTGCGATAATAGAGTTCGGCCGCCGCCCGCACCCGTTCCTCGACTTCCTGTTCGAGCAGGCGGTTGACCCGGGTCAGGTCCTCGGTGGTGCGGCCGAGCTGGCTGGCCTGACCGGCGATGCGCCGGGTCTGACGCAGATGGTAGCGGCCGCCGATCAGCACCAGCCCCAGCGTCGCCGCCAGCCCCAGCACCCACAGCCAGGCCTCGTCGATGAACGGGCGCAACACATCGTCGGTGGCGAGACCCACGGCCATGATCAGCGGCCAGTGGCCGATGCTGCGGTGAACCACCAGCCGGCTGACGCCGTCGGGTGTGGCCAGCCGGACGCCGCCGTCGTGGCCCTCGTGCAGGCGGGAGACGAACCAGGAATAGCCGGCCAGCGGCGTTTCCAGCAGCTTGCCATTAAAGGGAAACGGCATCAGCAGCGCGCCGTCGGTGCGGGTCAGCGCCGCCCAGAGATGACCGTCGCCGTTGAGGGTGCGAAACAGCGGCTCGAAGCCGGCGGCATCGATGGTGGCGACGATCACCGCCTTCAGCGCGCCGTCGGGGCCGCGCGCCGCCCGCGAGACCGGCACCGCCCAGCCGCCGGCGGCCGGGCCGCGCACCGGGGTGCCGAGATAGAGGCGGTCGCCGTCAGGGCCGAGATGAGCCCGGAAAAACGCGGCCTGATCGGCCGGCGGCACCGGACTTTTTTGCTCGCCGCCGCTGGAGTCGGCGATCACGGCACCGTCGGGGCCGAGCACGGTCATGCTCCGGACCATGGCCATCTCGGCGCCGCGCTTAGCCAGGTAGGCCGACAGCGTCTTGACCGACGCGGAACCACCGGCCAGCCGTTCGCTCAACCCCTGCACCACGCTGTCGACCCCGAGCAGCGCGAGATCGATCTGGCCGGTGAGAATCGCGCCGGCGGCGTCGGCCCGGCCCTCAGCCTCGCGGACGGCGCTGCGAAACGACGACCACAGGGCCACGCCACTGACCGCGACCAGAATCAGCGCCACCGCCAGCAGGGCGAAAAGATTGGCGCGCGCCAGCGCCCGAACCGAGGCATCGGTTCCGGTGGCAGCAGCCGTCTCCTGGTCCGGGACCGTCGGTGACCCGGTGTCCGGGGGCTCTGAGGAATCCGTCCCGGAGGACCGGCAGCTCACAAAGTCTCCCATGGCGACGCACTGTAGCCGGCCCCAACCCGTGAGGGAAAGCGCCAGCGGCCCCGCGCGGCAGCGCCGGGCCGCCACCGTTGCCTATCGGCATCATTCCGGCTTGCGCCGCCCTGAGGCTTCGACCAAGATCGCGCCGCTGTCGACGCCACCCCTTTCCGGCCCCAAGCCCATGACCGCCCTGCCCCGCCTCACCCTTCGCCGGCCTGACGACTGGCACCTTCATCTGCGCGACGGCGAGATGCTGCGCGCTGTGCTGCCGGCCAGCGCCGCCCGCTTCGGGCGCGCGATCATCATGCCCAACCTGCGCCCGCCGGTAACCACCACCGCGGCGGCCCAGCACTATCAGGCCCTGATCAAAGCGGCGTTGCCGCCCGGATCGGCCTTCAAGCCGCTGATGACCTGTTACGCCACCGACAGCACCGACCCCGGCGAGGTCGAGCGTGGCTGGCATGCGGGGGCGTTCGCGGCCCTCAAGCTCTATCCGGCCAACGCCACCACCAACAGCGACCAGGGGGTCAGCGATTTTTACCGCATCACCCCGGTGATCGAGCGTCTGGAAGCGATCGGCATGCCGCTGCTGGTCCATGGCGAGGTTACCGACGCCGCGGTCGATATCTTTGACCGCGAGGCGGTGTTCATCGAGCGCGTGCTCTCGCCGCTGCTCGCCGGCTTCCCGCGGCTGCGGGTGGTGTTCGAGCACATCACCACCGAGCAGGCGGTCGAGTTTGTGCGCCGCCACGCCGCCAGCGGCCGGCTCGGCGCCACCATCACCGCCCATCATCTGCTGATCAACCGTAACGCCCTCTTTGCCGGCGGGCTCCGGCCCCATGCCTATTGCCTGCCGGTGGCCAAGCGTGAACGGCACCGCAAGGCGCTGGTGGCCGCCGCGACCTCCGGCGAGACCTCGTTCTTCCTCGGCACCGATTCGGCGCCCCATGCCGCCGCGGCCAAGGAATCGGCCTGCGGCTGCGCCGGCATCTTCACCGCCCCGGCCGGGATCGAGCTTTATGCCGAGGTCTTCGAGCGCGCCCGCGCCCTCGACCGCCTGGAAACCTTTGCCAGTCTCAACGGCCCGCGCTTCTATCGCCTGCCCGTCAACGACGACACCATCACCCTCGTGCGCCGCCCCTGGACCATGCCCGCCACCATCGCCGGCGTGGTACCGTTCCGGGCCGGCGAAGAGATCGCCTGGACCCTGACCCGAGACCACTCCGGAAACGAGCAATGACCACCGAGACCGCGGCGCTGACCGCCAAACTGCTGATCGAGATCAAGGCCGTTCACTTCAATGCGGCGCAGCCCTACACGTTCACCTCGGGCTGGAAGAGCCCGGTCTATGTCGATTGCCGGCGCATCATCGCCTTTCCCCGCGCCCGCGGCGCCGTGATCGATTTCGCTGTCGACATGATCAAGCGCGAGATCGGCTTCGAGGCGGTGGATCTGGTGGCCGGGGGCGAGACCGCCGGCATCCCGTTCGCGGCCTGGATCGCCGACCGCCTCGCGCTGCCGATGCAATATGTGCGCAAGAAGCCCAAGGGCTTCGGCCGCGACGCCCAGATCGAGGGCGTGGTCGCCCCGGGCGCCCGCACCCTGCTGGTCGAGGATCTCGCCACCGACGCCAAGAGCAAGGTCAATTTCGTCAACGCCATCCGCGAGGCCGGTCAGGTGGTGACCGATGCCTTCGTCGTTTTCCACTATGGCATCTTTCCCCAGTCCCAGGTGACCATGGACAGCCTCGGAGTCAGGCTCCACGCCCTCGCCACCTGGTGGGACGTGCTGGCGGCGGCCCGGAAGCATCAGTATTTCGACAAGGAAACTCTGCGCGAGGTCGAATCCTTCCTCGGCAACCCGGTGCCCTGGTCGGCGGCGCGCGGCGGGGCCACCGGCTGAGGCCGCCGGGCAAAACCAGTGGACGGCTGCCGCGGCTTGGGTAAAAATCGGCCCCGGCCCTTGGCGAAACGACTGGCGGGACGGCAATGATCCGGATGTGGACGGTGGTGGCGGTGCTGATGCTGGCCGGCTGCAACGGCGGCATCGATACCGATGATCGCGGCCCCTATCTCTGGCCGACACCGGACTATGGCGTACCCTGGACGGCGCGCCAGTTCTCCCTCCGCTACAACGAGCGCTCCAACACCCTCGAACAGCTCCGCGCCCTGATCGCCGAGCGCTGCGGCCCCGACTTCGCCTTCGCCCGGGTGTTTCCTCAGCGCTGGACCGGGCCGGTGCTCCACCCCCATACCCTCCGCGTGGTCTGCGGTGATGCACCGCCACCCCGGCCCGAGTTCCGGGGTCAGGCGGTCGAAGCCGGCTCCCTGCTTTCTCTGACCCGCGGCGGCCCCGGCGGCGACTTTTTCGAGGGTGAGGACTGACGCCGTGCCGCCTCGGCCGGCCGGACGGAGTCAGTCCCGGGCCATCGGCGGCTTCTGGTCCGGCGCACGCGCGAAATAAAGGGCGACGCGGCTCCTGATATCGTTGCTCATGTATTCTATGCCGCGTTCCGCGGCGTCGGCCTGGGAGACGAACGAGGCCCACTGATAGTTCGAAATCTTGTACCCGGGCACCGCATTGGAAAAGCCCTGCAAGACGATCTTGCCGCTGGCGATATGAACCAGGCGATAATTCGCCGACGATATCAAGAGGCCGCCGGTTGCCGTGGCATCCTTTTCAATCGTCAGAGCCGACTCTTTGGTATTGAGTATCACATCGAGCCGGTATTTGGGCTTGCCCGATCGCTGGTTATGATAAAATCGATCAATCAGCATGTTGCGTAGCTGTTGGCCGATATGGTCCTTGATCTCGGATATTTCTACCGCCCCCATCTGCTCGACGATGTCGCCATCAAGGGCGCCGCTGCCCATCATCGGACGAAATCCGCACGCACCGAGCAGCAGAAGCAGCGTTCCGATCACTATGGTTTTCATTGGCGGGCCTGTTCGGCTGCAATATCGGGCAGATCGCGCCGGGGCGGCGCCGTCCCGCAGCCTGGCTCCGCTCCCAAAGCAAAGAGGGGCAGCATTCCCTCATCCCCTTTGATCGGACAATGCTCCAAACCCGGTGAGGAAAGCATATCGCGACACCCCCGTGCAAATGGATTCAGGGGACCTGAGCCGCCGGCAGCCGGCGTTCCCCGGGGGGGCGCACCGCCTGCACCCCCCGTCCGGCAAAGACTCGCTCATTGAGATTTTTCCATAGAAGACAAATGATCCTTGAAACGACCGAGGCGACTGGGATAGGACTCCAAAATTGACAGAACCGGTCGGTTTCTTGATTTTTCCGTGATCCTTTATGAGAAGGCTTGGCGGCCAAACACCATCAGGTTGTCACTGGTGCCGGTTGTCAATTGGCCTATGTTTGGGTCACCGTCCCTTGATGACCATGGCGGCGGCCGCAATGGCGCGAGACAAGGGCGGTATGGAATATGAGCACGATTGTCGCCCCCGTCCGTTTCGGTGACGTTGACCTGACCTCCTGCGACCGCGAGCCGATAGATTGTCCTGGCTCGATCCAACCCCATGGCGTTCTCCTGGTGTTTGATCGCCGGGATCTGGCGATCCGGCAGGTTGCCGGGGACGCCCTTGCCTTGCTGGGACTCGAGCCCCGGGGGCGGACGGCGCTGACACTGTTCGACCTGTTTGAAACCGAGGCCCTCGGGCCGATGGTCGAGCGCCTGGCCGCACCGGCCAGAACCGTTGCCCCGTCCATTCTGCTCGGCCTCGCGCCGCGTCTAGGCCAGCGCCGGCTGAACGCCACCATCCATGCCGAGGATGAACTCGGGATCATCGAACTGGAACCGGCGATCCGAGCCGGCGCCACGGTGAGCGGCGACGCGATGTCCCTGGTCAAGGCCATGGTCGCGGCGGTGCAGGCGGTTGATGGCTTTGAGGCGGGCTTTCGCATCGCCGCGGTCCAGGTGCGGGCCGCCCTGGGCTTTGATCGGGTGATGGTCTACCGCTTCCTCCGGGATGGCAGCGGCACGGTGGTCGCCGAGGACATGGCCGAGGGTCTTGAGAGCTTTCTCGGCCTCCATTATCCGGCCTCGGATCTGCCGAGGCAGGCGCGGGCGCTTTATCAGCGCAACTGGCTGCGCCTGATCCCGGATGCCGGTTATGGGCCGGCGCCGCTGGAGGCGGTGGCGGCGGGCGACACCGGCGCCGCCCCGGACATGAGCCAGTGCATCCTGCGCAGCGTCTCGCCGGTCCATCTCGAATACCTGAAGAATATGGGGGTGGCGGCCTCACTCTCGATCTCGATCCTGCATCAGCAAACCTTGTGGGGCCTGATCGCCTGCCACCACCGGACCCCGCGCCATGTGACCGCGGATCTGCGGGCGGCCTGCGAACTGTTCGGCCAGATATTCTCGTTCCATATGGCGGCCTGGATCGAGGCGGACTCGGCCCGGCGGCGCATCAAGGCCCGGGCGATCCAGGAGTCCTTGACCGCCCGCCTGCTGCAAAGCCCCGACGCCGCGATCCCCTCGGTGCTGGTGGCCGGCGGCGGCTCCCTGCTGGACCTCATCGGATCCTCGGGGGTCGCGGTGTGGCTGGAGGGCGAGCTTCACACCGCGGGGGAGACGCCGCCCGCGGCCTTCATCGCCGAGTTGGTCAGCTGGCTGGCCGGGCAGCCGGGGCCGGTGATCGAGACCTGCCAGCTGAGCGCGGTCTTTCCCCCGGCCCTGCCCTTCGTCACCCAGGCCAGCGGTTTGCTTGCCGTCTCGTTGTCTCATCGCACCGTCGGCTATGTCATGTGGTTCCGCGCCGAATGGGTGCGCAGCATCACCTGGGCCGGCGACCCGCGCAAACCGGTCGAGGTCGGTCCGCTCGGCGAGCGGCTGACGCCGCGCCGGTCGTTCGACGCCTGGCGGGAAGACACCCGCCAGCAGGCGGCCCCTTGGGAGGCGATGGACATCGAAGTCGCCCATGGCTTCCGCCACTGGCTGCTCGAAACCGTGCTGCGCCAGGTCGACCGCATCCGCCGCGAGCGCGAGACGGCGCTGGAACGCCAGAGCCTGCTGATGGCCGAACTGGATCATCGGGTGAAGAACACCCTGGCCAGCATCCAGGCCATCGTCTGGCACAGCATGGACAGCAGCACGTCGCTGGAAGGCTTCGCCGGGGCGCTGGTCCAGCGGGTCCACGCCCTGGCCTATGCCCACGGCCTGATGGCCGCCGCCCACGGCAAGGGCGTCGCGATCCGGGACCTGATCGAAAGTGAGCTGGCCCCCTTCCGCAGCGCCAAGGCCGCCAAGGCCAACAACCTCAGGGTCGCCGGTGCGGATATCGTAAGAGGGGCAAAAGTCCG
>SESF01031075.1_pt1 | contig 14574 bp, 10 predicted proteins | sample 3171521 | NCBI WGS metagenome assembly SESF01 (sample SAMN10866945, study PRJNA518727) | freshwater metagenome | biome: subpolar coniferous forest; feature: holomictic lake; material: water; isolation source: holomictic Lake 227, 6 m and 8 m depth | place: Canada: near Kenora, Ontario | collected...
AAATCTTGCCCAAAACCTCGTAGGGCAGGCGGACCCAGTCGGCGGTCATGCCGTCCTGGCTATCCACAATGCGGAGCGCAATGGTGTAGTCGTAGGTCCGCTCGTCGCCCATGACGCCGACCGAACGCACCGGGAGCAGCACGGCGAACGACTGCCAGACTTTGTAATACCAGCCGCTCGCCTTCATTTCGCTCACCACGATGGTGTCCGCGTCGCGCAGGATGCGTAGGCGTTCTTCGGTGATCTCACCCAGGATGCGGACCGCAAGGCCTGGTCCGGGGAACGGTTGGCGGTTCACCACTTCGTTCGGCAGGCCGAGTTGGAGGCCGACCTGGCGCACTTCGTCTTTGAAAAGCTGCCGGAGCGGTTCCACCAATTCGAATTTCATGTCGTCGGGCAGGCCCCCCACGTTGTGATGGCTCTTGATCAGTGCCGCTGGATTCCCCGAGATCGAGACGCTTTCGATGACGTCGGGGTAAAGCGTGCCCTGGGCGAGGAACTTGAAATTCTGATCCGAGGTGGTGAGTTCGCGGACGGCCGTCTCGAACACGCGGATGAATTCTCCGCCGATGACCTTCCGCTTCGCCTCGGGATCGGTCACTCCGGCCAGCTTCGTGAGAAACCGCTCGGAAGCATGCACCGTCTTCAGCTTCATCTGAAAGTTTTCGCCGAAGAGCCGTTCCACAGCTTCCGCTTCGTTGGCGCGCAACAGGCCGTTGTTGACGAACACGCAGGTGAGTTGGTCGCCGATGGCCTTGTGCAGCAAGGCGGCAGCCACGGAGGAATCGACCCCGCCGCTCAGCCCGAGCACCACATGATCGCTGCCGACCTGCTGGCGGATTTCCGAGCAGATTTGGTCGATGAACGAGCCCATCGTCCAATCCATTTTGCAGCCGCAGATCTTATAAACGAAATTCTGGATGACCTCCTTGCCCCGGGGCGTGTGGGCCACTTCCGGATGGAATTGCAGGCCGAAAAACCGTTTTTCAGGGTGCTCGATGGCGGCAAACGGCGAGTTGTCGGTGTGGCCGACCGCGTGGAATCCGGCGGGGAGCTTCGTAAGCTTGTCGCCGTGGCTGTTCCAGACGTCCATCGCGTCGGGGAGTCCGTCGAACAAGCCGCATTTGCCGGTGCGCTGGCCCGTTTCGTCGGTCAGGAAGAGGGAACCCGCGCCGTATTCGCGCCGGTCGGAGTGCTCCACCTTGCCGCAGAGGTGGAAGCCCATCAACTGCATGCCGTAGCAGATGCCCAGAACCGGCAGGCCGAGGTCGAACACAGCCGGATCGATCTGCGGAGCGTTATCGGAGTAAACGCTGGACGGTCCACCGGAAAGGATGATGCCGCGCGCGCCGAGCTTGGCGATTTCAGAGGCTGGCGTGTCGAACTTGAGGATCTGGGAATAGACCTGGCATTCGCGGATGCGCCGGGCAATGACCTGGGTGTATTGCGACCCGAAGTCGAGAATGATGATTTTGGACACGTTGACTGGCTCGGACATAAGCAATCGAGTGTGCGCGTTCGAGAGGGCGATTGCAAGCGCCGAGGGGCGGCTTTTCAGGGCAAACGCATCAAATTTTGTCGACTCCTTTTTCAGTGCTGAAGGCGCGACCCCATACCAGCCTTGGGCAACGCCCAAGGTTAATCCACATTGAGGAGCTAGGGCTGAAGGCCCGCGCAAATCTGGCAATTATGCGTGGAAATGGCACGGGCCTTCAGCCCCTGGGTCCTCTTTACGTTCAAACCTGGGGCGCTTCCACCCATGCCAACCCTCCCGACTATCTGCCCAGGCTGGTATGGGCCGCGCCGTTGGCGCTTCGGAATGATGTCCCAAATCGAATTTCGATGCGTTTGCCCTGGGCGGCTTTTTGGAAGACGCGGAGACGCGGGGATGGGGAGACGCGGAGAGAAGAGGGGCTCACGCGAACGCGAAGGAGGGCGACAGGGCTTCTTATGTGTAACCGTAGCGCGGCTTCGCGTGAGACCTTCTGAATCCCCCCTCGTTAGGCTGAATCCCGACTCAGCAGTTCGTCCGCCGACCGCGAACAACCGCGCGGGATGGCTGCGGGATCGCGTCCGAGTAGCTCGAAACCGTTATCTCTCCGGATGGCGAGGTCCTGGGTCTGAATGGCAATCACCGAGCCGAGATTTGCCAGATCGAACAGCCGGATTATTCCGCTCTGGCCCGGTTCCACTTCGCGACCGGTCTCCGGGTTGACGATGAGGGCCCGCGCCCAAGCCGGGCCAAGGTGCGGGCGACCGAGTCCGCGCGTGTACCACTGCGAACTGAGCTCGGTCATGCTGTATTCGTTGATGATGGAATCGGGCAACAGCCCGAGCGAGTGCCGGAACTGCTCGTAAAGGTCGGCTTTGGCAAGCGAACGACCGGTTCCCTTGTAGCCGCCGGTTTCCATCGCCAGGCTGCCGGGGGCGAGAGGGATGGGTTGGGAGCGGAGTTGCTCGAAGAGGTGCAGGAAGGCGAGCGCGGTGCCGAGAATCAAGACCGGCCCCGATTCCACAGCTTGGCGCAGTTTCGGGAGGTCGAGTTGCCCGCCGGCATCGAGGCACCAGGTCTGTGGCGCGAGGCGGCCCAGCGTTCCCATCATGTATGAAAGCGACGAATGTGGCGCATCGGCAGGGCGTTGCGTCAAAATCACCTGGGGCAAAGCCGGCACCCCGAGATTCGCCCAACCGTGTAAAATGGAGGCTTCGTAGAGGGCGGGCGACCGGAAATGATGGCTTCCGAAGCCTTCGCCCGTGGTGCCGCTGGTCCGGAACGTGGCGCGGACTTCCGTTTCGGGGAATGCTCGCAACGCGGCATGCCGGAACGCGCTGGTCGGCACGGAAGGGATTTGGCGCCAGTCGGCCAGATCCGAAGGGGTTTTCTGGAACTCGCAGGACTGGCGATAGGGCTCGTTGTGCTCACGCTGAAACCGGTGGATGGCCAGAGCCAGTTCGTTGAACTCTGCATCGCGAAGCTCGCATGGTTGACGGGCGAGCAAGGTGAGAAGTCGGGCTTCAAGCGTGGCGTAGTTCATGAGTCGAGAGAATTACTAATCCTGAAAATCAGGCCCGTAAAAGCTTTTGCGCATGTTGAGCTTACGGCTGCACCGCCCCATCACTCAAAAGTCGGAGCCGCAGAGAGTGACACCGGCGTCTCGCCGCTTGTGTCCGGGAGCGCACACCTCAGGCGGGACGCCAATAGTGTTCGGCATGAATGTTGGTCGTCCGTGAAAGTGGCTTTCAGCGCCAACGGCGCGACCCCATACCAGCCTGAGGCATCGCCCCAAGTTTTCAATTTCAGAAATGCTCAGGGCTGAAGGCCCGAACCATCGCATCGTGCCCGGAATGGCACGGCTTTCAGCCCTGATTCGCCGTCCTAATTTTCCTGGGGCGTTGCCCTAGGCTGGTATGGAACGGACCTTTGGTCCTAAGCAAAAACGATGCCGAACACGATTGGCGAGACGCCTGTGTTACTCTTAATTAGCGGGCGTACCACTTCGCGATCCGCAACCGGCCCCGCATTTGCGCGGGATCGGTGGAATCGCTCTGGAAGTTGGCACTTTCGAAAACGATAAACTGATCGGGCTGTTGAAGGCCGTTCAGAAATTTCACAAGCGCCGCCCAGGAACTCTTGGTCTGGATCATGACCGTGACGGACTGACGAGTCGGCTGGGAGCTATCCATCGAGCCGATTTCAGGGTTCTCCAGCAAGACGTCGCTGGCCTTGGCAACCTGGCGCACCTGGTCGAGGAGCACGACGCCCGCCTGGCTTTGATTGGTCAGCTTGGGTTGGGTCGCGGTGAGCCAGGCGTCTCGCTTCGCGCCTTGTTCGCGGTCGCTTAGGATTGTCTTGAGCGCTGCCAGTTCGGTGTTCTTCGTGGCGAGATCGGAACTCAATTGCCGGTGGCGTTCGGCCAGGGAGGAGAGCAGGGCCATGTTGCCCAGCACAAAGAGAATGGCGGCTACGACTGCCACCATGATGCGTTCACGAGCGGAGAGCCGTTTCATAGTTTGCCGAAAATGCGGAATTGCGCGTGATCGTTGGAGAGGATGGAGGGCGGACCGGCCTCAAACTGAAACTCGTTCAGCCCGGGAGTCGCTTTCAGCTTATCGCTAAACTGGATGGCCTGATTGGCATCGGGCGCTTCGCCTTCGACCATGAATTGAGTGGGCGATTGATCGAATTGCGTCAGCCGCACATCGGCGGAAGGCAAGCTCTGGACAATTTGCAGGAGCAGTTCGGTCGTGAACCGGCTCCGGTCGATAGCCGGCGCCATCGCTTTCCAACGACTCTTCTGGGCGATCACCGCATCCACTTGCGGCTGAACGGTCGCCAGTTCCTTATCGAGCGCTTCCAGTCGGCGGCCTTGCGCTCCGAGAAATCCGAAGGCGAGCAATACGAGCGCCGCATAGACGATCCCGACGCCGATCAGCCGCGCCTTCAGCTTGCCAAGCCGCGCGACCCGGGCCAGTTCCGCTTGCCAGGACTCCAGGGTCAGGTCCACTGGCGGGTTCACATCAAGGGCGTCGTCCAGCGTGGAGAGTTCCTGGGCAGGCACGCCGAAAAATTGCGTGACCGACTCCCGCAGGGAAGCCAGCGCGGGATCGAGCAAGACGGTGCAAAATTCCGTCGAAGCTCCGGCAAGTTCCGCGCTCATCAAGGCTTGCGGCAGTTCCGCTGAAACGTCATCGGGCGAGCCGATCGTCTCCATAAAACTGAGCGCGCCATTTTCAAACACCGCGAACACCACCCCCTCGTCTTCCTGCCAGAGTCCGGCAGCGATGCCCATTTGAGGAGCCTGCACCGCGATGTGCATGGCCCAGATCGTCAGCCGCCGCGGATATTGTTTACGGAGCAGGAGCGGTTCGCAAAAATCAGTAATCGCCGCGTTATGAATCACCCAGACCACCAGGGTGGTTTCGGGAACTGCGGGCGCTTCCGAGCCGGGGCTTTCGATTTTCTCCGGGCTGGATGCGGTTGAAAGATCAGCCGGGACCAGTGCCGACACTTCTACGTCTTTGGGTTTGGGTTCCCCTGCGTGCGTGGAGAGGATCTGAAACCCGTAGGTGGTTTCATCGAGCGAGTAGGGGAGGGTCTTCTCAAGTTGAAGGCGCACCATGCCATCGAGTTCCTGAATGTCCAGCGACGGCAGCGTAAGCCGTTCCACAATGGCGAAACGCGTGGGCAGCGCCACGCTCACCTCAAGGGCGGAAGCGGTTTTTGCGGGCAGCGTCGCCACGGCTTCGGCAAAGCTGGGCGCATCCTGCGCTTGGGTTTGAGCGCCGGTGATGACGCGGGCCCGCCACCCATTGGGGGCGGGAGCGAGCGATGCCGCTGAGATTTTGGTTACTTTTCGGTCCACTGGAGGATTTCTGAATTTGCGCCTTGGTTCTTTTGGGCAACAATCTCGACTTGTCTAGTAAGATTTGCAGCTTTTCCAATACTTCGGATAGTGAAGTAACCTGCCGGATCGTGAAAGACCACCAATCCAGAGAGCGCCTGACGTTGTTGAGGCGAGACGATTCCCAGATAGCTGAAAGCTTCCAGGTCGTTCTTGAAGATGTGATCGTCTTTGGTGCCGTCCTTGCCGTCCGGGCCTTGGCGCACTTTAACAAAGCGCTCGGCGACGGCCGGGGCAATTCCCACCAATGACAGGAACTCCGCGGAGGCCCATTCCAAATCCAGTCGTCCGCTGCCATAAATGGTGAAATCGTCCTTCCAGTTGGGTTTCGAAACCAGCGGTTCGCTTCCTTTGACCTGGGCCACTTCGTCGAGGCTGATCAACTGCCGGTGAGGTGGCTTGTAATCGCCTTGATCGGTCGCTCCGTTGAGATGGTGGGTGTTGGGCGCACCGCCGACCCAGTCGAGCAGGCAGTCCACCAGAATTTCCCGCTCTTGCAGGGTCAGCCCCCTGCGTTCGAGATATTGTTTCAAAACTCTGAGCTTAACCGGGTCTTCTCCTCGCAGCAGGTAGTTCAAATTAAGCTTCCCGCCTTCTCCGGTGATGGTGACCTCGTAAGAACGGTCCTGGCCGAAGGTCGCCTTCAACTGGGGCGACATTCGGGTGACTTGCGCATGCCGGGCGACCGCGATGCCTGAATGCGCCAGAGCCCGCGCTTCGAGAGCCAAATTGGTGTCGCAAAGTCCGGTGACGCTTTGATCGATCAGTTTCGCCCACCCCAGGACGACTGCGGAGATGAGGAACAATGCCCATAGGGCTAGCAGCAGGGTGGAGCCGGCTGTAGCTGCGGCGCTTTGTCGCCGCCGGGGGAATACAGCGACGCGGAGACGCGGGGACGGGGAGACGCGGAGATACCTGACCAGTAGTTCGTTAACAGATCGAAGTCTTCTCCCAAAGCTGTGGAGGACCACAGCACTACAAGACGCTACCGCGCAGCAGATGGCGTCTTGTGCCGCGCGCGAGCGTCTTGTAGTGCGTGCGGTCCTCCGCCGCTTTGGGATGGCGCACCGGGTCACCCTGCGCTTCCAAGTTACAAAGATTCCATTCCTTGTCATTTCTTGGCCTTGTTCACGGTCGTTCCTCCGAGATCCGTCTCAACTTGCGGAGCGCCTTGCCGGCTCGAAACCGGGAGCGGAAAGATCACCTCATAGGGGGCTGACATTGAATCGAGCAGAAACCTGACTCGAACCAACGCGGGGCGGGTGGTCACGTCGGTCCATTTCTCCAGCCACTCGTTGGAACGCGAATCGAAATACCGCGCTTCGAAGCTGCGCACACCGCCTAATAGCGGCAGCCAGGTCGCTTCCCTCTTGCCTTCGATATCCTGGCGGCGCAACCCGATCTCGTAGCCCGCTTTGCCCTTGAGTTGCTTGGTGGTCAGCGTGACGTTCCACTCGCCGGTGGCATGCCGGGTTAACAATCCGCTTCCCGCGCTTGCGATCCAGCGCAGTTCGTCCGAGGGCACTCCGCCGGACCGATGAGCCTCGCCGGTCAGGACTCCCGTGCGCCCGACGGGGAGCGATTGCATTTGGTCGCGCAAATACGCGACAAAGGACTCAGTCAGCGAGTTCGCCTGGAACTTCTCGGACGAAAGGCGAACCGCCGTCAACGTGGTCTCGACGAAGCGGTAGATGCTGATCGCCACCATCCCGAGCACCGCCACGGCGAGCATGATCTCGAGCAGGGTAAACGCGTGGGCTGAGCTTTTATTTCGAGTCGATGACATAAAAACTCAGCGCTTTCGATTGCTCCAGGCCGGAGTCCTTCCAGTCGGCTTCCAGATTCACGACAAACAACCCGACCAGTTCCTTGCCCTGTTCATTTTTTGTCCGCAACGGCGTGCGCGATTGTTTGAGGGTGATTCCTTGGAACATCCCTTTCAACTTTTCGCTGCCGGGCTTGGAGACATTCACCGCCCCGGCCTCGATTTCCGCCATCCGATTTTCCAAAGCCAATCTCGCCCGCTGATCTGACGCCTTGGCGATCTCCGCGTTGAGGCATTGATCCACGCATCGCGCCAGCGCCAGCACCCCAATGGCGAACACGAACACCCCGATCATGGTTTCCAAGAGAATGAAGGCACGGTTCGAAAACGAGCCGATGTTGCTGGCAATCCCAAAGGGATTGTGGCCTCCAGCCCAGGGTTGCGAGGAACGAGCTACCCTGGGGGAAAAAAGGTGAGCAGCCAACCCGGTACGGGTTGTGGCGTGGTTCAACGGAGGCGCGAAAAGACGGGCCACAACCCCGGTGGGGTTGATGGACGGATTTCGGATCCCAGGGTAGGCCCGCAACGGGCCAACCCTGGGCTTTAAGCCAGAATCCCTTTGGGATTCACCAAACTCTAGAGAATCCCTTTGGGATTCACCAAACTCTAGAGAATCCCTTTGGGATTCAGGGGTGATTCCGTCGTCCTGCAAGCCGTCATTCATGCTTCACCTCCGCTTGGGCTGTGAAAGGGTTGTAGGTGGCCTTCCATTTCGCGGCTTTGCTCTTGTAGAAGACCGATGCCGGTTCGCAGACGCCGCTTGGCCAGAAGGTCCAGACGGCTTCGGGGCGCTTGATGAGGGCTGCGGGAAGATCCAAAACGACGGATTCGTCTTTGTCGATGTTCCATTGTTGCACCGCGGCCGGAGCACCCTTTTCCGAAATTTCGTCGGGGCGCAGAACCACGTTTTTTTGAGTCCAGACCAGCACATAGGGCCGCCGTTCGGTCAGGCTGCGGGTATGCGCTTGCTGCACCATCTGGTCGAAGCTCGCGAAGCGGCTGGTGTCCTTGGATTGATTCAGGACTCCGCTAAGGCTGGGAAGCGCCACGCCAAGCAACAGCACCACGATGGCGATGGCGATGCAAAGCTCAAGCAGGGTAAAGCCGGGGATGGAATGTGGAGGACGGCGAAGCATCAAAGACCGCTATGGTAGCAACAATATGCCCATGCGCAAGCGGGCCTGCGGTCTACTTCTGCATCTCGGGCGTGATTGGGGGTAGGTGAGATTTTCAGTTTAGCGCCAAAGGTGCGACCCACATCAGCCTGGGTCGGAGCGAAGCGCAGGCCCAGGACTCTGGCGAGCGATTGGAACAGGGCTGAAAGCCCGTGCCATCTCTTGGATACAATGGTGCGGGCCTTCAGCCCTTGGCTATTATTTGCGTTAATTCCTGGGGCGTTGCCCCAGGCTGATATGGGGTCGCGCCTTTGGCGCTGAGTTCCTTTTCACACAAAAGCCGCGCAACAGCCCTTTACAGATCCCCCAACTCACTCGTAAATAGGCCTGTGCATTTGCCCCTTCGCCTCCTTGCCCTGTTGCTTTCGCTGGCCGTTTCCATGCCCCTCTTTGCACAAGACGCCGTGGAACCGGCACAACCCGAAACGCAGCAGGTTCCTGAACAGCCGGTTGTGACGCCCGAACCGGAAGCGCCCGTTGTTGCTCCCGAGCCGGAAACGGCCCCCGCTCCACTTCCCCGGACCATCCCGTCGCCGCCCGTATTGGAAGTTCCCGCTGCACCCGCTTTGCCGCGTTCGACTCCGCCTCCGCTGAAGTCCACGCCCAAACCAGCTATCGATTCAAAAATCCGGCGGTTCTCCTCCCAGTCCAAGCCGCAGGCTTCAACGCCGGGTGCGGAAGAGACCATCCCGAACATGCAGTTCCCTAACGCTCCCGTTCAGGACGTGCTTAAATTTTACGAGCAGCTCACCGGGAAGAAAGCCCTCTACGACAACACGGTTCAAGGCACGGTAAATATCGTCGTGACCAAACCGGTCACCAAGCGCGAGGCCATTCGCATCGTCGAAACCGCCCTCATGCTCAACGGCTTCACCTTGGTCCCCGGCTCGGGCGACATCGTGAAGGTGCTCGGGATTTCCAAAAATCCGCGTTCTTCCAACATCCCGATTATTTCCGAGGTGGATGAGATTCCGGACGGCGACCAGTTGATTTCGTTTTTGTTCAAGCTCGAATACGCCGAACCCCAGGAGGTGGCTCAAACGGTTTTACAGGTCGTCGCGCCATCCCCATACACGGCGGCAGTCGCTTTGCCGAAATCTCAAGCCGTCCTGATCACCGAGACTTCCGGGGTGATGCGCAACCTGGTGCGGGTTATCGGGGCGCTGGACCGCAAGCCGGCCGATGTGGTGAGCGAGTTTATCACCCTGGAACGCGCCGACGCGAAGACGGTGGTTGAAAAGCTCACGAAGGTGTTCGAAAAACCGAATCAAGGCGCGACCCCGGCCGCAGTTCCCGCCGCGCAACCTCCTCAGCCGGGCGAACCGGGACAGGAAGCTGCCGCACCAGCGCCGGGAGAGACGACCGGCACTTTGTCCGAAGACTCTTTGATTGTCGGAAAGATCCGGCTCGAAGCCGATGACCGCACCAATCGGATTCACGTCGTCACGCGCCCGGTGAACATGCCGTTTATTCGCATGCTGATCGCGGAATTCGATTCGGATGTTCCCTTTGGCGAGCCCACCACCCGCCCGCTGCGGTTTGTTTCCGCCGGAGACGTGCTGGACATTGTCGTCAAAGCCATCACTCCAGGCAACAAGGACGAAGGCGGGGGAGGCGGCGGCAAGGCACAGAATCCCGCGATTCCCACCGCTAGCGGGACGCCAAGTTATGGCTCCAATAGTCAATCGGGGAGGAACACGGACCTTGGGATCACCGGGCTCAGCGCCTCCAGTGTGAATACAGCGCCGGAAGCGCGGACGGTCGGCAGCGCCAAAATCATTGCCGACAATCGCTCCAACTCGATCATCGTTCTCGGCAATCAGGAGATTAAGGACAAGATTTTCAAGGTGCTCGATCAGATTGATATTCGGGCTCCGCAGGTCATGTTGACGGCGGTGATCGGAGAGTTGACGCTTAACGCCGGCGAGGAATTTGGCATTGATTTTCTTTTGCACCATGGGGACAAAAAAACCAGCCCCCTTGGTGTGGTCACCCGCGACACTGGAATCGATCTCTCCAGCGTGTTGAAAAACGCGGCTTTAACCGGCGTTGGCGCAGGGGGGGTGACTGGTTTAGTCGGAGTTTCAAAGTCTTTGGATATTATTGTCCACGCCCTCGAATCCACAGGACGCTTCCATATCACCTCGCGCCCGATGGTCTTCACCAGCAATAATAAGAAGGCAACCATCGCCTCCGGTGAGCAGGTGCCTGTTCCGGGAACGATTCAAAGTGGCGGATATACCTCTGGGAGCAACGGATTGGTCAGCAATACCAATGTCGAATACAAGGACGTCCTGCTCAAACTGGAGGTTCTCCCGTTGATTAATTCGGACAGGGAGGTCACGCTCGATATTGTCCAGCAGGTCAACAATATCGGAGGCACCACAACGATCGGCGGAAACGATATTCCCACCATCACGACGCGAGCGATTCAGACCACCGTATCAGTTGCAAATGAGGCGACCATCGTCCTCGGCGGGTTGGTGACGGAGAGCGTTGATAAGAGCAAGTCGGGAATTCCGATCTTGAGCCGAATCCCGGTTATCGGACCCTTGTTTGGGAATACGAAAAAGACCGTGAAGCGCTCGGAACTTATTGTGTTGATCCGCCCAACGGTAACGATGGGGACGGATGAAGGTATAAAAACAAGCGAGCGCGTTCAGTCGAAGCTGAGCTTCCCGCCTGATCTTGACGCCACGCTCGATCCGCCCGGAAAGCGCTTGAAGCTCGACACGGAGCAAAAGCTGCTGGTCCCTCCGAAAGCCACTCTCCGGTCCCCGAAATAACCCGCCCGTGAAACGCAAGTCCCTTGTAGATATCCTGCTCGCCAGCGGCCTGGAAGACCGGGCCGAGGCGCAGACGCTGGCCGGGGTCCGCACGCCGGGCACTTCGTGGACGGTCGATGTCCTCAACTCGGGCAAGGTCGATGAGGTGCGCTTCACCGAGCAGCTTGGGGAGTTTTTTGGCACCCCAGTGGAGACGATGAACATTACCCGGCTTGATCGCACGGTGCTCACCACCTTGCCGAGCCGGTTCGTATTTAAGCACCACATCCTGCCGCTCGTCGTGACCGAGGAGAGCGTGCGGCTGGCCACTTACGACGGATTCAATACCGTCGCCCGGCGGCTCGCCAGCCAGCTTACGAACGGGAAGAAAATCGAATGGGTGCTGGTGCCCCGGACGCAACTGCTGCGGGCCATCAAAACGCTCTACGGTGTCGGCGCGGAGACGTTCGAGGAACTGCTCCAGAACACCCGGACCTACGAGGCGGATAACCAGGACGGCGCGGCCACCGACCTCAATGCCGACGATCCCGAGGCTTCCGTCGTCAAATTCGTCAACCAGATCATCCGGGAAGCGCTCTTTGAGCGGGCCACGGACATCCACGTCGAGCCGCTGGAAAACGATCTGCGTATCCGGTATCGCATCGACGGCATCTTGCATGAGGTCGCGGTGCCGCCTCAACTTCGGATGCTCCAAAGCGCCATCATCTCGCGCCTCAAGGTCATGGCGCGCATGGACATTGCCGAAAAGCGCCTCCCTCAAGACGGCCGCATCAATCTCCAGCACGGCTCCACCAACATCGACGTGCGCGTTTCGACCATCCCGACCGTGACCGGCGAAAGCATCTCGCTCCGGCTCCTGAACCGCGACGAAACCCAGCAGTATGGATTTGAGCGGCTCGACCTCAGCGAGCCACAGACCGCCATCGTTCGGAAACTCCTGGCCGAGCCCAACGGCATCATTCTGGTCACCGGCCCGACTGGGTCCGGTAAATCGACTTCGCTCTATTCGTTCCTCTCTTCGATCAACTCCATCCAGCGGCGGATTGTCACGATCGAGGAGCCGGTGGAATACCGCCTGGCCGGGGTATCCCAGATCGACGTGAAGCCGGAGATCGGCCTTACGTTTGCCAATGGCCTGCGAGCCATTCTCCGCCAGGACCCCAACGTGGTCATGGTCGGGGAAATCCGCGATGTCGAGACCGCCGAAATCGCCATTCGCGCGGCGATGACCGGTCACTTGGTTTTCTCAACGCTCCACACCAACGACGCCGTCGGCGGTATCACGCGATTGCTCGACATGGGCATCGAGCCGTTCCTGGTCGCGTCGGTCGTGCGGGTGTTCGTGGCGCAACGTCTCGTGCGGACGGTTTGTCCCGACTGCGCTGGCTGGGCTGAATACCCGGAGGCTTACCTGGAGGAAATCGGCTGCCCGATCCCGCCCAATCACAAGTTCCGCCGTGGAACCGGTTGCGAAAGCTGCCGGCAAACGGGGTATCAGGGGCGGGCGGCTATCTACGAATTCTGCGCCATCAGCCAGGGCATGAGAAGCCTGATCGTTGAGAAAGCTACTGGCAGCCAGCTTAAGGCGCGGGCGATCGCCGATGGGATGCTGACTCTTCGCCACGACGGCTGGCGGCGGGTCATGCGCGGCCAGACCACCATCGAGGAAGTGGTCCGAGTCACGCAGTCGGACGAACTCCTCGCCGAGATGGATTAGGACCGGCACAGCGTTGGTTGATGCGATGACTCGCGCGGAGACGCGGAGGCGTGGAGGATTTTGAGGGGAGAGCACGAAGAAAGCGGCACAAGCTTGCAGCCTAAATCCTGTTCGGATTGGTTCTGCTGAGGGCCAAAGGTCATTCCATACCAGCCTGGGGCAACGCCGCGGGACGCCCGCCGCCCCCCCGAGCGGCCAAAATAGCCACTCCCTCGTGAAAGCCCGTTATTGCGGGCTTCGTTTCCTGCTAAAGTTTCCCGGAAGGTAACCGGCTCTCGTCGTCTTCCGGCAAAATCCTGAAAATCCAATAATCATGTTAATCCTGTCTAAACCCGCCACAGCTTTGCCCGGCCAAAAATTCTCCTGCAAGCGACTTGTGCCGCGCGCGAGAAAGCCGCATAACAGATGCGTGAACTCGGAGAACCAGGTTGTGATCCAAAGCGGCGCGAGCCCGACGGGAACTGTCGTCGGATGCGCGGCCATGTAGCATGCTGCGAAAAGAAAATAAGAAGCTTGTAGGAGTCGGGTTGGGAGCCAGCTTGCTGGGCGCCATTTTTCTTGCCCTCAAATACGCCCTTCGACCGGCGGGGAAATCGCCGCTGCCGGACACCATCTCGCCGGCCATCTTCACCACCAAGGTGATGCACACCAGCTTTGGGCAACTGATTTACCACGAATCGGGCGGCGGCCCGCCCTTGCTCTTCGTCCACAGTATTTGCCTGGGTGGTTCCTCCTACGAATGGTCGAAGGTCTATCCCGAGTTCGCCAGTCGCTTTCGAGTCCTGGCTCCGGATTTGATCGGCTTTGGTGAATCCCAGCGCCCCGATACGCGCTCTTCCGCCGCAGATCATGTCCGCGCGCTGGCCGAATTCATCCGGGCCACTTGCTGGGGGGAAATGCCGATCCTCGTCGGAAGCGGTCTCGGGGCCGGCTTTTGCATTTACTTGGCCAGTCAGCATCCGGAACTGGTTTCCCGGCTCATCCTTCACATGCCGACCGGCAACAACGAGTTCGGGGGGGCCCGGCTCCGGCGCAGCACGCAGTTAGCGGCACGCAGCGAATTACTCCAGCGCTTTCTATACCGCAACTACCAGGCCACGCGGGCCGGCGTGCGGAACTGGCTCGCCGCCGGGGGCTTCATGGACGAGAGCCGGCTTACCGACGAGATGGTCGATGTCTTCACCACCTGCGCACAGCAGGGCGGCGCGGAGTATGCCATCCGGAGTTTCCACACCGGGCGGCTCAACTTCGATCTCGAAGCTCGGTTGCGACAGGTCAATCATCCCGTCACCCTCCTCTGGGGGACCGAGCCCGGCTATCCGCCGTTGGAGCAGGGCCAGCGCCTGCAAGGGCTCGCCCGCAATTGCAGCCTGATCGCCATCCCCCGCGTCGGGGCGCTGGCCGCCCTCGAAGACACCGGAGCCATCGTCTCGATCCTCAACGAGCAGCTCGACCCCGGCCTGCGCATCGTGCGGGATTGATTTTCGTTGCGGCCCGCGTGCCTCTCCTGTAGTAATCACCGCGGTCGCCAAGTTCGCGGGCAGCATTGCCCGGCTTCGCAGCGGTCCTTCTTTCATTTTCGGGCAGTTAGCTCAGCGGTAGAGCGGTAGTTTTACACACTATTGGTCGGGGGTTCGATCCCCTCACTGCCCATGATTTAACCCGAACT
>SESF01020545.1_pt1 | contig 14566 bp, 13 predicted proteins | sample 3171521 | NCBI WGS metagenome assembly SESF01 (sample SAMN10866945, study PRJNA518727) | freshwater metagenome | biome: subpolar coniferous forest; feature: holomictic lake; material: water; isolation source: holomictic Lake 227, 6 m and 8 m depth | place: Canada: near Kenora, Ontario | collected...
GGGGAAACCTCTCTATTACTTCGCCGGATCACCATCCGGTGTCGGTGTATCTTTTGAGCCACCTTCCATAGGGCGATACTTTTTGCGAAGTTCGTCCATTTTGTTGAACAAGGCAATTAGCGTATCGTTAGGAGTAAAGTTGACGGCTTGCTCAATGGAAGTGCAGAAATGCAGGTAAGCAGCCACGGCAGCTGGTTTCACGCTGCTTGCCGACGATTCGCGTTCGGAATATTCGGTGTTACGGCTTTTGAATTTTACATCGAAAGCGATGTTTTTTGTTTCCAACGAAGCAAACAACCTGTCGATACCAATTTCTGTTGCAGCAGCAATGAGTTCGGGGCGTGCTTTGTATTTTGTCAACATTTCGTCCACTACACCAGTTTCAATGTCCTGTGCCAGTGAAGCTATATTCCAATACGGAGCCAGAAACAACTGAAGCGTTGAAGCTGCCGATTTTTTGGCAGCATCGCTACTTTTCAGATACGAACTTGTCATACGTTTAATTTCGTTAGCATCGGCATCACGGTCACTGTCTAATGCTTTCACATCGTCGGTGAAAGTACTTTTCTGATTTTTGTTCATCGACACAACCAGATTTTGATTAATTGTTTCGAGATAGGTAAGCGCAGCCGTCGGAATAGGCCCGATTTCCGACACGATAGGTTTAGCCAGCTCGATAGTTGATTTGTTCAATGCGTAAATAGCGTTGATGGGAAGTTTTGCCACGTAAAGTGGCGAGAATGCATGGTTTTCCATAAAATAAATAGTTTAAAAATTAGTATTAATATGAGATTTAGTTGCCTTAATCCCCTTTTAAAAGAGAGTTATGGTTGCGTGAAACAATTCTTTTACATTCCATTTCAGGACGATATAAATAAGGGTGTTTTGTTTGTTGAATTCTAATACTAAGGGTTTAATTAATGTTTTATTTTGATTCTTAACCCTTAGTAGAAAGAATAAACCTCCTTATTTTCCCCTTATTTCTTTATAAAAACAAAACGACATTGTTTTTCATTCTTAAAGTCCCCTTTAGGGGGTTTGGGGGCTCTTTTTCGGGGCTTTTATCCTGCAGAAATTTTCTGCAACCTGAACTGAAGCTATTTTGCCCTGCAGAAATTTTCTGCAACCTGAAATGGAGCTGTTTTGCCTCGCAGAAATTTTCTGTAACATAAAATGTCGTCGGTTTGCCTTGCAGAAATTTTCTGTAACATAAAATGCCGCTGTTTTGCCTTGCAGAAAATTTCTGAAGGGCAAATGTTAATAATTTCAGGTTGTTTCTACCTTTGATCTCTTATCTGTTGCTAACAATAAGGGAGGAAATTCCTGTTTTTTACTTCTACTAAGGGCTTTTGCGGTTAAAGCATATAGAATTATCATAAAGAAAGAACCCTTAGTAGAGAAAAATACAGAAAATCAGTTAGCCTTATTAATAATCAACCAATTCAAAATATTATATCGAAATCGCTGATTTTCTCTTTTTAAAATTCGTAGCACGACTCACGTCGTACTACGAATAAACCAAAGAAAGTATGACAGAGGGAAATCAGACACAAAAATAATAATAATTTTTAAATAGTTAATCGGTTTTGTACATTATTTTTTCGATAAATTGGGAAAATGACTGAAAAGTGAATTTTAGCATATTGTAGTTCATTATTTTTATTTCCGTAAATTTGCGCTTCAGACTCCCAACCCCCAAAAGGGGGCTAAAATAAATATACTATGTCCACTATCCAAATTACTCTAAAAGGCGTTGCTGCCGAACTTACGCTTGGCAGTTATATGCCCAAGGATGCCACTATTTTCAATAACTGGGAAGATTTTTTTCATTTCAACGACCTGATTCATGTTTCGCAATTGCTGGCTGAGCATATTTCAGAAATAGAAATTAAACAAGATGCTGAAGTTGTTTTTACGGGTAAAATTCCTGTCGGTCAGTTTAAAATACAAAAAAGTTTTTCACCCGTTTTGAAAGAAAAGGCATTGTATCTTCGCACCGAATGTGCCGAGCAGGCAGTTTATCAGTGTGAGTTTGAAGCAGAACAATTTGATAAAATGAAGCTGTTTTTCGAAACACAGGATTACGATTTGCTATTCAAGGTCGGCAATTCTTTCATATCGAAAATAATTTACGAAGATAAAGTACTTCATTTGGAGTGGGTGAGTGCGAAACCGGTGGGGAATATCTGTCTGCTTTGTCGTGCCGAAAATGGATTTCTTGTGCCTGTATATGATGCAGTGGGGAAGATAGCAGTAAACAGTAAGCAGTAAGACAGAAAAAGCCCTTAATAGAAAAATGGCATTCATCCTTTTTATAGAAAATTTCTATTCACATATTAATTTAATTAGTTAAACTATTAGTATACTTTTAATGTTCTACTATCAAAATTAAAGAGATTAGATATGAAAAGGTATAGTTTAGTTTTAGTTGTTTCAGTTTTGTTAATGCAAGCCTTTGCGCAAAAGGGTATAATTAAAGGAAGAATTTACGATGCAAAAACCAATCAAGCACTTGAATTTGCTTCAATTTTAGTTCAGGGAACCAATATCGGTTCTACTTCAGACCTTGATGGTAATTATATTTTTACCGGAATTGAACCGGGTTTCAAACGTTTAGTGATTAGTTTGATAGGGTATAAGACCACTGTTTCATCCGAAATCCAGGTTCAGGGCAATCAAACCACATTTATTGATATTCCGGTGGACGAAACGGCTGTTCAGCTCAAAGAAGTAACCGTGCGTCAAAACCTGAATTTAAAGAAAATTGAAAGTCCTATTTCGGTGTTGACTATCGGTGTTCAGGAAATTGAGAAAACCGCTGGTGCTAACCGCGATGTTTCGAAAGTAATCCAGACCTTACCGGGTGTTGGTGCTACCGATCCGAACCGAAATGACCTGATTGTGCGTGGTGGTGGTCCGTCTGAAAACGTTTTCTACCTCGATGGTATTGAGATTCCCGTTATCAATCACTTTGCCACGCAAGGTTCGTCCGGTGGAACGGTGGGTGTAATCAACCCCGATTTTGTGAGCAATATCAGCTTTTATACCGGTGCATTTCCTGCCGATAAAGGTAATGCCTTGAGTTCGGTGATGGATATTAAAGAAAAGGACGGCAGCAAAGATCGTTTGCACACCAAGCTTTCGGTTGGTGCTTCGGATGCGGCTCTCACGCTGGACGGTCCTCTTGGAAAAAATACCACCTTTATCGTTTCGGCTCGTCAATCGTATCTGCAATTCCTTTTTGCAGCGATTGGTTTGCCTTTTTTGCCTACTTACAACGATTTTCAGGTAAAAGTAAAAACGCAGATTGACAAGAAAAATGAAATTACTTTTTTAGGAATAGGTGCTATTGATAACGATGCGCTGAATCTCGGAATTAAGAATCCAACCGAAAGTCAGGCCTATTTGTTGGCTTATTTACCAACCTATATTCAATGGAATTATACAGTTGGTGCGGTTTACAAACATTTTGCCGATACGCATTACGATACCTGGGTGTTAAGCCGGAACATGCTTCGCAATACAAATTTCAAGTACTTAGACAATGACGAAACCAAGGCAAAAACATCGGATTACAAATCGGATGAGGCGGAAAATAAATTGCGCTTTGAGCGGAATTACCCCGATTTGCCTGTGAAATTATCGTTTGGAGGCGGTCTGAAATACTCGCATTATACCAATTCAACAAGTCGTCAGATTTTCTTTAATAATGTAGTTTCAAATCTGTCATACAATACTACTATTGGTCTATTCGGGTATCAGGCTTTTGCTCAGGCTTCAAAAGAGTTGCTTGAGGATAAATTGAAACTTTCGTTTGGAATTAATACTTCAGGAATTAATTTTAATCAAAATATGCTGAATCCGCTCAATCAGTTGTCGCCACGGTTTTCGATTTCGTATGCCCTTTCCGAAAAATTTGATTTGAATGGAAATGTAGGTCATTATGCACAACAACCGGCTTATACAACCCTCGGATATAGAAACTCGGCAGGAGTTTTAGTCAATCAAAACGAAAATCTCAGATACACAGTATCGGATCAGGCTATAGCCGGTTTTGAATATCGCCCCATGGAAAACATGCGCTTAAGCGTGGAAGGTTTTTACAAATCGTACAATTATTATCCGCTTTCAGTGGCTGATGGTTTGAGTATTGCCAGCAAAGGAACTGCATTTGGACAAGTGGGCGATGAGGAAATTGTTTCAACTGGAAAAGGTCGCGCCTATGGTGTGGAAGTATTGTACAAAATTATGGAAATGAAGAAATTGAATATTACTGCTACCTACACTTATTTTCGGAGTGAATTTACGAATTCGGCCGGTGAATACTTATCTTCTTCGTGGGATACGCGCCAACTATTAAACTTAATTGCGAGTTATAAATTGCCTAAAAACTGGAATATAGCCGCCCGATGGAGGTTTGTAGGTGGTGCGCCATACACTGCAATCAGTTCGGCTTCATACTTAAAATCGGTTTGGGATATAACTAAACAACCTGTTCTGGATTATAGTAATTTCAATAAATTCCGACTGCCCGACACACATCAACTGGATATACGTATTGATAAGGAGTTTTATTTCAAAAAATGGGTGTTGAATTTTTATACCGATATTCAAAATGTATATAATTTTAAAACGCAGGGAGCACCTAATTATACCAATCTCGATACCGGAGTGCCTGATGCAAATGGCAACAAAGTATATTCGCCGGTTATTGATTCTAACGATCAAACGAAATATGTGTTACGTACCATTGATAACTTTGCCGGAACAATTTTACCAACTATAGGGATAATAATTAAAATATAAGAGCCCCCTAAATCCCCCAAAGGGGGACTTTTAGAGCGTGAGATGAATGGATTTAGTAAAAATATCAAATAACAATACGAGACTGTACTAATTTAATTCCCCTTTAGGGGTTAGGGGCTTAATAGTTTATAATCAACAAATATGAAAACACAAGTATTAATTATTGCAACTTTCTTTGCCACGATGGCAATCTTTGGTCAAAAGAAAAAAGAAGTTTTTTCGCAGGAAAACTATGGTTTGAATAATGCCGGTACAGGCCTGACCATTCAGTTTGAAAAAGGAGTTGAACATAATCATCCGCTTTTTGCCGTTTGGTTGGCCGACGAGAACGGTAAATACATTCAGACTTTGTATGTGTCTGAAAGTATTGGTAAAGCTGTTTTTCATCGCGTGAATCGCAAGACCGGTCATTGGAAAGCCGGCGAAATTCAACGTCCTGCCACTTTGCCTTATTGGGCTCACCAGCGCGGAGAGAAGAATGAATTTGGCACCTATATGCCAACTCCAAAACAGCCGGTGGCCGATGCTTATACCGGTGCTACTCCTTCTGCATCCTTTATCCTTCATGCTAAGACTGAAAAACCACTAAGTGGAAAATATAAAATCATGCTGGAATTGAATCAATCCTGGGACTGGAATGAATACTGGACCAACGATAAATATCCGAATGACAAGGAATACAAAACTTCAAGTCAGCCGGCATTAGTTTATTCGGCTGATATAGATACAGCAAGCCCCAATCAGGAATCTGTATTGAAATTGATTGGTCACAGTCATTATTCAGGTGCTGATGGTAGTTTGGATTCAGATTTAAGCACGATTACAACTGCTTTGAAAATTGCAAAGAAAATTACAGTAAAGCTGTATTAATATTTAGAAGCCCCCTGAATCCCCCTCAAGGAAGACTTTGGTATGTGAGAATAAATAATCATGTTAAAAACTACTCGCAAATAAAAATGATTTTACAGTATTGATTATTTGTTAGTTATGAGTTGTAAAAATAAAATCCTCCAAATTCTAATGATTTGGAGGATTTTATTTTTCTGCCTGTTAGGGGTTGGGAGGAGTAATTTTATTTATTTCAGGATATTTTATCCGGTTGTGATAAATGTTTTTGATTTTTTCCTTGAAAACTGCTTTAACTAACTCTACATCACGGAAAGTAATAGGGGCATCCTTAAATTCTCCTTCAGCAATTTGATTATCAATCATGTTTTCTACCATTTCGCTGATACTTTCGTCCGTATATTCTGTCAAACTTCTCGATCGGGCTTCAACGGCATCGGCCATCATTAGAATTGCTGTTTCTTTATTATTTGGAATGGGTCCCGGATAAGTGAAAATTTCGTCATTTGGCTTTTTATCCGGGTTTGCATTGATATATGAATAGTAAAAATACTTGGTTTTACTTGTTCCATGGTGCGAACTGATAAACTTAATAATTTGTTCGGGCAAGTGGCTTTTTTTGGCAATCTCAATGCCATCATTTACGTGATTAATTACAATTTGCGAAGCATCTTCATAATCAATTTCCGATAAGGGATTTTTCCCACCAAGCTGATTTTCAATAAAATATTCAGGGTGTTTCATCTTTCCAATATCATGATAAAGCGCACCCGTACGAACCAGCAGACTATTTGCATTGATTTTCTTGGCAGCTTCGGTAGCCAGATTTGAAACCTGTAGTGAATGTTGGAAAGTTCCCGGAGCACGTTCAGAGAATTGCATCATCAAATCGCTGTTTATGTTGGTGAGTTCAACCAAGGTAACACTTGAAACCAGATTGAATATTTTCTCGAAAATATAAATCAAAACATAGGCAAAAAGCAGGAAAACACTGCTTAAGCCGAAAAAGATAATGTAATGCCAGTCAATTCGGTTAATATCACCTTCGGAAATTAATTCAAAGGCTACATACATAAGTACGTAACTCAAAAATATATACAAAGCAGTTTGTGCCAGCTGAGAGCGTTGAGACATATCCTTCAGACTGGAAACTGCCGCCATACCCACCGTAATTTGCAAAAGAATAAATTGGAATGCATTATCCACCATAAATGAAATAATCAGCACAGTTATGATATGGGCGAATAAAGCTGTTCGGGAATCAAAAAATACCCGGATTATGATCGGTAACAAAGCGAAGGGTACAATATAATAACTTGATGATGTAAAACTGATCGTAAAGGAAGTGAGACTTATTATCATTAAGATAAGTAATAAAATAAAAATCACATGACTCGTTACTTCGAATATACGGGGACGGAAAAGATAGATGTATAAAAAGAACAATGCGATTAAGCCGAAAGTCATAATTATTTCACCCAATATCACCACCGAAGATTGTTGGATGCTCGAATTTCTTTTTTCGGTTTCTATCTTTAGTGAATTTAATACTTGAAAAATATTGGGTGAAACTATTTCGCCCCGATCGATAATGCGCTCACCTGATTGTAGCATACCGGAAGTTATCGATAGATTTTTTAATAATTCATTTTTTGAAATAGCAGTTGTAAGGCTATCAAAAGTCAGATTTTCGGTCAGGTATTTGTTGATATTATAGTTCTTGAGTGAAATAGGAGCATTGGCAGTTATTTGTTCATAAGCTGTTCGTGGTGTCAACACAGTTTCCAACTGCTTAATATTCGTAAGTCGATTCGGCAGAATACAAGAAATTTTAGTCCGTTTATCGCTTAGTAAATTATTATATTCAGTTGCTGAAATTATTCCAGCAGAATAAATGGATCTGAATTTATTCCGAATATAAGTTATTGTATGAGCCTGAATATCTTTATTCTGCTGTAAGTCAACAGTCAGTTTTTGCAACTGTTTACTAACTAATGCGGTGTCAATCTTGTAATAGGGAGTGAAATCTTTCAGAATTTCTACTTTTTCCTTCGCTAATTGCTGCTCGTTTTTATAAATTGGGAAATCAAACGAGGCAGTAATTAGCTCATACGACCAGGGTTTCCCTATTTCAAACTGATATTTAAAGCTGTCTTCGGCTGGATAAAGTAATACAATTAGTATTGATAGACAGGTAAATAACCCTATAATTTTGAAATTCTGAATCTGAGTTTCCGATAAATTTATTTTCATAACTCTAGCATTTTTATGTTAAGAAAGTCTGCTTGCTAAAACAGCCGAAAATTACAAAAAAAAACCGAGCAAAAACATTATCCGTTAGACTTTCCCTATTTTTGCATGAAATAACAATTAAATTACTCCTGATAGTTTATTACGATACTTTGGCAGGAAAATATTTTCGCAACAGGATGTAATAATTTTTTGTTATTTTCGTCTTATATGTAGAACTGATTATTAAAAGGTTTTAGTTTTCGAATTGTTGAGTTAATATTAATCACAAAACATTGTTTTTTTTGTTGGATTTGATACAGAATAAGCCGAATGGATTCAAAACAGTTTAATAATCAGGTTATCACGCTGTCCGACAAGTTTTTTCGATTGGCAAAATCGATATTACGGAATGCTGATTCGGCACAGGATGCTGTGCAGGACTTGATTGTGAAATTGTGGGAAAAGCGTGGCAGTTTGGACGAAGTGGAGAATATCCCGGCCTTTACGATGCGTGCAATGCGGAATCTCTGTTTGGATTCCATTCGCCAACAACGTGATGAACAGGAATTAGCTCCCGAGATAGCTTATATTGAGCTAAATCCACATCAGCAAACGGAACAAAAGGACATGGTTCGTCGGGTTAAAATCTTGATTGATAATTTGCCTGAATTACAACGAACTATAATAAGAATGCGTGATGTGGAAGGAATGGAACTTAGTGAAATTGCATATATAACCACGCTTACCGAAAATGCTGTAACCGTGAATCTTTCAAGAGCGCGACAGAAAATCAGAGAAAAGATATTAATAGAACAAAAACGAATAGACCAAACTGTATATGGAAAGAGCTAGTGATTTATTGGAAAAATACTTTCGGGGCGAATCAACGCTGGCTGAAGAAAGCGAATTGAAACAATACTTTAGGACTTCAGCAGTTTTGCCAGAACATGAACTGTATCGAGTTATGTTTGTGACTTTTGATGAGGAGTTAAAGGAAAAAGCCAACAAACCCGCTCTTAAAATCCTCCCGGAACAGAAGAAGGTGAAGCGAATGTGGATTCAGACATTTATTTATACCGGAGTTGCTGCATCATTAATGATTACTTTTTGGGTAAAATATCCAAAACAGCCCGACAATTTCGCAGTGGTGAGTGGAAATAAAATTCAGGATACGGAGTATGCTGAAAAATATGCTGAGAAAAAACTGAATCAGGTGAATGATGTGTTGAACAGAAGTATGAAACCGATGCAAAATATCGAAAAAGTAAGAAATAATTTACATCCGATTAATAAACTTTCGAGTGTAAAAGAAAGAATGGACGAAATTCAAAATAAATTACAATATAAATAATAATGAATATGAAAAAAAAGTTGACTTTGGTTGCTTTACTACTTATTGTTGTGGCAACACAGGCACAAACTCTTCAATCACTTTTTGATAAGTATAGTGAAGACGAACGATTTACTGCCGTAACTGTTGGTGGCGGTATGATGAATTTAGGTTCAATAATAGGAAAACATAATAGCAATGGTCAAAACAAAGAGTTGGCTTCAAAGATGAAATCAATCAAGATTCTGACCCTGGAAGATAAAGGCTCCGTTCTGTCCAAAACTTTTATACAGGAACTGGATAAAGTGATTGAGGAAGGAAAATTTGTAACCGCCATCGAAGCTCGTGATAAAGGCGAACGCGTTCATATTTACTACCGCCTTTCAGGAAAGGATAATGCTGATATGCTTATTGTTAGCAAGGATAAAAACGAAATAAGCTTAATTTGGATCAATGGAAAGATGTCGAAGGAAGAAATGTTAAATGCCTTTTCATGTAATGGGAAATCGACTATAAGAGAAGATAAATCAGTAGATCCGGTTTCTTAATCGAACAAAAATACATTTTGTTTATTAATCTTCTAAAGGATTAATAATAAGCCAATTCGTTGAGATAACGCGTTGGCTTTTCTATTTTATCAAACAAAGAATTAAACCAACACAACCAATTAGAATTATGATCACTCCGGTTATTTGATTAATAATTTTCAATTCTCTCATGTTAAGTTTGTCCTTAAAACGACTTACCAAAAAAGTCAGTAAACTCCACCAAAGCAAAGCGCCGCCTAAAATAGACGTAATGCCAATAATTGAAACAAATAAGGTGGTGGTGTTATTGATAAATTCGAAGCGGGCAAAAAGGGCAATCAGTACAAATAAAACAAGTGGATTGGAAAAAGTAAGGCCAAAGGAAGTGAAAAAATCTCCCGGAAGACTATGTTTAACCGTTTCGTTCGGTTTCGGTTGTGTAGCGGGGTTACTCTGGTAAATATACCAACCAAAATACGTTACAACCAAACTACCGACGAGTTGAATGATGAAGCGATGTGCTTCAATAAAATCGAGTACGAAACTCAAAAAGAATAAAGTGATGATGGTATAAATCAAATCGGAAGTAGTAGCTCCCAAACCGGTAGCAATACCATGTTTCTGACCACGATTTAAGGTCCGTTGAATGGTAAGCATCCCGATTGGACCCAATGGTACCGAAATACATAAACCTATCAAAATTCCCTTTATAATAATCTCAAACATTTTAAGCTTTTATTGTTTCCATTGCAAAGATAGTTTTTTTTCAGCAATGTTGAAACATTAAACGGTCAAGCATTGAGGCTTATAAACCTTATTTTTTAACTTTTAAGCTTTTAAAACCCAAAATCATCAATTTTCTTATCAAACTTCTTAGCATCGGTTGGTTTTTTAGCTTTGAGTTGTGTGCTTATGCCTTCAACATATATTGCAACGTAGGGTTTTGATGGACAAATTGATTCACAAGCCCCACAACCGGTGCATAGATCTGCTGTAATTTCAGGAATTGTAAGTCCGTCTTTATAATCAATCATATGTACAGCTTGTGTAGGACAATGCTCTGAACAGGCCCCACAATCTTTTTCTTCCGTGAAAACAATACATTTATCCTTACGGAATTTAGCAACGCCGATCTGAGCCAGTTTTTTTTCTTCAATCGGTAGTTTTTTCAATGCACTAGTGGGGCAAACGGTTGTACAAATATTACAATCGTAGCTGCAAAACACTTCGGTAGAAAATACTAAATGTGGTTGTGTGATTCCTGAAATACCATATTGGAGTGCAGCAGGTTTCAGTACTTGCATGGGGCATTTGCTAACGCATAACTGACAAGCGGTACAATGAGCTTTAAAATGCTCCATACTTCCTGCTCCCGGAGGCATAATGGGCGTGCGCGAAAGAATAGAATCGTTTTTTGAAATTATTTTTCGGGGCTTTGCGAATGCAGCCGTGCTAATAATTGCACCCGTAGTCAATAAAAATGTTCTTCTACCCGAACTGACTTTTGGTTCTGTAACCTTAGTAGTTTGTTTTTTGTAACGATATTCGTAATGAATACTGTCTTTTTTGCAGGATGACAAACAATCAAAACAACTCACACAACGAGTCTCATCAATTTTCATTGTATCATTATCAATGCATTGTGATTTGCATTTTCGCTCACAAGCACCACAGCGAACACACGATGATTCGTTTATGGCTATTCTGAATATTGAAAATTTTGACAGTAAGCCTAATCCTGTACCAACGGGGCAAATTGTATTGCAATAAGAACGACCTTTAGTCCAGGACATAGTAGTTACAAGTACGAAAAATAAAAGCGCAAGACTGAAGGCCAGTGGAATAAAGCTTAGTTGCTTTACTTCATAAATGGAATAATTGCCTGTTTTGCCCAGCAAATGAGATAAACCATTATTGGCAAAAATAACTAAAGGTTTGAAAAGCTGAGAAATAATCCGTCCAAAAGTACTGTATGGATCGAGTAATAATACAAGTGAAGAACTGCCCAGAATAAATATAAGAATAGTTAGTGCTAAAATGGAATAACGCAACCAGTTTTGTGGTTTAGCATATTCGTAACGAAATTTCTTTTTTTTGCGGAAAAGGCGGGTTTTCCAGGAAACCACATCTTGATAAACTCCTAACGGACAAATGACAGAACAATAAATCCGGCCGAATAATAAGCTTAGTAAAAGTAAAATTCCTAAAATGATGAAGTCTATTGACAATAATGCAGGAATCCACTGTATACACAATAACTGATGTAACTGAGTGGGCAATTTCCCCGTAAAATCAATGAAGAATAACAGAATAGGAACAAAAAAAAGGAGTGCCAATCCGACACGGATTTTCTTGAGATATTTCATAGATGCTAATTTCAAATTAATCAATTGATTAATTCATTTTGATACGTTTGACGTTTAAACTTTCCAAATTCATCGTTCCAACATGTGCTTTTTCTGCAAGCTCGATATGCCGAACATCTTTAATATCGGTGGGTTGAACTTGTGAAAACATTTTTAATGCAGCCGTATCGGCAGCAACAAAATCGGGCGAAATAATAAGTGATTTAAGCAGTACTACATCGGCCTCTGATTTTCCTTGTGGTCCATTTGATTTCATAATACGGTAGGCATCAACGATATTCAATGCAGGTTTTTTATGGCTGGTGGCAATATCCGCAATACATTGATGGAGATCATTTTTGTGAAAGAATTTTCTGTCCCATACAATTCCCATCAGGTTTTTCATGGAAATGGAGTTTTTGGCACCGCCGTGATGTTTTAAAATGGGGACATTAAACCAGACATCGCAATCGAGAATTGCCTGATGAATTTTATTGCTAGTCATTTTTATTCCATTTGGAATTTCCACCTCGCGGTAAAAAGATTCATCATTTCCCGGAACCATTTTACCTCCGGCAGCATTTACAGCAGCTTCAATACCGCTGTTGCTATAACTTTTTTTCCAGTCGTGGCAGGTGTGATCGAAAACCAAAACTTCAGAAGCTCCGGCAAGTTTACATTGTTTTACTAAGGCAGACACCAACTCAGGATTCGTATTAGCTGCCAGTTCAGGAGTTCTATCCCACCCGATATTCGGCTTGATCACCACTTTCTGCCCTTTTTTTACAAAGGTTTTAATGCCGCCAAATTCTTTCAACGCTCTCAGAAGCATTGCTTCAGGTTCGCCACCCATTACAGCTACTAAATCAGGCGCTGAGTTTGATATTGCCGGATTTTTGGCTGAAGAAGATAATGTTGAACCAAAAGCAGTTGTTTTGACAACCGTTGCCAGACCTACCAAGGCAGCCGATTTGAAAAAATCACGTCTTCTCATAAGATTATATTTTTGATGGTTTATGAAATATACTTTTTTTTGAAAATTGCAGGCAAATATACTGAAAATTATCGCTGTATGTATTTCATAGAACAATTTTTTATTGAATTATTATCTTTTATATTTAGCACATATAAACCTGAAGTGAAATGAGCAGTATCAATCGAAATCTTATTTTCCGGAAATTTTCTGTCTAAAATCAGTTGTCCGATTGAATTGTAGATCTGAACATTTTTCAATCCGACAAAAGGACTGTAAATATTCAAGTTAGTCCTCGACGGATTTGGATAAATATAATTTCCCTGCAAGTCAGCATTCACTGATTCTACTCCCGAAGCAACTGAGGCATCGCTTATGGTTTTTAAATATGCTGACGCATAAGGAACAAAAGCAGCCGATGAACCATACAGCGTACTGTAATTTGGATCGAGAGCAAGCAACCAATCGATCGTATAAAGCTCCAACATCTGTGCTTTGTGCGCAAGGGCAAACGGAATTAAATCAACCAACGAACCGGTTTGTGAAATGCCTGTCGGGTCGCTTGCAGCAAGGGTTTGAAGTTCGAGGGGACTTATCTTACCGGAATATTTTTCGAACAAGGCACACCAATCGGAAGTGCAGGTTTTGGCCGTATTGTCTGATATTTCCCAACCCTGAACACCAATACTAATTCCATTTTTTACTGCATTTTCAGCTTCTATGTCAGCATTGCCATCGTTGGCTGAACTAATCTGGCAAACCGATTGCATTAATTGCATCGTTGGATTTAAGGATGCTTCAAAGCTATTCATTTCGGCTGCATAATCAGTCCATACTTTTGTCGAAAATCCCGGCATTACACTACTGCAACGTGGATAAAAATCACCACCAATGGCAAGTCCCAACCGAATGTAAGCAATATTGGCATTGTTTTTATAATGATTAATTACCTGGGTAAAAAAGTTTTTCAGTCCTTGTTTGAACGGAACTTCATAGGGTACCGGTAATCCCGAATTAGCTGAACCATCACCTGCAAAACTGCTGCATGTAATCACATCCAGTTGAGCTACCCCAAGGGATGACGCCCATTCGGGAGTAAAAATATATGCCGGTGTAAAGCTGTTTTTGCCGCTGGGTGAAATAGGCTGTGTTACGATATTTACTTTCTTTCCGGCAGTATAAAAATGAATAAGTTGCGCATCAAATGTGCTGAAATCATATATACCCTGACTCGTTTCAATATCCGACCATTTCATGGCAACCGTCACATCAGTAATCAGGGGACTTGGCAGAACGTATGTGTTTACATCATTCCAATACGGATCGCCAACCTTCATGGGTGGGAAAAGTAAACTGAATCTAACTTTTTGGGCAAAAGTCGGAGTAACAAAAATAAACAACAGAAATAACAGAATCTGATTGTTTTTCATATCATTGAGCAGAAGTCAAATCAGAAATACAGTGAGTATATTTCCTCACTCTTCCATTTCTTCGGGTTTTTTCTTTA
>SESF01026785.1_pt1 | contig 14547 bp, 13 predicted proteins | sample 3171521 | NCBI WGS metagenome assembly SESF01 (sample SAMN10866945, study PRJNA518727) | freshwater metagenome | biome: subpolar coniferous forest; feature: holomictic lake; material: water; isolation source: holomictic Lake 227, 6 m and 8 m depth | place: Canada: near Kenora, Ontario | collected...
AATGGGGACAAATGAGCGCAAGTGAAGAATCTGAAACTGCACAAAAACCGCACAAATCTGGGAATGTGAAAACAAGCCTGCATTACTGGGAGAAGCACATTTTTAAGCCAGTCGTGGGTAAGAAGGTTAACAAGGCATACGAGTATCAGGCAGCTAACTACGCAATGTCCACCTCTATTCACGGGCGGCGCGTGAAGCTGAGCCTTGGAACTCATCTCCCGGGTGCTGCGGCCAAACGAGCGCAGGCAATTTATATCGACCTTCTCAGTCTTGGGGTTGATGCCGCATTGGAGAGGCACCGCCCCAAAAACTCAGCGAAGGGCAGCGATGCGTCCGAGTCATCGCCCAAACAGGAAGTCACCATTGGGGGATGGATCAAAGCCGCTCAAGAGGTTTTCGAGGGCAAGCCAGCTACCTGGGGCGGCTACGTGCGGTGCCTGAGGTCGATCGCAGCGGAAATCACAAAAGCCAAAAAGTCCAAAAAGCGGTACGGAAGAAAGGCAAATGGATCATACCAACGGAAAATTGACTCGACTCCGCTTTCCGTCATCACTTCCGACGCGCTCAAGACTTGGCGCATAGAGCGTATGAAATCTGCGAAAACGCCGGTGGAGAGAGTGACGGAGAAGGTGAATGCAGACAGCTTGATGCGTCAGGCTTCGTCTGTCTTCGGAAGGGATATCTTGAAGCACATCAAAAATGTGACCATCCCTTCTCCCGTTCCGTTTTCCGACGCAAAATATTACGGCAGACAGGACATGCGCTATCGCTCGAAGATCAATGTTCCCGAATTCCTTATCTCTGCTCAGTCCGAGTTGAGCAAGACGGATCCGGAGGCTTACAAAGCCCTCCTTCTCTCCATAGCCGCCGGCCTTCGGCGTGGTGAATTAGCGGGGCTTCAGTGGAGTCAAATCGACGGATCCAAAGGGCTGATTTTTTTAGAAGTGACCGAATTCACGGATCTCAAAACGAAAGATTCGGCATCGGACGTCCCTATTGACGACGAACTGGTTGCAATCTTGGAGAGCTTTCGAGCGAAGGCCCGCAGCCCTTTTGTCATCGAGGTAGACGCTGAAACCGCGCATGGAGGAAAGTCTTGGGGGCAAGCATACAGGTGTGATGCCGTGTTTCATCGATTAATCGCCTGGCTTCGCGCATGGAAACAAGCTGATGGAAGTCAACCATTCGCCAAGATTCCTAAACCTATCCATACCCTGCGCAAAGAGGCCGGCAGCATGGTGTCCACCGACGAGGGGATTCATGCTGCGGCAGCTTTTCTTCGGCACGCTGACATCCAAGTGGCGGCGCGCCACTACGTGGACCATAAGGCCCGAGTGACAGTGAACATCACCGGGATGCTCGGTGGGCAGAAATCGAAGGAATCGAAATCCTAGCTGTATAGCACGAGGCTGGCCGCTTCGGCGCGCAGGATGTCACTCAGGCGATATCGCACGGTTCGGGTGCCGATAACGATTTCCGGGATCAGGCCGGTTCGCGCCCGCCGCTTGACCGTCTTGGTGTGACACTCCCAGCGAAGCGCCAACTTGCGGCGACTCAGGAGGGTGTCAGTTTTCGGATCCGATGTGTCTTTGAAGGCTGTTTGTTTCTTAACCATTATGACAGCACCCGGAAACTAAGGGTGGCTGCCGTTTTTTATTAATGGGCAAAAACAGAAGGAGGCTTATCCTTGCCAACAGCGGAGATGATAAAGGAGAGGGTCATAGCGAGTTTCTACATAAAGACACACGACGGCAAGAAAGTCAAATAAATTATCGGGGAAAAGCTTTAATTTAGCTGAATTCTCGTCTTCTTAATGCACGAGCTTTCATGTAATGCACGTTTTTCAATAAAAACGTGCATTACTAGTTCGACGATGTAGATTACCCGCATGATTCGTGACATTTTGCTGACCCAACGTCGGGAATGGGATGCAGCGCTTAAAGCAGGGTTTGTGCCTCGCACCTCAGTGGTCGCCCCGGAAGCGGGCGGACGGATACGCGTGCTGCTCGGGCCTCGCAGGGCCGGGAAATCATGCTACGCGTTCCACCTCGCCGCGACAATCCCTGGAAAATGGGGTTACGCCAATTTCGATGACGAAAGGCTGATCGCCTTGAAGGATTATGACGAGTTGGTGGCGGCCCTGGACGCCATCTACGGCCAACCGCAGGGGCTGTTTTTCGACGAAATCCAGAATCTGCCCAACTGGGAACTGCTTGTGAATCGGCTCCATCGGTCGGGGCGCCAACTGATCCTCACCGGCAGTAACGCCCATTTGTTGAGTTCCGAGCTGGCAACCCACCTGACGGGGCGGCACGTCCCTATCCCCTTGCTGCCGTTTTCCTTTGCCGAAGTGCTTGCCGCACGCGGCGGGCCGGAGCGCACCACCTTTGAGATGATTGAACAATGTCGGACATACGCTCGTGAAGGAGGCTTCCCCGAGGTTGTGACGAAAGGACTGACGCCTGCGGAATACCTGAGGACACTCCTTGAAGCGGTTATTTACAAAGATATTGTAACGCGTTTCCGGCTGCGGGCTCCGGCCGCTTTGGAAACCATCGCACGGTGCCTGCTCTCGCAACCGGGTGGCGAGTTTTCTTTTCGCAGCCTGGCTGAAACTACCGGTTGCCGCAGTTCGCATACGCTAAAAAAATACATCGGCTGGTTGGAAGAGGCTTTCGTGGTCTTCACCGTCCCCCGGTTTTCGTTCAAGGTGAGGGAGCAGGCAGCTTCGAATAAAAAAGCTTACGCGATAGACACCGGATTTGTGGATGCCTTTGGACATGCCGCAACTCCAAACTGGGGACGCCTCTTGGAAAATCTTGTGGCGATCAGTCTTCTGCGCCGCCAACTCCGCAATGACCTCCGCTTGTACTACTGGAAAGACCCCCAGGGGGCCGAAGTGGATTTTGTAGTCCAGCGAGGTCATTCGGTCAGTCAGCTCATACAGGTCTGCCTCGACACCTCAAGCCCCAAGACCCGGCAACGCGAAATTGTGGGGTTATGCAAAGCCTCACGCGCCCTTGGCTGCCGGGATATGCTCCTACTTACCGAAAATGAAGAGGGGCTTTCCGAAGAACGTTGGGAGGATAACGCCTATCCCATCCGCCTCTTTCCTGTGTGGAAATGGCTGCTGGCCAACGAAACCTGATTTCGCACACGATCAGGGGCTCTATTTCAGGGATCACCAAAACACATCCGCCCGGGATGGGGCAGTGTAGCGAGTTTACCTAGGATGCTGGGCGCTGGGCGTCGGTCTCGGGCCGGGGCCCAACTCGGGCAAAACACCATGTAGGCAAATCGCCGATCGGAGTCCCCATTCCCTGAGAAATGTGCAGATTGGAACCTCCTATTGTGACCACGCGCGACGCTTGGCTGATTGCACCACCCGGTGCGAAACCCATCTAACGGAGACCAAGAGAGATGCCGCCGGTTTTTCCTCCTACGGAAAAATTACCTCACAAAAAAACGGAACGCCAAAATCCTGTGGTAAATTGTTTTGAAATGAAATCTAACCCTGGCGGGGCGAGCTAGCTAGCGCGTTCGACGGCCTTTTGATGAGATGCGGCCCGTTGTCAGAGGCTTTCGTTGCACAGGGCATCAGTAAGCCCTGGCTATCAGCGCACCCCGTAAAGCCGTACGGCTTGTAAACTCCGCGGGCAGTATTTCAAGGAACTGCCCACGGTTATTTCGAAGACAACCCCAACTGGTAGATCGCGTGCGTGGGTGGCTGCCTCGTTAATTCCACCACTTGCCCGTCGTTTCGCTGTGCACATTTGCGGGCCGTGAAATATTTCGAAGCGAGGTGTGCCCCCGCATGTCGCAGGCCGCGCGGTAAGTTGCTTTGGATGAGCATCGATCAGGCAGCCTTGAAGAGTAAAAAGCCGGGATTTCGCCCTGGAGTCAGCGTTAAGAACGGCAAACTTTACGCTTTTTCAGAAGTCCGCGCGGTGGTGGTGCGGGGCTGGCCGGAAATGTCTGCATGGACGAAAACCTACCGCAGGCCCCAGTGGTCGCGGTTCCGCCCAAAAATCGATTTTTCGGAAGGAATCATTGAGGCCACGCGAAGTCGGCATCGATTCCGGCCTGACCGGCCCATTTTGGAAGATGAACCTTCCCCTGAACTTCCAGAAGCCGGACCTCAGCTTGAATTTCCTGATCTCGACAACCCGGCTGCGCTGGAGATGAAGAAATTGCGCGAGGAGTTTGAAAAGGAGAAACAACTCGTGCGGGAATATTTAGGCAATGTGCCGGTGGAGGTCCGGAATGCCATTGCACCGTTCCAGAGTCGGCAATGGCATTTGTGCGCGATGGCTGCACGGTGCCAGGGTTCGCTCGACCTTATCACCAGCAACCCGGCGCTTGCCTACTGCCTCGCTTCCTCCTGGGCTTTTACACCCTATCCGTCCAAAGCGGCCATGCGCCTTTCGCGACGCCTGATTGGCTTGCGTCGGCGTAGCATCTGTGGGGTCCTCGGATTTCCGGAGTCGGAAGCCTCGGTTTCGGTTCTCTCAAAAATACCCGCTTCCTCATGTTGCATCCCCTGGTTGCTGACCATCCGCGCTCTGCTCAGAGATCCAGACTGGCGCAAAACGCTCTTGCATCTACCGTCTCTGAATCCGGCTGTGATGCTGTTTCTTGGCAACAAAGCATTCCGGCGCAGAACGGCCCCACACCTGCTTCACGAACTCTCCGGCGATCCAACGAATTTATTCAGGCAAATGGTTGGCCTGATGAGCATGGAAAAGGTGCTTGGGGAACAAGGCCCCAGCCGCTTTTGCTCGGTCGATCAAATTTTAAGGCACGTCCTGGACCTGCTGTGGCGAATCCATGGCCCTGAGCATTCGGCCAAAGCGCAGGAATCAGGCAAAGACCTTCTGTTCCCCAAGACGCCGATTCCCGGCAGCGACTCGATCATCGCCCTCGAAAACTTCGATTTGCTCTCTGAGGAGGCCAGGGAGCAGCAAAACTGCGTGGTGAATTACCGGGACCATATTGCCGCCGGCGGCATGTTCTTCTATCGGGTGCTCGAACCGGAGCGCGCCACGCTCTCCATTGTTTCGAATGCAGCCGGGGAGTGGCGGCTCGATGAGCTATTGGGCGCCCGCAACACGCCCGTTTCCGACGAAACACGCCAATCTGTAGCGCGGTGGATCAAAGGGCGATCAAACAAAGCACAGCAAATGCATTTGAGGGACTTTCTATGAATTACGATCTCGACCTGATTTGGAAAAGCATGACGGCCTTCATTCTCCAGGAGGTGAGCAGTGATGTCTTTCTGCGTTGGTTTAAGGCGATCCAGCTTGCGGCTGTCGATGATTCGCGGATCACATTGCGAGTGCCCACCAATCTCTGCAAACTCTGGCTTCAAACCAACTACCTCGGGCTCCTTCAGTCCGCATTCCAGAACGTATTGGGCAGCTCCCGGAGCATTCGGTTCACCACTGTGGAGTCGCCGGAAAACCAGGAAGCATTCACCCCGAATACCGGAATGCACCCGCGCAACACCTTCGAGTCATTCGTCGTCGGCTCTTGCAACCAATTTGCCCATGCGGCGGCGCTGGCCGTCTCCCGAAACACGGACAAAACCTACAATCCACTCTTTATCTACGGTGGCAAAGGCTTGGGTAAAACGCACCTCATGCATGCCATCGGCCAGCATGTTGCCGCCACCAACGGAGAGGCAAAGGTAATATACGTCTCCAGCGAGCAGTTTGCTGACGAGTTTATCGATGCCATCCAGAAAAGCAGCCTCGCTACCTTCCGCAGCAAATACCGGCAGATCGATTTACTGCTCATTGACGATGTCCAGCTTCTCGCGGGCAAAGAGCGCTGCCAAGAGGAATTGTTCCAGACCTTCACCGCCCTCTTCGACGGTCACAAGCAGATCATCCTCTCCGGTGATCGTCCTCCGTCCGAAATCGATAACCTCGACCCTCTGCTCGTGTCCCGATTTGAATGGGGACTGCTTGCCGAGTTGCAGCAGCCAGACCTGGAAACTCGCTTAACCATTCTGCGCTACAAAGCCAGGGAGATGAACGCAAAGGTCGATGACACGGTGCTGGAATTTATTGCCCGGCGTATCAAAAGCAGCATACGGCGACTCGAAGGGGCATTAATGCGCGTTGACGCATTCATTTTTCTGAGCGGGCGCGAACTGACCCCGGCCACTGCGCTCCATTTACTAAAGGACCTCCTGGACGAGGCAGCCAAAAACGCAGATCCGAGTTCCCAATCATCGACCAAGCAATCCGAAGCGAGCCCGCCCGACGTGAAACCAAAGCCCCGCATCACATTTGATGAATGACCGACGATCCTTATGCCACCAATGAAATACATGCTCCCGGACCTGTTTCTTGAACTACCCGGAAACGAATGCAAGTCCCCCCGCGACGGTCTGAAACCGTGCAAAACAGAGGATATACTGTTCCTCGCAGCCCTCCTTCAGCGGGCTGGAAATGCGCGCTACATCTTGGAAACCGGAGATGGTGCCTTTGTTCCAGAACCGGCGGGAGTTGATGATCCGGAATCGACGGAAACCTTCGCCGTGAAATCACGGATCAGCCGGGCCACGGTGCGGGGATGGTTCCGGAAGAGATTCTTCCCATTCCGGCGGATGCTCGCGAACGGCAGGGCTCCGGGACATGAAGTTCGGTTCATGGGCAAGGAATTGCGAAGCCCCACCCGATGGAAGCCAAACGAACCCTGGAAATTGGGAAAAAGTTTGAAGTGGCCGTTTGAAAGAGGATTTGACCCGCTCTTGAGAGAGTTGCACAAAATCCCGTTGCTATCCTGGCAGGAAATCAGGCCGTTGAAGAACGGCGAGGTTTTCTGCCCGCTCGACGGCCCCGTTGTCCCAGTGGGAGCAGAACTGATCTCCCCACCAGTCACTTGGGAGCGGCTGTGCGGACGCCACTGGCGGGTTCTTCTGTGCCCGAATTGTCTTGGACAATTTAGCGGAAAGTTAATAATGATGAATTAAACTGCCCCTAACAATTCTACAATTCCATTCAACTGTTATGCCAGTCAATCTCAACGCGCATACTCCGAATCAGTTTACTATAACTTTGCAGGCGGGAGGGACTCCAAGCCGAATCTCACTCTCAATGGACTATACGGATGTACCGCGGGCTGTTAATGCCCATCTGGCAAGGATTCCGACAACACCCGCAGTCGAGGCGATTGGCGGGGCTTATGTTGCCGGTGGGTTTTTGGCGATACCTCCCGGCGGTGCAGATCCAACTACGAATTTTTCACGGGCGGTCATCGTCTGGGGAGCGGGACAGCAGTTCATTTTATCTCTGGTTCTTGGAGGGAGGAACAGACCGCTGAACATGGCTATCCAATTTCGGGCAGCCTTTGCAGCACCTAACGCCGTGGCTGCAATAACTGCGGTGACTACCCCTCTCATCTTTGGCCTCGGGTTGGCGTTCGGGAGCAAGCACTTGCGCATGATGTCTCCAGACCGCTTTGTCGTGCTGGATAATCTCATCGCCCAACTATTTGGTGTCGATGTGCGAACACTCACAGAGGCCGACTATGCGCAGTTTTGCGCCGATTGCGGGATGGTGGCTCAGGAGCTTACTCGCCGGGGTATTCCCAACCCGATGGCGGCCCGGCCGAATGGGGTGTCTCGGGGCGCACCAGCGAATTGGTTTCCAGCAGACGTCGAAATGGCGATATTTTCGGTGGCGAAGGACTTGTTTAGGGTAACTGGCGTAACTTCGCCTAAAAGAATAGGGAGCAAGATGAGCACCAATAAAAACGATTCGTCGGCTTCTGAAGTCGTTTCGGCAGAGTGTTCGTGCGGGGACGGCGGAAAAGGCAGCGAAGCAGGCCATCCTGAAGGAAAACGGCCCCACAGACAGATTTCTGTTATCTCCGATTCTAATGAGTCCTATTTTCAGATCAAAGAAGACACAATGGGAAAGGGCGAGAACATCGGATACGTTTGCAAGGGGATTCGCAAGAATTACGAAAGGTTCGGTGGAGATGTCGTTGCCTATTCGCGGCTCCGTGGACTTCTTGCGGCGGCGGGTTGTCGCGATCTGGGAGCCCGACCAACGAAGAATGCCCCTCACCTCCAACCAGGGTCTGAAACGGAATATTGGCGACTGTTCGACACCAGTAGCTACTCCTGCCCGCCATTACCCGCGCTTCCGATTCCGCCTAAGCCTCATGAGACCTCTCGGCATCCGACTAAGAAGACCCACAACGGATTCCGATTCCTTGAGCGGTTTTTTCATATCCGCTATCTGAGTAAATAGCGGCGCGGTGCTCAAGTAGATCGCCTAGAGGCTGACTATATCGGGCAAGCTTTAATCCGTTTTATCTGTGCAGAATCCTGCGAGTGATGGATTCTTTCAATTTCAAGTGGGGTAAACTGAAATCCATCCAGCCGGAGATGAGACGGAAGAGGCTCACGCAGTCTCGTTGGGAGAACCAGTCGATGCCGACCACTTTGTTGTCGTCCAGGAATTGCACCTCGATCTGTTCGGTGGTTTCAGAGGTTTCATTGATGCGCACGGATCTTGATTTTGTTGCAGCCAAAGGATCGCGGAGCGGTCCTTTGATGCGTTCGATCGTAAAGGAACCGGGACCGATGCCGAGTTGGGCCATCACGGTATTCCCGACGGTGACATCGTCGGTGTCGATCATCATGGTGGGACAAAGCGGGCTGTGATTTGTGATTTTCAGCAGCTTTGATAGCCCATTGGCGGTTATGCCGCCCCCACAGCAACAACGCGCGATCAAGCGAGCGATGGGTGATGCTCTGGTCTGTGCGTTGAAGCTCGCGCAAGGTGCATTTGAACCAGCGGTAATATCGAAAATAAAGCTGCCAATGGCCGCCACCATAAGGCAGTCGAGCTTTTCTTCCTTCAAGCAGGACTGACCTCGTGAAGCAGTGAAACGCCCGATTCGTATGCACGTCGAAGATCGGACTGCCGAACAGAACATGATACCAGAAAATGGAGTAAACTGGGGCGGTTGCGCGAAAGCATTGCCGAAGGAGCTTTCGGCCACCGGGCGCCTTGTATTTTGGAAAATTCGCCAGAACCATTCGGAACGCTTTTTCCTTTGTGGGCGCAAGCGGCATCGGACGAGGGCCATTGCCCACGTTTTTCCATTCCGTCAATCGCCGTAGCGCGTCTGGATCGCCCTCTCTGGCTTTGAGGAGGTGGGGATCGTAATGGGCGACATCGTAAGACGAGGGATACCGGCTTGCCCAATGTCTGACGAACGCAACATCAATGATTGTGTTTGTTTCGTAGCTCATGTGGTCTCCCAGTAGAAAGCTTCCGCCATCATCCTTGCTTCGCATACCCCTCCGAGGCAGCCGCAAGCGCCGCCCGAATTTCCTCCACCAGTTCCGGCGGTTGCACCACGCGGGCATAATATCCCCAGCTCAAAATCCATGGTTTGATTTCGTAAAAGGAGGTCAGCAGCAAACTGAATCGCACCCCGCCGTCCGCCAAAGGTTCGAGTTTTTGGTTCGGATGCCAGATCGATTCGCGGATCAAGTCGGCGGCCTGCGGGGTGAATTCAATCACCACCTCCGTGGGTTCCTTCTCCTCCACCACGATTCCAAAGCTGTGGCGAAACAGGTCCTGTGGCGTGAGCGGCGGGCGAAGAGGGCAGAACTCCGAGCGCGTCATCTTGATTTTCTTGATTCGGCCCAGCGCAAAGGTTCGCAATTCTCTCATGTCCCGGTCCACGGCATACAAATACCAACGCCCTTTATTCATCACCACAAGCGCGGGTTCTACTTGGCGCTCCGATGGTTCTTTCCGCCGACCGTGGTATTCAAACTGGATCACGCGGTTTGCATCAATGGCCGAAAATAGCACCTCGAAAGTTTTCAACTGCTCGTCAGGGGCCAAGATTTTTGGTTCTCCGCGAAATCCGACCGCAGCATCACATTTCTTCCATGTTTTCGTGCCGGTCAGCAGCCCGAACATCCGCTCAAAGGACTTTTTCATTTGGCCACCGATTTCCGTGTCCTCATACGGCGCAAGGGATTGCCGGAGGAAATGGAGCATAAGGAAATCCTCACTCTTCAAGTCGAGCGGCGGCATGAGGGTAAAGTCGTCCGTGAAATGGTAACCACGCCGCGCCGCGTCGTATTCCAGCGGTGCTCGCAGACTTTCCTTGAGAAATTGGAGATCCCGCATGATCGTGCGTCGATTTCGCTCAAGGAGCTTCTGGAGCGCAGGGCAATTGGGGTAACTGCCTGTCTGAATCTCGGCGACGAGTTTGAAAAGGCGGTCAATCTGGGAGCGCGTCGCAAGCTGGGGCTGCTTCGCTCCCTGTTTAGTCTTATTTGATTGCTTCTTTTGGCCAACGCTCATGGATTTTGGGTTCGTCCTGATTCTAGGGGTTTGGTGTGCCATGCGAAGTCACACCTATCAGATTTTGAAAAATCCTGGAAATATTTTCAGAGGGACAGCGGATGTCACATTGGGCAAGCAACACTGCTGGAAAGAGTTGGGAAAAACACCCGACGAACAAAGGATCATTAACCAAAGCAAATTATGGAAAACAAGAATCTCATGGCCGTCGCAAACGGCAACAGAGTGGACATCCTCCATCCAAACGGAGCGCGTTACAGCAGGATTCCAGTCACGGGAGAGGTCGTATCAACCCCTGCGATCTCGGGCGACAGGGTCTCATTTGTCGTTGAGCACCCCGGTGGCGGCAGGACATTGCAAGTTCACAAACTCAGTGGCCCTTGTCTCAGCAAGAGAAGCGTTTGACTCCATGTTTATGGCCATGTCTCGAAATAAAATCATCGTAGGGCTCGAAATTGGCACCTCCAAAGTTTGCGCGGCGGTTTGTGAAAGCCGCCTGGATGGAACACCGCAGCTATTGGGAGTGGGCACTGCATCCTCATGTGGAATTCGCAAAGGGGAAATCGTGGATGCTGCTGCAGCGACCGCATGTATCAAGGAGGCACTCGCCGACGCTGAAAAGAAAGCCGGTGTGAAGATCGAAAGCGTTTTCCTCTCGGTAACGGGCAGCCATATCAGCGGGTTTAACAGCCGAGGGTGTGTCAGTTTCGCTGACCCAAAGGAACTTGACGACACCGACCGCGAGGACGTGATGCTGAGTGCCCTGGATGTGGAAATTCCACGTCAGGATCTATTTCTGCATTCCATTCTCCAAAAATACCGAGTGGACGGCCAGGACAGTCTTTTGAATCCAGTAGTGATGCATGGTCGAAAGCTGGAAGCCGATTTTTACATCGTTCAAGCAACGGGAGTCCGCATTAAACCTGCCGTCCGGTGTATTAAAGACATCGGACTTAAAATTGAGGATGTGATTTTTGCAGGGCTTGCGTCTGCCCAAATGATGGTGACGCCTCATCAAAAGGAGATGGGGGCGCTAGTTCTCGATATTGGCGGGGGCACAATTGACTTCGTTCTTTATCTGGACGGTGAAGTCCATAAATGCGGGGTCCTGCCAGTTGGCGGCAACCACGTCACAGAAGATATATCCCAGCGTCTCCGCGTCCCCATGGCCCTGGCAGAACAGTTGAAAATCGGGGAAGGTTCCGCTCTCCTTGAAGAGAATGGCCTCTCTCAAGAGATTTTGCTTTCACCAGAGGGCGCTTTTCCCGGTGGAACGGTTAGCCGTAAAATCCTGAACAAGATCATCCAGTTACGGATGCGAGAAACACTGGAGTCCGTCGCAGGTTCCTTGTCGGGGGAATTTGATCTCTCACTTCTGAGCGCCGGGATATTTGTCACGGGCGGCACGAGCCAGTTAAGGGGGCTCGGCAAACTGGCCGAAAAGGTTTTTGATCTTCCGGTTCAATTGAGCACTCGGACTGGGGGGAGTATGTTGGACGCGTCAGCTGAAAACCCGGGTTTCTCCACGGTGTTGGGGCTGATCGAATATGCCAATGCTACGATTGGCTTCGATCCATCCAAACCGAACCCATTCTTCGGACCCTTGCTCCGGTGCGTGCGCTACCGTTGGTAGGTTTTCGTCGCGGGTGTCCCCCTACGCATGTCCCACCCCCTGGGTTATGGTCCCGTCATGAACAAGAATTACACCGAGATCGCTTTCATCCTCGACCGCTCCGGCTCGATGGACTCGTGCCAGGATGCCGCCATCGAGGGATTCAACCGATTTCTTCAGGACCAACAGCAGGCAGAGGGGCTGGCCAGGTTCACACTCGTTCTCTTCGATGACGAATATCTGGTAGCCGCGCAATCACTTCCAGTGCATGAACTTGTGGCTCTGAACAGGGAAACCTACGTGCCCCGGAACACCACGGCTCTGCTGGATGCGATTGGCAGGACCATTGACGAACTCGGCGTGCGCCTGGGGCAAATCCCGGAAGAGGACCGCCCCGGCCAGGTAATCGTTACGATTTTGACAGACGGCCTCGAAAATGCCTCCCACGTTTTTACGTGGAAGGATGTGGCGGGGAAGATCAAGGAGCAGACCGAGACCTATAAGTGGACGTTCCTTTTCCTCGGGGCAAACCAGGACGCCATCGCAACGGCGGCCCAGATGAACATCGCGGCGTCCAACTCAGCGACTTATGCAGCGGATGAGGTGGGGGCACGGTCATCCATGGGCGCAGCATCTAAGAAAGTTCGAGCAATGCGGCATCAGGCTATGGAATGTGCGACAGAGGAGGACATAAAGAGTGCCAATGCACCCATGTCCGAGATCGTCCAGGAAGAAGACCGCAAGGAGCGCGGGGCGTAAGGGGGCAAATATGTGGATCGCAACTAAATTTGGCTTCTACAGCATCGTTCAGAAACAGGCGCCTGACGAGGGAGGTTCTGACTCATTCCACGTCCGAGCCCGGGTCCGCACGGATCTGGAAAATGTCCTCACGGTGACCGGGCTTCAGCAGGAAATATTGGAATGGCCCAACGCCGATTACCGCTTCAGAATCGTCATCGACTCGGAGGATCTATCCCACCTGATGCTGGTGCTGGTCGAAAACCTGGATTACGGCAACTTCAAATCTATGATCGCCGCCACCCCAGGGCAGCGAGGGAAACTCCATGAGTATCACAAAATCTGGGACGTAATGGCCGCCCTGCAAAAATAGGGCCCTTTACACACGGAGTCTGTCCCGGGATTTTCGACAGCAGCAGCACCAAACGCTTATAGCTTCCGCGCAGTTGCGGCCTTATAATACTTGTTTCCGAAGGCCCGCAGGATCCCCCTCATCGAAAAAAAGCCATTTGGAGTCGATTCATTTTCTCCGATCGGGTTGAGCAGCACACCACGCAATCAGGTCGCGCTGCTCTTGGGTATCCGCTCCAGAACCGGCCGCAGATATCATCCGATGTGCAGCATAGGTGTCATGCCCGAGCGCAACCAATACGCATTCAGCCAGCATGCCCGTGCGACCTATTCCGGCTGCGCAATGAATCAAGACGTTTTCGCCTGATTGGATGCTATTCCCGATGTTCCCGGCAAGAACCCATAGTGCATCGCAATTTCCGGGGATGCCGTAATCGGGAATGGGAAACTTTGTCATCATCACATGACGGGGGACACTGCCGTTTTCAAGCGCTTGCAGATACTCGGGCGATTTGATGCCGATCTCGCGATCACCTGCGAGGCAGATTACGGACGTAATGCGATGCGAGGTCAGTTGATCGAAGACCTGTGCCAGAGGCTCGAAACGACCGGGCATACTGTGCAGAAAGAGCTTTCCCGGCATCTTCTGCGGAAAATTCACTTCACGGAACATTTGGCAGCCCTCCTATATTCCAGCAATTCGCCGTTCTGAGTCTTTCGAATGAGGGTCATCGGAATTATCGGCGGTTCTTGGGTGATCCGAATGCCAAGGCGGTCAGGAAACCACCGATTGGAATGTTGCCCGAGGGCGGATATCCGCCCACGACGGCGTGCACTGCCCAATCGAGCTGGTTCGATAACTAGGTTGCACAAATGGATTTTCCCGTTTCAAACGCCGTGTCAATTTGCAAATAGGTACCCAGATTAGGCGCAGCCATTGGCAATGCCGAAAGGAATATGCACCGATGGAACTGTCCGGGAGGCTGACTCTAAATGGCTGAGTTGATCGTCGAAAAAGATATGGGGCTTCAGGATGTCCAGAACCCGCTTCTTTTCAATCCCACCTAGAAAAAAGGTTTCGTCCACCTTGATATTCCAAGCGTTCAACGTGGTCACAAAACGCTCGTTGGACGGCGCGCCACGCGCAGTGATGATGGCGACGCGCAGCGTTGGCTTGTGATTCTCGGTCGATTCCTCGGCTTCGAGCCGTTGCAGAAAGGAAATATTGGTAATCAGCTTTTGAAGGGGTCCGGGATTATGAGGATGACTGGCCCGTTTCATTTCCTCCCGGTTAAAACAATCCACGTTCCGCGTGGCTTGGTAAACCTTCTCCGCCTCGTCATCGGCAATGACTCCGTCAAAATCAAAAGCCACCCGCAGTTCGGTTTCCTTGTCGTCGTCCTCCGCCTCGGTCGCCAACACCAAGCCCGCAGGCAACCCCGCTTTAATCGCCCCTTGCACATCCACCTTGTCTGCGCTCAGAAACAGGGATGCATTGAA
>SESF01011736.1_pt1 | contig 14535 bp, 12 predicted proteins | sample 3171521 | NCBI WGS metagenome assembly SESF01 (sample SAMN10866945, study PRJNA518727) | freshwater metagenome | biome: subpolar coniferous forest; feature: holomictic lake; material: water; isolation source: holomictic Lake 227, 6 m and 8 m depth | place: Canada: near Kenora, Ontario | collected...
GCCAGCAGCATTCTGGGCAGGCTCGGCCCACTTGCCGTGCTCGCGGATGAGATCCACCAGGCGGTCCACGGCCTCCACCTCCGGAATGTTGAACTTAACGGCGGTCTTGCCGACGTAGAGGTTGATCTTGCCGGGCGCGCCGCCGACATAGCCAAAATCCGCGTCCGCCATTTCCCCCGGGCCGTTCACGATGCAGCCCATGATCGCAATCTTAACCCCTTTGAGGTGCTCGGTGCGGGCTTTGATGCGGCCAGTGACGGTTTGCAGGTTGAACAGAGTGCGACCGCAAGAGGGGCAGGCCACGTAATCGGTCTTGAACGAGCGGCAGCCGGCTGCCTGGAGAATGTTGTAAGCCAGCCGCAGAGATAGTCCGGCGCCGGATTCACCCCGGACCAGGATGGCATCGCCGATTCCGTCCGCGAGCAATGCGCCGATGACAGCCGAGGCACGGAGCAAGGCGATCTTCGGATCGAGCGGCAGCGTCTCGAAGCCCAGGCAATCCTTCAGCAGGATGGGATTGGTCTGGCCCAGCCGCTTCAATTTCGCCGCCAGCAGCCTGAACGCCACAACGGCCGGCAATGGCGTGCCGTCCTTGACCGTCACGAGCTGGGTGTCGCAGTTCACCTCGAAGTCGCGGGTGGGGTCGATCTCGCAGACGTTCAGGTCCTCGTAAACGGCCTCGGGTCGCACGTCGGCACGGGCACTGAGCTTGGGGGCCACCTTGTCCCAGGTTGCACGCGTGACGACCACGCGCACGGTTTGTTCGCCACCGCATCTGACACCGCCGGCAAGCTCAATCTCCGGCGTGGGGCGGCGTGTGTAGGAGAAGGGGTCGAAAGGCCAAGAGGCGGAGAAGTCCGAAGGTCGAAGTCCGAAGGCCGAAGAGGAATCGAGCCGGACGGTATCCGCAGCTATGGTCAGCGGAGGAATCTGCGCCAGCAGGTCACGGCAAACCTCGATCTCCCGCGGGGAATCCTCAGTGAGCGAAACCCGGATGGTATCCCCCAGGCCATCGCATAAAAGTGATCCAATGCCGATGGCGCTCTTGATGCGTCCGTCCTCGCCCTCGCCGGCCTCGGTGACGCCCAGGTGAATGGGGTAATTCCAGTCCGGCCCTTCCTGCTCCAGCCGCGCCACCAGCAACCGATAGCACTGGATCATGATTTTGGGGTTGCTGGACTTCATGGAGAACTTGAAGTTATGGAAGCCGTTCTTGCGCGCAATGTGGGCAAACTCCAGGGCGCTCTCAATCATGCCGAGCGGTGAATCGCCGAACCGGTTCATGATACGGTCGCTCAAGGAGCCGTGGTTGGTCCCGATCCGCACGGCGCGGCCCAGTTCCGCGCACAGCTTCACCAGGGGAGTAAACTTCTCCTCGATGCGGGCCAGCTCAGCCGCATATTGCTCATCGGAGTAGTCCTTGATGGCGAACTTCTTCGTGTCGGCGTAGTTGCCCGGGTTGACGCGGACCATTTCGACCCATTTGGCGGCTTCCAGCGCAGCCTCCGGTTTGAAATGGATGTCCGCCACGATCGGCACCTGGCAGCCCCGCGCGCGCAAGTCGGCGACGATATTCTTCAGGTTCGCGGCGTCCTTCACGGTGGGCGCGGTGATGCGCACGATCTCGCAGCCCACCCTCACCAGATCCAGGCTCTGCCTGACGCACTCCGCCGTGTCCATCGTGTCACAGGTGATCATGGACTGCATGACGACCGGGTGGTCGCCGCCGATGATTACTCCGCCACGGGCGGGATCACCTACGATCACCTCGCGGGAGCGGCGGCGGCGGTAGAAGAAGGGGGAGTCGCAGTAGCGGACCGTGCTCATCGGGCGCCGGCGGGCTGACTGTCTTGCTTCTCAATGGTGACGCCCTGGCTGTTGAACATGGAGCGGAAGAGCGAGAACCGTTTAAAATCGTTCCAGGAGACGATCAGCATGAAGCCGATGAGCAGGACGGCGAAGGCCGTGGTGGTGTATTCCACCAGGCGATACGGCAACGGCCGGCCGAACAACCGTTCGATCAACGCCATGACAATGTGGCCGCCATCCAGCACCGGCATGGGGAACAGGTTGATGATGGCGAGATTGATATTGAGCAGCACCAGGAAGCTCAACGCGAGCCGCCAATCCGAGTTCACGTAGGCAGCCAGCATGGCAAGAATGCCCGGCGGCCCACTGAGGTCCTTCAAGCCGACGCCGGTTTGCTTGGAGTGAGCCAGCGCGGAGAAGGTGCTAACCGTGCGGTCCAGGACGGTGCCGATCTGGATCCAGGGGGGAATGTGCTCGATGCGATAAATCGGCCTGCCGGTGCCGATCTCAGCCCCAATCCGGCCGACTTTGGCGCTGCCGTCCAGACGGGGCGTGACCTTCAGGGTCGTCCGCTGGCCGTCTCGCTTGACGACGATGTCCTTGGTCTCCCCGGGGCATTTCTGCACGAGCTTGATGAACTGATCGGCACCGTGGAGCGGAACCTGGGCGAAGACCAGGATTTCATCCCCAGCCTTCAGTCCGGCGGCCTCCGCCGGGCTATCAGCACGCACGTTCTTGATGACCGGGTGGTCGCGCGGATCCAGGTTAAGGACCTTCAGGCCGAGTGCCTCGCTCACTACGGTCGTCAATTCGTAGGTGTTGGTGAACTTCCCGGCGCGCATGATGACGACGGCCAAGTTGGTGCTGCGCGCAAGAATCGTGGTTTCCTGGATGTCATGCCATGAGCTGATCGACTTTCCATCCACGGAAAGGATTTGGTCACCAGGCTGAATGCCGAGCTTGGCCTCCGGCGACCCCGGGTCCACGTAGCCGATGATGGGCGGGCTGACTTGAACGGGAATCCCGACTCCCCACAACAGGAACGCGATGACGATGCCGAAGATGACGTTCATCATCGGCCCGGCGAAGGCAACCAGGATCTTCGACCAGGGCGATACCGGGGGCAGTTTCTCGACCGGCTCAGTCGCCTTGCCTTCGATCGCGTCGGAGGTGACCATCTGCGGGAGCTTCACGAAGCCCCCGGCCGGAATCCAGCGCCAGGACCATTCCACACCATCGCGCATCCAGCTCACGATCTTGGGCCCGAAGCCGATGGAAAAGCCCTCGATCTTCAGGCCGCGCCGCAGTGCCATCCAGTAATGCCCATATTCGTGGACAAAGACGGCCGCGCCGAACAGCAAGAGCATTGCTGCGACGACATAGATAACGTTCAGAACAAACATATGTAGGTGGTTAAACTTAGCCGGACTGGGCGCTTATGCCAGTTATTTGTTGGCGACCGCACCAGCAACAGCCCCGGCAAGACGCTTTCGCGGCAGCATCAGCCCCGGGCCGCCTCGGTGCGCGCCCAGGCATCGGCTTCGAGAATCTGTTGCAGGCTGGCGTGCGGCACCAGGTGGTGTCGGTCCATGGTGCGCCGGACTGTGGCCGATACTTCCGGGAAGCTGATTCGACGATTCACAAAGGCATCGACAGCGATTTCGTTAGCCGCGTTCAATACCGCCGGCAAAGTTCCACCCACCTCGCCAGCCGTGCGGGCCAGTTCCAAGGCGGGAAACCGTTCAGGGTCGGGCTCCTCAAAGGTCAGGCTGCCCAGTTTTGCCAGGTTGGTCTGGACACGAGCACTGGCCGCCCGTTCGGGATAGGTCAGGGCATATTGAATGGGCAAGCACATGTCCGGGGTGGAGAGCTGAGCCAGCATCGAGCCGTCCACAAACTCGACCATCGAATGCACCACGCTTTGGGGATGCACCACCACCGACACCCGGCCCATTTCGATGTCGAACAGCCACCGCGCCTCGATCATTTCCAGCCCCTTGTTAAAGAGGGTAGCCGAATCAATAGTGATCTTACGGCCCATGACCCAGGACGGGTGCTTCAAGGCGCGCTCGACGGTGATGCCCGGAAACTCCTCTTTGGGCGTCGTGCGAAACGGACCGCCGGAAGCCGTCAGCCAGAGGCGGCGAACTGAATTGGATGGCTTTCCATCCAGGCATTGGAAGATCGCCGAGTGCTCGCTGTCCACCGCCAACACCTTCACGCCGTGCTCGCGTGCTTCCCGCATCACGATTTCGCCGGCCATGACCAGAATCTCCTTGGAAGCCACGGCAATGTCCTTGCCCGCCCGAATAGCAGCCAGCGCGGGGGCCAAGCCCGCCGTGCCCACAATGGCGATGAGCACAATGTCGGCGGCGGGCAGCGTAGCGAGCTTGAGCAGCCCTTCGGACCCCGAGAACACCTCCGTGCTCGCGCCGAGCATATCGCGCAAATCGCTAGCCTTGGCCGGATCGGTAATGGAAACGGCCGCGGGCCGATGCTTGCGCGTCTGGTCCAGGAGCAACTCCACGTTGTTCCCGGCCGCCAGGCCCAGGAGGCGAATTCGATCCGGCAGATCCTCGGCGACCTTGATGGTGCTGGTGCCGATGGAACCAGTGCTTCCTAACAGAACGACGTTACGCATTTACGAGTTACGATTTGGGATTTACGAGCTTGTTGCCTGTTCCTTGGATGCGCTAGTCGTTTTGGCGGAGGCCACGACGATAGCGATGAGTTCGTCTCCCTCCTTCATCACGATAGGCTTTTGTCCGTGCCTTCATTTCTTCGCGTGTCATGGTGTCGTCTCCGGTATTCCTGCAAGTGCGTGCTTCTCTAAATGCGTAAATCGTAAATCGTATATCGTATATCTGCTACGGTCTCGTCAGCACATGTCGCAGATACAAATACATGATGGGCGCATTAAACAGCAGACTATCCAGCAAGTCGAGTATGCCTCCGATGCCGGGGAAGAACTTCCCGGAGTCCTTCACCCCAGCCTCGCGTTTGAGAAGGGATTCAATCAGATCCCCAACCACGGCCGTGACGCTCAGGATGACGCCGAGTATAATCGCGTGTTTCCAGTTCATGCCGGCCATCTTCGAGCCCAGGAAATGGACGAAGATCAGGCTGGCGAGCGTCGAAAAGATGACGGCGCCAGCAAAACCCTCCCAAGTCTTCCCGGGGCTGATACGGGGGATCATCTTATGCCGACCGATCAGCGAGCCGGTCGCGTAGGCGCCTGAGTCGCTGAACTTCGTGATGAGTATGAAGTACAGCAGATAATAATGGCCATCGACGCCGGGGAAGAAATTGATCTTCTGGATAAAGTTCAGCAGCCACGGCACGTACATCAGGCCGAATAGCGTCGTCGCAATCGCCACGATTCCCTCCGTATTGCTGCGCGCAAAGAACTGCCGCAGGCAAAGCCCCAGCACAAAGAGAATCAGGAAACTCGTCTCGAAGTCATTGACCCTGGCCGGGGAGCCTGAAGTCCCTAACTTTCCGGTTAGATTCAGAAAGGTACCCACCATGAGGAGCACGCCGCCCAGAATCCCACAGCGCTCGAAACAAACCAGGTTGCGTTTCGCCGCCAGCCCGTAGAACTCCGCCAGCCCCGTGATGGCCAGGAACACCATGATAGCCAGGAACACGTAATCCGACACCAGCCGGTTGCTGGAAAACATCGCGGTCAGCACGATCGTCCAGAGCACCAGGAAGCTCACCATCCGGCGCAAGAAGATTGTGCGCTTGGAAAGGGCGACTGCTGGCGGCGATATTGGCCCGGTAGTGTCAGGCATGTGGCAAAGAGGGTAAAGAGCCCTTCAGCCGTGTCGAGCGGATTCCTCGCCCACACATTCTAGCCCGGCGCTCCGGCCTGTCGGCATCTTACACCCCCCCAAACCGCCGGTGGCGGCGATTGTATTCTTCAAGCGCCTCATAGAGCTGCGGCTTACGGAAGTCCGGCCACAGGGTCGGCGTCACCACGAGCTCCGTGTAGGAAATCTGCCACAAGAGGAAATTGCTGACCCGCATTTCGCCGCTGGTCCGGATCAGCAAGTCCGGGTCCGGCACATTGCGCGTGTAGAGGTGCTGGGCGAACACCTGTTCCGTGATATCGGCCGGGTCGAGCTCACCGCCCTTAACCTTGGTGGCGATGCTGCGGACTGCGTCCACGATTTCCGTGCGCCCGCCATAACTCAACGCCATGATCAGCGTCAGCCCGTTGTTCTTCGAGAGCGTCGCGATCGATTTCCTGAGGTGCTCCTGCACCATCTCCGGCAAGCGGTAGATCTGGCCGATGATCTCCAGTCGCACGTTGTTCTTGTTCAGCTCAGGCGTCTCGCTCTTGAGGTAATGCACCAGATACTTCATCAGCGCATCCACCTCCTCCTTGGGCCGGTTCCAATTCTCGACGGAGAATGCGTAGAGAGTGAGGTACTTAATGCCCAGCTCGCCCGCAGTCCGGATTATGACGCGCGCCGATTCCGCACCAGCGCGATGGCCTTCGATCCGTGGCAGGTACCGTTGCTTGGCCCAGCGGCCATTCCCGTCCATGATCACCGCCACGTGCCGAGGAAGGGAGGCCTTGGCTTCGGGGCTGAGATGGACCGCCGGCGCGCTCATTCAAACCGCAATGGTCTGCTCCCGTCCCGGCCCGACCGAGACGATGGCCAGTTTCGCGTCGCTCAACTCGGCCAGGGCTTTCAGATAGGTGCGGGTTCTAGCCGGGAGATCTTTCCACTTGCGGGCATTGTGGGTCGGCGTCCGCCACCCCGGGAACTCGGCGTAGATCGGCTGGCAGCGAGAGAGGGCCTCAATGTCGTTAGGCACATAGTCGTAGTTCTGGGCGCCGTCCCGATAGCCGATGCAGACTTTGATGGTCTCGACCGAATCGAGGCCGTCCACGTTTGTCACGGCCAGCTCGTCGATGCCGTTGACCATGCCGGCATGGCGGGTGGCAACGGAGTCAAACCAGCCACAACGTCGCGGCCGGCCGGTGGTCGCGCCGAACTCGCGGCCCATGGCGTGGAGCATGTCGGCGATTTCCGCGTTCTCGGTTGGCAGCGGCCCCTCGCCCACGCGCGTCGTGTAGGCCTTCATCACACCGACGACCCGGTCCATGCGATGCGGGGGGATACCGGAGCCGGTGCAGGCGCCGCCGGCCGTAGTGTTGGAAGAGGTCACGAACGGATAAGTGCCGTGATCAATGTCCAGGAAGGTGCCCTGGGCGCCCTCGAACAGGATGTCATCGCCACGGCGCAGCGCTTCGTGGAGCAGAACAACGGTATTAACGACAAAGCGTTTCAAGTAATCACCCGCGGCGCGATAGTCCGCATGGACCTTTTTGAACGACAAGGGCTGAGCGCCGAAGGCTTTGAGGATTTCGTTGTTCTCCTTGATCCTGGTTTCAAGCTGGCTCTTGAAACGGGCAGGGTCAACCAGGTCAATTACCCGCAAGCCCGTGCGCGCCGCCTTGTCGCCGTAGGCTGGACCGATGCCGCGCTTGGTGGTGCCGATCTTGTTCTTTCCCTTGGAGGTCTCGCGCTGGGCATCCAGTTCGCGATGATACGGAAGGACCATGTGGGCCGTCTCGCTGAGGTAGAGGTTCTTGTCAATGCGGACGCCGAGCTTGCGCAGCCCCTCGATTTCCTCAACGAGGCTCACCGGATCAACCACGACGCCGTTGCCAATAACGCAGACCTTGTTCTTGCGCAGGATACCGGAGGGCACCAAGTGCAGAATGTACTTCTGGCCTTTGATGTGGACCGTGTGCCCGGCGTTGTTGCCGCCCTGGGTGCGTACTACTATGTCCGCTTCCTCGGTCAGCACGTCAATTATCTTGCCTTTGCCCTCGTCGCCCCATTGGGCGCCGACTAGAATGGTATTTGCCATAAATTCAATAAAAAGCCCCGAATCTGAATCCGGGGACAAGAGCGCTCAGCTCTTGCGCAAGGAAACTAAGAAGCCCCCTCCCCCCTGTCAATGACGGACAATGATTTAGTGAGTCACTCAGCCGCATGGCCCGCGCCGGGTCTGCCGAGCCGCCCCAGCCTCGCACTTCGTAATTCGCAAACAGCGAATCCGAAAGCTGGACACTCGGGGCGCATTTTGAAAGGCTTCGGGCGGTGAAACAATCGATTGTAACCTTGGACATGGAGGGAGTGCTGACTCCCGAGATTTGGATTGCGGTGGCCGAGCAGACGGGCATCAAAGAACTGCGCCGCACCACCCGCGACGAACCGGACTACGATAAGCTCATGCGCGGCCGGCTCAAGATCCTCGACCAGCATGGCCTTAAGCTGGCCGACATCCAGCAGGTCATCGGGACGCTGCGCCCACTGGACGGCGCCAAGGAGTTCCTCGATGAACTGCGCTCACTGGTACAGGTCATCATCCTCTCGGACACATTCGAGCAGTTTGCGACGCCCTTCCTGCGCCAACTGGGCTGGCCTACCCTGCTCTGCCACCGGCTGGTGGTTGAGAATGACCGTATCGTGGATTACAAACTCCGCGTGCCCGACCAGAAACAAAAGGCGGTAGCCGCCCTCAAGCTCCTGAACTATTACGTCATCGCGGGCGGCGACTCCTTCAACGACACCGCCATGCTGATCGAGGCCCACGTCGGCATCCTGTTCCGGGCGCCGGAGAATGTGAGGCGGCTATTCCCGCAGTTCAAGGCGGTCGAGGCGTATGCCGACTTCATGAAGTTGATCAAGGCGGCGATGGGCTGAGGGGTTGCCGGCGTAGCCGCCGACGTCAGTCGGCGCATTCTTTCCGGTGGAGGAGATAGTGCCGACTACCATCGGCTGCTACCGGAGTCTCGACCATGTGGGCCATGGGGTTACTCAGCCTTCAGGTCCCTAGACATGAGGTCGCGGACGGCCTGCGCAACATTCTTGCCCTCGTAGAGCATCGCATAGACCTCATCAATGACAGGCGTGACGACGCCGTGCTTGCGGGCCAAATGATACGCGGAGCGCGCGGTGGGGTAGCCTTCAGCCACGGCCAACATGCTGGCGGCGATGTCAGCCGGCTTCTCGCCTCGTCCGACGCGCTCGCCAAAGCCGCGGTTGCGGCTGTGCTTGGAGAAACAAGTCACCATCAGGTCGCCCAAACCGCTCAGGCCGGTGAAGGTCTCGCCTTGCGCCCCGCACGCCACCCCGAGCCGTCGCATCTCCACAATGGCCCGCGTCACCAGCGCCGCCTTGGAGTTGTCGCCAAAGCCCAACCCGTCGCCCGTGCCGGCCGCGATCGCGATAACGTTCTTCAAAGCGCCCCCAAGCTCGACCCCTAGCAAATCCGTGCTGGTATAGACGCGGAACGCTGGACGGCTAAAAAGCTGCTGCACTTGTCCGGCGGTGGAGGAATCCCGGCTCGCCGCGACGATGGCCGTGGGGATGTCGCGCGCCACCTCGATGGCGAACGTCGGGCCGGAAAGAGCCGCACACTTGGCTCGGGGCGCGTTTTCAGCCAGGATGCCGCACATCGTTAGGCCGGTTTCGTATTCGATGCCCTTGGTCACGCTGGCGATCAAGCCGCTGAAGTCACCAAGGCAGCGGGTAACCTGCCGGAAGGGTTGCGAGGGGACAGCCACCACGATGCACTCCGCACCTTCAATGGCCCGGGGCAGGTCCCCCTGCAAAACCACCTCCCGTGGCACCTCGATGCCCGGCAGAAAGCGCTCGTTGCGCCCCACCTGGCGGATTTCGTCCAACCATTCCGCGATATGCCCCCAGAGCGTGACCGCGTTGCCCCCCTGATGTAGCAATCGCGCCAGGGTCGTCCCCCACGCGCCAGCGCCCAATATGGTGATCTTCATGATGTTGGTTTCGGTGCCTCGGCGGATGATCCCTTCTTCGCGCCAATCCGGTTCTCCGTGCCGTTGATCAGTCGCTGGATGTTGGCCTTGTGCTTGTAAATCGCCAACGCCGCCAGCGCCGCAGTGACGAAGATTATGGTCCGGGTTTCACCGAACGCCCAGGCAGCGAACGGGAGACTAAGCGCAGCCACAATTGAGGCGAGCGACACGTAGCGGCTCAGTGCAAAGATGATGATCCAAATGGCGAGAACGACCAACAGCGGCTTCGGCACGAGTGCCACCAGCACGCCTGCGGAAGTGGCAATGCCCTTGCCCCCCTTGAAATGGAGCCAGCAAGTGTAGTTGTGGCCCAGGATAGCGGCGATGCCCGCGCAAAGACGAAACCACTCCAGTGCTGATGACCCGGCCTCAGGGTAAAACCATCCGGATACGAGCTTGGCCACGACAAAGACCGCCAGCCACCCCTTGGCGGCATCGACCACCAAAACAAATACCCCTGCCGCTTTGCCCAGGATGCGGAATACGTTGGTCGCCCCGATGTTGCCGCTCCCCACGGTGCGGATGTCAACCCCGCGCGCCTTGGCGACTAAAAAGCCCGTTGGGATCGACCCCAGCAAGTAGGCGATCAACACCGTCAGGATGTAACCAGCAATTGGCACAGCGACAATCTATGAATCCGCAGTGCAAAGTTCAAGCGCTGCTGCTTTCGCAACTCCCTGTGTTTGACCGTCTGCTAAGCCCGCGTTACATACATGACATGAGTGACACGCTAACATTGAGGGTTTCCAGCCGTGAAAAGGAAACTTGGCAAAAGGTGGCCGATGCAGTTGGCGAAGACCTCAGCAAGTTTGCCCGTATGACCGTGCGGCAACGGGTACAGGCAGTGCAGGCCAGGCACGGATCGCCCTGGGATGATCTGCTGGGAAGCGTGAACACTGATGCCCCTCCCGCCACCAACCAGAATGTCCGCAAGGCCATGCGCTCCAAACGGCCATGATCTACATTCTGGATACCGGACCGCTCGTGGCAGCGTTCCGCCGACCCGAAGACAAAGCCCCCTTCACACCCTGGGCAGGCAAGCTTCTGCTCTCACGTGTCACCATCGACCGGGCGGATTTTACCGTCTATCGCCGGCACGGCCGAGAGGCGATTCCACTCCTGCTGCCGGATTAGGCACCCCAGTTGCCAGTTGTCAGTCACTACCCATCAGTGGCACAATGCCGCCAATGGAAACGGTTCACGCAACACGCAACACGCAACAGGTCAAAGTGTCCGTGCTCGGCACTGGTTCGCTGGGCAAGGAGCACGCGCGGATTTACGCCGAGCTGGCCGCAGCGGGGCAAGTCGAGTTTGCCGGGGTGTATGACACCGTGGCGGAGACCGCACAGAAATTCGCCCAGAAGCACGGCGTTCGCGCGTTCGCCTCCCTGGCCGAGGCGGCGGCGGCGAGTGACGCGGTGAGCATCGTTACGCCCACTACCACACACTTCGAGCTCGCCAAGATGCTCCTGCAGCAGGGCCGCCACGTGCTGGTGGAAAAGCCGATGACCGAGAACGCCGCGCAGGCCACCGAACTGTGCCAGATCGCGCAACAAAAGGCCTGCGTCCTGCAGGTGGGGCACGTCGAGCGGTTCAACCCCGTCTTTAAGTACCTCGAAAGCGTGGCCACCGACCCGCGCTTTATCGAGACCCACCGCCTGTCCCCCTACCCCGCCCGCAGCACGGACATCGGCGTGGTGCTCGACCTGATGATTCACGACCTGGACGTGGTGCTGGCGTTCGTGAAATCGCCCGTGAAGAGCGTTGACGCCGTGGGCATCCCCGTGCTCAGCACGTCAGAGGACATCGCGAACGCGCGTCTGCGCTTCGCCAATGGCTGTGTGGCGAACATGACCGTCAGCCGCGTCAGCCCCGAGCGGATGCGCAAGATTCGGGTCTTCAGCGGCGGCGCCATGACCAGCTACATCTCACTCGATTACCGCGCGCAGGAAGGGTTCATCTACCGCATCGCCCGGGACGACGAAGAAGAAAGCTCGCTGCTCAAGAAGCTGCTCCGCGCCAAAGACTCCACCATCGTCAGCGCATTCGGCGGCAAGCGCATCGTGCGCGAGCCGGTGCCCATTACGAAGGAGGAGCCGCTCAAGCTGGAGCTGCAGCATTTCGTCCAATGCGTCCGCGCCCACCTCACCCCGGACGTCAGCGGCGAATCGGCGAAACGGGCACTGGACCTGGCGTTCGAGATCACCCGCCAGATTCGCGCCCAGTGAAACCCAAGAGCTTCATGCTGATCGCGGGCGAGGCCAGCGGCGACGTGCTGGCCGCGGAACTCGTCCGCGCCTTGCGCCAGGAGTTTGCGGAAGCGGAGGCAATTCCGACGCCGGATTACCAGCCGCTGCACGCCCGCCTGGAGCCGCGCTTCTTCGGCGCGGGCGGTCCGCGCATGGCCGCTGAAGGAATGGACCTCGCCTTCGACATGACCGAGCACTCGGTCATTGGCCTGACGGAGGTGCTGAAGCACTACCTCAAGTTCCGCCGGCTGTTCAACCAGCTCTTTGAACTCGCCCTGCAACGCCAGCCCGACGCGATCATCTGCGTGGACTTCTCCGGCTTCAACCGCCGCTTTGCGCACGCCGTCAGGCAATATGCTCGCGCGCACGCCGGCTGGTTCCACGATTGGGACCCCAAACTCATCCAATATGTCTCGCCCCAGGTTTGGGCCTCGCGCGAGCGACGCGTCTTCCAGATGGCGCGCGACTACGACCTCGTCCTGAGCATCTTTCCGTTCGAGCAGGCTTGGTATGCGAAACGCGTGCCGCAGTTGCCCATCGAGTTCGTCGGCCATCCCATCGTGGACCGGTACGCCGAACGGCCCCGGGCAAAGACGGAGGAGCGAAGGACACAGAACACCTCGAACTTGCTGCTGCTGCCGGGTAGCCGCGCCAGCGAACTCGCCCGCCACTTGCCGGTGATGCTGGCGGCCTTCGAATTGATCCGTGCCAAAACGCCCGACCTCCGGGCGCGCATGGTTCTGCCAAACGCAAATCTCCTCAAGCAGGCGAAGGCCCTGGGCCTCCCCGCCGGTCTGGAAGCCCAAATCGGCGGCCTGCCCGAAGCGTTGGCTGTAACGGACGTGGCGATCGCCTCGACCGGCACGGTAACGACCGAGTGCGCTTACTTCGGCGTCCCGACCGTGGCCCTCTACAAGATCTCCTGGAGCACCTGGCAAATCGCCAAGCGCATCGTAAAAGTGAAATACGCGGCCATGCCCAATCTGCTGGCCAATGAGGAAGTCTTCCCCGAGTTCATCCAAAGCGCCGCCACATCTGACAACATTACCCGCGCGACGGTTGACCTCCTGCGCGATGCTCCCCGCCGCGCCAAGGTCAAAGCCAGGCTCGCCGAAATCATCGCCTCATTGGGCGACCCAGGCGCACCCCGCCGTGCAGCGAAAGCCATCATCAGCAGGCTAAAGGCTGGCTAACCGCCCGTCCAAATAGTAGGAGCCGACGTGAGGAGGCTCTGAAATCTCCTTGCAGGAAACGGCCCACCAATCGAGCAACAATCGAGCAACAATCGAGGAACAATCGAGACTTTCCCGCGGGTTCATGGCTTGTTTGGCGCTGGCAGGTCCGCCAGCGCACCACATTTCCGGTAACATTTGCTCGGATTCGCTTCTGAGTAGGGTGTATGAATGATGCCGGAACGAATCGGACTATGCCACAGAAGTGTCCTCAGTGCGGTGCCACGCTGCCGAAAGGCGTGCTGGCGGGCCTTTGCCCCGCCTGCCTGATGCAGCAAGGCGTGGCCGCGGATACCGCCACCCGCTCGGAGGCCAAACCGTTCGTGCCACCGCCGGTGGAGGAGGTAGCCCGGCTCTTCCCGCAGCTCGAAATCCTCGGCTTCCTCGGCAAAGGCGGCATGGGTGCCGTGTACAAGGCGCGCCAGCCTGCCCTCGACCGCCTGGTCGCGTTGAAGATCCTGCCCGCCCAGACAGCGCCCGACCCGGGCTTCGCCGAGCGGTTCACCCGGGAAGCCCGCGCCCTGGCCCGCCTCAGCCACCCGAACATCGTCGCCGTCCACGAGTTCGGACAAGTGCCTGTTAGTGGCGCAGGCGTCCCGCCTGCGAATCCACCGGGCGTCCCGCCCGTGGCAGTGCCGCAGGCAGGCGAGACGCCTGCCCCGCCACCTCCCTCCGCCCTCCCCTATTTCATCATGGAGTTTGTGGACGGCGTGAACCTTCGCCAGCTCCAGAGGGCCGGCCGGCTCTCGCCGCGTGAGGCATTGCAGATCGTGCCGCAAATATGCGACGCCCTTCAATACGCCCACGACGAAGGCGTCGTCCACCGCGACATCAAACCCGAGAACGTGCTGATAGACCGCAAGGGCCGGGTGAAGATCGCCGACTTCGGCTTGGCCAAGATCATGAAAGGTGGGGACGGCTCGCCGAGGTGTCCAGCCGATGACTCGCAAACGGCGGAGGCACGAGCCACAGGCCCATCCGTCCCTACCTATGCGACGGAAGCAGGCCAGGTCATGGGTACCCCCCACTACATGGCCCCCGAGCAGATCGAGCACCCGCAGGACGTGGACCACCGGGCCGACATTTACTCCCTGGGCGTGGTCTTCTATGAAATGCTGACCGGCGAGCTTCCGCTGGGCAAATTCCAGCCGCCCTCGCGCAGGGTCCAAGTGGACGTGCGCCTGGATGAGGTAGTACTGCACGCTCTTGAGAAAGAGCCTGAGCGCCGCTACCAGCAGGCCAGCCAACTGAGTACGGATGTGCAGGGGATCACCGCCGCCCCAACCGGAGCGATCGAACCGACGAGTTCAGGCCTTCGCGCATGGAAGATCGCCGCCGCAGTCATCCTCGCCTTGGTAGCAGTGAACTTCGCTATTGTGGTCGTTACCTT
>SESF01013976.1_pt1 | contig 14534 bp, 9 predicted proteins | sample 3171521 | NCBI WGS metagenome assembly SESF01 (sample SAMN10866945, study PRJNA518727) | freshwater metagenome | biome: subpolar coniferous forest; feature: holomictic lake; material: water; isolation source: holomictic Lake 227, 6 m and 8 m depth | place: Canada: near Kenora, Ontario | collected...
GCAGCGGCCCGCCGGCGAAGGTCTCCGCCTCCAGCACCTTCATGATGGTCAGGAACAGCGGCGCCCCGCTGGTCGGCGGCGGGCTCGACCGCAGCTGGTAACCGCGGAAGTCGATGCCGATGGGCTCGACCACCCGCGCCTCGTAGCGGGCCAGGTCGTCGAGGGTCAGCGTCCCTCCGCCCCGCTGCGAGGCCGCGACGATCGCCGCGGCCACCGGGCCGCGGTAGAAGCCCGCGCGCCCGCGCTGCGCCAGCAGCTCCAGCGTGTGCGCCAGGTCCGGGTTCGCCAGGCGCGTCCCCACCACCGGCAGCTGGCCGCCGGGCAGGTAGAGCCGCGCGATCTCCGCGTCGCCCCGGCGCAGCTTCTTCTCCTGCTCGGCAAAGAACTCGCGGGTCTTCGGCAGCACCTCAAACCCCTCGCGCGCCAGCCGCAGGGCGGGCGCCACGTCGTCGGCCCATTTCCGCCGGCCCCACCGCTCGTGCGCCGTCCACAGCCCGGCCGCCAGGCCCGGCACGCAGACCGCGCCATAGCCGTAGCTGTGGTCGTCCTCCGGCCGGCGCAGGTACGCCGCCACCTCGAGCGAGCCGGTCGCGTCCATCGCGTCCAGCGCGTAGGTCCGCCCCGTCGCGGCCTCGTAATACAGCAGCATGAGCTTGCCGCCGAGTCCGGAGCCGTACGGCTCCGCCACGCCCAGCGAGAGCGAGACGGCGATGGCCGCGTCGACCGCCGTGCCCCCCGCCCGCAGGACCTCGATCCCGGCCTGCGCCGCCTGGGGATGCCCCGCCACGACCATACCGTGCAGGCCGGCCACGGGCTCGACCCGGACAGGCACCTGGCCCGCCGCCACGAGCGCCAGCACCAAAAACAGCCAGCCGAGCCGGACCACCGACCCGCGGCGCGGCCAGCCGGACCGGAGTCCGGGCCGGAGTCCGGGCCGGGCAACTGGGGGGCGGAGGCCAAGGCCGGCGGTCATCATAAGCCCGGGGGCCGCGCCAGGATGGCGCCGGCCTTGGTCGCGTCAAACGCGCCGTCCCACTTCGCCACGATCAGGGTGGCCACGGCGTTGCCGATGAAATTGGTGAGGGCCCGCGCCTCCGACATGAACCGGTCGACGCCAAGGATCAGCGCCAGGCCGGCCACCGGGATCGTGCCGGTCGCCGCCAGCGTCGCCGCCAGCACGATGAAGCCGCTGCCGGTCACGCCCGCCGCGCCCTTCGACGTCAGCAGCAGCACGGCCAGCAGCCCGAGCTGCCCGGCCAGCGTCAGGGGCGTGTCAGTCGCCTGCGCCACGAAGAGCGCCGCCATCGTCAGGTAGATGCAGGTGCCGTCGAGGTTGAACGAGTAGCCGGCCGGCACGACGATGCCGACCACCGGCGGGGCGCAGCCGACGGCCTCCAGCTTGCGCATCAGGCCCGGCAGCGCCGCCTCCGAGGACGAGGTGCCGAGGACGATCAGCAGCTCCTCGCGGAGGTGGCGCAGGAGCTTCCACAGGCTGAAGCCGCCGGCGCGGGCGATGCCGCCGAGCACCAGCACGATGAAGAGGAGGCACGTCAGGTAGACGCAGGCCAGCAGGCCCGCGAGCGAGGCCAGCGAGCTGAGGCCGTACTTCCCGACGGTGAACGCCATCGCGCCGAAGGCCGCGAGCGGCGCCAGCCGGGTCACCAGGGTCACCATGCCGAAGAACACCCGCGCGAGGTTGTTGAGCCCGTTGACGATTGGCCGGCCGTGCTCGCCCAGCCCGGCCAGCGCCAGACCGAAGAGCACGGCCACCACCAGCACCTGGAGGATGTCGCCCTCGACGAACGCGCCGACGAACGTGCGGGGGATGAGGTGCAGCAGGAAGTCGACGGCGCCGAGCGACTTCGCCGCCCCCGCGTACTGGGCCACGGCCGAGCCGTCGAGCGCCGCCGCCGCCGCATGCAGCCCGGCGCCGGGCGTGAACACCCGGGCCACGACCAGCCCGAGGGCCAGCGCCGCCGTGGTCACCAGCTCAAAATACACCAGCGCCTTCATCCCCACCCGCCCGACCTGGCGCAGGTTGCCCAGGCCGCCGATCCCGGCCACCACCGTGGCGAAGATGATCGGCGCGATCAGCATCTTGATGAGCTGGATGAAGCCGTCGCCCAGCACCTTCAGCGACGCGCCCCAGGCCGGCTCCAGCCAGCCGACGGCCACGCCGAGCCCGATCGCGACGAGGACCTGGAGATAGAGGTGGGGCAGCCGGAGTTTCATCGCACGGGGGACGCGGCCGGGCCGCGACCCCCGATCTCGTCAGGGGTGCGGCCGGGAATCGAGCACGGAACGCGCGCTCAGAGCTTCTTCGTCAGCTGCAGCGACCACGCGCGGCCGCGCGCCATCAGGTTGTAGAGGGCGGGATCGTAGCCCCGCGAGTCGCTCGAGAGCGGCGGCTGGGCGTCGAGCAGGTTGACGACGCCGAAGCGGAGCGTGGTGTCGTGGCACCAGTGGCCGGGCGCCTGGATGCGGTACGAGACGTAGGCGTTGTAGGAGATCGTGTCGTGCACGACATAGCGGAAGCTGTAGCTGCCGTTGGTGAAGACCGGCTGGAGGTAGCCCGGCTGGCCCAGCGCATCGTAGGTGGTCTGGGTCGTGGTCGCGCCGCTGTCGGTGTAGTGGCCGATGTAATAGCCGGCCAGGCCGGCCGTCCACTGCTCCCGGCGCCAGTTAACCGCCAGGCTGCCGCGCCACTTCGGCGTCGCACCGCCCACGGCGGCGGCATTCGTCCCGAGCAGCTCCGTGCGGGTGGCGCCGGCGGCGTTGTAGGCGTAGAAGCTGTTGAGCAGCGTCCAGGTCGAGCTGAGCGTGACGGTGCCGAGCGGCAGCTTCGGCAGGCGGTAGGCCAGGTCGAAGTCGAACCCGTTCACGAACTCGGAGGCCTTGTTGAAGTAGGTCGTGCGCAGGTAGTCGATCGCGCCCACCACGGCCCGCTGGTTGCCCGGGACCCGGGTGGCGTTGTACGCGGTGAAGAAGTCGCGGTCGGCCTGGGTCACCGCCAGGCGGCTGACGGAGCCGTCGCCCTTGTAGCCCGCCGTGCCGGAGCCGAGGTCGATCGACCCGATGGCCTGCCCGGCCGCCAGCGCCGCCTGGGTGGCGGCGAGCAGCGCCTGGTTGTCATCCGCAATCGAGCCGGACGAGGCGATCACGTTCTTCTGCCGGATCTCCCAGTAGTCCACCCCCAGCGACAGCCCCTTGAGCTGCGGCAGGTCCACCACCACGCCGGCGGACTTGCCGGTCGACTCCTCGGGCTGGAGGTTGGGATTGCCGGAGGCGATGCTGCGGCGGTTGGACGGACCGTCCGTCGGCAGGCCGGTGACGCTGCTGCGGTAGGTGTCGGTGCTGCCCGTGACCGTGCGGATCAGCGTGCCGGTGAAGAGCTGGGCGAGGTTGGGCGCATGGAACCCCTCGTTGTAGGACACCCGCACCATCGCCCAGGACGCCGGGCGCCAGTTCAGGCCGAGCTTCGGCTTGGTCGTGCTGCCGAAGTCCGAGTAGCTCTCGTAGCGGGACGACGCCGACAGCTCGAGCGACTCGACCAGCGGGAGGCGGAACTGGCGGCCGACGAGCGGGATGATGGTCTCGGCGTAGAGGGCCACCACGTGGCGGTTGCCGTGGGTGTCGGAATTGGGCGAGAAGCCGAGGAAGTCGTTCGACGCCGGGTCGAGGCCGGAGCCGGCCGGGTTCAGGCCGGCGTAGGGCGGGCGGAAGTCGTCAAACGTCTCGTAGCGGAACTCGCCGCCGAACGCCGCGCCCACCTGGTTGCCGCCCCAGAGCGGGAACAGGTCGCCGCTGGCGCGGAAGTCGCCGCTGCCGAGCTTGGTGATGCCCTCGCGGATGAACTGCGAGCGGAAGGTCGACTGGACGCTCTGGGGGTTCACGTACGGGCCGACGACCGCCAGGGTGCCGTTCTGCACCGCGAAGGTGCGGGTGAAGGGGTTGAAGGCGAGCGCCGGGTCGGTCTGGTTGATCGCCGCCTGGATCAGGCTCTTGCGGCTCGGGCCGGCCTCGTCGTCGGTGACGCGGGCGTCGGCCCAGAGCAGCGCGGCCTCCCAGTTCCAGGTCTCGAGCAGCTGGCCGCGCACCCCGGTGACCCCGCGGTAGATGCTGTCGGTCACGGTCGCCGTGCGCTGCATGAGGTCGGTCAGGCGCTTGTTGGTGATGCGGACGGCCGCGGGCGTGCCGGTGAGGCGCGGCGTGCCGTCGGTGTTGGCCGCGCCGGTCGTGGACCAGAAGCGCGTGCCGAAGGGGTTGAAGGGGTTCGTGGCGGGCACGATGATGTCGCCGTCGGTCGAGGCGGTGATGCCGTCGGGCTCGCGATAGGTGACGGAGCGGGCCCGGTAGGTGCTGAACTCGGAGAACGAGGTCAGGCGGGGCAGGAGGCGGTACTCACCGCTGAGAAAAATATTGCTCCGCTTCGAGTCGGGCTGGATCACGCGGTAGTTGTTGTTGTTCCAGTAATAGTCGTGGGTCACGCCGGTGCGGCTGGGCGTGGTGGTCTGGAAGCCGACCCCGGTGGCGGTGGGGGCGAGGAAGAAGGTGCCGGAGGAGGCGACCAGCGTGGAGGACACGCCCGTCGGGCGGGCGGCGGTGAAGACGCCGGAGGAGTTCACCGTGCCGGTGGAGTAGTTGCCGTATTCGGTGGTGGCCGAGCGCAGGTTGAAGGTGGTGTCGGTGGACACGTTCCACGGGGCGGGCGCCCGGGCGGAGTTGTCGGCCTCGGCCGAGAAGTCCCGGCCGCGCGCATAGATCGCGTCGCGGTCGTAGTAGTCGGCGACGAGCAGGGCGTGGCCCTTGCCCCCCGCGAGCGCAAAGCCGTGGGTCAGCGTCGCCCGAAACTCGGCCCCGTCATGGTGGTTGTTCTCCCCGAAGCGCAGCGTCAGCTCAGTGCCGTTGAAATTCGGGCGGGTGACGTAGTTGATGACGCCCGCGACGGCATCGGTGCCGTAGATGGACGACGCGCCGTCCCGCAGCACGTCGATGCGGTCCAGGCCGCGGTTCGGCAGCTGGTTGACGTTGGGCGACAGCGTGGGCACACCGGCCTCGGACTGGCTGATCGGGTGCGGCGGCAGGCGCCGGCCGTTCAGGAGGACCAGCGTGTTGCTCGACGGGATGCCGCGGAGGGAGACCGTCGCGTTGTCGCCGCGCGCGGTGGCGCCGAGCGTGGCCGTCTCGTTGCCCGGCAGGCCGGTGACCTGCGACAGGGAGGTGAGCAGGTCCGAGGCCTGGGCCGCGTCGCGCGTCTCCATCACCTCGCGGCTGATCACGGTCACCGGGAGGGTTTTCTCCTGGTCGAGCCGCTTGATGTTGGAGCCGGTCACGGTGAAGGCCTGCAGGATGATCGTCTCGTCCGGCTTGTCCTTCTTCGCGGGCTCGTTCGCCGGCGGGTTGAGTTGGGCCCGGGCCAGCGAGGCGCCGGCGGCGAGCAGCAGCGCGAGGGCGGCCGTCCGGATCTGGGGGAATGTTGAGGTCATGTCGTGCACGAGGTCAGGGTTGGTGGTGGGGTTGGTTTGGAAACAGGTGGCGCAGGGCAAAGGGCTCCATGCCCGGGTCGGAATGGGCGATCCCGGGCGCCGTCGCCAAAGACCAGCCAAAGGGGGTGTTCAGCCCGGCCGCCAGCGTCCGGGACCGGTTGAAAAAATACTGCCCGCGGGCGAAGCGGCAGGGACCCTGCGCGTCCGCCTCCGGCGTGTGGCGCAGGGCCTTCGCCTTGGGGTCGGTGTCCGCCTCGCCCAGCAGCACCGTGAACGGCTTGGCCAGCGCGGCGCGCACCGCGGCCGCCGTCACCGGCGTGCCTTTCAGCCCGTAGGGAAACTCCGCGGCCAGGTCGGGGAGCATGTACCAGCCGGCGTTGGCCGCCACGGCGTGGGTGAGGCGGGGGTTCGGCATGAAGTAGAGCAGGCGCTGCACGAACTGCGCGCCGGCCGAGTGGCCGTAGATCCGATAGGTGTCCGTGCGGTGGCCCGTGCGCGCGCGCACCGCGTCAAAGACCGGCTCGATCATGCCGAAGGACCACTGCTCGCGCGGCCGCGGCTGGCCGTCCGCCGTGACGGTGTTGCCGTAGTTGTAGCCGGGGTCGCCGGGAAACTCGGCCTTCGAAAACTCGGGCACGATCAGCAGGAAGCGGCCCTGCTCCGCCGCCGCCGTCCAGTCGGCCAGGTATTCCTCCCCGTTGCGCCCCACCCCGTGCATCACGACCAGGACCGGCGCGTCGGGCCCCGCCGCCGCCGGCAGGTAATACCAGACCAGCACGTGCTTGCCGGCCTGGGTGTAGACAAAGTGGTGCTTGCCCGCGGGCGCGCCGGGCGCGGCGCCGGCCGCGGCCGACCCGCCGGCCAGCAGCCCGAGGAGCAGGAGCAGGGCGCGCAGGTTGTTCAGCTTCATTGGGGCTGGGCCGGCCATTCCTGCCGGGTTTCATAAATTGCCGTGAACACGCGGCCCGCGGAGTCGATCCACCCGCGGTACATGCCCTCGGTGTTGAACGGCAGGGTCAGCCGGCCCGCGGCGTCCACCGCGATCAGGCCGCCGCGGCCGGGCAGCCGCTGCCGGATCACCCGCTCCGCCGCCGCCGTCACGTCCAGGCCGAGATGCTCGATCAGCGCCGCCACGTCATAGGCCGCCACCCCGCGCATGAACGCCTCGCCCTGGCCCGTGCAGGAAACGGCGCAGGTGGCGTTGCTCGCGTACACGCCGGCGCCCGCCATCGCCGCCTGGCCGATGCGGCCGGCATACTTGTTGGTCGTGCCGCCCGACGAGGTCGCCGCCGCCAGATTCCCCGCCTGGTCCCGCGCCACCGCCCCCACCGTGCCGGCCGCCTCCGGGCTGTCGGGCGCGGCGGCCACCACCACGTCCTCGGACAGCGCGGTGCGCCCGGTGCCGCGCAGGCGCACCATCGCCTCCCAGCGGAACGGGGTGAAAAAGTAGTCCGGGGATTCCAGCGGCAGGCCCTGCGCCCGGGCGAAGGCCTCCGCCGCCGCCCCCGCCAGCGCCACGTGCGGCGTGCGCTCCATCACGCGGCGGGCCAGCCGCACCGGGTTGCGCACCGCCCGCAGGAGCATCGCCGCCCCGACCCCGCGCGTCGCCCCGTCCATGATCGACGCCTCCATCTCCACCTGGCCCTCGCGCGTGAACGCCGAGCCCCGCCCCGCGTTGAAGAGCGGGCAGTCCTCCAGCCAGGTCACCGTCGCCTCCACCGCGTCCAGGCTCGGCCCGCCGGCCGCCAGCACCCGCTGGCCCGTCCGCAGCGCCGCGTGCAGCGCGGTGTGAAATTCCGCCGCCCGCTCCGGCGTCATGTCCGCCTTGGGCAGCGCGCCGGCCCCTCCATGCATTGCCAGGCAGGTCATGGTTCAGCTCCCCGGCTGGGTTTCGTCGTCGTGCTTCCGCGCGGCCATCGTGAAGCCGGTGAAGCCGACGAGCAGGGTGAAGAAAATGCCGGCATAACAGAAGATCGCCCACGGCGCATAGGCCAGGACCGGCACGCCGAGCGCGCTGCTCATGAACGCCCCCGCAATGCTCCACGGGATCAGCGGCACCCCGACAATGCCGCTGTCCCCGACCGCCCGGCTGAGGTTTTTTCCCGCCAGGCCCATCTGCCGGTAGACCGGCGCGAACAGTTCGGTCGGCAGCAGGATCGTGACAAAGGCCGCGCCCGTCATCAGCTCGACCACGAGGCAGCTGCCCACTGTCGCCGAGACGAGCCGCCGGGTGTTGGTGGTGAACTGGAACAGCAGCTTCAGGACCGGCCCGAGCAGCCCGGCCTTTTGCAGCACGCCGCTGAAGGCGAACGCGCACAGCGCGATCAGCGTCACGTGCATCATCGCCTGCATGCCGCCCTGCGCCAGCAGCCGGTCCACCATCGGCAGGCCGGTCGCCGGCTTGAAGCCCGTCACGGTCACGTTCAGCGCCTCGGCCCAGGACACGCCCTGCACCAGGATGGCCAGCGCCACGGCCACCGCGACCGAGAGCAGCATGCCGGGCAGCACCGGCAGGTTCCGGGCCGCCAGCAGCAGCGTCACCGCGGGCGGCAGCAGGAGCCAGGGGCTGAAGACGAAATGCTGGGCCAGCGCCTGCCGCACCTGGTCGTCGGCCGCGAGCGAGGCGCCCGCCACGACGTCCGTGGACAGCCCGACGGCCGCGTACACCGCCAGCCCGGTGGCAAAGGCGGGCACCGTCGTCCAGAGGCAGTGCCGAATGTGGTCGTAAATGTTCACGCGGGCGATCGCGACGGCAAAGTTGGCGTTCGCCGCGAACGGCGAGACCTTGTCCCCCAGGTACGCGCCCGCCACCAGCGCCCCGGCCGCCTGCGCCGGCGGCACGCCCAGCCCGTGGGCGATGCCCATGAAGGCCACCCCCACCGTGCCGATCGTGCCGTAGCCCGTGCCCGTCAGCATCGACACGATCCCGGTGGCGAGGCAGGCCGTGACCAGAAACAGCTTGGGCGAGATCAACCCCAGCCCGTAGTAGATGAGCATCGGGATCGTCCCGGCCGCCAGCCAGCTCCCGATCAGCGCGCCCACCACCACGACAATCAGCATCGCGGGCATGCCCTTCATGATGCTCTGCATCATCCCGGCCTGGATTTCCTTCCAGCCCAGCCCGAGCCAGACCGCCAGGCCGCTGGTCAGCAGCGTCGCGATCACCAGCAGGATCTCAACCTTGACCTGGTAGCAACCAAAGCCGACGCCGATCAGCAGAGCCGTGCCGGCAATCGGAACCAGCGAATGGCCCAGATTCGGTTGCCGCTTCAATTCGGCCGAGGGAGTGATGACACCAGGATCCATGGAGCGCGCAGAAAAAGATGGGCAACAGGCACAAGGGCAATTTGTATACTTGTATACAAGCTAATTTATGACATTCTGTTTCCGCGTCCCGGATGAACCTTGCAGCCTTGAAATCGATCCACCCATGAGCACCGCGGTCAGGCCTTCGTTGATAGAAATCTCGCCGCACACAACGCGGCCGACGGCCCTGCCGGACCATGTCTATGCGGTGCTCAAGCAGCGCATCCTCGCCTGCGCCCTGCCGCCCAACGAGCGGCTGATCGAGAAGAAGCTCTGCGCCGAGCTGCGGGTTTCGCGCACGCCCCTGCGCGAGGCGCTCAACCGGCTGAGCCACGAGGAACTGGTCTCCTTCCAGCCCCATGCCGGCTACCGCGTCGCCGGCATCACCCTGGCGGGCTTCAAGAACCTGATCGAGCTCCGCTCCATCGTGGAGCCGCAGGCCGCGGCCCTCGCCGCGGAGCGCGCCACCCCCGCGGACCTCGCCGCCCTGCGCGCCCAGGCCACCCAGCCGCACGACCCGAGCGAGGAACACAGCTTCATCCAGTACTGCCAGGCCAACTCCCACTTCCACCTGCTCGTCGTCCGCTGCACCCGCAACTCAATGCTCGAGAACATCGTCATGTCCGCCCTCGACATGTACCAGCGCCCCACCTACCTGCGCATCGGCCGCCAGATGGACCCGAGCAACCCGTCGTCCAAGCACCACGCCATCGTCGATGCGATCGAGCGCCGCGACGCCGAGGCCGCCCGGACGATCATGCGGCAGCACATCCAGGGCGGCGGGGAGCGCATCATGGCGGCCCTGCAGGCCGCCCACATCGCCTGACCCGCCGGCGGCCCGGGCCGCCCTAGTCCAGCGCCGGCTCGATGTGCACGGTCACGTCCGTGATCGCGTGCGGCGAGGAGGCCAGCAGCGTGTCCTTGACCGCGTGCGCGATGTCATGGCCGGCCCGCACGCTGAGGTGGCCGTCCACCCGGACCTGGATGTCGACGAGGTGGCTGAGCCCGCTCTTCCGGGCGCGCACCTTGTCGAGCGCCCGCACTCCGGGCACCGCAAGGGCGATCATGCGCACCTCGTCCTCGAAGTTCTTGGGGACCGAGATGTCCATCACGTCGCCCAGCGCCTTGGTGAACATCCCGAAGCCGTTGAACGCAATGATCACGCAGGCGAACAGCGCCGCCCAGTCGTCGGCGGTCTCCCAGCCCTTGCCGCCCCACAGCGCGATGCAGATGCCGATGAACGCCGCCGCCGAGGTCATCGCGTCCGACCAGTGGTGCAGCGCCTCGATGCCCAGGGCGGTGCTGCCCACCGCCTCGCCCGCCAGGCCCATCCGCCGCGAGAACCAGGTCTTCGCCACGATCACCCCGGCCAGCACCAGCAGCGTCCACCACGCGGGGCCCTGGTGGGGGGTGACGATCTCGTGCAGCGAGTGCATCGCCACCCAGGCGGCCAGCGCGAAGATGATCACCGCCACCGCCAGCCCGGCCAGCGGCTCGGCCTTGCCGTGGCCGTAGGGGTGGTTGGCATCCGGCGGCTGCGCCGCCACGCGGAACCCCGCCCAGACCAGCGTCGAGGACAGGATGTCGAGGATCGACTCCGCCGCGTCCGCGATGAGCGCGTAGGTGTGCCCGAAGATGCCCCCGGCCAGCTTGACCGCGGCGAGCAGGGCGTTGAGCCCGATGCCCCGCAGCACCAGCCGCGCACTGTTGTGGGCGCGCTGCTGGGTGACGGCATGATGGCGGGCCAGTTCCGTGGGCATGGGTCCGACTGTAGTCCGGCCCGGCCCCGCGGCCAGCCCGCAATTGACCGCGCCCCGCCGCCCGGCCACGCTCCCTTCGCCCGCCATGGCCGCGCCCAAGATCATCCCCGCCACCGACCCCGTGCGCCAGTTCTCCGTCTTCGCCGAAAACCGCGTCGGCCGCCTCTACGACCTGACCTCCCTCTTCCGGGAACACCAGGTCCACATCATGGCCATCACGGTGCTCGACACCACCGACAGCGCCGTCATCCGCCTGATCGTCGACGACCGCGAGAAGGCCCGCGTGCTGATGGTCAGCAACGATTTTCCCTTCACCGAGTGCGACGTCCTCGCGGTCGAGATCGACGGCCAGCGCTCCCTCCGCGACGTGCTCGCGGCGCTGCTCGAGGCCGAGATCAACGTCCACTACGTCTACAGCTTCATCCAGCGCCCCGACGGCAAGTCCGCCCTCGCCCTCAACATTGAGGATGCCGACGTCGCCACCCAGGCGCTGAACCAGCGCGGCTTCCGGGTCCTCACCCAGCGCGATATCTCGCGCTGAGCCCGGCCGCCCGCCGCGCTTTTGTTTGCCCCCGGCCGGGGCCCCTGTTTTCTGCGGCTCATGTCTCTGCGCCTCCCGCTCCTCTCCCTGGCGGCCTGGGCCGCGCTCTCCACCGCCGCGACCGCCGCTCCCTTCCCCGCCGCTCCCACCGTCCCCGCCGCCGCGGCCGCGGCCGCTCCGGCCGTCGTCCCTGCCCCGGTCCCCGCGCCGGTCACCGAGGCCCAGCTCAAGGGCCTCGCGGCCCGCGCCATCGGCCCCGCCGTCATGGGCGGACGCATCTCCGACCTCGCGATCGACCCGCACCACCCGGGGGTCTTCTACGTCGGCTACGCCACCAGCGGCGTCTGGAAGAGCACCAACCACGGCGTCACCCTCGCCCCGATCTTCGACGACCAGCCCGCCCAGTCCATCGGCGCCGTGGCCGTCGCGCCGTCGGACAGCGAGGTCGTCTGGGTCGGCACCGGCGAGGGCAACGACCGCAACTCCTCCGGCTGGGGCGTCGGGCTCTTCAAGTCCACCGACGGCGGCGGCCAGTGGGCCTACGCCGGCCTGAAGGACTCGCGCACCATCCGCCGGATCCTGATCCACCCGAAAAACCCCAACATCGTGTTCGCCGCGGCCGGCGGCTCGCTCTGGGCCGAGGGCGGCGAACGCGGCCTCTACCGCACCACCGACGGCGGCCGGTCCTGGCAGCTCGTCCTCGGCGCGCCCGCGCCCCACGACGCGCTCACCGGCTGCGCCGACGTTGCCATGGATCCCGCCAACCCGGACCTCCTCTACGCCGCCCTCTACGCCCGGCAGCGCAAGCCCTGGGCCTTCCTCTACGGCATGAACGCCACCCGGGACGCCGCCGATGTCGGCGGCATCTTCAAGTCCACCGACGGCGGCACGACGTGGACCAAGCTGACCCACCACCTGCCGGCCCGGATGGGCCGCATCGGCCTCGCCGTGGCGCCCGGCAAGCCCGGCACCGTCATGGCCATCGTCCAAAGCGACGAGGGCGGCACCAGCGACATCGACCAGAACCACAGCCGCAGCGGCGGCGTGTTCCGCTCCGAGGACGCCGGCGCCACCTGGACGCGCGTGAACAGCTTCAACCCGCGGCCCTTCTACTTCAGCCGGCTCGCCATCGACCCGGCCAACGACCGGCGCGTCTACGTCATCGCCTGGCACGTCTACGTCTCCGACGACGCCGGCCAGACCTTCCGCGAGGACCGCTCCGGCAACGTCCACTCCGACGTCCACGCCATCGCCATCCAGCCGGGCAGCGTGCCGCCCCCGCCGGCGAAGCCGGCCGCCCAGCCGGTCCCGCCGGTCTCCGCGCACCTCCTGATCGGCACCGACGGCGGCCTCTACCAGACCTTTGATGCCGGCGAGAACTGGCAGTTCCTGAACAGCGTCCCCTCCGGCCAGTATTACCGCATCGCCCTCGACCACGGCACGCCCTACCGCATCGCCGGCGGCCTCCAGGACAACACGAACTGGGTCGGGCCCTCCCGCACCTTCACCAAGGAGGGCATCCGCAACTCGGACTGGACGATGATCGGCGGCGGCGACGGCTTCTACACCGTCTTCGACCCGGCGGACAAGGACGTGATCTTCGCCGAATCGCAGGGCGGCTCGGTCCACCGCTTCAACGCCCGCACCGGCGAGATGCGCGACTTCCAGCCCAAGCCGACCGAGGGCTCCAAGGCCTTCCGCTTCCAGTGGTGCGCCCCGCTGATCGGCAGCGCCCACGCCCCGGACGTGCTCTACCTCGGCGGCAACCGCGTCTTCAAGCTCACCCACCACGGCGAGACCTTCGAGATCATCAGCCCCGACCTGTCGTACAACGAGCGCGACAAGACCACCACCGTCGGCAGCACGGCCGAAAACTACGCCGTCGTCTACGCCCTCGCCGAGTCCCCCCTCCAGGCCGGCCGCCTCTTCGCCGGCACCGACGACGGCCGGCTCTGGGTCACCTCCGACGAGGGCCGGCAGTGGACCGAGCTCACCGCCCAGGTGCCCGCCGAGGCCCGCGGCAAGTGGGTCGCGCGCATCGAGCCCAGCCACTCCGACGCCGGCGCCGGCTACGTCGTGTTCACCGGCTACCGCGCCGGCGACGACACGCCTTATGTCTACCGGTTCACCCAGCTCGGGGCCGCGTGGACGCGCGTGACCGGCGACCTGCCCGCGACGCATCCGGCCATCGTGCTGCGCGAGGACCCCGTCAACCCGAGCGTCCTCTACCTCGGCACCGAGTTCGGCCTCTTCACCTCGCTCAACGCCGGCCAGAACTGGGTGAAGTTCGGCGGGCTGCCCGCCGTGCGCGTGGACGACATCCAGATCCACCCGCGCGAGGCCGACATCGTCGTCGCCACCCACGGCCGCTCGCTCTACGTGTTCGACGACAGCCGCGCGCTGCGCGAGTTCACGCCCGCGGTCGCCGCGCAGGACGCGCACCTCTTCAGCATCCGGCCCGCGCACGGCCGCCTGCTGCTGCCGGGCTGGACCGACTCCGGCGGCACCGGCTTCTTCGAGGGCAAGAACCCCGCCGAGGGCGCGCTGCTCACCGTGTGGGTGAAGGCGTTCACGGGCGAGAAGTTCAAGGTCGCCATCGCCGACGCGACCGGCCGCGAGGTCGCCAAGTTCGAGCAGGCCGCCGTGCCCGGCTTCACCCGGCTCAGCTGGGACCTGCGCCTGCAGAAGGAGTACCGCTTCGACTACATGGGGGACGAAGCCGACCGCTTCGTGCCGCCGGGCGAATACACCGCCACCTTCAGCCTGAAGGACACCCAGGTGAAGCAGACCTTCCAGGTCACCGTCGAGGCGGGCCTGCCCTCCTTCGGCACCTACCGGCACTGACCGCCGCGCCGGCTCACTTGACCGGACCCATCCGCTCCCCTTCGAGGAGGTAGATGCCGGTCAGGTAGCCGTTCTCGAACATCGGCCCGACCTTCAGCGTGCCGTAGAACGAGATCGGCACGTCCATCAGCGGCCGCACCCCGCCCGACCCCATCCGGACCACGACCCACTCGTTCATGTTCGGCACGACGCCGTAGCAGCACATCATCGGGTCCTTCACCAGGAGGAACTCGGTCACGAGCCCGCCGTCCATTTTCACCGGCAGCATGAAGCCGGTCACGATCGCCTTCCGGCCGCTCCAGCCCTTCACGCCGGCCGGGATCTGCTCCTCGCCCGAGGCCGGCGGCGCCTTGGCGTCCGCCGCCGGGTCATACGCCGGCGCCACAAACTTGTACGCCCCCAGCCGGTCAAACCCCAGCCGCAGGTAGCCCGCCTCGACCTCCGGCTCCGGCGTCTCGGCCGGCACCGCCGGCCGCGCGTCGGCCGCCAGCAGGCCGAGGACCACGGTCAGCAGCAGGAAACGGCGGGCGGCGGGAGGCATCGGGGCCCGGAGCCATGCACACCCCGTCCCACGCGTCAAAAGCTTTGCCGCTGTGG
>SESF01024549.1_pt1 | contig 14528 bp, 6 predicted proteins | sample 3171521 | NCBI WGS metagenome assembly SESF01 (sample SAMN10866945, study PRJNA518727) | freshwater metagenome | biome: subpolar coniferous forest; feature: holomictic lake; material: water; isolation source: holomictic Lake 227, 6 m and 8 m depth | place: Canada: near Kenora, Ontario | collected...
CCTCCTCCCAGCCCCAGCTCATTGCTTTGCCGCAATGCCCTCCATGGCATACTCGGCCAGTGCGGCAATGGTCAGCGAAGGATTGACCCCGGGATTGGCCGGCACCACCGAGCCGTCGATCACCATGAGACCCGGGTAATTGTGAAGGTTGAAGCGGGCGTCGATGGCACCCTCGGCAGCCGTAGCCCCGATGGGTGCCCCGCCCAGGATGTGGGCAGTGGTCGGAAGGTTGAAGGCGTTCTCGGCCATGGAGCCGAGGTTGATGCCATCGATGCGCCGCGAGAACTCGCGCGTCACCTCGTGGCCGGTCTCCACGCGGGCGGCGAGCTTGCCCTCGGGGACCCCTGCCTCCCCGTACTGCTGGGCCACGAGGCCGCGCCGGAATCCCGTGAGCCACGACCGTCCCGTCCGGAGGCTGAGGGAGTTGTCGACGTTCTGCATCACCAAAAGGATGGTGGCGCGCCTGGCCCAGCCGGGCAGGATGATGGCACGGAGGAAGTCCCCGGGCCTGGTCACCATCCACACCAGGGTTTTCCACAGTCGTGCCGGGATCGTCGTCACATCGGAGATGAGGGGCGCAGAGATGAATCGCATGACGTCAGAACCGGCAGGATAGCGCACCGGCTCGATCCGCGTCACTGCATCGGCGTTGAAGATCGAGGAGATCGCCACGCCCTCGGACCAGTCGGTATCCTTCGTGCGGGCCACCGAGCCCAGGAGGGACTCGCTGTTGGTCCTCACCTTGTCGCCCAATTGCCTGGAGAGCTCTGGCAGTGAACGCCTGACATCGCGCAACTTGAGAAGAAGGCCCATCGTACCAAGGACACCGGCCGCGAAGATGACGTTGCGGGCCCTGAGCCTCCTCGCAAGGACCGAAGGCCGCATCGAGGGCTTCCACATGACCTCGTAGCGGGCGCCATCTGCTGCGGGGCTTGCGGCATCGGCGCCGAGGGGGCGCACATCGACGACCTTCCTGCCGTGGCTGACCACCGCGCCCTTCCGCTCGGCGAACCAGAGGTAGTTCTTGGGCAGGGTGTTCTTCGCGTCCTTCCGGCAGCCGACCATGCAGCCGCCACAATGCGCGCACCCGGTACGGTCGGGACCCTCTCCGCCGAAATAGGGATCGCTCACCTTCACACCGGAATCGCCGAACCATGAACCCACCTCCGTGGCGCGGAAGCTCCCCCCGAGGCCCCGCTCCTCGGCGATGGCCTTGAGCGTCTCGTCGGCCTTCCAGAGCCTGGGGTTCCTCGCGACACCCAGCATCCGCCTGGCCGTCGCGTAATGCGGTGCGAGGGCCTGTCCCCAGGGCAGGGGCGCGTTCCATGCAGGGGTCGCGAAGGTCGCCTCGTTGGGCACCTCCAGGACATTGGCATAGCCCAGGCTGCCGCCGCCCACACCGGTACCGTGGAGCACCATCATGCCCTTGAGGAGGCTGATCTCGAGGATGCCGTGGCAGAGGAGCTTGGGCATCCAGATGTATTTCCAGAAGGCGTTGTTGGACTTCGCGAAGTCCTCGTCGTCGAGCCGCTTTCCCTTTTCGAGGACGAGGACCGAGTAGCCCTTCTCAGCGAGGCGGAGGGCAGAGACGCTGCCGCCGAAGCCCGAACCGATGATCACATAATCCCAGGTCTTTTCCACGTCGCCCTCCGTCACGGGCGGCCACGAAGCCGCCTCCATGCTGGATGCACTATGCGGCAGTCAGGGCACAGGCGCAAGGTGGAATCGGCTGCGGAAAAAGTGGGATCAGGCGCGCTTTTTCGCCCCGACCCCGGTGATCATCATAGTTCCCCCCAGTACGCCGGCCGCACCGACGAAGGCCAGGGGCCGAAGGGTCTCGCCCAGGAAGAGCCAGGACCAGAGGAAGGCGAAGACCGGTATCAGGAGGGTGACAGAAAGCGCGGCGGTCAGGCCCGCGTCCGCCATCAGCCTGAAGTAGATGAGGTAGGCAAGGGCCGAGCAGAGGAGGGAGAAGACGACGGCGAGGACCACCGTGGAGGCAGCGATCGAGGCCAGGGGAGGGGCGGTGAGGGCGGCGGCGGGGAGGAGGACAATCCCCGCGCAGAAAAGACTCGCGGTGGTCATGGCCGCCGAGGGGATGCCCTTGGCCCAGCGGCGGATGTAGGCGCCTGAAAGCCCGTAGCAGAGGGTCGCCGCGACACAGGCGAGGACCGGAAGGATCTCGGTGCCAAGTCCCGCGCTCCCCTCGCCCGTCCCGAAGAAAGCAATTATGATGACTCCCGCCACCCCGAGGCCGATGCCGCCGAGCTTGCGCGGGGTGAGGGCCTCGCCCAGGATCAGGGCCCCGAAAACAGCCCCCCAGAGCGGCGTCAGGGCGTTGACGATCGATTCCACCGAGGCGGGGACGCGGAGGGCTGCCCAGGTGAAGAGGAAGAAAGGAATGGCAGAATTGAGGATGCCGACCACGAGGTAATGCCTGAAATCCCTTTTCCAGTGGAGCTGCTTCCGCATGACCGCAAAGATGGCCACCATGACCAGGCCCGCCACGAGGGTTCGGGCGCAGGCCGTAGGAAAGGGCCCGAGGAGGGGCGCAAGGATCCGCATGAAGAGGAAGGAGGCCCCCCAGATCGCCGCGAGCAGGAAGAGGAGGGCCACATCGACAAGTTTCACCGGAGTGCCGCCTGGAGGGAGGATGCAGGCCGGCCAGGATAGGCTGGCCCGGAAAAGGCTGCGGCATTATACACAAGGCTGAAGAAAACATCGATGGCCCGCGTCGCCGCGCTCATGCCCTCGAGCCAGGCGGGCGCCTCCACACGCGGAGGCGCCCGATGCAGGCCTATTTTGCGCTGGGCGCCAAAACCTGCCAGGCGGGCAGGTTGACTGCCAGGGTCGTGTGCCCTGGCTCCGAGATGTCGACCGCGATCGTCCCGCCGTGGGTATCGACGATGAGCTTGGCGGAGTAGGTTCCGATCCCCGTGCCCTTGTCCTTGCCGGCTGTCGCGAACTTGTCGAAAAAACGCCCGCGCACCGCTTCCGGGACCTCCCCGGCATTCCTTATAGTTACTTGGATAATCTTTCCGTTTGCTGTAGGGACTGCGGCAATGCCGATCTTCGCTTCCCGGGGAGAGGCCTCCCAGGCGTTCTGCACCAGGTTGTAGAAGAGGGAATACAGGAGGAGTTCCTCGCCTGCAGCAACGGCCTCGGGCCCCGCAGCAATGGAGAATCGTTCCTCCTCGGCCCAGGGATCCTCCCGTCCGCGCGTCACGTTCGCAAACAGTGCAGCGAGGGATACCGGCTTCGGGGAAAGCTTGTACAGGCCTTTTTCCATCTTGAAGAGGTCAAGGCTCGAGTTGATCATGAGAAGCATGCGCCGGGCCGAATCGCGGATCAGGTTGAGGTTCTCGCGCTGGTCCGCGGTGAGGTTGGGCTCGTCGAGCATGAGCTCCGGCAGGCCCATCATGCCCTGGAGGGGACCCTTCAGGTCGTGGCGGGTGATGCGCTCGACCTCCTCGCGGAAATCCACGGCTTCGAGGATCTCCTTGTTCTGCCTTTCGAGGCGCTCGCGGGAACGCTTGAGTTCGAGATGGGTGGCCACGCGGGCGAGGACCTCCGCCACCTCGAAGGGCTTGGTCACGTAGTCAACGCCGCCGGCCTCGAAGCCCGCGGTCTTGCTGCCGACATCGCCCGCCGCGCTCACGAAGATGACGGGTATCCCTGCCATCTTCGCTTCTGCCTGCATGCAATTGCAGACCTCGAAGCCATCGGGGGCTGGCATGTTCACGTCCAGGAGGACGAGGTCGGGAGGATTGGGACCTCCGAGCATCTCGAGCGCCTTGGCTCCTCCGAGGGCGACGAGGACCCTGTAATCATCCTTCAGGGCCTCACGGAGAATGGCGAGATTGGCCGGTTCGTCATCGACGACGAGTATCGTGTCCATCATCGGGTTGCTGATCTCCTTTTCCGAGGATTGCATGAATCGGGGTACGGCACTATCCTTTGGGCATGGCACCAACCAACCCCCTGCTGAAGTCGCTCGTGGAGGACACGAGCACGCTGAAAGGCGTCAATGCCGATGGTACGCCCATCACCGTCGTGGTGGCGGACGATGAGATCTCCCACAGGAAGATCATCGTGCAGATCCTCCGCTCCATGGGCTGCAACGTCCTGGGCGAGGCCAAGGACGGGGAGGAAGCCGTGTACATGTACAACATCCACAGGCCACAGCTCGTCACCTGCGACTACCACATGCCGAGGATGGAGGGCATCGTGGCCCTCGTGGAGATGCGGAAGATCAACCCCGCCGCCGTCGTCGTCATGACGACGAGCGAGAACCACTCCGACATAGTCAGGGAGGTGTTCAAGCGGGGAGCGACCGACTACATCCTCAAGCCCTTTGACCGCGCGACCTTCATCGAAAAGATCGAAAAGGTGATCGTCCAGCACGTCAGGACCAAGACCCGGAACCAGTTCGTCACCGCCGAGCCTCCGGCGCAGCCTGCTGCCACGCCGCCACAGGCTTCCTCCACAGCGGCTCAGGCCACTGCCGCCGCTGACCTGGCCGCCGTCCCCCAGGTTGCTGATCTGGCTGCGAAAGCATCCACGGCGCAGCCGGCAGCTCCCCAGCCCGGAAAAAAGCCCTGATCCGCCTTGCCCTGATCGGGAAAGATCCTTGGGCAAGCCGGACCCTCCCTGCCTTCCATTCATCATAGTTCCTTCAATATCCCGAGTGCCTTGTCGAAGTCGAAGCCCTTGACGGCGGCCAGCATGGCCCTGGCCCTTTGGGGCCCCAACGCGGCCTCGAGCAGGGAGCTTCCCCCTTCGAGGAGGTCGACTGCCTCGCTGTCTCCGTCCTTGAAAAGGCGTTCGAGCTCTGCCCTTAAGGTCTCCCATTCCGGCCCGCCAGCCCCGACGCCTGCTTCCCCGGATCCTGCGTCCGCCTCCTCAGCCTGGGCTGAGCTGTCGATGCCGAGCGCAGCCGCGATGGCGAATACCGTCCTATCCAGTTCTGTCTTCCAGCGGCCGAGAAGTTCGGCCTGGGGAGATCCGAGCTTGCAGGCAGCCTCGAGTTCTGCGGACACCATGGAAAGGGCCGTCGCTCCAATGGTCGCGGAAAGCCCCTTGACCGTGTGTGCGAGCCGCTCGGAGCTTTCCCTCTCGCCGGCCCCGAGGGCTGCTGCCATCGCCGCGTGGGCCTGGCCCTGGCTTTCCACGAAGCGACCGAGGAGATCGAGGTAGCTCTTCACCTTGCCACGGACTCGCCTCAGTCCACCTTCGATGTCGAGGCCCTCGATGGGAGGAACACTGTCCTTTGACGGAGGGACCATTGCCACGGCGGCAGGCGGCATCTCCTTGACGGGCCACGGGTCCGCCGAGGGGTTCTCGCCGGGAGCCCCACCGCCGGCAGGACCGGCAGCCATGGCCTTCTCCGTTGCCCCCTTCGGCCGCCACTTCCTGAGGGCCGCAAAGAGCTGGTCGGGATCAATGGGCTTTGTTATGTGGTCATTCATGCCCGCCTCGAGACTGCGTTCGCGGTCCCCCTGCATGGCATTGGCTGTCATCGCGAGTATCGGCATGGCCGATAGCCCGGGCAGCTCCCGGATCCTCTTCGTAGCGGTGATGCCGTCCATGACGGGCATCTGCATGTCCATGAGCACGAGGTCCCAGGAGCCAGCCGCGAGCATTTCGAGGGCGACCTGCCCATTCTCGGCGATATCGACCAGGACTCCTGCATCGGCCAAGAGGTCGCGGGCGACGATCTGGTTCATCTCGTTGTCCTCGACCAGGAGGATCCTGAGTCCAGCGACACCCTCCGAGGCGCCTGTACCGCCGGACCCTTCCGCATCCCCCAGGTCTCCGGCCTCCGACCCCAGCGTTCGCATGACCGTGTCGAACAGCAACGAGGGGCTGACCGGCTTGATAAGGACCTGCTCAATTGCTACTTTTTCGGCAGCGCTCAGCACTTCCTCCCGGCCGTAGGCGGTGACCATTACGACATGGGGCGAAGGTGAAAGTCCCAATGCCGATATTCCCTTGGTCGCCTCGATGCCGTCCATGCCCGGCATGTTCCAGTCCATGAAGACGATCTCGAAGGGCTTGCCTTCGCGCAGGGCCTGCCTGACCGCCTCGATGGCCGCCCTGCCCGAGTCGGCCTCGCCAACGACGAAGGTCATGGATTCCAGCATGTCGCGGAGCACGAGGCGTGCCTTTTCGTTGTCGTCGACCACGAGGACCCTCCGGCCCCGGAGATCCGGCGCCGGGAGGAGTTTCCTTCCTGTATCCTGCCCGATGCCAAAACGCGCGGTGAACCAGAAAGTCGAGCCCTTTCCCGCCTCGCTTTCGACACCGACGGCGCCGCCCATGAGTTCCGCCAGCTTCCTGGAGATGGCGAGGCCGAGCCCCGTCCCACCGTATTTGCGCGTAGTCGAGGAATCGGCCTGCTGGAAGGACTGGAAGAGCCTCGAGATCTGCTCCTCCGTGAGGCCTATGCCTGTATCCTTTACTTCGAATCGCAGCAACACCTCGCCACCGACGGACGCGGCGACGGAAACTCCGATCGTGATCTCACCGCTTTCCGTGAATTTGACGGCATTATTGCAGTAATTGATAAGGATCTGGCCGACCCGGAGGGAATCGCCCAGGAGGAAGCGCGGGACATCCGGGTCGCGGTCGACCAGGAGTTCGAGTCCCTTGGCGGTGGCCTTTTCGGAGACAAGGCCCGTGACGTTCTCCATCACCTTGTCGAGATCGAAGTCCACCCGTTCGACCGTGAGCTTCCCGGCCTCGATTTTCGAGAAATCGAGGATGTCGTTGATGATGCCCAGAAGATGCTGTCCTGACTGCTGGATCTTCTGGATGTAGTCCCGCTGCTTTGGCTGGAGCTCGCTTTTCAATACGAGGTGTGACATACCTATTATGGCATTCATGGGAGTACGGATCTCGTGGCTCATATTGGCGAGGAAGTCGCTCTTGAGCTTCGTCGCCTCCTCGGCTATGTCCCTCGCCTTCCGGATCTCGATCTCGGCAGCCTTCCGCTCGGTGATGTCCTGGATCCAGCCGAGCATGCCCATTGCCCCGTCCATCTCCACCATCATCAGTGTCGTGAGCATATCGCGTATCCGGTGTTCCTTGTCGAACATCTGGATCTCCGTGTTCTCAAGCAGCCCCTTTTGCTGGAGTTCGCCGAGGAAGACGCCGCGCTGCTCGGGATGGACCCAGAGCGCTGGCGTGGCCTCCCCCTTGATGGCTCCGAAAATGCGCGTGAATTCGGGATTGGCGAACTGCAGGTTCCCGTTCAGGATCATGGCGATCGCGACCGGGGCCTTGTCGAGGATGTCCTGGAGGCGCTGGCGCTCGCCCTTTATCTCGTCATCGACCCGCTTCTGCTCGCTGATGTCCTCGAGCGTGGCGATGACCTCGGTCGGCGACTGCCCGGGATGGACGGGATTGAAGACGACCCGCAGGTAGATGGTCTTTCCCCCCGTCGCCGAGGTGTAAGGATTCACGTATACGGAAGGAGATCCTTCCAATGCCACCTTTATGGCTTCCCTCATGGCCGGGGCACTCTGCCGCGCGGTATTGAAACCGATGAGCTTTCCCCTGGTCGAGCCCATCTGCTCCACGAATTTATCGTTGCAGTCGACGATCGTACCATCCGGACTGAAGTAGATCATTCCGAGCGGGGAGTTCTCGAAGACGATGCGGTGCTGCTGTTCGCTCGCCCTCAGTATTTCCTCGGCCTTCCTCCGCTCAGTGATGTCCTTGAACGTGACGACCTCTCCGACGATCCTGTCGCCCTCCCAGATCGGATTGGTGGCATACTCGACCTGGATGGCTGTGCCATCCTTGGTCCAAAGTACCTCGTCGTCGATCTGGCGCGTGGCCCCATCGACCAGGGTCGCGCGCATCGGACAGGTTTCAGCGGGGAAATCGCTTCCGTCGGCATGGTGGTGGTGGACCATCCCATGCATGGATTTTCCCACCAATTCATGTTCCGGAAAGCCCAGGATGCGCTCGACAGAAGGATTCACGAAGGTGACAACGCCGTGGGAATCGAGGCCGAAAATCCCGTCACCCACGGACTGCAGGATGAGTCGGCTCCGCTCCTCGGCCTCCATGACCGAGGCCTTCTGCGCTTCGAGCTCGACCGTCTGCTCCTCGAGGAGGGCGGCCTGGCTCTGCAGGTCCTCCGACTGGCGCCGGGTCTCGTCCAGGAGCTCACGGGCCCGTGCGTTGCGTTCGGCGATCTCGAGGTTCATCGCGAGGATCGGGGCGAGACCTTCCAGGAGGCTGCGACGAGCGCCTACAGGATCCTCGAGGAGGGCGAGTTCCACCACGCCGAGGATACGTTCGTTGCGCAATACCGGGAGCAGCTCGATGCGTACCGGCGGGCCACCAGCGAGGATGGAACCGACATCGAGATAGCCGGCAGGAGGATTGTCCAGGGAGAGGGCTTTCCGTTCGAGGGCACATTGACCCGCGAGCCCCTCCCCCAGGGCAATGCGCCCGTCAAGCTCCTGGTCCTTGGCGAGGGCGTAGCCGCACAGGAGCCTGAGGTCGCCCTGGTCCTCGTCATGGAGGTAGAAGGCTCCACGTCCCAGGGCGACGAGGGGTGCGATGCCGGAGAGGAAGCAGCGTGCCAGTTCGGCGGAGTCCGTGGCCTGCTGGAGATCCGCCGAGATGATAGCCACTTGCGATTTCACCCAATTCTGCGCATCGACCTGCCGCGACCTTTCCTTCAGGACCTCGAGGGAACGTGCGAGCGAGCCTATCTCGTTGTGCCAGTCTGCATGGGGCATCTCGGCATCAAGCTTCCCCGAGGCAAGTTCCTCGACAGCCTTCCTCAGCCGGACGATTGGATTCCTCACGGCCCCGGCGATGACGAAACCGAAGGACCCTCCGAGGATGAGGACGCCGGCAATGAGGGCGAGTGTGCCCAGCAAGGTGGACTTTCCTGCCGCTTCGAGGTCACCGATAGCCTGCCCGGCTCCCTTCTCCTTGATTGCCACGAGTTCGTCGATGGCAGAAGTCATCGATGCGTAGTATTGCCTGAAATGCGGGGAATTTGTGTAGGATATCGCCGCTGCGGTCTCTCCTGCGTCGAGGAATGCGATCACCCTGTCCACATCGGCGAGGTAGGCTGGCTGCTCCCGCTCGATGACGTCGAGGAGGGTTATGGTCTGCTCCCTGAAGAGTCTCCGCCGGAGGGACTGGATGTCCCTTGGAATCGACTCACGCGCAAGCTGGATCTCTGCAAGGGCCTCATCCCTGCCCGGCTTGTCGCTGGACAGAAGGGCGAGCCGAAGGGCCCTTCCGAGCTTGATGAAACTGATCTCGATATCCTTTGCGATGTCCACGCCGAGCATCTCGAGATCGTAGACCCTGGAAATCCCGCTGACGAGCCTTTGCTGCGAAACCATGCCCATGGCTCCTATCGCGAGGGCCAGGGCGATAAGAACCGAAAAGCCAAGGGCGAGCTTGGCGGTGATGGGTAGCCGCTCGAAGACACCATCCATCCGCTTCATGAACTGGCTCCTTCCGCCGTGCCGGCCAGCTTCCGGGGAGCCCATGTGCGCAGCGCGGCGAAAAGCATGTCGGGATCGATGGGCTTCGTGATGTAGTCGTTCATTCCCGCCTCGAAGGCCCTGTCCTTGTCTCCCTGCATCGCGTTGGCCGTCATCGCCAGTATCGGGAGTTTCGCAAGAAGCAGCTGTTCCCTGACCTTCCTTGTCGCGGTCATGCCGTCCATCACGGGCATCTGCATATCCATGAGCACAATGTCCCAATTGCCCTTTTCAAGCATTCCCAGGGCGACCAGCCCGTTGTCCGCGATATCGACGATGACACCGGCATCCTCGAGGAGGTCGCGTGCGACAATCTGGTTCATGTCGTTGTCCTCGACCAGCAGTACCCGCAGGCCGCCGACACCTTCCGGGTCGGTCTCGCTTGTCTCTGCCCCGCCCTGTGCCCTATCGTTCCCCGAGTCCTCGACCAGGCCGGAGCCCAGGCTCCGCATCACCGAGTCAAAAAGCAGCGAGGGACTCACCGGCTTGATGAGGACCTGGTCGATCGCGACCTTGTCCGCTGCCGACATCACTTCCTCGCGGCCGTAGGCCGTCACCATCACGACGTGCGGCGAAGGAGAAAGGCCCAGTGCCGCTATTTCCCTGGTCGCTTCGATCCCATCCATGCCGGGCATGTTCCAGTCCATGAATACGAGCTCGTAGGGCGTGCCCTCGTCCGAAGCCCTATGCGTCTCTGCTACGGCTGCCGTGCCGGAATCGACCTCGGAGACCACGAAGGTCATGCTTTCGAGCATGTCGCGCAGAACGAGCCTTGCCTTGTCGTTGTCATCGACGACAAGGACCCTGCGCCCCCGGAGGTCGGGCTCGGGCATGAGCCGCTTCACCAGCTCCTTTCCGATGCCGAAGCGCGCGGTAAACCAGAAGGCCGATCCCTTGCCGAATTCGCTTTCGACACCTACCTCGCCGCCCATGAGCTCGGAGAGCTTCTTCGAGATCGCGAGTCCGAGGCCAGTGCCTCCGTACTTCCGGGTCGTCGAGGTGTCGGCCTGCTGGAAGGACTGGAAAAGCCTGCCTATCTGCTCCTCCGTGAGCCCGATGCCCGTGTCGCGCACGTCAAAGCGCAAGAGCACGCCAGGGCCAGCCTCGTCGGCTGCCTCCGCTCCAGGGATCCCGGCCGTGGATGTCCCGATGACCGAGATGCCGATCGTGATCTCGCCCTTCTCGGTGAACTTGACGGCGTTGTTGCAATAATTGATCAGTATCTGCCCGACGCGGAGGGCATCGCCGGTCAGGAAACGGGGCACATCCCGGTCCCGGCTGACGAGGAGCTCGAGGCCCTTGGCCGAGGCCTTCTCCGAAACGAGGATCGTCACGTTCTCGAGGACCTTGTCGAGGTCGAAGTCGGCTTTCTCGATGCTGAGCTTTCCCGCCTCTATCTTCGAGAAGTCAAGTATGTCGTTGATGATCCCGAGGAGATGCTGTCCCGACTGCTGGATCTTCTGGACGTAGTCCCGCTGCTTGGCCTGGAGCTCGCTCTTGAGAACGAGGTGGGACATCCCGATGATCGCGTTCATGGGAGTGCGTATCTCATGGCTCATGTTGGCGAGGAAGTCGGACTTGAGCTTCGTGGCCTCCTCCGCGACCTCCTTGGCCTTCAGCATTTCCACCTCCGCCCTTTTGCGGTCGCTGATGTCGAAATACCAGTCGGCACAGATGGTGCTGCTCCGCAGCCTGATGCGGGTCGAGGTAAGGAGGGCCTGGAAGGCACTCCCGTCACGGCGACGGAAGGGCACCTCGAAGTTCCTGACCTCGTCCTTGCCCGCGGTGAGCCGCTGCCAGCGATCGCGGTCCTCCTCCTTTTCCCAGTACCTGAAACCGTCCGAGTTGGCATCGACAACCTGGGAAAAACTTTCCCCGAACAGTTCGTCGATCTTGCTGTTCGTGAAAAGCAGCTTCTTGGCAATGTCGTCGTAGATGGCGAGGCCGGAGGGCGAGGCTTCGAAGACACGCCGCATGCGCTCCTCGCTCTCGGCGACAGCCTCTGCAGCTGTTTTCCGTTCGGTTATGTCCTGGTGGATGCCGATGATGCGGGCTGCAGCCCCTTTTTCGTCGCGCTCGGCGATCTTGCCCATGGCGTAGATCCAGCGCCAGCTGCCGTCCTTGTGCCGCATCCTGACCTCGAGATCATAGTCCGATCTTTTGCCAGTGATGTATTCGGCAATCATCGTGTTTGAAACTGCAAGATCGTCGGGATGGGTCAGCTCCCTCCACATGGCCTCGGTACCGTGGTACGATTCCAGCAGTTCTGCCTTGGAAAAGCCAAGCATCGTGGCCCAGATATCGTTGATGTACTGCCTGCCCGTCGCGACGGAGAGGTCCCAGAGCCCGAGCTTGGCACCCTGGAGAGCCAGGTCAAGGCGCTGCTCATTGCGCTTCCTTTCAGTGACATCGACGACCCAGCCGAGGATGGCTTCCTTTTCATCATACCTGGTGTTGATTGCCGTGAGGATCACGTCATTGATCTTGCGGTTCGGCCCAAATACCTGGATCTCGTAGGTAAAGGGACCCTCGCCAGTCTCGAGGTCGGCGTAGATCCGCTCCCCCGAAGAAGGATTCACGTAGATTTCCCGCGGCGCTGCATCGATATCGAAATCGATGAGCTCCGAAAGCCTGTCATTGGCGAAACGGAAGACACCATCGACGGAAACCCCCACTCCAACAGGGCTTGCCTGCAAAATGCCGAAAAGGCGCTCGCGCTCGTTCCTTATCTCGTCCTCGGCGCGCTTCTTCTCGGTGATGTCCCGCACCGAGGCGCAGACGCTGTCGGCCCGGCCGTCGGTGGTGGGCAGGGCCGAGAGGCCGATTTCGACGGGGAATTCCGTACCATCCCTGCGCTGTCCGCATAGCTCGGCCTGCCAAGCACCCGCAGATCCCGCCTCGCCATCCCGTACAAGGGCTTTCCGGAAACCTGCTTTACTATCCAGGGGGATGCCGGGAATGAGCTCCTCGATGAGCCTGCCCGCGAGCCCTCCTGGCGCATATCCGAACATCGACTCGGCCTGCGGATTGGCAAGCATGATCACAGCCCTGTCGTCGACAACCAGCATTCCATCGGGGGCGGACTCGATGATGCCGCGGTACCAGGCTTCGGTCTCCTTGATCGCCTCTTTCTGCGCCTCGAGCTCGACGGTCTGCTCCTCGAGTCGGGAAGCCTGCCTTTGCATGTCCTCGGCCTGACGTCTGGTCTCGGCGAGGAGTTCGTTTGTACGGGAGTTGCGTTCGATGATCTCGAGGTTCATCGCGAAGATCGGTGCCAGGCTGTCGAGGAGCTCGCGCCTGGTCCCCTCGAAATCTCCGAGGGTCGCGAGCTCGACCACGCCCAGGAGCCGCTCGTTGCGGATGATGGGAATTACGTCGATCCGTTTCGGCGGCGTGCTGCCAAGGCTTGAGCCTATGCGGACATAGTCGTCCGGTGCTTCCATGATGGAGATTGGACTCCTCTCCAGCGCGCACTGGCCCACGAGACCCTGTCCGAGGGCGAAGCGCTGGTCAAGGTGCTTGCGGTCACGATAGGCGTAGCCACCAAGGAGCCTGAGTTCCCCGGCGGTCTCGTCATGGAGATAGAAGACTCCCTGTCCGAGTGCCACGAGGGGCGCGATGCCCGAAAGGAAGCGGCGCGCCAGTTCGGTGGCATCCTGTGCCTGCTGGAGCTCTGCCGAGATCGCAGCCACTCCCGATTTGACCCAGTTCTGGGCGTCTATCAGCCGTGACCTGTCCTGCAGGACCCGGAGCGAGCGGGCGAGGATGCCTATCTCGTTCTTCCAGTCGCTGTGGGGGATGTCCCCGCCGAGTTTCCCCGCGGCAAGGTCCTCGATTCCAGCCTGGACGCGGGCCAGGGGCCGGCCGATGGCCGCTGCGATGAGGAGGCTGGAAAGGAGGCCTCCGAGGACGGCCACGGCCATGAGGAGGGTGGTAAGGGCAAGGGAAGCGCGGCCGCCAGATTCGAGGCCGAGGGTCGCTGCGTGGGCGACTGCAAGCTTGGTCTCGATGATCGCATTGGCTGTGGCGTCGACGATCGCGTAGGGCGCCTGGAACTCCCTCGTTGCCGATAAGGCCAGAGCCTCGTCGCGGCGTCCCTCCGCCAACATCTTCAATACTGGTTGCAGATTGGCGAGGGCCCCTGCCTTGGTCTTCTCGAGGACGGCCAGGCGATCGATGTTCTGCCTGACATAGAGCTTGGTCCTGAGCAGGTCGATCGTCTTCGAAAAATGGTCGAAACTCCCGTTGACCTCTCCGAGGAAGAGGTCGCGGCTCGCCGCGTCGGGGGCGAGAAGCATCAGCCTGATAGAGCGCCCGACATCGGCAGCGTCGATCTTCAGGTCCTTTGCGTAGGCTATTCCGAGCATCTCCACGTCGTAGAGCTTTTCGACCCCCGCGATGAGGGTCCTCTGGGAGACCATGCTCTGTACGCCGATGGTGGCGCACAGTACGACCAGGACCGAGAAGCCCAGGAACAGCTTTGTCTTCATCGCGAGCCTCTCGAAGGCCAACATCAGGTTCTTCATCGTCGCAGCTCCCTGGCGCCATCCCCATCATGGCAGGCCCCGTTGGCTATCACCGCGTCCTTGGCAATGACGGGCGCAGCAGCGCGCTCCTGCCTGAAGGCGGCCATCTGCTCCTCGAGGGAGGTCACGTCGATGAAGGTGCCCACGAGTCCGCCCGGGCTACCGTCCATCGCGGGAAAGCCGGAGGCATGGTAGATGATGTCATGGATCCTGCCGTCGGCGAGTGGCATGCTATGCTCCCTCTTGATGGAAGACTGCGTCGCAATGATGGCCTCGTCCTCCTCCTGCACTGTCGCGCGCTGAGCCTCGGGGAGGTAGCTGAGATCGAGGATGCGCTTTCCTATCACATCCTCACGCCTCACGCCATGGGCCTCCTCATAGGCCTTGTTGACGCTGATGAAACGTGAATCCGGACCCTTCGTGAACACCGCGAAAGGGATGGTATCGACGAGAACCTGCTGGAAGGCCAGGCGCCCGGACT
>SESF01024307.1_pt1 | contig 14526 bp, 11 predicted proteins | sample 3171521 | NCBI WGS metagenome assembly SESF01 (sample SAMN10866945, study PRJNA518727) | freshwater metagenome | biome: subpolar coniferous forest; feature: holomictic lake; material: water; isolation source: holomictic Lake 227, 6 m and 8 m depth | place: Canada: near Kenora, Ontario | collected...
GCGTGCCGTTCCCGTCGGCGACCGGCGCCATGGCGAGCGACCGCGACGAGGCCACCTCGCCGAGGAGCAGGTTCACCTTGTCGTTCACGACGAGGCGGGTCGCGGCGACGGCGGCCTCTTCCGGCTTGCCCTGGCTGTCGTAAGTCCGGAGCGTGATGGGCTTGCCCTTCACGCCGCCCTTGGCGTTCCACTGCTCGATGGCGAGCTTGATGCCCTGGTCGGTGGACTGGCCGAAGGTGGCCTCGGAGCCGGTCATGGAGCCGACGTGCCCGACGAGGATCTTGTCGGCCGCCGGGGCAGCTGCGGACTTCGCGGGGGCATCCCCCTCCGCCTTCTTCCCCTGGCAGGCGGCGAGGGCGAGGGACGCTGCGAGAAGGGCCATGGCACGGACGGCGCGCATCGGAACCTCCGGTGGAAAGGGAGCGAAGTGAGCGATCTAGCACACGTTTCCCCGGGGGGGGAAGGCGTGTGCGGCCCGCTGGCGACCTCGTCAGGCTGCGGTGGGGTCGCGCCCCGTCTCCCGTACGGGCAGGCGGGCCGCCAGCGCGAGCGACGCGGGCAGCCGGAGCCGCGCCCGGGCGAGAGCGGGATCGGCGGGAGGGGCGGCCCAGGAGAGGAGCCGGGCCATCCTGCGGCGAGCCTCGGCGAGCCGATCGCGGGCGACGCCGCCACGCTCCACCGCCTGCCGGAGCAGATCGATGACGCGGGACTGGACGTCGGCACGGTGGCAGACGAGCAGTCCGTCCACGCCGGCGGCCACCGCACCGGGTACCACCTCCTCCAGGGGATAGTGGGACGCCACGGCGGCCATCTCCAGATCGTCGGAGAGCGCCGGCCCGTCGAATCCGCAGCTCCCGCGCAGGAGGTCCATCACGGGGGGGGACAGGGTGGCCGGCCGGTGGGGGTCGAGCGCCTCGAAGATCACGTGGGCGGTCATCACCGACGCCACGCCCGCCCGTGCGAGCGCCCGGAAGGGCGCGAGCTCGACCGCCTCGAGACGCGAGAGGGAATGGGGCAGGCGCGGAAGATCGACGTGGGAGTCCTGGCTCGTGTCGCCGTGGCCGGGGAAGTGCTTGGCGCAGGCGGCGACCCCCGCCGACTGGATCCCCCGGGCGAGCGCGGCGCCCAGCCGCCCCACCTCCTCCGGATCCCGCCCGAGCGAGCGATCGCCGATGACCGGGTTCTTCGGGTTGGTGTCCACGTCCACGACCGGCGCGTAGTCCTGGTCGATCCCGACGGCGCGGAGCTCCGCGCCGAGCAGCGCCCCCACCTGGAAGGCCAGCTGCTCGTCGCCCGTCTCGCCCAGGATCCGCATCGGCGGCAGCTCGGTGAATCCGTGGCGCGCACGCAGCCGCGCGACCCGCCCACCCTCCTGGTCGACGCTGATGAGCAGCGGGCGGCCGGCGGCCCGCTTGAGCGCCGCCGAGAGCTCGGCCACCTGCTCGGCGCTCTCCACGTTGCGGGCGAAGAGGATGACGCCGGCGACGCCCCGCCGGACGAGCTCGAGCACCTCGGGGGACGGGCTCGTGCCGTCGAAGCCCACGCAGAGGAGCCCGGCACAGGCGGCGTCGAGTGGGGCGGTCATGGCGGGATGATGGCGGCGCCTCAGACGAGGAGCAAGCCCTCGGAGAGGAAGGCGGCGACGGCGAGGAGGAGCAGCCACGACCAGAGAGGCACCTGGCGCGACCCGGCCGCGGTCCCGTCGGAGGCCACCCGGGCGAGCGCCTCGCCGCCGAACCAGGCGGTGAGCTCGGCCGGCTCGAGCCGGCGCACGTCCGACTCCCGGGGATCGGGCCAGACGGCGAAGGAGAGCGCCGGGTCGATCCGCTCGCCACCGGTCGCGCCGTCCCGCACCTTCACCTGCCAGAGGCCGGGACGGTCGGGGGTCACCGTCGTCACGCCCAGGGCGGGGCCGCGCCGCTCCCGTCCGTCGGGTCCGATCCACGCGGCGATCGTCGTGCCGGCGGGCAGCGGGATGGGTCGCGGTGCGCCCACCACCCCGGGGACGGAACGCCGCTCGTCGAGCGACCCGGCGAGCCAGGAGGCGATGCGCTGCATGGCGGGGAGGAAGCTCGTCCGGATGGTCCAGTCGGACCACTCCGGGTCGAGCGTGGAGGCGTAGAGCATCACGCGGCCGCGCCCTCGACGGGCCTCGACGAGCGCGGGGGCGCCGTCGTCGTAGCGGGCGAGCACGCGCGATCCGGATTCCCGGGTGGCCGGCTTGAGGAGCATGTAGCGCCAGGTCCGCATCGACTCGAGCCCCTCGCGCGCCGGGCCGGTGAACACCCGGAGCGCCGGGTGGTCCCAGTCGATCTCGGCGAGCCGGGCCGCCTTGCCCTCCGAGCCGGGGGTTCCCCGCTCGGCCGCCGTCTTCACCACGTGGAGCGGCGCCGGGAGGAGCCCCTTCGTCTCGGCCTCCCAGCGATCGGGATCGACGTCGTCCCCCATCGCGACGAACAGCCCGCCGCCCCCCTCGACGAAGGAGACGAGCTCCGCCGCCTTCGGTCCGGGCGCGCGCAGGTCGAGCGCCATCACCACGTCGTGGTCGGACAGCCGGGCCTTCGCGAAGCCCTCGGCGTCCACCACGGTGACGCGGACCGGGGAGGCCGGGCCGGAGAGGGCCGCCTCCAGGAAGTAGGCCGCGTCGCGGTGGCGCACCGAGGAGGGCGCGCCGTTCACCACCAGCACCCGGACGTCGCGGGGCACATCGACCACGAGTGAAAGCGCGTCGTCCTCGGGGAGCGCGTCCTGCGGCAGCGCCACCGTGATCACCGCCGGTCCCCCGGTCGCGAAGTCGTGGGCGAGCGCCTTGCGCGTGCTGCCGGACGCCGGGAGCTCGAGCAGCGCCCGGAGCGTCATGCGCTCGTCCCGGCCGGAGCCGATGCGGAGCGTGAGCGGCACGTCCCGCTCCGCCTCCACCCCCTCCCCGCTCACGGTGACGCCGATGCGGTAGCCGTGACTCCCGGCGGCCGGCTCGGGCTCGGCGACGAGCCCCGAGATCCAGCGGTTGCCGAGTCGCTCCCGGCGCGCGGCGTCGAGGAGCGCCACCTCGGGCCGGACCGGGCCGGCGGGCGAGGCGACCACCGGCGGCTGGGCGTCGAGCCGCCACGCGCTCGCCGTCATGTCGGTGGCGATCACGATCCTGCGCCGCGCGGTGGCCGCGGCGGCCGGGTCGGAGAGCACGCGGGCCGCGGCGGCGACGCAGGTGGTGAGATCGGAGTGGCCGTACCCCTGTGGAGCCTCGGCGATGGCGCGCCGGAGCGCCACGCGATCGAACCCGGGCGGATCGGCCACCGGAACGCCCTCCCCGCCGCAGACCACCAGGCTGGCCGGCTCGTCGGGGCCGAGCGAGACGAGCGCCTCCAGGGCGTCCTCGCGCGCCCGGTCGAGGAGGGTGCGACCCCCCAGCCGGTAGGCCATCGAGGCGGAGGTGTCGAGCACGAGGACCGTGGCCGCCGGACCGGCTGGCCCCTGGGCGGCGCGGGCCTCGGTCGCCTCGAACTGCGGGCGTGCGATGGCGAGGGCCGCGGCGGCGAGGAGCGCGGTGCGGGCCACGAAGAGGAGCAGGCGCCGGAGGCGCAGCCGGCGCTCCGTCTCCTTGCGGGCCTGCATCACGAAGTCGATGGCGGGGAAGCGCACCGCCCGAGGCTTGCGCCGGAAGAAGAGGTGGATGGCGAGCGGGATCGCCGCCGCGAGGAGCCCCCAGAGGAGAGCCGGGTGGAGGAACGACAGGCTCACGCCGCGCTCCGCTCCCGGCGCGCCAGGAAGGGGAGCAGCACCTCGTCGAGCGGCTGGTCGGTGCGGACCCGGACGTAATCGACGTCGTTCTCGCCGCAGGTCCGGCGAACCTCCTCGAGCCAGGCGGCGAGGAGCTCGAGGTATCCCTTGCGCACGTCCTGGCCGCGCGCCTCCACCGACCGGTCGTCCTCCATGGAGAGGAAGAGGGTCGGGTCGTCGAAGGGAAACTCGATCTCGGCCGGGTCGAGCAGGTGGAAGAGCGCCACCTCGTGCCTCCGGCGGCGCAGGTCGGCGACGAGGCGCAGCACCTTCTCGTCCCGGTCGAGGAGGTCGGAGAGGACGACGATCGCCGACCGGCGCCGCGCCCGTTCCGCCAGGAAGCGAACCGCCGACGCCAGGCTCGTTCCGCCGCCCGCCTCGAGCGATTCGAGAACCTCCAGGACGGCGCTCGCCTGCGAGGGCTCGGCGCGCGGCGCGAGCGCCCCGGTCACCTCGCCGGAGAAGACCGCGAGCCCCACCGCATCCTGCTGGCGCACGAGCAGGTGCGCGAGAGTCCCGGCCAGCGTGCAGGCGTATTCGAGCTTGGTGAGCCGGTCGTCCTGCCCGCGGTACCCCATGGAGCCGGAGGAATCCACCACCAGCCAGGCGCGCAGGTTGGTCTCCTGCTCGAAGCGCTTCACGTAGTACTTGTCCGACTTTCCGAACACCTTCCAGTCGACGTGGCGGAGCTCGTCGCCGGGCGCGTACTCCTTGTGCTCGCTGAACTCCACCGACTGGCCGTGATGCGGGCTGCGGTGGAGGCCGGTGAGCACCCCCTCTACGGTGGCGCGCACCCGCAGGCGCAGGCCGGCCAGGCGGGCCAGCACCGCCGGGTCGAGCAACCGCTTCCGCGCCTCGGTCAGGGCTTCACCCGCTCGAGCAGGCGGGAGACGATCTCGCGGCTCGACACGCCGTCGCTCTCCGCCCGGAAGTTGGCGATGACCCGGTGGACGAGCACCGGGCGGGCCAGCGCCCGCACGTCCTCCTCCGACGCCGCCACCCGGCCGTCGAGCACGGCCCGGCTCTTCGCACCGAGCACGAGGTACTGGCTCGCCCTGGGCCCGGCGCCCCAGGCCACGTAGTCCTTCACGAAGTCGGGCGCCGACGGGTCGGCGGGGCGCGTGGCCCGCACCAGGTCCACCGCGTACTTCACCACGTGGTCGGCCGCCGGAACCCGCAGCACGAGCTCCTGGAGCTGCTGGATGCGCGCCGGCGAGAGCACCCGGTTCAGCGTGGCGCGCGCGCCGGAGGTGGTGGAGCGGACGATCTCCATCTCCTCCGAGGCGGACGGGTAGTCCACGTCCACGTAGAACATGAACCGGTCGAGCTGCGCCTCGGGGAGCGGGTAGGTTCCCTCCTGCTCGATGGGGTTCTGGGTGGCGAAGACGAGGAAGGGGAGCGCGAGCGGATAGGTGCGCCCGCCTGCGGTCACCCGGTACTCCTGCATGGCCTGGAGCAGCGCCGCCTGGGTCTTCGGCGGCGTGCGGTTCACCTCGTCGGCGAGGAGCAGGTTGGCGAAGATCGGCCCGGGGACGAAGCGGAAGGCCCGCTTCCCGGTGGTGAGGTCCTCCTCCAGCACGTCGGTCCCGGTGATGTCGGACGGCATGAGGTCGGGGGTGAACTGGATGCGGTTGAAGGTGAGGTCGAGCGCCTCGGCGACGGTGGAGATGAGCAGCGTCTTCGCGAGCCCCGGGACGCCCACGAAGAGGGTGTGCCCCCGGGCGAAGAGCGCCACCAGCAGGTGGTCCACCACCGAGCGCTGCCCCACGATCCGCTTCTCGATCTCGGTGAGCAGCGTCCGGCGCGCCACGGCGAGCTCCTCCACGGCGGCCAGGTCGGCGTCGCGCGGTGCCAGTGCGTTCTCTCGATCGTCCATGCGCTCCTCTTCGTTCTTTCCGTTCACGGGTGCGGTGCGGCGGCGGCGCCGGCCAGTATCGTCGCGAAGCGCTTCTCGCGCGAGGCGGCCGGGGCGTCGCCGAGGGCCTCCGCGGCGCGGGCCAGGCCCACGTGGATCTCGGGGTCGAAGGGGTCGATCCGGTTCGCGAGGAGGAAGCTTTCCCTCGCCCCGGGCCAGTCCTGCCGGGCCAGGCGGACCCGGCCCATCTGGACGTTCAGGTTGCCCGCCTCGGGGTGGGAGCGCAGCGCCTCGGTGAGCACGCGCTCCGCCTCGGAGGCGTTGCCGGTCATGAGCGCGGCCTGGGCGCGGCGCGCGGCCAGCGTGGGGGATCCGGCTCCACCGAGCTTCGCCGCCCGGGCGTACTCCTGGCGCGCCGGCTCCCAGCGGCCATGCTCCCGGAAGATCTCCCCCAGCCGCGCGTGCCCCCGCCCCTTCTCGTCGGTGATCTCCGACCACTCCGACCAGGGGCCGGCCTCCCCCTGGAAGCGGAGCTTCCGCATCTGCCGCTCGCCGCCGGCGGGGAGCGGCCGCTCCACCATCCATCGCCTCCACTCCTTCTCGAAGGCCGGGAAGGGCATCCCGAGCGCCAGGGCCACGGCCTCGTCGGCGGAGCGGCCGCCGGCCACCCCCTCGAGCACGCGCCGGACCGCATCCGGACCGCCCTTCCGCTGCATCGTCTCCACCGCCACCCCGACCTCGGCGAAGGCGAGCGCCGCCGACTCCTGGCTGGGCAGCTTCGCCATGGACGGGTGCATCTGGGCGAAGGTGACGAGCTTCCCGTTCCGGGCCGCGTCCCGCAGCATCGCCGCCGACCAGGGGGAGAGGATGTCCCCTCCCGGTCCGCGCCAGCGCGACTCGTACCAGCGGGCGATCCCCTCGTGCAGCCAGATGGGGGTCTCGTTGCGGGTGAGGCGGGTCACCACGAAGTGGACGTACTCGTGGGAGGCGGTGTCGAGCCAGTCGTAGCCGTGCAGGAGTGCCTTGGGGGAGGTGAGCATCATCTTGTTGAACTTGCAGATGGCGATGGTGCCGGTGCCCTTGATCTCCTTCTCGGTGAGCGTGGAGAGGCGCGCCAGTTGCCGGGTGTCCTCCACGATCTCGATCACCACCTGGCCGGGCGGCACCCAGCCGAAGTCGTGGAGCAGCGCGGCCCGCTGGGCCTCGAGCGCCTCGAGGAGGTAGGGGACGAGCACCTCCTCCTTGCCCTTCGGGTGGCTCACGACGAAGTTCGCGCTCTCCGCGCGGACGTGGTCGCGGGTGACGTCGCGGGCCCCCCTGGCGAGCGCGAGCCAGTTCCCCGCGCCCGCGCCGAGGCCGGGAGTCTCGAGGAGCGACACCGCCTCCGCGTAGCGCTGCTCGTGGAACCGCAGGACGGCGGCGGCGAGCGCCAGCGACGGATCGGCAGACTCGGTGCCTGCGAAGGGCAGGAGCAGCTCACGGGCGCCGACCACGTCCTCGTCGGAGAGCAGTTCCATCGCCTCGTGGGCCGCCGCGCGCGCGTCCCGGGGCGGCGGCGACGGCGGGGCAAGGAGCGAGAGCGCGAGGAGGAGGGCGGGGATCATTTCACGAGCTCCTCGTAGTAGCGCTTCACCTCGCCCTGGTAGGGCTCGGGCGTGCCCTGCTTCATGGCCTCGAGCAGGTCCCGGCGGAACTGCTCGCGCGCCCGGGAGGCCTCCGCCTGCGGGATCTCGACCTTCTCGCGGGAGGGATCCCCCTCGGCCCCGTCGCGGTGGGGCGAGCCGGAGGAGGCGTAGGGCATGGGGAAGCCGCCCCCTCCGCCTCCGCTCCCCTTCCCCATCTCGTCGAGACCCTTGCGGAAGCGCTCCAGCGCCGAGAGCGCCTCCCGCTGCTGGCCGGAGCCCCGCTGCGGGTTGCGCTGGCCGAGCGATCGGGACGCCTGCTCCATCTGCTCGCGCCCCTCGGCGAGGTCGCGCCCGGCCTGGGGCGGGAAGACCGGCGCCTCCTCCGAGAGCTGGTCGAGCCGCTGCTGCAGCTTCCCCGCCTTCTCCCCCAGCTCGTGCTGCTGCCGGGCCAGCCGGTCGAGCCGCTGCTGCTCCCCCTGCGGAAGCACGGTGTTCGCGTCGGGGAAGAGCTTCTCCAGCTCCGCGCGGGCCTGGGCCGCCGGCGGCAACGAGCGCCGCGCGTGGTCGGCCGACTCGCGAAGCTCGGCGGGGTCTCGCCGAGTCGACGGGGGCAGGCGCTCCGACATCGCCGCCTCGTCGTCGAGTCCGGTGGCGAGCCGCTGGAGCGGCGGCAGCACCCGGCGCGCGGCCTCCAGCGCAGCGTCCAGGTCCTTCGACGAGAGGGCCTTTCGCAGGTCGTCGAGCCGCTCCCGCGACTGGGCCAGGTCCTCCTCGGAGCGAGGGGCCGAGCCGGACCGCGCCTGGCGCAGCTCGGCCTCGGCCTTCCGGGCGAGCTCCTCCACCTTCCGGAGCGACGGCTCGGAGCGACGGATCCGTTCCCGGGTCGCGCTTCGGTAGGCGTCGCGCACCTTCTCGGTCTCGGCCGCGACCTGCTCCTGCTCCCGCTCCACCGCCGTGAGCTCGCTCCGGAGCTCGCGCAGCTGGCGGGAGAGCGCGGCGTTCCGCTCGTCGGGGACCCCGGCGGTGCGCTGGAGGGAGGAGAGCATCTCCTGCAGCGTGTTGCCCATGGCGTCGAGCTCCTTCAGCGCCGCGTCCACGTCGTCCTGGGCGAGCTTCTCCTCCACCCGCCTCATGCCGCCGGCGACGTCGTTCGCCTTCGCCATCTCGGCGAGCGCCTCCGCGTTCATGTGGGAGTCGGACACCCCGCGGGCCAGCTCGCCCATCTGGCGGAGCATGTCCTGCATCCGGGCGCGCAGCCGGGACACCTCGGAGAGCAGCTTCCGCTTCGCCGCATCGGAGGGGGCCTGCCGGTACTCCTCGAGGAGCGAGGCCAGCTCGCTTCGGCGCGAGGCCAGGTCCTTCGCCATCCGGACCAGGTCCTCGGCCCTGCGCTTGTCGAAGAGCATTTCCAGGTACAGGACGTCCTTCTCCAGTTCCCGGTCGAGCGCGTCGTCGAGGCCGTCCACCTGCCGGGCGGAGCCGGCCGCGGGGCCGCTGCCGTACTGGATCTGGCGGGCCAGCGTCTGGCGCGCCGAGGTGAGGAGCACCTCCCGCTCCCGGAGGCCGGTGGCGACGGTGGCGAGCGCCGCCGGAAGCTCCCGGGGCGCCCCCTTGTCCTTGCGCATCGTCTGGGCCGTTTCCCGGAGCCGCTCGTGGAGTTGCCGGGTCCGGCCGTCGAGGGCGAGCCCCTTCTGCACCCGGGCCGGCTCGGGCGCCTGCGCCCTCGGGAGCTGCTCCAGCCGGTCGCCCAGGATGGAGACCATCTCCTCCCAGTGGCGCCGGGCCTCCGCGAGGAGCCGCTGGTGGTGCTCGGCCTCGCTGTGGATCTTCACCGCCCGCGTCGCCGAGGCGGCGCGCTTCGGCCCGGAGACGGTGTCGTTGTCCTTCACCTCGAGCCAGTAGAGGAGCCGCTCCCCCTCGGCGAGGCGCATCGGAGCGAGCTCCAGGTCGAAGGACCCCGCGTCGCGCCGTGCCGGGGCGAGCGAGCGGAGCACGCGCCGCTCCTCCTCGCCGCCGGGTGGCTTCGTCACCAGCGTGAGCTCTTCCAGTCCGAAGTCGTCCGAGGCGGTCCATTCCACCGGGACGCGCGCGTCGGCCGCGACCTCCACCTCCCCGGCCGGTGCGGTGATGGCCACCTCGGGGAAGGCGTCGGGCTCGATCGTCACCGGAATGGGAGGGCCGTTCACGATCACCTTTCCGCCGTCGGTGAACTGGAAGCGGTAGCTGCCGGTCCCGTCCACGAGGAAGGCGCCGGAGAGCTCGCGGCCGTTATTCACTGTGAGTGAAATAAGCCTCCGGGAATCCGGGGCGGCCCCCTCCACCGCGACCTGCGCGCCCCGGACCGGGCGGTCGGAGCGGGTGGAGAGTTGGACCTCGGTGCCGAGCGGGGCCTGGATCGAGCCATCGCTCCCCGGGACCTTGCGCTCGGCCCGCCCGGTGTAGGCCGGGTAGCGGTAGGTGAGCTCGATGTCGCCGGTGATCGGATCGGCCCGCAGGGGCGCGGCGGCGACCCCCGCACCGGCGAGGAGGCGCGAGATGCCCCGTCCGAGGTCGGGGCCGAGCCAGAGCGCGGAGACGCCCCATGCCGCCAGGGCGGCGAGGAGTGCGCCCCCGGCGCGGCGGGCGGCCCGGTCGGGGATGGCGACCCGGAGATCGACGTCCTGGGTCCGGGCTCCGGTCCGGAGCAGGTGCTCGTCGGCGAGGGCGGGAGAGAGGCCGCGGGCCTCGAGCCCGTCCCGGTCCGCGTGGAGCTCCACCGCCGTGAGGAGGGCGGAGCGGAGCGACGCGTCACCGCCGGCGACGGTCGTCGCGAGCTCCCGGGGGCCCCAGGCGGTGCGCCACAGCTTCCAGGCTCCCCAGCCGAAGGCGGCGGCGAGGGAGGCCAGCGCGAGCCCGAGCGAGCCCTGGCGGAGCCAACCCCCGGGGGATGCCTTGCCCCCTCCCAGAAAGAGGGCCCCGGCGAGGAGGAATGCGGCGGCCGCGGCCAGGCCGAAGCCCAGGGCCGTGGCCAGGACGACGGCTCGGCGCCGGCGGCGGGCCGCCGCGAGCAGGTCGGAGATTTCGGAGTACGCCCCTTGCACGTGTTCCCGGAACAGAGGAGACCGGATGAGAAATCCGCGAGATTTCCCTAATTTCGACCGGCGCACAAGGACCCGGTACCCCCCGACGGGGTGTGGTAGCTTTCCCGTGCCGAGGTGAATTTCCCCGCCGGCCGAACGTCCTCCCCATGGCTCTGCCCGACCTCGAACTGGTGGAAAGAGCCAGGGGTGGCGATCCGGAGGCGTTCCGGGAGCTCGTCGTCCGTCACCAGCGAAGGGTGTACGCCGTGGCGCTCGGAATCGTCAGGGACCGGGATCTCGCCTGGGATGTGTCCCAGGAGGCCTTCGTGCGCATGCACCAGCACCTCGCCGAGTTCCGGGAGGACGCGGCCTTCAGCGCCTGGCTGCGCCGCATCACCGCCCGGATCGCCATCGACGTCCTGCGGCGCGAGCGCCCCTCCCGGCGGCAGGAGGTCGAGGACGTGCCGGAGCCCGAGCTCCGCGAGGCGGCTCCCGGGGTGCTCTCCACCGCGCTCGGCACCGACCCGCAGCAGACGGTGCTCCGGCGGGAGCTCTCCGGAAAGCTCGGGGAGGCGCTCGATCGGCTCCCCGAGGTCCACCGGGCCGTCCTCGTCCTGCGGGAGCTCGACGGCCTCTCCTACGAGGAGCTGGCGGAGCGGCTCTCCATCCCCAAGGGGACCGTGATGAGCCGGCTCTTCCACGCGCGGAAGAAGATGCAGGCGCTCCTCGCCGGCTACGCCGGCATCGACGCCCCCGGGCGGGAGGGCGCCCCGTGAGATGCGCCGGTGCGATCCCGCTGCTCGGCTCCCGCCCCGGGGAGATCGACCCCACCGAGGAGGCGCTGCTCCAGGCCCACCTCGCCACCTGCGATTCCTGCCGCGCGCGGCTCGCCGACGTGGAGGCGCTGGGGGTGATCGTCAGCGACGGGCTCATGGTCGAGGCGGCCCGACGCGACCTCGCGGGGCTCGCCGATGGCGTGATGGCCCGAATCCCCGCGTCGGCCTGGCGCGGGGAGCGGCCCGGGGCTCTCGGCCGGGCGCGCGCCTTCCTCCGGCATCACCGGGTGCTCGCCGCCGCGTCCGCCCTCGCGCCGGCGCTGGCCGCGCTGGCCCTCTACCTGTACATTGACCGCGGCAGCGGGGCGGGGCCGGCCGGACTCTCCGTGGAGGTGACGTCGGAGGACCTGGCGGCGATCGTCCTCGATACGAGCGACGGCCCGATCATCCTGGTGGGTGAGGGCGCGAACGGCACCTGACGGAGGAAGCATGCGGAGCACCTGGACGGCGGCGTGGGCGGCGGTGGTCCTCCTCGCGTGCCTGCCCGCGCGGGCGGCCGACGCGCCGGTGCCGGTGCGCATCCGCGTCCTGCAGGGATTCCGCCAGGGAACGCCCGGCCTGCCGCCGGGGCTCGAGGATCTGAAGGCGCAGCTCTCGGCCACCGCCTACGTCCGGTGGGAGCAGGCCGAGGAGGTCAAGGTCTCCCTGGCGCCGGGCAAGTCCGTGGCGGTCTCCCTTCCGGGTGGGCGAGCGGTGTCGGTCCTGCTCGTCGAGTCGAAGAGCGGCGCCGCCACCTTCGAGGTGAGCGCCCCGGACTCGCGCACCCGCTCTCGGGTCACGGTCCCACCGGGCAAGCGCATCGTGCAGCAGGTGAGCGCCGAGCAGGGCGGAAGCGCCTGGTTCGTGACGATCAAGGCGAGCGGGTAGCGGGGGCGCGGGCCGTATTCTCGCTCGCCACGATGCTTCCGGAACCGGCCCAGATCCTGGCGCGTGCGCGGAGCCTGTTGCGGGTCGCTCGCGTCGAACCCTTCGACGAGGCGACGGCGGAGGGGCGCTCCCAGGAACGCTACCGGCGGATCGTCCTCAGCACCGGGGCGAGCCTGGCGGGAACGGCCGTGACCACGCTCGTCGGGCTGGCCATCGTCCCCCTCCTCGTGTCCCGCATGGGCAAGGACTTCTACGGTCTCTGGGCGACGGTCTTCTCCCTGACACCGTGGATTGCGCTGCTCGACATGGGGATGGTGGGTGGGCTCGTGGTCGCCATCGCGGAGGCCAACGGGCGGGACGACCGGGAGGGTGCGGCCGCGGGATTCTCCAGCGCCTTCTTCTCGCTCGCGCTGGCGGGGGTCCTGGCGTCCGTCGCGCTGGCCGCCGTGGTCGCCTTCGCCCCGTGGGAATCGGTCGTCCACCTCCCGGCCGGCCTCTCCCGGTCCTCGGTCACGGCGGGGGTCGCGCTGGTGGGGGCCGTGGCCGCCCTCTCCCTTCCGCTCGGGCTCGTGACCCAGGCGTGGACGGGGTACCAGAAGGCCTTCGTGGCCACCGCCTTCACGGCCGGGGGGAGCCTCCTGTCCCTCGCGCTGCTCGTGGCCGCGGTGCGGCTCGGTGGCTCTCCGTTCGCGGTGTTCGCCGCCGGCTCGCTGGCGGGCTTCGTGGCGGGCCTGGCCTCGCTCGCGTTCCTCTCCCGCGCCATGCCCTGGATGCGCCCGTCGCCCCGACGGGTCTCCCGCCCCGCCTTCCGCCGCCTGCTGGGGACCGCGACCCCGCTCTACCTGTTCCAGATCGGTTCACTGTTAGTGAATCAGTCCCAGCGGCCCGTCCTCTCCGCCTCGGCCGGGCTCGGGGTCACGGCCGAGTACGATCTGCTGGCGCGGATCTACGTGCTCGCCATCACGCTCATCACCGTCTCCAGCGCCTCGTTCGCGCCCACCTTCCGGGAATCGCTGGAACGCGGGGACGGGGAGTGGATGCGGAAGACCTTCTGGCGGCTGGTGCGGCTCCGCATGGCGGCGGCGGCGGCGCTCTGCCTCGGGATCGTGCTCGGCGGGAACGCGGTGCTGCGGCTCTGGCTCGGGCGGCAGGACTTCCAGTTCGCGCTCCCGGTCTGGCTCACGCTCGCGGCGCTCATCCTGGCGGCGGTCTGGGCCAGCCCGTTCTTCGAGCTCCTGACCATCCTGGACCGGATCTGGCCCCAGGTGGCGGTGGTGCTGGTGCAGGGCCCTCTCACCGTGGGGCTCACCTGGTATCTCGGCAGCAGGTACGGGGTGCTGGGAGCGCTCCTGGCGCTCGTCACTCCGACCGTCGTCGTGAGCGGCTGGGTCATCCCCGCGCTCGCCTGGAATACGGTGAGAACGCAGGAGGTGCGGCGATGATCCGATCCTGGGCTGCGTCCTTCCGGCGCTGGTTCCTGGGGGACCGGCTGTGGCTCGCGTCCCGTCCCGTGAGCCGCGAGCGGATGGCCTCCGACCCGGTCCGGCTGAGCCTGAAGAGCTTCGGGATCAAGCTGAACGAGGATCTCGCTCCCAGGCTCGCCGCGGTTGACGGCTCGGGCGAGCCTGCCCACCTGGGGCTCCCGAGCAAGGCCTGCACCCAGCAGGACGTCGAGAGCGCCTGGTTCGCCCACTGGTGCCGGGAACTCCGGATCGCTCCGTCCTACCATCGCAAGCTCTGGGAGTACGCCTTCCTCCTCCAGGTACTCCACGAGCGCGGCCTTCTGCGGGAGGGGCGGGAGGGGGTCGGCTTCGGGTGTGGCGAGGAGCCCATCGCCTCCTTCCTCGCCGCCCGGGGCGTCGCTGCGACCGTGACCGACCTGGACCCCTCGGTCGCCAAGGGGCGGGGGTGGATGGAGACCGGTCAGCACGCCACCCGGCGCGACCTGGCGTTCCGTCCCGAGATCGTCTCGCGGGAGGCCTTCGACCGGCTGGTTCACTACGCACACGTCGACATGAACGACATCCCCAGCTCGCTCCACGGCCGCTTCGACTTCTGCTGGTCCCTCTGCGCCTTCGAGCACCTGGGATCGATCGAGGCCGGCCTGAGGTTCGTCGAGCGGTCGATGGATACGCTCCGTCCGGGCGGGTTGGCCGTCCACACGACGGAGTTCAACTTCCTCTGCCAGGAGGAGACGATCACGACGGGCCCGACGGTCCTGTTCCTGGCCCGTCACTTCGCCGAGCTGAAGGAGCGGCTGGAGCGCTCCGGTCACCACGTCGGGATCCTGGACCTGGACGTCGGCAACGGGCTCGCCGACCGGTACATCGACCTCCCCCCCTACGACCGGGACGCGCTTCCCCAGGCCGGGTGGGGCTCCGGGCCCGTGCACCTGAAGCTCTCCCTCGAGGACTTCCCCACGACCTCCTTCGGCCTCGTCGTGCAGCGAGGCTGACGCCGTCCCCGCTCAGGGGAGCCCGAGTTCCCTGCGCCACCCTCTCGCGGTC
>SESF01004680.1_pt1 | contig 14517 bp, 13 predicted proteins | sample 3171521 | NCBI WGS metagenome assembly SESF01 (sample SAMN10866945, study PRJNA518727) | freshwater metagenome | biome: subpolar coniferous forest; feature: holomictic lake; material: water; isolation source: holomictic Lake 227, 6 m and 8 m depth | place: Canada: near Kenora, Ontario | collected...
CTTTATCTCCTTTTACCAAATAAGTTCCGATTATTGAAGAAAGAACTCCGATACCCCGGACCAGTAGAGGGAAAATAATCCACGAAAGCTGATGGGTCTGAGTATACAATACGACCCCAAGAATTAAGGTTGAAACGATAGTGACTTCATATGATTCAAAAATATCGGCGGCCATACCGGCGCAATCGCCAACATTATCCCCAACAAGGTCGGCAATAACGGCTGCATTCCGTTCGTCATCTTCCGGAAGTCCGGCTTCGACTTTTCCGACAAGGTCGGCGCCAACGTCAGCAGCTTTGGTATAAATTCCCCCGCCAACTCTCATGAAAAGTGCAAGTAATGTACCTCCAAATCCAAATCCAAGTAAGGTGTCAGGTGATGCGACACCGAAAATGATGAAAATCAGGGTACCGCCAAGTAAACCTAAACCGTCAGTCAACATTCCGGTTACTGTACCAGCACGGTAAGCGATTTTAAGTGCTTCTCCAAAACTTCGGCGCGAAGCAGAAGCTACGCGAACATTGGCCTGAACAGCCATTCTCATACCGAACTGACCAACCATCAATGAGAATAAAGAACCCATGATGAATGCGATTGCACGACCAAAACCAATGATCAGCTTGAGTGATTCATCAGAATAGCCGGCAAAACGCAACTTGGATTCATCCGTTGGAGGAACCACATAAACAGATAAAAAAAGAATAATTGTAAAGATGAAGATGAGCGGAATAATGGTTTTTAACTGCCTCTTCAGATAAGCATTTGCTCCTACACGAATGCCATCCCATACTTCCTGCATTTTTGGTGTTCCTTTATCACAGGCCATCACTTGCCTGCGAAGAAACATCGCGTAGGCCAGTCCGAAAAATGCAATGACCAAAACACTCCAGATCGCTATTACTTCAAAAGGAGTTGCCCCCGGTAAACTTACCATAACATATTTAATTTAGCTGATTAATATTAGATTGATCTAAAAAACTCATAATTGATGTCTTCCAGTTCCGAAAGACTTGGATATGGATAAAAAAGTATTTCATCCTTCGCCCCAACATAAAATCCGCTTTCTATCGTCCGATAAAGAAGTGAACCGGAAAAGACCCGCTGAACTGTTTTCATTTGTTTTGCATAGTCACCTTTTAAAGCTTCAAAGCAATCCCTGAGGTGCACAATATTTGCAAACGGCAGATAATCGACTGATCCTTTGGATGAATTAGTCGCCAGATCTCCCAATTTTAAATCGACAAAAAATAGCTTTGGAACAGTGATAGGAGTTGATCCATTAGTAAGCCTGTTCAAAAATACCGAAGGGGTTAGTGCGCTTGCTACCATTGGCAATACAGGACATAATTCCTGAAATAGATACAACTTGTTCATATTTTCAGCTGACAAGTCATATGGAGTTCTTTTAAGTTCCAGCGTGTAGCCATTATCAGTAGTAATATACAAACTCTTAAGCGCTGATAAGGGAACCATTTCCAGTGCTTTGTAGACTGAAAGGTACACAGAGTTTTTGGGCGATCCATCCGATTTAGGAACACAGCGCCTATTCAGGCTATCCATATCAATCAGGTTTTCAATCTGACTTAAGTCAACTTCGAAGAATATGGCTTGGCCTTTATTCCTTTTTTTTGTCCCGGTAGAAAGGTATTCTCCAAAAGCTTCAGGGGGCAGCATCGAAGCGATTAATGCTTCGGGGGTTGCTGTTAAATAAATAAATTTGCTCATAGTTAGTAATTTAGTGGTTAAATAAAACCTGTGATTATTATGAAAAAGGTTTCACATGCTTTATTTTTAGTAAATATATTCATACCATTTCAAATAGCATTGAATTCCGCTTCATTCTTAATGTTAAAATAAATTGCCATAAAAAAGATGCTTCCGCAACAGTAAGGAGTAAAAACATCAGAAAATCGAAACTTATATATTCAGAAAAAATAAATATCTTTGGCGGCTGAAAATTCATTCTATGAAGCTGAAAAAATACCTGTCGAAATATTTCATCCTGCGCTTCTGCCTGATTCTTGCATTGGTGGGTGGTGCGGTGGTTTTCGATATGTATCATACGGAAAATTTAAAACAAGCCAGTCAAATCCGTAAAATTCCTGTTGCAGATGACACTGAAACAAACAAAACGTTCTTCTGCAATCAGGTTCCAAGTTACAACTTAAAAACCTCAACGACTGAATTTTCAGTACGATTCCGGTTCACATTTTCTCAGGATAAATTTTTGATTCAGCATTATAATTTACGGACATTCCAACTCATGAAAGCTGAAGTTATTCATTCAGGCTTTTGTGCAGTTTGCCCGTTTCATTCCCTTCCTTTTAACCGGGTTCTGTATGCCAGCCCCGACGACACACCTCCGCTTACCTGATTTTGACCTGATTTTGAATGAATCAAGTTTCAGGATCATTCTGTGAAAACAAAACTGGCTTTCGTTCATTTCAGAATACCTGAAATCATCGTTGCCGAAATCAAATATTCCTATCTAATTAATTATTAATAAACAATTTAAATTCAAACAAAATGCAAAACAAAGGTGCAATTAGACTTTTTGCAATTCTACTTGGTTTGATTTGTGTGTATCAGCTCATGTTTACCTATAAGGCCAGACAGGTTGAGAATGCAGCCAAAGTTTACGCAAAAGGCGAAAAACACAAAGAGCAAGCCTACCTTGACTCCATGTCAACTGAAGTGACTTACAATTTATTAGGCCTCAAAAAATACACATTCAAAGAGGTAAAAGAACTTGAACTTGGCTTGGGTCTTGACTTGCAAGGCGGGATGAACGTTACTCTGGAAGTTTCGGTGGTCGATCTGATCAAATCATTGTCAAATTTCAGCAAGGATTCAACGTTTAATGCGGCTATCAAATTAGCCAAGTTGAAACAGTTAAAAAGTCAGGAAGATTTTGTGACTCTCTTCGGAAAATCATATCAGGAAATTTCCCCCAATGGAAAACTGGCTTCCGTTTTCAACACGCTTGATTTAAAAGACAAGGTCAAATACAATTCGACCAATGCCGAGGTATTGGACTTGTTGCGCAAAGAAACAAAAGTAGCGATCGACAACTCTTTTAACATTATCCGCACGCGTATCGACCGTTTTGGTGTTGCACAGCCGAACATTCAGCCATTGGCAACCGCTGGCCGAATCCTGGTTGAATTACCTGGAGTCGACGACCCGAAACGTGTTCGTAAACTCTTGCAGGGAACTGCGAACCTCGAATTTTGGGAAACATACGATAACAGCGAAGTTTATCCATACCTGGTTCAGGTCAATCAGAAACTGGTTGAAATTTTAGCGCTTCAGTCTAAACCTGTTGCACCTTCCAATGCAGCTGCTAAGCAAACAACAGATACAAGCAAAAATTCATTACTGAATGAATTGGATAAAAAAGCAAAGACTGATTCAACCTCGGTCGATAAAAACGCTGATGCAAAAAAACAATACCCTTTATTCTCGGTTTTATCGCCCAGTTCAAATCAGCAAGGCCAGTTATTTCCTGGAGCTGCGGTGGGAACTTCTCACGCCAAGGATACAGCCACGGTTAACCATTACCTGAAAATGGATCAGGTAAAAGCTTTGTTGCCACGTAACCTGTCGTTCCGGTGGACTGCAAAAGCAATTGACAAGGAAGAAAAATTTTTCCGTCTGATTGCTATTAAAATTACCAGCCGCGATGGCCGGGCCCCACTTGAAGGGGATGTGATTACTGACGCCCGTCAGGATTACGCCGATGCAGGCAGCCGTCCCGAGGTGAGCATGACCATGAATGGCGAAGGAGCTAAAACATGGGCGCGCCTGACTAAGGACAATGTAGGAAAATCGATTGCCATTGTTTTGGATGGTTATGTCCGTTCATTCCCGAATGTCAATCAGGAAATAACCGGTGGTCGTTCGCAAATTACCGGAATGGAAAGCATTGAAGAAGCAAAGGATTTAGCCAACATCCTGAAATCAGGAAAAATGCCTGCTCCTGCTACGATCATTGCCGAAGAAGTGGTAGGACCTACATTGGGACAAGAAGCTATCAGCAGCGGTATGTGGTCATTCGTTATCGCATTCTTATTGGTATTGAGCTATATGTTATTCTTCTATAGCCGGAAAGCAGGTATGGCTGCCAACATCGCTTTGATAGTCAACGTATTCTTCCAGATAGGGGTTTTAGCTTCTATCGGGGCTGTTTTAACTTTACCGGGTATCGCAGGTATTGTATTAACCATGGGGATGGCCGTTGATGCGAATGTACTTATTTATGAGCGTGTCGAGGAAGAGATTATGGGTGGCAAAACGGTTAGAATGGCTGTAAAAGATGGCTATAAAGCGGCCTATTCTGCCATTATTGACGGACACGTTACGCTCTTGCTGACTGGTATCGTTCTTTATATTTTTGGATCAGGTCCTATCAGAGGTTTTGCTACCACTTTGATTATTGGTGACTTATTTTCATTGTTTACTGCAATCTTTATTTCCCGGTTAATCTTTGAAAGACAATTGGACAGGAACAAGGAAATTACCTTTACAACAAGTTATTCAAAAAACTGGCTGCGTCACGTAAAGATTCCATTCATCGAAAAGAGAAAAATTTTCTATACCCTTTCAGGAATAATGATCACTGTTTCATTAATTTCTTTTGCGGTTCGCGGTTTCGATAAAGGTATCGACTTTAAAGGCGGACGTACCTATGTTGTGCGTTTCGACAAAGACGTAAAAGTGGATGATATCAAGAATGCATTAGCTCCTATTTTCAATTCAACTCCTGATGTGAAAACCTATGGAAATGCGAACCAGGTACGTATCACCACCGGTTATAAAATTGAAGAGAGCACCACTGATGTTGACAACAAAGTTGAAGAGTTACTTTATGATGGACTTAAAAAGGGTGGATTTATCGGGGATGTTTCATTAGACACATTTGGTAAATTGAATTTACAAAGCACGCAAAAAGTGGGTCCGACGATTTCGGATAAGCTTACCCGCGATGCTATTATGGCGGTATTATTCTCCTTGGTATTAATTTTCATTTATATCCTGATGCGCTTTGATAGCTGGCAGTTTAGTCTGGGGTGCGTTACCTCACTGGCTCATGATGCGACTATTACAATGGGTGCCTTCTCGCTGTTGTATGGCTTTTTGCCATTCTCACTTGAAATTGACCAGGCGTTTATTGCGGCCATTCTAACCGTGATCGGGTATTCGGTAAATGATACGGTAATCATTTATGACCGAATCCGGGAATTCCGTCATTTGTATCCTAAACGCGGTTTAGCCGAGACAATGGATCATGCCATGAACTCCACTTTGCGTCGTACATTCAGTACTTCGTTAACGGTGCTGATCGTGTTATTTGCCATCTTCCTCTTTGGTGGAACGTCCATCAAAGGTTTCGCGTTTGCGCTCTTGATTGGTATTGGAGTAGGAACTTATTCTTCGGTATTTAATGCTGCTCCTATCGTTTACGATACGATCACTCAATCGAAAAAATTCAAAAAAGCCAAACAACTGGTTTAACTGTCTTAATCCTGAAGCAGGGGTTTCATTTGTCATCCGACAGATGGAATCCCTGCTTCTTTTTTATAACCTGCTGAATCAAATGTCGAAGTACTTTTTCAAAGTTCACCGCCTTTGTTGTAAACAAGTTTGTATATTTGCTGAGTTTTATAAAATTGACCAACCAAATAATATTTCGAAGTCATGGGTGGAGGAGAAATTGTATTAATTATTTTTGTTTTTCTACTGCTTTTTGGAGCCAAGGCTATTCCTGATATTGCAAGAACTCTGGGCAAGGCCATGCGCGAATTTCAGAAAGCAACCAACGAAATTAAACGTGAAATTAATGAAAGCGGTGGTGGAATTGCCGGTGATATCAGCGACATCAGGTCGACCATTCAAAATGCGCGAAATGATATTCGGGAAGGAATCATGAAGCACACCGGTGAAATTACCAAAGACATTGAGGAAATTAAAAGCGGGGTAAAAAAAGAAACCGACAACCTCTCCAGCACCATCACCAACGCAACTACGATAAAACCTGAGGATAAATCAGATTTCAGTATTTAGTGTAATCCTTTTCATGAATCGCCTCAGCTATTAAAACCCTTCAAAAATTACCTTCGCTTGATCAGAGTCGAAAAAATAACAAAATCGTTTGGTGATCTTCAGGTGCTGAAGGGAATTAATCTGGAAGTACCAGCCGGAAAACTCTATTCGATCGTTGGACCCAGCGGTGCAGGAAAGACAACCCTACTGCAGATTATAGGCACTTTAAGCCAGCCCGCCTCAGGAAAAATATTTATTGACGGACAAAATATCTCGGTGATGAATGAGCGCCAGCTGGCCGATTTCAGAAACCGCCGGATTGGTTTTGTTTTCCAGTTTCATTACTTATTACCTGAATTTTCGGCCCTCGAAAATGTTTGCATTCCGGCATTTATCGCAAAAACCAATAAAAAGGAAGCCGAACAAAAAGCACGCGAATACCTCGATTTTCTGGGCTTGTCAGATCGCTTGAATCACAAACCCGGCGAACTTTCAGGAGGTGAACGCCAGCGTGTGGCCGTTGCACGTGCACTGATCAATTCTCCATCGATTATTCTCGCCGATGAACCTTCAGGAAACCTCGATACCAAAAACCGTGAAGACCTTCACGAACTTTTCTTTACCCTTCGCGACCGGTACAAGCAAACATTGGTCATTGTTACACACGACGAAAGTTTTGCTGCCCAAAGCGACTGCATTATCCGGATGAAAGATGGGCTCATAGTAGAATAGGAAAGAGGAAGAAGGAAATAGGAAAATTTGCATTCTGATTGGATTTGGGACTCCAAAGGAGTCCGATATTTGTAGCCCCGGATGCAGTGAAACGAAATCCGGGGTAAGAATGAGAAATCAAAATAAGGCGCATTCTCCCGGCAGATTGAAAACAAATTTTGCATGCGCCGCACAGATAATTTTGATAATTGTATCATTCAAAGAGCTAATTTGCAAGTCAAAGTATTCAGTTATCAAAAAGCTATCCGCATAAATGACCGATTCTCCCGAAAATATCCAATCCTTTCTTGATCAAAAAGTAATCTCATTCAATCATTCTTCATTTATCCAAACCGACCCAATTCAGGTTCCGGCACTTTTTTCGATCAAAGAAAATATCGAAATAGCCGGTTTTCTGGCAGCCACTTTGGCCTGGGGCCAAAGGCCAACGATTATCCGGAACGCACTCAAACTGGTCGAACTCATGAATAATAATCCCATTGAATTTCTGCTTTATACTCCGGAAGCGGAATGGGATGTATTCCTGAATTTCAAACACCGGACTTTCAACGGAACCGATTGCATCTACTTTTTGAAATCACTCCGGAACATCTACCAAAACCATGGCGGTCTGGAACAGGTTTTTACCAAAGGATATCATACAGATCGAAGCATTTACAGTGCATTGGTCTATTTCAGGAAAGTGTTTTTTGAGCTGGAACATCCGCACCGGACTGAAAAACATGTATCGGATTTAGTAAAAGGAGCTGCCGGTAAAAGGTTATGTATGTTTCTTCGCTGGATGATACGGACCGACCGGAATGGAGTTGATTTTGGTCTCTGGAAACAGATTCCGGCTTCCGCACTAATGCTTCCATTGGATGTTCACACCGGAAATGTTTCACGTAAACTGGGATTACTCGTCCGGTCACAAAACGACTGGCGCGCAGTGGAAGAAATTACAGCCAGACTTCGTGAATTCGATCCGGAAGATCCAATAAAATATGACTTTGCATTGTTTGGATTGGGAGTTTTTGAGAAGTTTTAAAAGGTTCTCAATCCTGATTTTTCCGGCAAATAACCCGATAAAACTTCATTGGCACTTCATTTTCCAGATGCCTGACCGGTTCATCGATTTCGGTATATTCCACCAGTCCAAACAGTCCAAACTCTTTTTCAATTGATTCTGAATCATAGAAAAAAACTGCCAGTCCTTTTTCGATCCGATACCGGTTTTTACTGACTAATTTACCGTTTTCAAACAACCGATATTCTTTCGAAACTATAATAAAAACCATGATTCCACCCAATCGGAGCTGATTGAAACAGTTTTTCAAAAATTGACGGCGTTCATTTTGATTGAGTAAATGAAGAAGGGCGTAACAGAAAATTCCATCGTAAATTGTTTCATCAAAAGGCATTTGAGCAACCGATCCGTTATGAATCGGAAAATCCAGCCCATGTTCCCGGGCAAGGCGTATGGCCGTTCCGGAGATTTCAATTCCGGTTACTTCAAAACCCTTATCTACAAAAAGGTGTGCATTCCGGCCATAGCCAACACCTGGAATCAGGATTTTCCGGAATCCTTTTTCAGCAAATAGCCGGCAGGTATTGATAGCCGATTCTGCTGGTTCAAATGTCCATAGCAATCCATTGGCCTTGTATTTTTCTTCCCAGAATCCGTTCATTTGCGCTTACTTTCTTTAAACCCATTGTCCAAAATCGCAAAACTATTCATCAGTGTCAGGAGCTCCTTCAGCCTTCAGGTAATCATCAACAACCTGTCGTGCCTTTTCAAAATCGACATTCGAAACAAATATTTTCACTGACCCCGCACCTCCACCTGCAACAGCCCAAGGTTCAAGAACTCCCATACTTCCGTCCTTAATAAAAGCTTCAATTTCAGCATTATCCAAAAGGCTTTTTACCATGGATGCTTCCCAGTCGTTTCCGTCAAAAACTTCAACCGGATAAATTTCATTGTTGGGTTTCATAATCCTGAATATAATAATTTTGTACAAGGTAGCTATTTTTTGAATCGGATGAAATGAATTGTTTTTATCTATTCAGAAACTTAATTTGTTCGGCTGAATGGATACTTCGTTGAAAGACAGAAACAAAAAATTTGATTTCCAACAACAATTGAAAGCCTATTTTTAATGAATAAATGGACACAATGTGTAAATTTGATCTTTAGATACAACTATTTAAATATCAAGACAATCAGGCAATCAGACCTATGCTTATGAATATCATCGATAAACTCCGACATAAAAAAGAATTCATCCTGATCATTTCGGTGGCTTTGATCAGTATAGTTTATCAGCTGGCATTCTATGATGTTTTGGAATTCCACCGGGATGAATTGTTGTATCTTTCACTTGGTGAGCATCTTGATTTCGGCTATCATTCAGTTCCTCCTTTCATTGGCCTCTTAGCTTTTATTTCGGTACATTTATTTGGATATACTCTTTTCGCCGCAAAGTTCTTTCCAGCCATAGCAGGTGGAATATTAATCTGGGTGAGTTCGTTGATAGCAAAAGAGTTAAAAGGAGGACTTTTTGCCCAATTCCTGACGGCAATCAGCATTATGGGTTCAATTCTGTTTGCACGTGCATTTGGCTTGCTCCAACCGGTTCCTTTTGATATTTTGTTCTGGACACTGTCATTTTATTTAATCATCAGATACATCAATACCACTTTAAACAAATACCTTTTATTTCTTGGCATTTCAATTGGTATTGGATTTTTAAATAAATACAATATCCTGTTTCTTGTAATTTCACTTTTGATAGTTGCTCCAATTACCAAATTCCGTAAAATTTTCCTGTCAAAATATTTCTATTTCTCCATTTTAATCGCTTTTGTGATCGTATTGCCAAACCTGATCTGGCAAATAGTTCATCACTTTCCGGTGGTCAGGCATATGAGCGAACTACGAGACTCACAACTGGTCAAGATGAGTCCATCCACATTTATTTTGGAACAATTCCTGATGATACTTCCGGCAACATTTGTAGCAGTTCCGGGAATTTCCTATCTGCTGTTTGCCAGGCAGATGAAAGAATTCAGATTACCTGGATTTATTACTGTTGCCGTGCTTCTGGTCTTATTATTGTTGCAGGGAAAAGGATATTACACCGCCGGAATCTATCCTTTTTTGATTGCATCCGGAGCAGTCTTTTTTGAAAAAATACTTGTTAAATCCTGGTCGCGGGTCATTCTGGTATCCGTTCTGATTTATTTTGAGTGGTTGGTTCTTCCCATTGGCAAACCGATTTATGGTCCCGATCAACTGGTTCGGTATTTCGACAAAATGGAGGCAGTTACCGGGAACAATGAAGCCAGGCGATATGAAGACAATGCGCATCACAAGTTGCCGCAGGATTATGCGGATATGCTGGGATGGAATGAGTTAACCGAATTGACCAGTCAGGCATGGCAAAAAGTTGAAAATAAAAACAGCTGCATCATTTATGGCGAAAATTACGGGGAAGCAGGTGCAATTACAATCATCGGCAAAAAGTATCATTTGCCAAATGCCGTGAGTTTTAGCGACAATTTCAGGTACTGGATTCCCAAATCATTCAAGACAGAAATTACCGACTTAATTTATATCAACGACGAACCGGGAGATGATATAAAAGCGCTTTTTGCCGATATACAGAAGATTGGACAAATCAACAATCCATTGGCACGGGAATATGGAATCGGAGTCTTTTTATGCAAAAAACCGAGGTCCAGTTTTAATCAGTTTTGGGAAAGCCGGTTGAAAAGTTTGGAAATGAATTAGCGATTGATACCATACAACAATAGCCAGAACTGAAGTCAGGATTCAGCAAAAAAAACCGGGACTCCTTCCATTCGATAAACATATCCTAAAACCGAATTTGCCATTTTGAACATCATTCAAGGCCTTGTAAATCTCTAATAACTGAACAAATAATCAACAAATTCAAACTTTTATTAACTTTTTATGCTCAAAATTCCATGAACTAATTACTTTTGGATTATATCTGTATCGCTAATTTATTTCATCATTAATACACCACACTGATATTTAACATCTTAGCTAAAATAATAAATCTAACTTAAAAACTACCCAGTGGGAATATTAAAAGATAAGCTTTCAAGTTATGATGTCCCTCAAAAAGTAATGCAGGCTGGCATCTATCCCTATTTCAGGGAAATAGAATCTGATCAGGATACGGAAGTACAGATTAATGGCAAGAAAGTTTTAATGTTCGGATCAAACAGTTACCTGGGCCTTACGAACCACCCAAAAGTCAAAGAGGCTGCAAAAGCAGCCATCGACAAGTATGGGACCGGTTGTGCAGGTTCACGGTTTCTGAACGGGACGCTTGACATCCATATCGAACTCGAAAAGAAATGTGCCAGTCTGGTAAACAAAGAGGCTGCACTTTGCTACAGTACCGGATTCCAGGTAAATCTTGGAGTGGTATCAATTCTGGCCGGCCGTCATGATTACCTCCTCCTTGATGAACTCGACCATGCTTCAATCATTGAAGGCAGCAGGCTTTCACATTCGAAAGTGCTCAAATATGCCCATAACGATATGAAAGCGCTTGAAGCCAAGCTGAAATTATGCCAAAAGGATCGTATCAAACTAATCGTAGCTGATGGCGTCTTTTCGATGGAAGGAGATATCCTGAAATTACCCGAACTGGTCGGATTAGCTCAAAAATACAATGCCTCTGTGATGGTTGATGATGCCCATTCATTAGGCGTGCTCGGAAAAAACGGTGCAGGTACCGCATCTCATTTCGGACTTACGGATCAGGTTGACCTCATCATGGGTACTTTTTCAAAATCATTTGCTTCGCTTGGAGGCTTTATAGCTGCTGATAAGGAAGTGATCAATTTCATCAAACACAATTCCAGATCGTTGATCTTCAGTGCCAGCATGACCCCATCTTCAACTGCGGCAGTACTTGCCTCTCTTGAAATAATGGAAAATGAACCTGAACGGCTGAAGCATCTTTGGGATCTGACCGCATATGCTCTTCAAGGCTTTAAATCAGCAGGATTTGACACCGGCAAATCAGAGACTCCAATCATTCCACTTTTCATCCGCGATGATATCAAAGCGCTTCAAATGACCAAAATGCTGCTGGCTGATGGAATTTTTGTAAACCCGGTGGTGGCACCTGCAGTTCCAAAAGAAGATAGTCTGATCAGGTATTCGCTGATGGCAACTCATACCAAAGAGCAAGTTGATATCTCCATTGAAAAGATAACAAAGGCAGCAAAAAAGCTGGGAATCCTTGAATTACAAAATGTTTTAGTATGAAAAAAGTAATTCTCATTACCGGAATTTCTTCAGGTTTCGGAGAACAAACCGCCAGACTTTTGGCCGACAGCGGCCATGTTGTCTACGGCACAGTGAGAAAAGATACCAAATCAGACAACGATAAGGTTCATCAAATCAAGATGGACCTTACTGATGCTGAATCCATAAAAAAGGCCGTTTCCATTGTCTTTGAGAAAGAGGGACGGATTGACGTTCTCATCAATAATGCCGGTATGCACAGCGGTGGCCCAATTGAAACTTCGCCGATTGAAAATATAAAACTCCAGATGGATACCAATTTCATGGGATTGGTTCTTCTTACGAGGGAAGTTCTGCCGATTATGAGAAAACAGGGAGGTGGCACTTTGATTAATTTCAGTTCCATTGGAGGATTAATGGGATTACCATTTCAGGCATTCTACTCGGCCGGAAAATTTGCTATTGAGGGGTTTTCCGAAGCGTTAAGAATGGAAGTTAAACAATTTAAAATCAATGTTGTACTGATTAATCCAGGCGACTTTCATACCAGCAATTCGGCCAATCGCCGTAATTTTCTGGCGCCAACGGGAGCCAACGATCCGTATCAGCAACAATTTGAAAAAACCCTTTCAATCATAGAGAACGACGAAAACAAGGGTTGGAAACCGGAAGTTCTTGCCCGGAAAATCGTGAAGATTGTAGAAAGCAAAAATCCATGCCAGCAATATGTTATTGCATCATTGGAGCAAAAACTGGCGGTAGTGATAAAGCACATTTTGCCCGGAAAATTGTTCCGGATGATCCTGGAAGATCATTACAAAATTCATAAGTAGGTATTTTTATTTTCAGTTATGGCGCTGTTATTCAGCGATTTTAGAAACCGGAAAGAAAACTTAATTCTGACTGAAAAGGCTCAACTTTGCGTTTCAGTATTTAGCCAGGCATCAAATAGTTTATATCCGATTGATAGGATTACTGCCCCAAGAAACAACCCCAAAAAGCCGATTGTAATAAATCCGCCCATTGATCCCATCAGCAAGACCAACATAGGTACAGTCGATTTTCGTCCCATCAAAATTGGTGTTAAAACATTATCTGTTGAGGCTACAACAATCATCCAGACAGTAAATAAAATAGCATTTAATGGAGAAGTAATTGTAAACATGTAGATTGACATGGGAATGAGTACCGGCCACGAACCAATTTGAATTACCGACAGCATCAGGCACAAAATTGTCCAAAGTCCTGCAAACGGAACTCCGGCAATATAAAATGCAATACCAGCCATCGCCGCCTGTATGGCTGCTACACCAAGAATTCCCACAACCACACTTCGCACAGTTCCAATTGTAAGTGATGCAAAATTCTCTCCTTTGTCCAGTGCCAACTTCTTAAACACCTTAAGAGTTGAATTGGTAAGTGGCTCGGAGAAAACCAGAAACACTGCTGCAAGCAGAATCGAAATAAGAAATTGAATCACACCTGTCGCAAAACTGGTCATTGCAGACAACAACCAGGTTCCAAGCTTTGTTAGTTCTTCTTTATGTTGGATTAATAACCCCTGAAGATTTTCAGACGCGCTCTGCCAGATATTTACAATAGGTTGTGCAATCGTTGGCCAATTCCTGACGGCATCGCCGGGAGGCGGAATCAGTGGCTGACCCGACTGATACATATCCTTAAAATGCATAATTCCGGTTAACATCGATTCAGTTAACATCCAGGTTGGTATTCCCAAAATACTTAACATGACTAAAGTCACGAAAACTGATGCAAGGACCTTTCGCCCACGAAATAACCTGACCAACCGATGAAAAGCCGGGTAGACCGTAATGGCAATAATGGCACCCCAAATCAGCACCAAACTGAAAGGCAAAATGAAAGTGATGCACAAACCAATCAGAAGGAAAAGCAATCCTAAACGAAGGATTGTATCCACGGTGTTTTCCATATTGACACCCGGCTGGTTAGTTTTTAAAGGTTCATCCATGAGAATACGATTGAATGTGTATTTAGCAAATGTATTAAAATAGTTTCATTTTAAAATCGTTGAACAACAGACCTGTAAACGAAAACGTCTTACAGCATGGATTAAATCCATGAGAATACGATCCGCCTATTGAAAAAACTACGAACTTCCCGCTCATTTTTGGTTGAACCGGAATCGAAAAATCCTTATTCATTCCTTCAGATATTTTAATTTGGCACTTCAGACAAAGCTTATAACTTTACATTCCGAATTTGATAAACCTAAACCAAACCTGAATGAGCCGCTATTTGCAATTCTTTTATCTTTCCTTTTTCTGTGTGTTTTTCCTGAAGGCACAATCACAAGAGCAATTTATACCCGGTGAAATCTGGAAAGATAACAAGGGGCAACACCTCAATGTACACGGTGGAGGGATTCTTTTTCATGACGGAATTTACTACTGGTATGGCGAATTTAAGGTAGGTGGAGAAATCGGAAATACTGC
>SESF01005514.1_pt1 | contig 14506 bp, 13 predicted proteins | sample 3171521 | NCBI WGS metagenome assembly SESF01 (sample SAMN10866945, study PRJNA518727) | freshwater metagenome | biome: subpolar coniferous forest; feature: holomictic lake; material: water; isolation source: holomictic Lake 227, 6 m and 8 m depth | place: Canada: near Kenora, Ontario | collected...
AGCGCAACGCCTTCTTATCCCGCCAGTTATGATAACGCTAACATTATTTCGGTCGCTTCCCTTGCGTCTGACGGCACGTTATCGAGCTTTTCAAATTACGGCGCAACGTCGGTGGATTTGGGCGCACCCGGTTCAGGCATTATTTCAACGGTACCGACGACTGTAAAGGGTAAAATCGTATCGGGTTATGCGAATTACAGCGGCACATCCATGGCAACGCCTCATGTCACAGGTGCGTGTGCGCTTTATGCGGCAAGAAATCCTGGTGTGTCGGCAGCTGACATCAAAGCAGCCATTTTGGGTGACGCTCAAGGATATGCACAAACACCTTCGCTGTTAGGTAAAACCCTGACTTCGGGACGATTGGATGTCAGTCGTTTCTAAAACACCGCGTATTTGACCCGCTTGGTTGATGAATTTTTTGTCAACCAAGCCGGTTCTACCTCATCAAATTTTTAAAATATCTCATGAAAAAAATAAAAGTATTATTCGTTTGTATGGGCAACATTTGCCGTTCTCCCACCGCTGAAGGCGTGTTTACCCAACTTGTGAATGATCAAAAATTAGCCCCGCATTTTTCCATTGATTCCGCTGGCACGCACGCTTATCACATTGGCGACGCGCCAGACGGACGTTCACAAGCAGCGGCATTAAATCGCGGCATTGATATTAGTCATTTGCGCGGACGCAAAGTGGTGTTTGGCGATTTTGAAGATTTTGATTTTGTTCTTGCGATGGATGACGAAAATCATTCGATTTTAATGGCAGCTTGTCCGCCGCACCTTCAATATAAAATTCATTACTTTCTTAATTACGCGCCACAGCTTAATATCCGCGAAGTCCCCGACCCCTATTACGGCAGCGGAAACGGGTTTGAGCGCGTTTTGGATATGATTGAAGCGGCAAGCGAAGGCTTTTTACAGCATTTACACGACACCCAAAAATTAGGATAAACATGGCCATTATTACCAACACGATAAATTACGTCGATGGCGACACGCTTTTAGAAGGATTTTTTGCCTTCGACGATGAAATTCAAGGACAACGCCCCGCCGTTTTAATCAGTCATCCGTGGGCGGGACGCAGCGAATTTACCGAAAATAAAGCCCGCGAATTAGCAAAATTAGGTTACGTTGGATTTGCGCTTGATATGTACGGCGCAGGAAAATTAGGACAAACCGACGCAGAATGCAGCGCGTTAATGAATCCGTTAATTGCAGACCGTGCATTATTGCAGCGGCGAATTTCAGCCGCGTTGGCAAATGTTCGATTATTGCCGTGGGTTAATGACAAAAAAATCGCCGCGATGGGTTTTTGTTTTGGCGGATTGTGCGTGTTGGATTTAGCGCGAATCGGTGCAAATGTAAAAGGCGTGGTCAGTTTTCACGGGAATTTAACGCCGCCTAACAATTTAGAACATTCCAACATCAGCGCGAAAGTGTTAGTTTTGCACGGTCACGATGACCCGCTCGTGCCGCCTGAACAAGTCGCCGCTTTTGAACGCGAAATGACGCAAGCCGGCGTGGATTGGCAATTGCATTCTTACGGCAACACCGTTCATGCGTTCACCAATCCATTGGCGAGCGATTTTGCGGCGGGTTATAAATTCGACGAAAATGCGAATCGGCGGTCGTGGCAAGCGATGGAAAACTTTTTTGTTGAGATTTTTGCGTGATTCTGAATTCATGACGCGATCAAAATATTTGCCGATTGTATCGATTTTCACTTTTTTAATTTTTTGGTTTGGGCTGGCGGCATTTCTGCACAGCTCGTTGTTTCCATCGCCTGAAGTCGTGGCGCGTGTCTTGTGGCAACAGTGCCAATCGGGCGAATTGCCGTACCATTTGGGCGTAACGCTTTTACGTTTGGTGGTGAGTTTTACCATTTCGATGTTGCTAGGTTGTGGAATTGGCATCGCGTTGGGCTTCAATGAAAAACTCAATGCGTTTTTCGATAATTGGCTGATTATTTTTCTCAACATTCCCGCGCTGGTGACGATTATTTTGTGTTACGTTTGGTTTGGTTTGAGTGAATCGGCGGCGATTTTGGCAGTCATTTTGAACAAAGTGCCAAATGTGATTGTGACGTTACGCGAAGGTACGCGAGCGTTGGATAAAGATTTGCTCAACATGGCGAAATGTTACCAATTCGGGCGACTGGAAACGTTGTGCCACGTTGTTTTGCCGCAATTACACCCGTTTTTAATGAGCGCGACTCGTTCCGGGCTGGCGTTAATTTGGAAAATTATTTTGATGGTTGAACTTCTTGGACGCAGTAACGGCATGGGTTATCAGTTACATTTATTTTTTCAGTGGTTTGATATTGCCAGTATTTTGGCGTACACCGTCGCATTTGTCAGTGTGATTCAAGCATTGGAATTTTTGGTATTAAAACCGCTTGATAAGCAGGCGTTAAAATGGCGATAACATGACCGACGTTCACATTCACATTCACGAAAAAACGCACTCCAACGCCGATTCGCCCACCATTGAAAACTTCGTATTGAACGTCAATTCAGGCGAATTCGTGTGTTTAGTGGGACAATCAGGGTGTGGTAAAACCACGTTGTTGAACACGATTGCGGGCTTAGATTCCAATTATTCTGGGATTTGTCGCATTGGCAATAAAACCCAAAATCCCAAAATTGGGTTTGTGTTTCAGCAACCGTGTTTATTGCCGTGGCGAACCGTGCGCGAAAATATCGAATTAGTGTTTGCCACTTCAAACCTTATTCCCACAGCACGCATAGACGAGTTGTTGGATTTGATGCAATTAACGGCTTACGCCAACGCTTACCCCAAACAATTATCAGAAGGAATGAAGCGGCGCGTGTCGATTATTCGAGCATTTGCAATCAAGCCCGATTTACTGCTGATGGACGAGCCATTTGTGTCGCTCGATGAACCGATGGCGCGAGGCGTGCGGTTTTTATTGCAACACCTTTGGCAACAACGCCCGCACACGGTGTTATTTGTGACGCACGATTTGCGCGAAGCCATTGGGCTGGCAGATAAATTAGTCTTTTTGACTCGTCATCCGATGCGCGTTTTGAAAGAAGTTAAGGTGTTGATTGCGCGAGAAAACCGCCACGATGTTCACGCGATTGAAAATTTTCGCGAACACTTGATTCAAAATTATCCCGAATTGCATTTGCTGTTGTAAATACCGCCCAAAATCACCGAATGATTTGCGCCGGTCACGGCTTGTAAATTGCCGGATTTTTGATTCATGGTTTGTTTCGCCAACCACGCAAACGCAATCGCTTCGACGTGATCCGGATGCAAATCAAAATCCGCCGTCGATTGCACCGAACAAAAAGAATGTTCCGCGAGTAACGCCATTAAATACGGATTATGCACGCCGCCGCCACACACCAAAATCCGCGCAGTTTCGGGAGCAAACTTTTCAATCGCGTCGCAAATCGTAATCGCCGTTAAATAACACAAACTCGCTTGCACATCTTCAGGCGCGTAATTTTTCAATTCGCATTGTGCTTCTAACCACGCCAATGAAAAATAATCCACGCCGGTACTTTTGGGCGGCAGCGCGTGAAAATACGGCTCTTGTTTAAGTAATTCAATTAACGCAAAATCCACATTTCCGGTGTTTGCCCACGCGCCATTCGCGTCGTAAGCGCAATTCAAATGTCGCTGCATCCATTGATTTAACAAGACATTACCCGTTCCCGTATCAAATCCTATCACCGGCGCATTTTTATTTGCCGGTAAAATCGTGACGTTCGCAATGCCACCGATATTCACAATGCAGCGCGTTTCACTTGAACAACGAAAAACCGCATCATGAAACGCTGGAACGAGTGGCGCACCTTGACCGCCCGCCGCCAAATCACGGCGGCGGAAATCCGCTACCGTGGTAATTCCGGTTTGTTCGGCAATGCAATTCGGATCGCCAATTTGTAACGAAAACGGAAATCGCCCCGACGGCGCGTGATAAACCGTTTGACCGTGACTGCCAATCGCAACGATGGTGGCAGCGGGTATATTTTTTTTTCGCAGTAAATTTTTAACCGCGCTCGCAAATAAATGACCTAATCGCGTGTCCATTTCGCCGTAATCCGACAAAGAAATTTTGGCATTGGGCGCACTCAGGTGTTGTAATTTTCGCTGAATCTCAGTCGAAAAGGGCAAGTATTCAAACGCAATAAGTTCGACGTGGTCGCCGTTTAAATTGACCAACGCCGCGTCAATACCATCGAGGCTTGTGCCGGACATGAGTCCAATGTAAAGTTCAGGAGAGCGTATTTTCAAATCAAAATGGAAAGTGGGTGAGGAATCAAAATGGCATTATATTCTGTTTTCTTTTTTTGGCGGTGTAAGACGGTTAATTATTAGTCATTGAAATACGCGCTGGCATAAAAATCGCAACCTGTAAGAGTTCATGGGTTTCTATTTGAACGCAAAGCGGTTATTTTAATTTTTTTGTTGTCGGTTACTGTAGTAAATTACCCCAAACTAAATTATGTTGAAAAATTTCAGGAGCGTTTCAGATGAATTACAAAACTAAAAAAACGTATGAGTCATTACAACAACGGTTGGCAGAACAATTAAGCATTAGTCAGGCGGCACAAGACGCGAATACCACCGGACGGTCGGACTTATCACCGGCAGCGAATGAAATTTTACAAGAACTGTATGTGTATCAAATCGAATTGGAAATTCAAAACGAGGACTTGCGACAAGCGCAGTTGGCGTTGATAGAAAGCCGTAATCATTACTCGGATATGTACGAATTTACGCCAGTTGGTTATCTCGCCTTGAACCTGAGCGGCGTGGTTGTGGAAGTCAATTTCACTGGCGCGAAATTATTAGGTTTGAATAAAAACAAAATGATTAACTATTCATTTGCACGGTTTGTGGCGAACAGTGATAAATATCGTTGGTATCAAAGTTTTCTGAAAGCCAACAAAAAAGACGGCAAACAACAATGTCAATTGGCACTTTTTCACGCGGACGGTACCATCGTTTACGCGCACATTGATTGCACCTTTGTGGAACGGAAAAATAAACGTCCGCCGGTGGTACTGGTTACGGTGACAGACATGACGCAACTCAAAAAAATCGAACAATTGCTGATTGATACCAACAACAAAGCGATGGCGGCAAACGTGTCAAAGTCGAAATTTTTAACCAAAATCAGTCACGAAATTCGGACATCGCTGAATTCTGTTATGGGAATACACTACCTGTTGGCACAAACCAAATTAGACTTAAAGCAGCACGCCTATTTAAAAAACATAGACACCGCCGCACAGTCGTTATTGGAAATTATCGACCCTATTTCGGATTTTTTAAAAATGGAAGAAGGCGACTTGATTATTGAAAAAGAGCCATTTTCACTCGATGGCGTTTTGGCGAATATCTCAGGATTTCTCGATTTAAAAGCGGCAGAAAAAGGCATTAAAATTATTCTCGATGTGTCTGCGGATACGCCCAAAAATCTGTGCGGCGATGCGCTGCGTCTCACGCAAGTGCTGACGAATTTAGTCGGCAATGCCGTAAAATTCACCGAACAAGGTGAAGTGGTCGTCACCGTCAGACCCGAATGGCAAACGATTAATAACACGCGCTTAATTTTTTCAATTCAAGACACCGGTATCGGCATGACGGCGAAACAAGTTGCCAATTTATTTCAATCCGTGATGCAATTTGACCATTCTATCGTGCAGCAATACGGCGACACCGGTTTAGGTTTGGTGATTAGTAAACGATTGATGGAGTTGATGAACGGCACCATTTCGGCTGAAAGTACCATCGGAAAAGGCAGTCAATTTACCATGAGCGTGGAATTGGGCGTTTCCACTGAAAGTTGCGTTGAAGCCCGTCAACGTTTGATGGTGATGAATAAAAATGTCGCGGCGAACTTGTTGAATGAATTTTCCAGCACGTTTGACCCCTCTAATGACGTTCAACCTTTGATTGAACAGATGGAAGTTTTACCGCACCAACCCGCGTCGCTTAAAGGGCGGCAGGTGTTGTTAGTCGATGATAACGAAATCAATCAAGAACTCATGAGCGAATTGCTGACGAATTTAGGCATCGTGGTGAAAATAGCCTCGAATGGTCAAGAAGCGGTGGATTGGGTGAAAGCGGAATCGTTTGATTTGGTGTTGATGGATATTCAAATGCCGATTATGGATGGTTTAACGGCAACGACTTTGATTCGCGCCGATTCGCAGTTTGCGGATTTACCGATTATCGCTCTAACGGCGCACGCGCTAGAGTCTGACAAAGAAAAAAGTTTAGCCGCAGGTTTGAACGACCATATCAACAAACCGCTTGACTCACAAAAACTCATCGAAACACTGCATTTCTGGCTTCGGTAGAGGTTGAATTAGCAATGACCAATAGAAAAATCGCCTTTCTATTGGTCATCTGCAAAAGTGTCAGTCCACGCTAATATCGATGATTGCCATACGAATGAGCGAAGCCATCTCACTTGTTGATTCAACGAACACATAATTGAGGTGCGCGTTAAAGGTCACAGCACCAGAACGTTTCAGCATGAGATGGCATTGCTTTTTGACTCGATCTTTTTTCATGCTATCAAAACTACTTTTCCAGCAATCGACATCTTCATCCGCCACTATCGAGGCAAAATCTTGATTAACCAACGCCCCGCGCTGCATACCGAACAAAAGCGTACCGGTAAAATTGATTTCGGTAATAATGCCGTCGGCGTTGAGTGTGAGATAACTTGTTGGAGCCAGATCGTATAAATCGGTGTACCGAAGGCGGGATTGTTCTAATAATTCTTGAGCCTTTCGTAGATTTTCATTTTGCATTTCTAATTCTATTCGATACACTTGTAATTCATACGATAATTCATCAAAACTATAATTTTCAAGTGCCTCATCTGTTTCAATTAACATTTTTTCTTTTGCCCTTTCTCGTAACTCTTCTTGCAGCTGTAAATAACGTGGGTTTGTTTTGTAACTCATGGTAAATACTCCGTTTTAAGAATCAATTGATTTCAGTAATCGTGATGTGTAGTTCAGACAATTTATTTTTTGCGGCGATATACGAATAATCCAGACGCGCCTCAAGCGTTGTGCCGTTAGCTCGCTGAAGCGTCAGTTGACAGTGTTTGTTGCCGCTGCTTTTTTTGCTGTTGATAAAAACATGATTCCAAAGTGTTTGACTTTGCGGGGTGACGTATTTTGAAAAGTGCCGGTTAATCAATTTATAGCGTTCCCATTCACCGAGTAACGCCGCGCAGGTGCAATTGATGGTAGTAATCATGCCATCTGCATTGATGGTGAGATAGCCCATCGGAGCCAGTTCAAACAAACTTTCGTAGTAGTCACGAGATTCTTCTAACTCGGCATAACTCCGCTTGAGATTGGCGTTTTGAATTTCGAGTTCCCTTTGTATGCTTCGTTCTTTTTGCAATAGTTCGTCAAGTTCAACCTCGCTTTTATGTAGGTTATCACTCATTTTTCAACTCCATTCGCTGATAAAAGCAGCGTTGTTTGTGCAAATTTCCATGTTAGTCATCCTATCATTTTTTTAGAATAGTTGAAATATAGCATTCGCAACTATAATGCGCTCATTCGTAATTTTAATTTTTTTATTTTTTTCATGACAAACTGGCTCAAAAATACTCCTCATTTACTCGTTGGCGGTTTAAAAGGCATCGAAAAAGAAAGCCTTCGCATTAACGCGCACGGTTTGATTTCACAAGCCACCCATCCGCACGCGCTGGGTTCAGCGTTGACGCATTCGCACATCACCACAGATTATTCGGAAGCGTTAATTGAATTGATTACGTCGCCATTTTCCGACATTCGGGACACGTTGGACGAATTACGGCACATTCATCAATTCGTTTACGAAAATTTGGGCGACGAGCAATTGTTATGCGCGAGTATGCCGTGTGGCATCAACGGCGATGACAGCATTCCGATTGCGGAATACGGCAGTTCCAATATCGGGCGCATGAAACACGTTTATCGTCACGGGCTTTGGCATCGTTACGGGCGCACGATGCAAGCGATTGCGGGCATTCATTTTAATTATTCTGTGCCTGATAAATTGTGGGGATTTTTACACGAACAATCAGGAAAATCCGAATCATTCGCCGACTTTAAAAATGCCGCCTATTTTGGGCTGATTCGGAATTTCCAACGGATTGGCTGGTTGATTTTGTATTTGTTTGGCGCGTCGCCGGCGATTTGTAAAAACTTTTTCAACAGTCGCCCGTCGTTAATGGCGCAATTTGAAGAATTCGATAACGGCACGCTTTATCATCCTTTCGCCACGTCGTTACGCATGAGTGACATTGGTTATAAAAGTAAAAATCAGGCGGATTTGGCGATTGATTACAATTCGATTCACGGTTACGTTGAAAGTTTGAGCGCGGCGATTAGCACGCCTTACGCCGATTATGAAAAAATCGGCGTGTGTGAAAACGGCGAATATCAACAATTGAACGCGCACATTTTGCAAATCGAAAACGAGTTTTACAGCATTATGCGTCCAAAACAGATTGCGTTGTCGGGTGAAAAACCGACTTCGGCATTGCGTCGCGGTGGCGTGGAATATGTGGAAATGCGGGCGTTGGATTTAAATCCGTTTCAACCGTTGGGCGTTGACGAACCGACGGCGCGTTTTATTGAAGCGTTATTGTTGACGTGTTTATTGATGGAAAGTCCCGAAATTACCGCCGATGAATTGCGCGTGAATAATTCAAATCAGTTAATTGTGGCGAATAACGGGCGCAAACCAAATGTGGAACTCGTTAAAAACGGCGAAACGATGACGTTGCAAAACTGGGCGCGTGAAATTTTGATTTCGATGCAACCGATTTGTGAAGCGTTGGATTCGAGTGAAACGAATTCGCCGTATTCTGAAGCGTTGAATTTGCAACGTGAACTGGTGGCAAATCCTGATTTAACGCCATCGGCGAAAATGCTTGCCGCGATGCGTGAAATGAAAAAACCGTTTGCCTGTTTTGCGGTGAATCAATCAGCAGAATTAGCCAAAATTTTCGCCGCGCAAACGTTAGACGAATCCACACGGCAGAAATTCATGAATTTGGCGACGGAATCGCACGCAAACCAACGTGAATTAGAAGCCGCGCCATCTGTGCCTTTTGAACAATTTTTAACCCATTATTTTTCCCAACTATGAACATTGAAACCTTACAAACCGAACTCGTGGGCAAAAATCCGCGTGTGATTTTAAAAGCCGCGTTGGCACAATTCGACCACATCGCGATTTCATTCAGTGGCGCGGAAGACGTTGTGCTGATTGATTTGGCGTTGAACATTCGGAAAGATATTTCCGTTTTCTGCCTCGACACCGGACGATTACATCCTGAAACTTATCGTTATATTGAACAAGTGCGAAAACATTATGGCATCGAAATTGAGGTGTTAAGTCCGAACCGTGAATTGCTCGATGCGTTTGTGAAAACGAAAGGTTTATTTAGTTTTTACGAAGATGGGCATTCGGAATGTTGCGGGATTCGGAAGGTTGAACCGTTGCGCCGTAAACTCGCGAACGTCGATGCGTGGATTACCGGACAACGAAAAGACCAAAGTGTGGACACGCGCCAAGCCGTTCCCGAAGTGCAAATGGATAGCGCGTTTTCAACACCAGAACACACGTTGATTAAATTTAATCCGTTGTTAAATTGGACTTCGGCGCAGGTGTGGGATTACATCGAAGCGTATCAAGTGCCTTATAATCCGCTGCATCAACAGGGTTTTATTAGCATTGGTTGTGAACCGTGTACGCGAGCAATTTTGCCGAATCAGCATGAGCGCGTCGGGCGTTGGTGGTGGGAAGATAGCACCAAAAAAGAATGTGGTTTGCATGCCGGAAATGTGAAAACGTAGGGGCGCATTGCATGCGCCCGCATAACGAAATGTGCATAAATGGAACGTTTGCGTTATGCGGGTTCACGCAGTGAACCCCTACAGTTTTTCAATCGGATTCAGATTGTTCAACCAAAAACTTTTTGTAGTTAATCGACACTTTCAAACCGGCAAAACGTCCTGCCATGCGGGTTAATTCTTGCGTCTTTTTATCAAACGACAGTTTCACTTCATTCAACGCGCGATCTTCGTACCCTTTTTCAATTTCGTGCGTATCGAGTAAGAAATGATAAACATAAATTTCTTGTTCTGGTTCGTCTTTGATTTCTAACGGTTCGCCTAATTTCGCCACAATCGTCGCTTTTTTCGGCAAATCGGCAGATATTTTTTCTAACAACGCGCTATTCGCTTTGAGTTGATGTTTTTCTTTGTCAATTTCCGCGCCACCAATCGAACGTAAAGATACTTCCAAAAACTTCGGCGGCGCAATTTGTAAAAATAACGACGAAAACGCCCACGCCGTCAGCTTACTTTCTTTGTTGAAATACAAATCAGTGTAAAAATGAATTTCGGGTTTAATCAAATTGCCATCTTTGTCGATTTTCCGAAACCAATATCGCCATTTTCGTCCGTCAGGCGTGGGCGAATCGTCCGTCGGATACAATTTCGACAACGACACAAAATCTTTGCTGTATAAAATAGGCTCTTTGAATTGCAAGGTAAATTCATCCGTCACCACAATCGCAAAATGTTTATCAAAATCATTCATTTGCTGATAAACCTGAAACGCTCGCAGCCAATACACGCACCCCGTCAACATTAGCGCAATCATGATAATCGCAACGAATGAACTTTTTTTAATTACCGTTTTCATTCAGGCAAATTCGCCACAAACTCTTTTAAATATGCCAAAAAGTCTTCTTTCAATTCGGGATGAATTAAGGCTTCTTCAACACTTGCTTGTAAATAACCGAGTTTTGAGCCGCAATCGTAACGCTTCCCTTCAAATTCATACGCAAACACATTTTGATCCAGCATTAACGCGGCAATCGCGTCCGTTAATTGAAATTCACCGCCTGCGCCTTTGCCGGTTTCTTCGATTTTATGAAAAATTGCCGGCGTTAAAATATAACGTCCTACCACCGCTAAATTCGACGGCGCACGGTCTGGCGCAGGTTTTTCAACAATTAAATCCACTTGCCCTAACGTCGGAGTCATTTCTTTGGTTTTCACGATTCCGTATTTGTCGGTTTCATGCGGATTGATACGTTCGACACCCAAAATGCTGCACTGATTTTTGTGATATTGCGCGACCATTTGCGTCAAACAGCCGCTGTTTTCACCATTCACAATTAAATCGTCCGCCAAAATAACCGCAAACGGTTCATCACCAATCGCACTTTTCGCACAATGTACCGCGTGACCCAACCCCAATGCTTCGGCTTGACGAATAAAAATAAACGTCACATTCGGCGGCATCATTTGACGAATCATTTGCAGTGTTTCGGTTTTGCCGCGAATCATTAACTCATTTTCGAGTTCGTAGGCTTTATCAAAATGATCCACAATCGCGTTTTTGCTGCGTCCGGTAATAAAAATCATCGTATCAATACCGGCTGCAACCGCTTCTTCCACGGCATATTGAATCAACGGTTTATCGACAATTGGCAACATTTCTTTTGGGCTGGCTTTCGTTGCCGGTAAAAAGCGAGTGCCTAAACCGGCGACGGGAAACACGGCTTTTCTGATTTTTTGGCTCATAGTATTTAATAATCTCGTGAAAAAAATTTCAAAGTGGAAACGCGCATTCTAACGGAATGTGGCTGATTTTTATGCTATCGTTTAAATTCAAAACGGCAAATCGTGTACGCTCACTGTTTTGATACCGCCCAGCTCAATCAACGTGGCGTTACTGTCAGTGCTAGTCACGGGAACATCTCGACTGTTCACCGTATCACCGTTAGCAAATTGCAGGATTTCAATGTTGGTTAAAATATCGATGCCTTCGTTCACTTCGCCGTCTTCTAAATTGCCCACATATTCGACGATAATTTGATCCACGCCCTCGGTGTCAGGATTGTGCGTGATTTGGTAATTTTCCACCGCTCCATTGAAAATAGCGGTGTCGTTGCCGTCGCCACCATCGAGTAAATCATTGCCTTCGCCGCCTTCCAGCGTATCGTTACCGCCTTCGCCGTTCAACGTATCGTCACCCGCTTTGCCGTCAAAACTATTGGCGAATTTGCCGCCCGCTTGTTCTTGCAACAAATTATTGAATTCGTCGCCGGTGCCGTTAATCGCTTTCGCGCCCGTTAATGTCAGCACTTCTACGTTGGGGCTTCGACTTAAATCATAATCGACGCTGGACATAATTTGATCTTGAATGCCGCCCGTTTCGGTTTCGATGATTTGATCTTCGAGATTGTTGACGAAATAAATATCGTCATCATCACCGCCGACCAGAATATCCATGCCTTTTTCACCGTCCAACGTATCCGCGCCATTGCCGCCGAATAACGTGTCATTGCCCGCGCCACCTTTTAAAACATTGTCGCCGACGTTGCCAATAATTTGATTATTGCCGATGTTGCCGGTGCCGTTGTTATTGGCAATTCCGGTGAGCAGGAGATTTTCAATATTTTTGCCCAGCGCGTAGGTTGACGTACTTTCGACGGTATCGTTGCCGCCCAATTGCACATTGCTATCTGTTTCCGTCACGACATCTTTTTGATTATCGACAAAGTAGTAATCGTTGCCCGCGCCACCGTCCATATTGTCCGCGCCCAAACCGCCTTTCAGCGTGTCGTTGCCTTTGTCGCCGACTAATTTATCGTCGTCTTTGCCGCCATCGAGTAAATCATTTCCGCTGCCACCGAGTAAGGTGTCTTTACCGTCGCCGCCCGTCAATTGGTCGTTACCGGTGCCGCCGTCTAACGAATCATTGCCCACGCCGCCGTCTAATAAATCATCGCCCGCGTTGCCAATTAACGTATCCGCGCCCGCTGCGCCTGACAATTTGTCATTATTCGCCGTGCCGACCAATTTATTATTTTTAACATCGCCTAATTTGGTTAAACCGTTAATTTGAATGCTGTTGACGGGTTGAGGCGCGTCGATAATCGGAACGGGAACATCGACAATTGACGGAACAATAATGGGAATATCTGGAATTATCACAACGGGCGTGTTGCCGATGACCGAAAATTTTTGTGTCGCCGAAAGCTCACCGCCAAAATTATCACTAATGACATAATCTACATTCACCACACCATTAAAATCCGTCGCGGGTGTAAATGTGCCTTTTTCGCCGTCAAAAACAATTTCGCCATTATCCGCCGACACACTCACGACTTTTAGAGTGTCGCCGTCGGCATCGTTAAAACCTTGTAACAAATCGCTGGCGTTAAGACTGTAAGCGGTATTTTGTTTGCCATTCGCCAACGTCGCCGTGGCTAAACCGGTGGGTGCGTGATTGGTGGTGGATGTTGATGTTGAAACTAACGAAAATTTTTGTGTCGCTGAAAGTTCACCGCCTAAATTATCGCTGACTAAATAATCGACATTCACCACGCCGTTAAAATCCATCGTGGGCGTAAATAGCCATTTGTCGCCGTCAAAAACGATTCCACCATTATCCGCTGACAAACTCACCACTTTTAAGGTGTCGCCGTCGGCATCGTTAAAACCTTGTAACAAGTCGCTGGCGTTTAATGTGTAAACAGCATTTTGTTTACCGTTGGCGAGTGTCGCCGATGCTGAACCTGTTGGCGCGTGATTCACAGTTGCGCCAATGACCGAAAATTTTTGCGTCGCGGAAAGTTCGCCGCCAAAATTATCACTGACGACATAATCGACATTTACCGCGCCATTAAAATCCGTCGTCGGTGTAAACGTGCTTTTTTCGCCGTCAAAAACAACTGCGCCATTGTCTGCTGACAAACTGACGATTTTTAAGGTGTCGCCGTCCGCATCGCTAAAACCTTTTAATAAATCGCTGGCGTTCAACGTGTAAACGGTATTTTGTTTGCCATTGGCAAGCGTCGCGTTGGCTGAACCAGTCGGAGTTTGATTGTTTGAATTACTCATTGTGGATTTTCCTGTGTTTGATTAAAGGCACGCATATCGTCATTTTCAACGCGCTGATAAATTTCTAAAACTGGCAACGTCAAGCCGATTGAAGTAAAAGTGATGTCGTCGTCAATGTAGTAATAACTCGATTGCCAGTTGTCAGCTCTGCGGAAAACTTGAATTTCAACGCGGTCTTGTTCGATTAAAACGTATTCTTCTAAGGTTGTAATACTTTGATAAACGAGGCGTTTTAAGGTTTGGTCAAATTTGCGCGTTGAGTTGGATAACACTTCGACAATGATTCGCGGCGATTCTTCAAAATGACTGTCTCCATCGCCTTTTGTGCAACTGACTAACACGTCAGGATAAAAGTATTTTTTGCCTTTATCCGCGCGAACTTTCATATCGGAGCTAAATACTTCACACTGCGTATTTTTTAAATGTGTGCCAATATCTATCACTAAATTTGAAATAATACGTTGATGGCTTCGGCTCGCGCCCGCCATTGCAAAAATTTCACCATCAAAATATTCGTGTTTAGTTTCGCTGATTTTTTCACGTTCAAGATAATCTTGTTCACTGATGTAATCGGATTGGTAA
>SESF01015048.1_pt1 | contig 14491 bp, 10 predicted proteins | sample 3171521 | NCBI WGS metagenome assembly SESF01 (sample SAMN10866945, study PRJNA518727) | freshwater metagenome | biome: subpolar coniferous forest; feature: holomictic lake; material: water; isolation source: holomictic Lake 227, 6 m and 8 m depth | place: Canada: near Kenora, Ontario | collected...
AGTGCCACACCGGCGAGGGCGAGGGACGCAAGAAGCTCGACCTCACGGCACGCCCCGGATTCCTCGACTTCGACGAAACCTACTGGCTGTTCACCGGCCATCCCACCTGGGGGGCACCCTATAAGATGCCTGCCAACCCGCCGGCTGGCTGGGGCATTGCGGACACCCTGATGGTCGAGGCTTACGGCACCACCGATCCCCGCGCCTACGTCACGCCCGAGCCAATGTCCGCCTTGTCCTATAAGAGCCGGCTGATCGAGCTGGTTTCCAGCGGCAAGCACCACGACGTCCGCGTGGACCCCGTGAGCCGACTGCGCTTGATCCTCTGGGTGGACACAATGTGCCCCTATCGCGGCGACGAGGAGATTCGGGAGATCCCGGACCCGGTGTTTCAGGGTGTGGATTGGCTGGCTGTGCGTCCCCTGATCAAAACCGCCCCGCTAGTAGCTCGCCCCGGCCCGATGAATTGACCTGGCCTGGACACCCCCCTGCGTAGCCGCCGACGTCAGTCGGCGCCATCTTGGCTGCGATGAGAATGCGCCGACTGACGTCGGCGGCTACGCTCCGTTGCTGAATCGTTCAGGGGATCACCCGCGCTAAGGCCGCTCGGCCCTCACTGAGGCCGCAGGATGGCCTGCTGATACAGGTCGGGCCGCTGGTCGCGATACCAGGGGTTCGTCGCTCGCATGGCGGCCGCTCTCCCCGGCAGCACGTCCGCCACGATGATGCCTTCCTGGTCCCAGATCTCGGACAGCAGCTTGCGCGCGTCTCAGCGACCTCTCCAAACCGCGCTTGTTGCCCCAAACTCCTCCAACCCTTCACCCGAGCCTGGTGCGGGCACCACCAGGAGCCCTTCTGTATTCTTACTTCTTCCTTCCCTAAATCTTCCACGGCGCTCTCATCGGCTGCTTGATGAGCGCATTGGCTTTGTCGTTGCCGACGAACCGCTGCTTCTTGTTATCGAAATGCAACGAGCTGCCGGTCTGCACGGCGATCTTCGCCAGGTTGACGAGCGTGGCGGAGCGATGCCCGTTGATCTCATTAAGCGCGAACTTCTGCCTCGTCTTGACGGCTTTGATGAAGTCCGTGAGCTGGGGCTCGGGATCGGGCAGATCCTTTAGCTTCGCTTGCAGGTTAGGGATATCGCATTCGAAGTCCTTGAAAAGCTTGCCATTGGGACCGGCAATGAATGCCGCGCCCTTCTCTTTATTCTCTCCATCGAGGATAATCTCGCAGCCGTCGGCATACTTCAGGGAGATGCGGCGCCAGGGCAGAACGGCATCCAGGTCTTGCGGAGCGGTATCCACCTCGATCGTAGTGGGGCTCTCGTTATCCTTGCCCAGGATGTACTGCACGGGGTCGAGATAATGCTGGCCCATGTCGCCCAGGCCGCCGCCATCGTAATCCCAATACCCACGGAAGGTCGCGTGAACGCGGTGCGGGTGATACGGCTTCTTCGGGGCCGGCCCCAGCCACATATCATAATCCAGTTCGGGAGGCACAGGTTGTGGCGTCAGGTCAGTCCGGCCACACCATTGCCCCTGCTTCCAATCAAAACCGGTCGGCCCGCCCAGGGTGACCTTTAGCGGCCAGCCTAACAGTCCGTTCTGAACCACCTTCTTGATCGGGCGCACGGGCACCCCCATGCCGTAGAAACCGCCCTCGAACCGGAACCACGTGTTGAGCCGGAAAATCCGCTTGTATTTGGCAATCGCTGCCTTGACCGCTTCACCCTCCGCGATGGTGCGGGACATCGGCTTTTCGCACCAGATGTCCTTGCCGGCTTTGGCGGCCGCAATGGAGATCAGCGCGTGCCAGTGCGGCGGGGTAGGGATGTGGACGATATCAATATCCTTCCGCGCCAGCACCTCGCGGAAGTCGCGATAGCCCTTCACATCAGGCCCGCCGGCTTTGACCGCGGCCTCAAGGTGCTTGGAGTCAACGTCGCAAACTGCCAGCAGCTTGGAAGTCGGGTTAATGTCCTTGAGATGGCCCCGACCCATGCCGCCCACCCCGATCACCGCTTTGGTCAACGTCTCGCTCGGCGGAGTCTCGCCCGCCCTGCCCAGCACACGACTGGGCACGAGGCTGATGGTAGCAAAGGCAGCAATTGAGGTTTTGAGGAATTCACGGCGCGTAAACGGGTGGCTGTTTTTCATAAGCTACCCTCCGTTTACCAGATAGACCATCGTGGGACCAGCGGAAATGCGCGAATATGCGTGGCAACAAGCAGCGATGCAGAACGACGGGGGCGGCACAGAGGATAATGCTTTCAAGCTGGCGTGCCAGCCCACACGCGGCACGCTCCTGGCCGACCGTGAGCACGACAACCAGTCTGCCGGTTTAAAGGGACAGCAGGTAGCAGATCAGGGCGTCGAGCTGGTTCGGCGTGAGGTGCGAGGTGCTGCCGTGGCGGTCGGCGGGGTTGTGCTCCACGAGCACCTCGCGCAGGGTGGCGGCGGAGCCGTCGTGGAGATAGGGTGCAGTGCGCCAGATCTCGACGAGCGTCGGGGTGTCAAAGGCTTCGCCCGGCTTGTCGGTTTGGTTATTCGTGCTGACATCGTAATGCTGCAAGTCAGTGAAGAGGCCGCGGGGGTGACAGGCGGAGCAGCCAGCTTTGGTACTATTGAAGATCTTCTCGCCAGCTTTGATTCTCGAGGCGAACGCGTTGGACACGACGATGGGGCTTGGGATCGGGGTCAGGCTCTTGAGGTAGGCGTCAATGGCCCGGGGCACCTCCTCGGGCTGGACGGTAAACAGGATGCTGCGGAGACCGGCGCGGACGGCGGTTTCGGCAGTGTCGCGCACGCCCATGCTCATCGCCGGAGGGGTGCGATGCGCCAGCAGCATGCTCTTGGTATTCTTGGGGTTGCCGATGCCGTCGTTGAGGAGATCCCAGTTGAGGCCGTCCACGCGGGCATCGTCGGAATGGCAACTGGCGCAGCTTTGCCAGCCCTGGAAACAGATCGAGGCGTCGTTGAAGTAGAATTCGCCGCGGCGGTTCTCGGACATAGGCAGATCGGCCGTGAGGCGGGCATGGAGAAGAAGGGGTGTCTGCGAGTGCTGCAAATTGATGATTTCAACGGTGTCAGAGAAGAAGCTGGCGACGTAGAGGCGGTTGCCTTTAGCAACTGCGGCACGCGGCCCTTTGCCGTTGAGCTTGATGCGCTCGCGCAGGCCGGTTAGGAATGCCAGGTCATTGACAACGTCGGCTTTGACCCGCGAGCCGGTGGTGTAATCGGCCGTCAGCCGGTCTTGCAGGTTCTCAGGCAGCTTGGCCAGCCGGGCGAGCATGCCGGAGAAGTTAATGAGGCTGACCTCGTGCGTGCCAGCGTGGGTGACGAAGAGCGTTGTGCCGTCCGGGGACCATCCGCAGGTCCAGGGATTGGCCGCGCCGCTTTCAGCATTGTCGAGCAGGACGGTGTTGATGACGGAGAGGGTGTCCAAGTCAATAAGGGTTAAGGCATTGCTATTGATCCAGCCGCGCTCGACCTGGGTCGTCGGGAGTTGAAAGCGGGCCAGAACATGGGTGACGCAGGCATAACGGCCATCGGGCGAGATGGCGACATCATTGAGGATGCCGCTGCCGTTGGGGAGTGGGAGGTTCTTGAGCAGCTTGCCAGTCGCCGTATCAATAAGGCTAACGCGGGCAGCGACTCGTTCGGCATCGGCCCGACCGTTGTGCAAATGGTTCGCAACCACAAGCAGTTTGCCGTTGGGAGTTAGGGCGGCGGCCACCGGCTCGCGCTCCACGGCGATGTGGGAGGTCTCTTTGCCGGAAACGAGATTGATGACGGAGATGTCGTTGTTGAACCGGTTGCAGACATAGGCGGTCTTTTCGTCGGGGGTCAGCACCGGGGCCATTGCCGTATGGCCGGCGGGGATGCGCCGGAGAATCTTGCGCCGGGGTATGTCCAGAACCACGAGGGAGCCAGCCGGCGCGGCACAGGTAACGTAGAGCGTGCGCCCGTTAGTCGAGAGCACCAGGCCCGTTGGCATATCGGGAAGCGCAATCGAGGCGGTGACGGCCAGCGTTTCGGCGTCCAGCACAAGAATACGGTGTGCGCGGGCGCAGGCTGCGAAGAGCTGGCGTCCATCGGAGGAGATGGCCAGCGCGGCGGGAGCTTGCCAGGTTTGGCCGGGAGCGGGAGCAGCCGGGAGAGCTATGGGAGCGACCAGTCGCACGGCGAGAGCGATGGCGGCCAATGAACCGATTGTCTTCTGATTTGATGTGCGCATCGTAAAGCGGACGGATCATGCATGCCTTTGATTCAAAACGCTAGATTAAGAATTCTCCACTGGAGAGCTGTTGGTGCCTTGACTTCGAGGCCGGGAGCAAGTTGCATACAGACGACAGCTCATTAAACTATCGGTTGCGCATGAAATTATCCAGCAGCAGCACTTCTGAGAGATCTGGTTCGAGCCTCGGGCTTCGGATTTCCTTCGGGTTTCGGGTTTCGGGTTTCGGATTTGGGCGCCGGAGTCCGCTGGGAATCTTGAGTAACTTACAGAGGCGCGCGTGGGGGCCGTTGGTCGTGCTCTTGGCGGCCATGAGTTTTGCCCTGGCGACGAGCAGGGCGGCTGAAGCGAATGCGTTTCAGCGGGCAAAGGAAGGTCTGGCGAAGCTCGACGTGCCGGCCCTAGTCCGGGCAGTCGCGGACCTCCAGGCGTCCTATCCCGGCAAATACCCCGATGGCGCGGCGATGCTCGAGCAATTGAAGGCGTTTGAGAAAGACCTGCCTGCGTTGACGAAAGGGATCGAGAGCAGCGACAATGATGCGCTCGCCCGGTATTCGAGCCTGGTTGCGCTGAGGCAAAAGGCGCTGCTCTCAAACCCGTTGCTGGATTTCGAGCAGATGCTGCTGATAAAACGCCGGAACAACAACCTGGCGCTGCCGCAGAACTGGCAGGGCAATTCGAGCCTGAACGCACATGTGGAAAACGAGATTTGCCTCATGCCGGTGCAGGGCCCGGACCGGCGACTAAAGACCTTCTACAAGCCGTCAAAGGACTATTTCGTGGGGGATGTGGACCTGAATTACGATGCGGACAAGCTGTTGTTCTCTTCTATCGGCAGCCACAACCGTTGGCAGGTGTTCGAGATTCGGACGGATGGCACTGGGCTGCGGCAGGTGACGCCGAGCGATGAGACCGATATTGACAGCTACGACCCGGTCTATCTCCCGGACAACCGGATCATCTTCAACTCGACCAGCACGTTTGTGGGCGTGCCGTGCGTGGGCGGCAGCGATTACGTGGCCAACCTGCACCTGATGAACCCGGACGGAACCAGTATCCGAAGGTTGTGCTTCGAGCAGGACAATGATTGGTATCCGGTGGTAATGGCCAGCGGCCGCGTGATGTACCTGAGATGGGAATACACCGACTCGGCGCATTATTTCAGCCGGGTGCTGATGTCCATGAATCCGGACGGGACGAGCCAGGCATCGGTTTACCACAACAATTCCTACTGGCCCAACGGTCTTTGGTATGCGCGCCCGCTGCCAGGCAGCCCGACGAAGTTCGTCGCGATCATCTCGGGGCACCATGGCGTGCCGCGGATGGGCGAGATGGTGGTGTTCGATGTAGCCAAAGGGCGGCAGGAAGACACGGGTGCGATGCAGCGCATCCCAGGCTACGGCAAACCCGTTAAGGGAATCATCAAGGACACCCTGGTGGACGACTCGTGGCCGAAGTTCCTGCATCCCTATCCGCTGAGCGACAAATACTTCCTGGTCTCCTGCAAGCCGACGCCGGCATCGCCTTGGGGAATCTATCTGGTGGATGTGTTCGATAACATGCTGTTGTTGAAGGAAGAGTCGGGCTTTGCCTTATTCGAGCCACTGCCGCTCCGCAAGACCGAGCGCCCCCCAGTGATCCAGGACAAAGTCAAACTCAACGAGACCAATGCCACGGTGTATGTGCATGACATCTACATGGGGGCGGGGCTGCGGGGTGTGCAGCGCGGCTTGGTAAAGAACCTGAGGGTGTATCAATACGAGTATTCCTACCGCAACCAGGGAGGCCACTACTTCGTTGGAATGGAAGGCGGCTGGGACGTGCGCCGGATAATCGGCACCGTGCCGGTGGAGGCGGACGGATCAGTGATGTTCCGTATTCCTGCAAACACACCGGTGTCTCTGCAGCCTTTGGACGAGGAAGGCAAAGCCTTGCAGCAAATGCGGAGCTGGCTGGTGGGCATGCCGGGGGAATATGTCTCGTGCGCCGGCTGCCACGAGTCGCAGAACTCGACCGCCGCGCCCACACTGGCCCTGGCGGCGCGGAAACCGCCGGTGGACCCCACTCCGTGGTATGGGCCCAAGCGCGGATTCAGTTTCGTGCGCGAGGTGCAGCCGGTGCTGGACCAATACTGCGCCGGCTGTCACAACGGTCAGTCCGGTCGGCCCAACCTCTCGGACCCGAAGATCATTCATCCCAGCGAGGGCATTATCCCGTTGCCAAAATCCTATTTTGAGCTGCATCCGTACGTGCGGCGCAACGGCCCCGAGGGCGATTATCACGTCCTGACGCCGCTGGAGTTTCATGCCAACACCAGCCTGCTGGTGCAGATGCTGCGCAAGGGTCACCATAACGTGAAGCTCGATGCCGAGGCGTGGGACCGCTTGATCACCTGGATAGATATCAATGTTCCCGCTCACGGCACGTACCACGAGGCCTCACCTATCCCGCAGAACTTCGAGAAGCGGCGCTACCAGGCAAAGAAGAAATACGCGAACGTGGATGAGGACATCGAGGCCATCCTCAATCCGTACCACAAGTCTGTAGCATTCGTCACCCCAGAGCCGCTGGCGCCGCCTCCGGCACCCGTGACGCTGCCTGGCTGGCCAATGGCACCGGACAAAGCGAAACAACTGCAACGCGACCTGGGAACCACTGAAATGACCGTGGACCTGGGTGGCGGGGCATCCATTCAGCTCAAGAAGATACCGGCCGGGGAATTCGTCATGGGCGATGTGGATGGCTACGGGAATGAGTATCCGACGGCTGCTGCCAGGATCGAGAAGCCATTCTGGATCGGCGCGACCGAGGTGAGTCTGGCGCAGTATCAGCAGTTTGATCCCAACCACCGCAATGGCTACTACGACATGCACTACAAAGACCAGGTCAAGCCGGGCTATCTGATGGATTCTCCGGACCTGCCGGCCATTCGCGTTTCGTGGGACCAGGCGATGGCGTTTTGCCAGTGGCTTTCGACGCGCACTGGCAAGAAGGTGTCGCTGCCGACCGAAGCCCAGTGGGAGTGGACCTGCCGGGCCGGTTCAAGCACGCCGATGTTCTATGGCGACCTGAACTCGGACTTCTCGACCTTTGCCAACCTGGCCGATGCCTCCCTGTCGAAGCTGGCGGTCAGCGGTGTTGACCCGCAGCCGATTAAGAACCCGGATAAGTTCTGGGATTTCGTGCCCAAGGAAGCGCGGTTCAACGACAGCGCGGTCCACCTGTCGCCGGTGGGGCAATACCAGCCCAACGCCTGGGGTTTGCACAACATGATCGGCAACGCGGCGGAATGGACGCTGGACGATTATCGGCCCTATCCCTACCAACCGCAAACCGCCTGCGCTGGGATAGGCTCGGGGATGCGGAAATCGGTTCGCGGCGGCTCCTGGTCGGACCGGCCAAAGGAATCGCGCGCGTCGGCCCGGTGGGATTACCCTCAGTGGCAGCGGGTCTATAATGTTGGGTTCCGAATCGTGGTGGCCGAATAGTTGGGGTGAAATGAACTGTGCCTTGCCCAACTTGCCCGTGAGCCGTGCCTTCTTAGTAGCACTGTGTCTGGCAGTCTTCCTCGCAAATGCGCAGGCCGCGGAGCCTGCCACCTCCGGCCAGCCTTCTGGCCAGATTCTTGCCGCCGGAGACCGGCGGGTGATGGTGCTTTCGCCTGCAAGCGAAGTTCTGTGGGAGTATCCGACCAAGCTTACGCATGACGTTTGGATGCTGCCGAGTGGGAACGTGTTGTTTGCTGACGGCGAGACCGTCACGGAAGTCACCCGCGAGAAGAAGGTGGTGTTTCAATACCGGGCGGCTGAGCAAAAGGGTGGCGGCACTTACGCCTGCCAGCGGTTGGCGGACGGGAAGACGTTCGTCGGCGAGAACTCCACCGGACGACTGTTGGAGTTGGATCCGGATGGCAAAGTGGTTTTCGCATTGCAAACCAGCCCTTCCCGGACAGGCGAGCACCACAACATGCGGATGGCGCGAAAACTGGCGAACGGCAATTACCTCGTTTGCCACTCAGGAGCGCGGCTGGTCAAAGAATACACCCCCAAGGGCGAAGCAGTGTGGGAGGTCAAAGTGCCGGGCGCGGTGGCATTTGCCGCTATCCGGACCCCGAGCGGCAACACGCTGGTCTCATGCCTGGACCGGGTGGTGGAATACGATCCGAACGGCAAGAGCATCTGGGAGTGCCGCACTGATGAGCTGGGGGCCGCCGTGACCGTGCGAAATCTGACCGGGATTAACCTGTTGCCGAATGGCAACGTGGTAGCGGGTTGTTACCAAGCCTATGCCGACGGGCAAGGGTGCGGCCTGCTGGAGATTTCCCGTGAGAAGAAGGTGGTGTGGAGCTACTCGAAGCCGAAAGGGGACCAGACCATGATGGCGGTGCAGTTGCTCTCCGCCGAAGGCAAGCCGTCCACGGGAGGCGTCTTGCGCTGAATAGATTTTACTCGAACCAAACCGTTAGCTAAAACTCAACAGACAGATAACACACATGAAGAACAACATGATCGCTCGATTGGCACTGGCCTCGGCGGTGGCGGTGGCCATCGCGGTATTCGGGGCAAACAGCGTCGCAAAAGACAGCAGTAACCAACCAATGAAGACTATCAAACTCCCCAAATACAAGAACGAGGACTTTTACAAAGACGGCAAGTTCCAGGTGGACAAGGCCAAGCAGGCCTATTTCGACATGATGGCGGCCTACGGTTACCCGGTATCGGCATCGCTGCGCACGAACATGTGGGCAACCGACTTCGGCCTGGGCGACTTCGTCAACGTCGGCATGGCAGGGGTCTTCTGGGTCAACTTCCAGGAGACGGGCTATTTCGCGCATGAGATTTATCTGCTACCCAGGCAGATGATTGTCGAGCACGGGCATGAGGCGACGCCGAAGGGGAAGGCAAAGATGGAGAGCTGGCATGTGCGTTACGGGGGCATTTGCACGGTCGGCGAAGAAGGCGAGCCGCTGCCCACCGAGGTCAAGCTGCCGAAGAGCCAGGCAAAGTTCATCACCCTGTCCAAGGGCTACATGATGGTACCCGGCGACATCCGCACCTTGAACCGCGTTGAGGCCAAGCACTTCATGATCGCCGGCCCCCAGGGCGCAATCGTCAGCGAATACGCAAGCTTCCATGACGGCGAAGGGCTGCGGTTCACCAATCCCAACGTCAAGTTCTGAGCAATTCCTAACCCAAGAGCAACGACCCTTATCAGCATCCTTATGAAAAAAGAGTTTCATCACGTTGGCATTCCGACCCAAGCGCGGCAGCCGAACGAAATCCACCTGGCCCCCAGCAAGCTGTTTATCACCGACGCCATGCAGAGCGAGCATCGGGTCGAATGGCTGCGGTTCGAGCCGGGGTGTCCGATGCCCGAACTGCTGCAGACGGTGGCGCATGTGGCCTACACCGTGGACAACCTGGACGAGGCGCTGGCAGGTCGGAAAATCATCGTGGAGCCCTTCTTCCCAATGGAAGGTGTGCGCGCGGCGTTCATTGACGACGCGGGCGCTCCGGTCGAGTACCTCGAATTCAAAAAGTAGGCCATCTCGCGACAAAGGAAGCAATATGACAATGAAGAAATTCATCAACGACCCGAAAGACCTCACCCGGGAACTGCTCGAAGGCTTTGCGATTGCGCACCCGGATGTCATTGCTATCAAATCCGAGAAGATCGTCTGCCGGGCCAAGCCCAAGCCGGCGAACAAGGTGGCGATCGTGACGCTAGGCGGTGCGGGGCACGAGCCGGCACTGAGCGGGTTCGTGGGCTCCGGCATGCTCGATTACAGTGTCGTGGGCGACGTGTTTGCGGCGCCCGGGCCGCCGAAGGTGCTGGAGGTTCTGCGCTTGGCGAATCGCCCGGCAGGCATTCTCTTCGTGGTGTTGAACCACGCCGGAGACGTGATGAGCGCCAACATGGCGATGGAGATGGCGGCCAAGGAGGGGATTCCCTTCAAGATGCTGCTGACCCATGAGGACATCGCGCCCGGGGCAAATGCTCCGGCGGAAGACCGTCGCGGGCTGGTCGGCTGCATCCCGCTCTACAAGATCGCGGGGGCGGCAGCCGAAGAGGGCAAGAGCCTCGACGAAGTCTATGCGCTGGCCCAGCGCTTCAATGACAACATGGCGACGCTGGCGGTGGCGATGAAGACGGCGACGCATCCAGCGTCGGGCCAGGCAATCTTCGACCTTGCTGACGACCAGATGGAGATCGGAATGGGCCAGCATGGCGAAGCGGGCACCGGCCCGTCGAAGATACTCACAGCAGATCAGACGGCGGAGTTGATGCTGTCGCGGTTGGTAGAGGCGGTCAAGGCGAAGGCCGGTGACCGGCTGTTGCTGCTGATCAATGGCTGCGGCGCAACGACGCTCATGGAGATGTACATCGTGCTGCGCGGATGCAAGCGCTACCTGGATTCGAAGGGGATTTCGATCGCAGCCGCCCGCTGTGGCGAGTTTCTGACTGTGCAGGAGATGGCCGGCTTCCAGATGTTCGCCGCGAAGCTGGATGATGAGACGCTGGCGTGCTGGAACGCCCCGTGCAACACCCCGGCGCTGACAGTTGCCTAGCCATGTCTGAGACGATCGGATACAAACAGGTCTGCGGCATGCTCAACGCTGCCGCCGACCAGATTCGTATGAATCACCAGATGCTGTCGAAACTCGACAGCGCGGTTGGCGATGGCGATCACGGCACGACGATCCTGCGGGCAATGGAAGCCGTCAGCAAGACGGTGTCTGAGAACCCGGCGTCGGATTTGAAGACGCTGCTTTCGGCGGTCGCCTGGGCGGTGATGTCGTGCGACGGGGGCTCCACGGGGCCGCTGTTGGGATCATTCTTCATGGGGATGAGTGACGGTGCCGCAGGGCGAGAGGAACTGGATTGCGCGGGGGTCGCGGCGGTGTTCGATGCCGGCGTCACTAAGCTGCAAAAGCAGAGCCGCGCCCAGGTGGGCGACAAGACGATGATGGACGCCTTCCTGCCAGCGCTGGCGGCCCTGAAATCCGCCGACAGCGCGCGCGGGATCAAGGCCGCCCTGGAGCAGGCTGCCGAGGCGGCGGCCAAAGGCGCCGAGGCGACCCAGAACATGAAGGCCAAGTTTGGGCGCGCGCGAAACCTCGGCGATCGAGTGCTCGGGCACACCGACCCGGGGGCGGTCTCTGTCTCGCTCATCCTCAAAGGGTTCAGCGAGGCGCTATAGCAGAGAATTTCGGGCTCATGTTCATGAGCCGAACAATGTAGCGGAATACAAAACTCATTACGACAAACTGAAAGTCATTATGGCAGAAAAAGACAATAACAAGGATGCCGCCGATTACGGGATTGGCGTGCCGGTCAAGAAACACGGGTTTTTCCTCAAGGGCCTCGACCATGTGGATTGGGGAATGAAGGACCGGCTGAGCCGGATCTTCAACCCGACGTCAGGCCACACGGTGATGCTGGCTTTTGATCACGGCTATATCATGGGGCCCACGTCGGGCCTGGAGCGGATGGATCTGACGATCACGCCGCTGATCGAATACGCCGACTGCATCATGTGCTCGCGCGGGTCGTTGCGCTCAATTGTGCCGCCGACGTCGAACAAGGCTGTATCCCTCCGCTATTCGGCGGGGACCACCGTGCTGACCGACCTGAACGACGAGTGTCTCCTGGACATTGAGGATGCGATTCGAGTGAATGCGTCCGCGCTCGCCATCATGGTCGCGATAGGAAGCAAGCACGAGGCAAAGACCATCGAGAACCTGGTCCGCACCGCGGACTTGGGCAACAAATACGGCATCCCGACGTTGGGCGTGACGGCAGTGGGCAAGGAGTTGGTTCGCGACTCCCGCTATCTCTCGCTGGCCTGCCGGGTTTGCGCCGAGAACGGCGCAACGTTCGTCAAGACCTACTTCTGCGAAGAGGACTTCGAGAAGGTGGCCTGCTCATGCCCGGTGCCGATCGTGATTGCCGGCGGCAAGAAGTTGCCGGAACTCGAAGCGCTCGAGGTCGCCTCCAAGGCGATCCAGCAAGGCGCGTCCGGCGTGGACATGGGCCGCAACGTATTTCAGGCGGACCATCCCATAGCGATGATCCAGGCCATTCGCGCCGTCGTCCACGACCAGCGGTCCCCGAAGGACGCCTTCGATCTCTACAACACGATCAAGAACGCGAAAGGCTGAGCGAATCCTTTCCTTTGTCCGAGCTGGAATCTGCTAACTTCAAGCATGCTCGGCACCGGTCAACTTGCGAAGCTCGGCTCCCAGTCGTTTTGGGTGGTCCTTATTGCCGCTTGCGTCTGCGCCAGTGCGGCGGCGCCTACGGTTGTTATCACAAATCTTCCGGCTTACGGATCAACCAACAATCTCGGAGGCATCATTGTCAACGCCTCTCCGGCGGCCTGCAGGGTTGCGGTCTTTATTTACGTGCCGGACTACGGCTGGGTAACCAAGCCCACCTGCGGCAAACCGTTGACCCTGATTAACTCCAACGGCAGTTGGAACGCTGACATCACCACCGGCGGCTCGGATCAGCTTGCCACGCGAGTTGCCGCTTTGCTGGTGAGCACCAATTACAATCTGCCTTGCGTGGACGGCGCACAGGCTCTGCCGACCAACGTATATGCCGCCGCCCTCGCCAGCGCGATTGTCACCCGGCCTTACCCCGGGCCCCGCTGGCTCAACTTCTCGGGCTACGACTGGTGGGTCAAAACCAGTGCCGGGCTGGTCGGGCCGGGGCCGAATTACTTCTCGGACAGCACCAATAATGTCTGGCTGGATGCGCAAGGCCAACTGCACCTCCGCATCACTAATCGTTCCAACCAGTGGCAATGCGCCGAGCTGATCTCCGCGCGGACCTTTGGCTATGGCAGCTATCGTTTTCAGCTCGCATCCCCCGCAGACAACCTCAATGCCAACGCAGTGCTTGGCTTGTTTACCTGGAGCGACGACCCGGCTTATGCCTATCGCGAAATTGACATTGAATGCTCCCGATGGGGCAACGCTGCCGACCCCAGGAACGCACAGTATGTCGTCCAGCCCTACGACACCAGCGGCCACCTTGCGCGCATCACGGTGCCGGCCGGCCAGACCAACTCGACGCTGCTGTTCACTTGGGAGACCAACCGCGTGACCTTCCAAAGCCAGCGCGGCAGCTTCTCGCCCAACCCCAGCCCGGCAAACGTCATCAGCAATTGGACTTACACTTTGGCCGTGCCGCCAACCGGTGATGAAAACATCCGCCTCAACCTCTGGCTGCCTGGCGGCACCGCCCCGGTGGGCAATCAGGAAGTGGAAGTAATCATCACCAGCTTCCAATTTGTGCCGCTGGGAACGCCGCAAGCGGCATCGCTGACCCCCAACCTCCCCTTTCTGGCCAGCCCCTTTCGCTTCACCCTGCACGGCGAGTTCGACCGCTGGTACCAGGTCCAAACCTCCACGGATGTTCTCTCCTGGCAAAACCTCACCACCCTGCCCGCCACCAATCCCGTCATGGTGTTTGGCGATGCCCTCTCAGCCGGATATGGCCTCCGCTTCTACCGCACGGTGACCTTGCCCTGACCCTATTACTGAGAAGCCCGCAGCATGCACGACACCCAACGCTACCGAGCTTACTCCCTCTCCCCTTCCGAAGGGTTGGGGTGAGGGGTCCCGCGGTCTTATCATTAACAGGCGGATGAAGACGCTCGGCTGAGACGCCGTTACGGGAACAAGGTTCGGGCGGCTTTGGTTGTTCTTGCTTTGATTGTGTTGCAGGCGCTTCCAGCCTACCCTATCAGCGACGATGACAACGAAGGTAAAAGCGCTGGCGGAAACGGTGGTGCTGCTGCCGCCGAAGGCTCGGACTTACCCGGCGGAGCAGTTGCTCGCGAGCCTGGACGAGGAGCATTTGGAGCAGCAGCGGATTGCCGAGGCTATACCTGTATTTCGTGGTTTCAACTGCTGTTTTCGGATTCATGGTTTGGGCGCATTGGCAAAGCCGGGTGCCAAGCGCCGACCGGAGCAAGGGGCGCCGGATGGCCCGACTTTGCGGAAGAACCCGGTCTTATTGAGCCTCATCTAAGCGCCATTCAGGACCGATACCGGCTTGGATCCATGCCGGAAGATCTGTCGGCTTAGAGGTTTGGGGCGGCGGCTTGGCGCCGTCCAAACTGCCAGTGAACGCCGCTCTGCCGCGACCACCGCCAGGTGAGAAGGGTGGGCGGTAGAATCTCTCCGCCTTCGCGTCTTTGCTACTTTGCTGTTCAATTCACCTTAGAGCCTGTTTAAAAAGT